>JADMIO011331838.1_pt1 | contig 44286 bp, 40 predicted proteins | sample 8958161 | NCBI WGS metagenome assembly JADMIO01 (sample SAMN16585339, study PRJNA669376) | soil metagenome | isolation source: Crop rotation soil | place: USA: Cullars Rotation, Alabama | collected 2011
CGCGACAACTTGTCCACGTGGAATTCTAAGCTTAGGATCCCAATGTGCTGGAAAGGTTTACGCGAATGCCTTTCTCGACCAGCTGCTGTGCCAGCGATTTGGTAAAGGCGTGTATCGCCCCCTTTGTCGCCGAGTAATCGAGCAGCTGCCCCGAACCGTCAAGGCCGGTGATTGACCCGGTGTTTAGGATCGCCCCGCCCTTAGGCAAATGTTTGAGCGCCGCGCGTGCCATGTAAAAATAGCCAAAGATGTTGGTATGAAACGTCGTCTCGAGCTGCTCGTCAGTGATGTCCTCGATCGATTCTTGATGATGCTGGTACGCGGCGTTGTTGACGAGCACATCGAGTCGCCCAAACTCGCTAACCGTCTGTTCGATCGCCGTCTCGCAGAACCGCGAATATTTAACATCCCCTGTGATGACCAGGCATTTGCGTCCCTCAGCCCGGACGAACTCGGCCGTCTCGTCAGCATCCGACCGCTCCTCTGTCAGGCACACGATCGCAATGTCGGCACCCTCGCGGGCATAAAGAACCGCGACCGAACGGCCAATGCCCGAGTCACCGCCCGTGATCAAAGCGACCTTGCCCTCGAGTTTGCCCGACCCTTTATAATTTGGTGCCAGGAACTGGGGCCGCGGTTCCATCTCGCTCTCGATGCCCGGCCGTTCCTGCTCCTGTTCAGGCAGCGGACTATGCGGCCGCTCCCCCGTCTGTTCGGCCGCAGCCGCTGAAGTTCCCTCCTGATCCATTTCCCCTCCGTTCTTTTTTGCCTTTTGCCTTTTTACTTCTGCAGCTTCCGCCACTGATCGCTGTCCCTGACCACCGACCACTGCGTTTTGCCTTTTGCCTTTTTACTTTCTACTTCTTAATCCGATTTCTTAGGATGGTTCTTTCTGCCCGATCCACTTTTCTTGCCGCCGCCGTCCTGTTTGTTCACGGTCGCCCAGGCGCGGCTCTCGGCCTCTTTGTGCGAAACCCCTTTCTTCTCATATCCTTCCTCGATATGTTCGGCTTTGCGTTTCTGTTTGTCTGTATAAGCGTCTTTTTCTCCTCTCGGCATGATGAGGTACCTCCATAAAAATATTACGCAATTACAATCTAACGGCCGTACCTATCGATTTCTGTAGCCGAAAATACAAACGGACCGGCGATCTCGCTCGATCGCGGCCAAAAAGAGCATCGCTGATAGCGACGCGTGGGTGAGTTGTCGTGACCTTAAAAAGCTCACATAACGCACTCGATCTTTGATAAAATTATCTATCAGAGACGATCCTGCTTTCTCATAACGATGGCTCCGCTGCAGATATTACCGTCGGCGCCCAGGCCGGCTAAGTATGGTAAATACCGCTGGCTGTTCCGCTACGGCCTTGCTGTCCTGATGTTTGGCTTCGTCGTCGTCCTCTCACTGGTGCTCGAGGCTTTCGGCCTGAGATTGAACCTGACCATCCCGATAGTATTTGCCCTGGTGGCGACTGCCTGGTACGGCGGACTAGGGCCCGGCCTGCTGATCTCGGTACTGTTCCAGGCGACTACCATCATCTACATCCCGATACCGCCGGACTCGAGCCTGGCAAAGGCCGCGTTCGGCTGGATCAGCGTTTTCTCACTGTATGTTTTTTTGACTCTCGTGATCGGCGGGCTCCGGGACGGTGATGGCACGGCTGCGGGCGCAGCGCGATCTGCTGCACCTTACGCTTGCCAGTATAGGCGACGCCGTTATCACAACGGACGACGCGGGCCACATCACCTTTATGAACCCTGTAGCACACCAGTTGACGGGGTGGTCCGATGACATGGCGGTCGGTGCTCCGCTAAGCCAGATCGTCCATCTGATCGACGAGCGTACGCGTTCAAAGATCACAGACCCCGCTCAGGAGGTATTTGTGACCGGCGAAGAGGCCCCGCCGGTCAACCACAGCCTGCTCGTCTCACGCGACGGCACCGAGGTTCCCATTAGCCGTTCGGCCGCGCCCATCTGTCACCACGGGGACATCATGGGCACCGTCGTCGTTATGACCGACGTTACCGCCGCCAAGCTGGCAGAGCGGTCACAACGCGAAGAAGAGATCATGCGGCGGATAGTCCAGGCGCAAGAGGCGGAACGACACCGCATCGCCCGCGACCTGCACGACCATCTTGGGCAGCAGATGACGGCACTCAGGCTAAAGATCGAATCCCTGTCGGGCGAGAACGGTGACGAATTAAAGGCCGAGATCAAGTCCCTGCAGGAGAGTGCCGCGAGGGTCGACCGCGATATAGGTTTTTTGTCGTGGGAGTTGCGGCCTACGGAGCTCGAGCAGCTCGGGCTAGTGGATGCGTTTCGCAGTTATGTCCGCGAATGGTCCGAGCACTATGGCGTCGATGGCGAGATCCAGATCAGCGGCGACGACGGTTATCTCGACTCGATGCTGGACCGCGAGACCGAGACCAGCCTCTACCGCATCCTGCAGGAGGCGCTCAATAACATCGTCAAACATGCCGAGGCCCGGCACGTCAGCGTTCTGTTCAATATTCGCCCCCACGAGGTCTCGCTGATCATCGAGGACGACGGCCGCGGTTTTGCCTCAGACATCCACACCACCGACCCCGGCCGCCCCGGCGGTTTTGGCCTGATCGGAATGCAGGAGCGTGCCGCTGCATTAAAAGGCTCGTTCGAGATCGAAAGCCAACCCGGCCAAGGCACCACCGTCATCGTCCGCGTACCCATCGCTTAACAGATCCGCAGGTCTACCCTTTCACTTCTCGAAAAAGTCTTTTAGTGCGGCGCCCGTCTCCACTGGACGAGTGGTCAATGGATCTTGTCGAGAGGTGCGGGGTCGGGTCTATAGATCCCGAGTTTATCCATGCGGGTACGGAGAGTGCTGGGGTTGAGGCCGAGAACGTTGGCCGCGCCTTTGGGGCCGGAGATCCTCCAGTCGAGTTCGTTGAGCACCGCCAGGATGTGGCCGCGTTCCAGTTCCTCGAGGGTTTCGTATGAGGCAGCGGACGCGGTGGCTTTTCGCATCGAAAAGTCTTCGTGAAGCCTCAGCACCGTGCCGCGCAGGTTTATCACCTCGCGTTCGATAACATTGGCCAGTTCCCGAACATTTCCCGGCCACGAGTACCGGCAAAGGTCTCTCATCGCCTCGGGTGAAACGGCCGTAAGGTTTTTGCCGAACTTGCGTGCAAAGCTGGTCGCAAAATGCTCGACCAGTATAGGTATGTCGTCAGGACGCTCACGCAGGGGCGGATTCGTGATCGGAAAGATGTTTAGGCGGTAAAAAAGATCTTCTCTAAACATGCCTATCTTGACCGCTTGCTTCAGGTCACGGTTCGTCGAGGCTATGACCCGAACGTCCACCTTAACGGTCTTAGTACCGCCGACCCGCTCAAATTCGCTCTCCTGCAGCACCCGCAGCAAATTACCCTGCAGGTCCAGGGGCAGCTCGCCGATCTCATCCAAAAGAAGCGTTCCCCCGTTTGCGAGTTCAAATCGTCCTGCCCGCCGGGCAGCGGCACCCGTGAATGCTCCTTTTTCGTGTCCGAACAGTTCACTCTCGATCAGGGTCGGCGAGAGCGCCGCACAATTTACTTTTATCAGCGGGCGGTCGCTGCGCTTGCTCGCCTCGTGAACGGCCCGGGCCACCAGTTCCTTTCCGGTGCCGGTCTCACCCGTTATAAGCACGGTCGTGTCGGTCGGGGCAACCTGGCTTACCATTACAAGCACGTTCTTTATCGCCGAGCTCTCTCCGATAATGCCGCCAAATGCCTGATCGATCCGCAGTTCTTCCTGCAGGTAGATATTCTCGGCCTGGAGTTGGTCCTTTAGCTTGTTCAGCTCGTCGTGGGCCTCTTTGACTTTCTGCTCGGCGTGCTTGCGGTCCGAGATGTCTATCGAGGTGCCGATGTAGCCGATAAATTCTCCGTCCGCCGAATATCGCGGCGAGCCCGCCGACAGGACCCATCGGTACTCGCCGTCCCAGCGCCGGACGCGATACTCAGCCTTGTAAGGGGCGCGTTTCTCAAAAGCGGCACCAACTGTTTCGCCCATTGTGCTCAGGTCGTCCGGATGAACGTGCCGCTGCCAGGCGGATCCTAACTCCTCGTCAAACGTGCCTCCCGTCAGTTCCAGCCATTTGTTGTTCACATACGTCGCGGCCCGGTTCGCGTCGGACAGCCACATGATCATCGGCGCAGATTCTGCCATGTTGCGAAAACGAGCTTCGCTTTCCACGAGGGCCTCGGCGGCGAGCTTTCTATCTGTAATGTCCGTATGAACAACGACTGCCCCGCCTTTGCCGCCTTTGAGAGGGGTGACCGTCATGACGAACCAGCGCTTTTCCGTAGGCGAGTGGCACGGATATTCAAGCTGAAAGTACTCGCTGGTCCCATCACAGACGGCTTTAATGCCATCCAGAGCGACCTCGGCGAACTCAACTCCCTCTTTAGCAGTTCTGCATACCTCGAGATAGCTAACGCCGGGGCCGACCGACATCTCTGACGTCAACCCGTTTTCCAGTGCAAAAGTAGCCCAGGCCTGATTTACAGCGATGATCCGGCCGTCCCGGTCGAGAACACAAACGTGCGTGTTCAATGACGCAAGGATCGTCCGGTTGAATGATTCACTTTCCCGAAGTGCCTCCTCAGCGGATTTGCGTTCGGTGACGTCAAGTGCAACACCGCGTAGGCCCACGATGCCAGTGTCTTCGACGATAGGACTAAGGTAATTCTCTATCCATCTAACGCGGCCGTCCTTTGCGATCCAGCGAAATTCGCTGACAGCATCCTTGCCGGTTTCGACGGCCTCTTCGCTCTCGCGCAAAACCCTTTCCCTATCTTCTTCCGCGATGATCTTCGATCCAAAACCGGGCGGCTGCTTCAACCATTCCTCAGGCGAATAGCCCAACATTGTCTCAACGTGATCGCTGATAAAGGTCGTCTTGCGCCGGCCTGTCCTGGGTTCTGTACGGGTCTCCCAAACAATTCCGGGTACGTTCGAAACTATTTCCGTCAGCCTGCTGCCAAGCCGCGCGGCCTTAGTTTCCGCCATGGCGGCCCGGTGCATGTCGTAGTTCAGCTCTAAGAGCATCGGAGCGATGATAAAGGAAACAAAGAAAGTGGAAAATAGCGGAACGCTCACCAGCCCCCATAAAACACTCATGGGGATTATCAGGGTCGCCGTTCCGAAAAGGACGGTTGACACCCCGAAAACCCACCCCGTGCGCCTTTCGCTCCGCCGCCAGCATCGAATACTCGAATCGAGGGCAAAGATCACCAGCACTAAATGGGACGCGTGCGGAAGCAGCATCCACGGATTGGCCACCGCGATCGGATAGGTAAGCGTATCGCCCAGAAAGGCCCTCTGCCCAACGCCAGTTACCTGACTAAAATTGATGCCGTTTGCCATGACCAAGTGCAAAACAAGCGCCAATAAACGCATGCCGCCGTAGGTGACAAAAAGCCATTTCCGCCCGCGTAAGTGAAGATATACGAACCAGCCAAACGCGACGATGCCTACACTGCCAACAACAAAGGCCCACCATACGTTTGAAAGATACTGTTCGGGCGTTGACGCCTTCATCAATCCGAACTCGAGCCATCCGAATATGGCGTATGAGATGCAGGTGGTCGTGAATGCCAGATAAGACATCCGCGTCCGTTCATTCATCCAAAAGCGCAGATACACCAACCCGAGTGCCAGATACACTCCGGAGAAGACCAACATTGCACTGCTGACGATACCCATTATTTCCACCAAATTATAGACGCGGCATCCCGCCCTGCAAAGCCCCACGCAGCGCCCAGCCGTGGTAAGGTGGCGGTCAGTGGGCGTCTGCCAGGACAGCGGTGGATTCTACGACTATCCCCATTTTAAATTGCCTGCGGTTTAGTCTGTTGGTTCTCGAGTTCGATAACGGCCAAGGTGATGCCGTTCACGTTGCGCCGCCGGGAACTTTTGGAAAGTCCCTAATGGCGTATCGCTCGAATCTGGTTATCGGTTATCGGATTCACCAGTTAGTTAAACCCAAAACTGAATATCCGACGCTTCTTAAACTTGCTACTTAGTGGGTTCTTATACAGTTTAAGCCATTCATTACTATCACTCGCGAGGAATCCGCCTTCGTCATCTTCCGTAGCAAATTTGGTGACGATGTATCGAAAATAGAGATGGTCGTAAATTCGGAAAAACTCCCCAAGATAGATATCTGCTACTCTTGTGTTTCCACGGATCACAAGCATATTTTCATCGTTTGTATCTATCGACGGTCCACTGAAGTTAGCTGAGCCCGTAATAACTATAGGGTCAGCGGTCAAAGCGTCGATTACCATAAATTTGGTGTGTATATACAAAACACTGTTGCCATTAAACCCGGTTAAGGTTTCCTTTAACCATTGTTCCCATCCAGCGCCGATCGTGCCCCCGGGGGCTAAATAAACGTCGCCGTCCCGGCGGAAATGCTGAACATAATCCATCCCTTCTTTAATGATAACCCCATCTTTCTTCTTGTTCGGTTCCCGGTCCGTATTGAGAATAACGTACCTGACCGCGTCCGTTTTTCTCTCCAGCTCCGCTAAAAACCGCTTGTCCATATTGAATGGCAGAGTTAGGTTAGCAAGCTGGTTTGCATTGCTAAACGCCTTAACATAAACATCAAGCATTGCGTCCGTTTTCCGAGGGCTGAAGTAAACTGTGGCACCTTGCCTGATATCATCAGGGTCAAGTTGGGGCTGAAAAGCCTCTACCACATCGGCCAAGGCATCCTGCTTAGGATCATCCTTCAATGCCTCCCAATATCGCAGATAACTTGCGGCTACCCCGTCGTCTTTTATACAATGCCCGAGATTTGAATGCCCAAAGATCCCGCCTTCGGAGATGTTTGTTGACCCAGTGAATACCTGCTTCGGTATTCCACCTTGAATAAGTATGAAGAATTTATTGTGTGAGATATTACCGGGATGGATCCGTGCGAAAGTCGTCTCCTTATCATCAAGCGTGAATCCCGCGTTAAAGAGCACCCTCTCATTGTCAGCGGTTTGTTTCTCGCCACTTTTCGCATGGTAAATGATCTTAACCTCCACGCCGCGAATTTGAGCACTTTTCAATGCCTCCATCACGGGCGGGTAATCTAGTTCATAAAGGGCCGCATAGATCTTGTCGCCTGCTTGAGCACGCTTGATAAAACTGATGATCGCCTCAAAAAGGCCGCGAGAAAGCCATGTGTAAACGTCTTGGCGGGTTTGGGGATCAGTTATTTGATGCGGCTTTTTGTCACCGAACTTTAGGGCATAGGCCTGACTTGCAGCAATCCCCCGATTGAAAAATATTTCGTGTTCGGCGTCTTCGAGAGGTTCTGTCTTGATCTCCACCGTTACTGGTTCACGACGCTCCAGGTTTTTCGGCGTGCCATAGACCGGTATGATCTCGTAATCGTAGGTTTCCCCCGGTTTGACCGTATAGTCTCCCCAGATGAACGACTGGATCGGGTGCTCAAAGGAGCTGTAAAACACACCCGGTTTCGGTTGTGGAATAACTTCCTTAAAAGGCTTATAACCGTTCATGAAGTATGATTCATTCTCTTTCTGATGTGATCGGCGAATGGCAAACCCTAGCAGGCCCTCCATTGCTTCGTCTGTTGCATCGAGGCCGAGTGTAACTACATGATTTCCCGCAATGGCGTGTACGCTTATTTTCCCATTGTGATTGCCGTTTCTCATTATCAGATTGCTCCTATTTTCTTTCCGATCAATCCTATGGCCGCCGCTCGTTCGGTTATATCGCGTTCGACGCAACTTTACCGGATCAAAAATCGCGATCGTGGGCGACAATGGCCAGCACTATGAAGATGGACGCAATAGCACCTATCCCGATCAGATAACCGATAGTCTTGCGGCTTATTTTTGCTTTTTTGACCGCTGGGTAGGGGATCGGCGTGGTCGTGCCGCTTTTAGGATCGGTGACGACGAACTGGTCATTATCAACTTTGCTGACATAACCCTTGACCTTGGTGCCGTCCGACAGCGTTACTTGTACCTTAGCGTCGGTCCCGGTCCCCAATTTAGCGATCTCGGCTTTGAGCTGCTCGATGGTCTTGGCATCATCTCCGCCTGCGGAAAATGCAAAGGTTCCAAGGTTCACCAATAAGACAATTAGTAAGGTAGTGACAGTTCTTTTAAGCAACATTTTCCCCCCCTCGTATGTTTTTTTGATCTGACTATATATATCACACCGGCCGCTGGCGAAAACAGACTTTTCTTGTCCAGAGCCTCGAGTCTAATTGGGAGGTTGTTTAACACTTTTCCATTTTTTCGGACGGAATTGCCAAAACGGGCGGGGTGCCGGTGTTTACTGGGTTTGGGTGTTTACACAGCGATTTATAAATTTTCCCAGCGGTTATTTTAAAAACATAACGCTTAAAATATTGTTTTAGCGTCTGTGTTGTTGCCGGAGAGGCTGGGGAAAAAACACAGAGCCTGGGAAAATTCCGAAAGCTCTCCGGAAAAAGCACAGAGGCTGCGGAAAAGTTCCAGAGTCTCAGAAATTTCCGAAGAGGCTGTGTTTTTTTCGGAAGGTCTGGAACAGTGTTTTAGAGGTTTTGTTTTTAAAGGTTCGAGGGCGTGTTCAACACAGTGAGGGGACGAATGGCACGAAGAGCGCTCAACCAGTCGCCGCGGCGCCGGGGCCCTTTTTTAACGCCAGCATCGAGCGGGCATTCTCGCGGGCGGCGTCAGTGATGTGTTCGCCGGCGAGCATGCGGGCGATCTCCTCGACCTGTTCGGCAGCGTCGAGTTCGTTGATGTGCACTGTCGTGCGTCCGGCGGCCACCGCCTTAGTTACGACAAAGTGGCTGTCGGCGAGCGAAGCGATCTGCGGCTGGTGCGTCACGCACAGCACCTGCTGAGTGGCGGCAAGGTCCTGCAGCTTACGGCCAACCGCCTCGGCCGCACGGCCACCTATGCCGGCGTCGATCTCATCGAACACAACCGTTTTGCTGGGCTCCTGGCTGCGTGCCGCGGTCTTTAAGATCAGCATCAACCGCGAGGCTTCGCCGCCTGAGGCAACACGAGCCAGCGGCTTGGGCGGCTCACCCGGGTTGGCGGAGAAATAGAACTCGACGCGGTCAAAACCATTGGGGGTAAACGTCGACTCGTCGGGTTCCTCGCCGTCGTCGTCGATCCGGACCTGGAACTTTGCCTTGTCGAGCGCGACGGCGGCGAGATCATTTTCCACTTGCTTTTCAAATTTGCGGGCGGCGGTTACGCGTGCTTCGTGCAGTTTGCGGGCGGCCGTGAGGTAATTTTGTTTGAGCGTTGCAAGGTGTTTGTTCAGCTCCTGCTCGCGAAACTCGGCAGTCTCGATATTCTCGAGCCGCTCACGGCTCACACGCAGATGCTCGAGTGTGGTGTCTATGGTGCCGCCGTACTTTCGCTTTAGACGCGTGATCTCAGCCAGCCGGTCCTCGATCTCAGAGAGCCTCTCGGGCGAAAATTCCAGATGCGAACTAAAATCGCGTGCCGCGATGCCGAGGTCTTCGATCACGGCCCGCGCGGCGGCAAGCTGCTCTTTGTAGTCGGCGAAGCGGGTGTCGTACTCGGCAAGCTCGTTGATCCGGCGTTCCGCCTTTTCAAGCGTGGCCGCGGTGGAGCGTTCGTCGTCGTAGAGGAGGTCGAACGCCTCAGTGCTGAGCGTAGTCAGTTTTTCGACGTTATTCAGCCGCCGCTTTTCGTCCTCGAGCTCAGTATCTTCGTCCGGCTGCAGGTTGGCGGCCTCGATCTCCGTCACCTGAAAGCGCAGCAGGTCGGTCAATTGCAGCTTTTCGGCTTCATCGTGTTTTAGAGCGGCGAGTTCCGAGCGGACCTGCGACCACTCGTTGAAAGCGTCGGCGACGGGCCCGGCCGCTTTGCTCACACCCGCAACTGCATCGAGCAGGGCCAGATGCGAGGCGGTGTCATAGAGCGAGGCCTGCTCGCCCTGGCCGTGAATGTCGACGAGGTACGGGCCGATGCTTCGCAAAAACGCCTGCGTGACGAGCTGGTTGTTGATGAACACGCGGTTCTTGCCCGCGGCGGACAGCTCGCGGCGAACTATCAGCTCATCGCCGGCATTCACATCATCTACGATGCCGCTGTCTGTCAGCATCTTCCTCGTCCGTTCACTGAGCACGCCCGAGAACAGCCCCTCGATAACAGCCGACTCGCGGCCGTCCTTTATCAGGTCGCTCGACACACGCTCGCCTGTGAGAGCACCCAGGCTGTCCACGATGATCGATTTTCCGGATCCCGTCTCACCCGTTAGCAGGTTGAGCCCTGCGCCGAACTCGACTGACAGTTCGTCTATAAGCGCAATATTTTTTATTTTGAGCAGGGTCAGCATCGGGTGTTGCTAAGGGCGGCGTGAGGGTATCGAGCCTTTCATCCATTTGCCGGCAGAGAAAACGGCGTCGGGCGGATACTGCTTTTCGAGATCGGGGGCGGCCCAGTCGATTACCCGGTCACGCTTATAGAACGCGAACTCGCCCATCGACCCGACCCGCAGGCTGCCGAGACGCTGTACGACGTAGTAGTCGCGGGCGTCATATTCCTCCAGCCCATAGGACCGCGGCAGATCGCCCATCGCCTTAATAAAGTTCGGCGCGGCAAAGCTCGCCCGCCGCCGGTCGGTGTTGACCGCGATGTCCACGGGACGCGGCGGCTGTCCAGCGGCCGCCGGCACCCATGCTCCGCGAAACATAAAGTTGTACAGATTGCCCGAACCGTTCTCGGGCAGGGCGAGGTACAGGCCGGGATCCTGCGTCTTTTCGCTGCCGGTGGCGAGTGCGTTAAGTGCCGTCAGGAACGCGACGTAGTTGAGCTTGACGAGATACATCTCGTCTTTGCCGTAGAGAGCTCCGGTCTCGATGAGGATGGTCGGTGTGCCCCACGCTCCAAAATTGTCTCCAAAAGCGCTCGGCGTCCATTCGTCGCCGTATCTGCCGATGTGCCCGGGTATAAATTTCAGCAGTGCCGACACAATTGCGGCGGCGACCCGCTGATTACGCGCGTGCCCCTCCGTCACCGTCTTGGCCGCATCACCGAACACCACAAGCAAAGAGATCGTCGCCTGGCTCGGCATCGTGCCGACCGTCGTCAGCGACTGTTGGTTGTGCAGGTTAAAGCCGATGGCGGGCGACCAGTCGTCCCGCAGCTGCTTGAGCAGCCGTGCCTCTGGTGTCCTTAGATCGGCAGCATCGCGGTTGATGTCGATACCCATCAGGTTGCGCCGCTGGTACAGGTCGGCCCCGTCAGGATTGAGCATAGGCACCGCCCTGATGGTTATCGCTTCGCCGATCGTTTTTACCCACGGGACCTCTTTGTTCTTTTGCAGGAACGCGAACATGTCGATCAGCGCCGATGTCGCCGTCGGCTCGTCGCCGTGCATCTGCGACCACATGAATACCTTCAGCGGGCCCTTGCCCCACTCCGCCTGATAGATCTCTCGATCATTGCAGCTGCGCCCCACCTCACCCACCGTAACGCCCATAGAGCGTAATTGCTCGATGTACTTTTTGACATCGGCCGAGCGTGCGTCCGACGGCATGATGCGGGTAATGTGGGACTTTTCCCAGTCAGCCGCGAGAGACTCAGGGGTCTGCGAGAGTGCATTCATAGTTAAGGCAAAGGCCCCGATGAGGAACAAACCTATCAGCCGCATACCGATAAGATAACCGCTTCCGGCGATCTAGACAAAATCACCGCCGTCCGCAGTTCTAACGATCGACTATCTTGATGTAAGCCGCCTCGGTCGAGTCGATCATCCGGCTAAGGCTGAACGTGTCCGCGGCGTAGCGCAGCTGCCGTTCGCCGAGGGCCCGCAGATGTCCGCGATCAGCTAGCATTCGGCAAATTGCCTCGGCGAGGGCGACCGGTTCTTTGATGGGTACTAAGGCTGTGGGCTCACGGACCAGCTCGCGGGCCCCGTCTGTTTCGGTAGCGATCACCGGTGTTCCCGCCGCCATCGCCTCGAGCATCGCCAGGCCAAAACTCTCCAGGTGCGACGCCGAAACAAAAAGGTCCGCCGCCGCCAGCAGCGGTGTTACGTCATCCAGCCAGTCCAGCCACAAAAAGCTGCCCTCGTGCCCCAGCACCCGTACCAGGCGCCGCAGCTCTCGCCGGAACCGCTGGTCCGCACTCCTATCGCGTCCGGCTATCACGAACCGGCATTCGGGAAACTGTTTGAGCACCTCATTTGAGGCGAGGACCAGATCGCGCTGGCCCTTAAGTACCTTTAACTCACCAACGGCGGCGATCACCGGAACGTTGGGTGAGATGCCGTGAAACTCGCGAAACTCGAGCCCGAGTGCGGCTTTTTCATCCGCCTCCAGCTTTCCGGTCGATATGCCATTCGGGATAACGCTGATCCGCTCGGCCGCGAACGTCCGCTCGAGCAGGGTGCGAACGCCAGGCGACACCGCGATCGCCACATCTACATTGCGCAGGGCAAACCGGTGAAAAGGCTTGAGCGGCAGCGTCAGATGTCGCGTCAGGGCCAGCCTCGCCCTCTTGGCCGACCGGCACGCGATACTCGCCGTCAGATAGTCCCGGCCGACGTGTGCATGAACTATGTCTATCTCGTGCTCGTCTATAAATCTAGCGAGACGCCTGGTACTAAAGGTCCCGAATGAGTTGCGGACCGACACATGCATGAACCTTTCCGCGGGCAGGAAATCGAGTCTCGACTGCCACTCGTTTGTCGGCCGCAGGGCGACATAGATCTCGTGGCCGCGAGAGTCCAGCTCACGGCAGAGGTCTACAAAATGCCGCTCGCCGCCGCCAAAGCTCTTTGCCGATGATATCTGCAGTATCCGCACAGATGCTGATTATAACGAACATGGGCGCAAAAAAGGCACGCTCCCGAAAGAGCGTGCCCAGAGCCGGCCGAGACCGGTCAGTTTAGAAGTATACCCTTGCTCCCAACTGCACCTGGAACGGCTGGCTGCCAGGGCTGTTGAGCAGGTTGATCTTGCCAAAGTTGGCATTGCCAGGCCTGCTCTCATTCAACTGCAGGAAGTTCGGATTAGAGATACCATCCAGACCACAACGCGGAAGCGGTGTCGAGCCGGTACAGTACAACGTCGGCGAACCAGACGAGGTTGTCTGGCCGAGCTGCAGGTTGGTGCGGTTCAGGATGTTAAAGATCTCACCCGAAAACACCAGCCTGGCGGTCTCGCCAAAATGGAACGACTTCTGAGCACGAATGTCCACGTCAAAGATGGAGTTGTTGCGGTAATAGTTCCTCGGCAGTTCCACGCCCGGTACCAGGTATGGCCTGTCAGGTCCTGAGTTGCCGTCGCCATTCAGGTCCGTTCCAACTACCAGATTCACTGGGTTGCCGGAACGCAGCCTGATCGCACTGCCGACCTCTACTCCGTACTTCAGGAAAAACACGGGGTTAGCAACGAACTGGTGGGTCCGGTCCAGACGGGATGCATAGTACTCGCCGCGTCGGCTAAACGGTTCATCGTAAAGAACACCACCTGAGTCACGTTCGTTATCGTCATCCGACTCGTCCTTGGACCAGGTGTAAAACGCATTGACCTGTCCCCAATGACGGTTATAACGCATGCGGAATGTGACGGCACGGTACAGCGAGTTGGCCGACGAATCACGAAGCTGGATGCTCGACAGCGACGTTACCGGCCGCGGACGTGTAACGATCGCGCCTGAGATGTTCGTCGGTATGCTGTTCGGAGCAACAACCCCGATGATCGGGCGGCCTGTCGAGCGGATCGCCGCGAAATTGTTCGTTGCATTGACCAGTGCCGTGAAATTAGCAGCCGTGTTAACCGACTGCAGGTATGCGATATACCCTTCGGGGCTCAGAGCTCCAGGTATGTTGATATCGATGTTGCGCTCGAGATGCACCGTTTTGACCCACGAGAAATCTGCCCCGATGATCAGGTCACGGCGCCATTCACGCTCGATACCACCGCCGAACTGATACGATTCCGGATTACGAAAATCCGGGCTGATGCCGATCACGTTCGTATTTTGGAAAACACCGAGGGCCGATGGCTGTCCGGAACGGGCTGCCTGGATCCTGTCAGCTATCTGCTGCAGCTGTCCGGGTGTCAGCGTCGGCAGCGTATTAAGGCTAAAGTTGTTCAGGTCGAGGCCCAGGATCGCTATCTGGCGATAAACCGTGTTCGGAGCAACACCTGCACCAACAATAGCTACATACTGCGGATTTGCCGCGTCAAAATTAGCCTGGTTAAAGGTGCTGCCGTTAAACGCGGTCGGCCCGAGTGTGACCGAGAGGTCTCCGGCCGGGTCCCTGAAGTTGTTGAACGGGGCAGCCAGAACGATAGCCGGCGTTCTCGCATAGTATATACCGCTGTATCCACGGAGGACCGTCTTGCCGTCGCCCGTCAGATCGTAGGCAAACCCGAGGCGCGGGCCCCACTGATGCTTGCTGTCCGGTATACGTGTCGGGTCGACACCGTTGCCGCCCAGGAGCGGGAACGATGCTGAGCGGATCGCGTCGATAACAGGCGTATTGTTAGCCTCTGCCGACGGATTGAACTGCTTTTCGTAACGCAGACCGTAATTGATGGTCAGTCTCTGTGTCGCACGCCATGAGTCCTGACCATAGAACGCGAGTTCCTTGATCGCGAACGCAGCCAGCAGGTTACCGATCTGGCCGTTGTAGCGGGCCTGCGAAACGTCAAAGCGGCCGAGGCGGCCGGTCGGCGTTCCCGGTGTTGCCGAGAGGGCATTCAGGATGTCCGACGTACCGTTTAGGCCGGAGAAGGTATAGGTGCCGAATTGGTTAAAACCAAAAGCCTGGGCAACATCGATGTTGCTGTATTCACCGCCAAACTTGAACGTGTGGTTGCCGGTGAGATAGCTGACGCTGTCCATGATCTGTTTGCGTGTGTCGTCCTGGACGGTCGGCAGGAAGTTGCGGGTTCCCAGTTCGCCGATGGTCGTGATCACACTGACCTGCTCCTGGTTCGCCAGACGCGGCCTCTCCTCTTTTGCCCACTGGAATCGCAGTTCGTTGATTAGGCTGGGCGTAAAGCTGCTGATCAGTTGTCCGACCACGACCTTGTTCTCATCTCCCTCGGTACCGTTAGTACCGAGCGATCTGAAAGTTGTCGGGTCCAGTGTCGTTTCGCCTGTCGACACGCCGTTGAGAGCCGTGTTCTTGCTCTGGTTATACCTGATATTGAACCGGTGAGAGTTGTTGATGTTCCAGTCGATCTTGATCAATCCGGCCTTTGCATCATTTGTCTGATCAAATTCTTCCTGTGTGGCCGCGTACGTGTTAAACGGCTCCAACTGTACCGCAGTCGGCATAACACCGATCAAATTTGTATAAGCTACGGTTCTGCGGATCGCCCATTTCTGCTGTTCGTACGAACCAAAGAAGAACAGTTTATCTCTGATAAGCCGGCCACCAAATGAGCCTCCGAATTGGCTCTGCGTGGGGGCGATCGTAAGAGGTATGCCAAGTGCGTTGAGCTTTTGCTCTTTCAAAGCGTCCGTAAATTCATTGCCCAATGCCAGGTCCGACGGCCGATAAAGCACAAATGCTGAACCGTGATAATCGTTAGAACCTGATTTTGTAACGGCATTTACGATACCGCCAGAGCTCCGGCCAAACTCCGCCGAATAACCGGCGGCGACGACCTGAAACTCTCTCACGGATTCCTGCGGCAAGGTAAAGGCCGAGTTAGACCTCTCTCCACCTCGGATGCCGCCAAAGAACGGCTGGTTATAGTCGACACCGTCCACATTCACGTTCGAGTTGATGCCGCGCTGACCTGACAGCGAGATCTGTCCACGTGACGGATCGACCTGCGCCGTTGGCGTAAGAGTCACAAAATCCTGAAAACGGCGGCCGTTGATAGGCAGGTTCTGGATAGCTGCTTCATTTTGAACGGCATCGAAGTTAGACACGGTCGACTGAATGCTCTCGGCATTCACCTCGACGGTAGCTGCAACCCCGCCCGCTGTGAGTGTCGCATTGGCGTCCGTTGTACGGCCGACTTGCACCTCAACATCTACAACCGAATCGCCGAACGAAGCCGCAGTCGTTTTCACCGTGTAGGTTCCCGGCTGCAGCAGGACAAAGTTATATAGGCCGTCATCCCCAGTGGTTTTCGTCTGGGTTTGGTTAGTGGCCTTGCTGGTCAGGGTGACGGTTGCACCATTCACGACCGCTCCGGTCGAGTCGGTGACGACACCGGTGATCGCCCCTGTACCGCCGCTCTGTGCGAACACAGATGTGACGCACACAAGGGCGGCCAGTAGCATAGCCGGCAAGTGCTGTATTAATAGTTTTCTAAGCATTGTTTTTGACCTCATGATCTAGAGATTTCTAATGGATGAATTGCTCGGAACTAAGCGCTTCTGATCGCGCAAATACCGATTTTTGGATTTTTATTTTGCTTTTTGAATAATAGCCAATAAAAGATATACGCTTCGTAACCTTAGCCAGGTAAGGTGAGCATATGGGCCGAAGCCTTAAACCTTTTGTTTACTGCATTTGCGTTGACCCAAAGCAATACCGGTCAGTAGACCGCCAGAACGTTTTGGATCACCAAAAAGGTTCGGTGGTATAACAAGCAATTCCAGTTCCGCAGCCGGCCCCGACATTCTGAGATCTCAATGTTGATCCCGATCTCCTGCCAGTTATCGCGCCTCGAGGGTAAGGTGCAACCTTTTACGTGCGTAAAGCATTAAAGAACTGCGGCCCTAATGTACTGCGGATTACAAAGGTTATCTGCAATGTTTGGTTATGCTAAGGTTCGCTTTGAGCGAAAGTTGACTTTTTTGTAATAGTGATCTAAATTGTTCGGGCATTTCAGCCGGACATTTAGTTCCGTAACAATGTGGTTAGAAAAGTAGAATAAGGGGAGAAAATGGCACAAGTAGAATACTCTACATCATCATACAAAACGCCATTGCATCATCGCATCACGGCCAGCATGCCGGTCCAGGCAACCTGGGTTGATATAGAAACGGGTGAAACGGTGAATGTCGAAGGTTTGACCGAAAACGTGGGCGAAACGAGCGCTCTGGTCAATCTCGAGACTTTACCACCTGTTGGCTCTCAGGTCCGATTGAAAATATTGGACGAGGGTAAACAGATCATCGAGGTCAACACACAGGTGATCAGGGTCGAGCGTGATCCGAGTAAGCCGATGGCCGCTCTTTCCATTTTAGAGAACCTCAAAAAATGGAGATCAACGGCGATCACGGCAGCTCAGCGGTGGGTGACGAGGCATTGGCAACTCAACTACGAGGAAGAATGGGTTAATTAGTTTTTATATTCATTCGTAATCATAAAAAAAGCGGGAAGGTCGATGACCTTCCCGCTTTTCTGCATTTGTGATGACGAGCTGTACTGCCTCGTCAACCTAGTTCTACGAACCGCAGCCAGGTGCCGGAATACCGGTCGTTCTGCGTCCGCTGCACGGCGGAGCACCCTGGTTCGTACTCGGGCCCATGACAGTAACAGCGACAGGGCTTCCGGTTTTTAGGAAACCGATGGTAGCCGTCGTCGATACAGGAGCACTGTTAGCATCGAACCTGATGTTGTAGAGCGATCCCCAGCGAACGGCGTTAGCATTCGGGTTCTGAGCAAATGTTTCGCTCGACCAAACGACAGCCGCATCCAGGATGTCCGTAGTCCACGGCGTTGCGCTAAAGCCTAGGTTATTCACTGTTCCGTCGAACGTGAAGCCCGGCTGCTGCGGCGGTGCGTGGAAAGCGATATTGCTCAGCGTGACATTAGCCGCTCTGGGCAAAATGAATGACTGGATCGCACGATCCAGATTCTGGTTGTATATGGCGTACTCATAGTGCCAAACGCCTGGCGACGGGTTGGTCACCTTATATGCGACGATCGCTTGGCCGTCTGCAGTACTCGGGCGAACCGTAACGAGCGTTGCGCCCGGCCATTCCATAATAGCAGGCTGCATGCGAACTGTAGAACCTGCCGCCGAAAATGAGAATGATGTCGTTCCCGACACATTATATTTGCGGTGCGACACGTTATTGAACATGTTGCACTGGCTCGGATTTGCCTGGCACCATGCATACTCGTGAGGCGTGACATACTGTCCCTCGGCATAATACGAGGCACCCGGATTCAGGCTGGTGTTGAGATCCGAGACGTTGGTACGGATGGTATGTGCGACTCCTGAGTGCGAGTGACCCGAGTGATTGTTCGGGTTGTTTGACGAATCACCCCGCGGATAGAACCCGGTGAACGGATTGATCCAAGCACGTGAGCCAAGATTCGGACCGGCATTGAGACCAGCACCATACGGGTCTGAACAGCCAGAGCCCAGATGGGGTCCGCCAACACCGTTACATCCGAAACCGCAGATATTATTGGTCAGCGCCGTGAATGCATGTTTCACGTTCGATGCGCCGATCTGCTCGAATGTATCGTTATTAGAAGCACCGCCGCTCATGCGATAGACGTTTTGCGGTATGACTGGGTGATCGTTGTTGGGCAGAGCGAACCAGTCGAGGTCCACGGTACCTGCGTTGCACGAATCCGTTCCGAGAGCCAGGCCGACCTGTGTCGCGCCTGTCTCGAAAACTGCTAATCCTGAAACATCACCGACGATAACATCGGGACCAGGAACTGTACCGTTCTCGCCGACGTTTACCCTTGGCATCTCGGCTGATGTGACGGCACCGTTGACGATCTGCGAGATCTCGATCGGCCGCATTGTTGCGTTTACCGCAAGGCTGCCAACCACCGCGCCTGCATCGGCCGGGCGGCCCAACTGGGCTGCGAACTCAGGCGAGATCAGCAAACGGCCCGAATCGATACCGAGCGAAGTGTCTGCCGGGTTGTAATTGAACAAATGGCCTTCGACGTTAAAGAACGTAAAGCCGGACTGCGAATCACGCACCGCCAGGTCATAATCGCCGCCCCAGGGCAGGCTCTCGATGACCAGCTGGTTGAACGAAGCGTTCAGCTTTGCCGGAAGCACAGGAGCGTCCTGAGGGACGATACCCATGGAACTCGGCAGGGTGCCGCGAAACTCATTGTTGAAAACCAGTACGGTAAAGAACGCGTCCGGAACAACAGTAAAGTTTAGGCTGCTCTTACGAGCCGACGGATTTCCTCCATTTAGCCGATTCAGGTCAACTTCCATCCGAACGCCGCCATTAGCAACGATCATTTTCTGGAGAGTGCCCGTCTCAGCGTCCTGGCTTACAGCTGACATATCAGTGCCGATCTGGTCTGATCCGTTCTGAACGAGTGGCAAAAAACTATGTGATGAGACCTGGCCTGACAAGCTCAGGACAAGAGCTGCCAGAAGGCAAACTCCTAACAGTGATAACACGTTACGATACCGGCCGCCCGGTAAATTAATTTTCATCTTCCTTACTCCTAAAATTGGGTTACCTCGGCCTTTCGGCGTGAATTGCAGTGATGGCCCGTCAATACCTGTGACCAATGTTTATTATTGTGGAAAGCAGCGCATTACTTTATTGAACTTTGTGGATAAAGTCAATGTTCCATGAAACGGCGGGAACGGCATAGCGGAGTCCCTCTAATTTGATCGGCCATCACCTGAGGCAAATCAAACGGGCCTTTCCTCATCAAACGGAGAGTAATAGATCCGAACCGCTTTGAGTTCCGACCGCGGGTGGCCCACCTTGTTTGAGTCAGACTTTCAAATGATTCACACTTGAAAGAGTATGCCGGAAAGGCATACACGATAAAATTTTCGACGATTATGAAAAAAGGCTGTAGCAGCGACGAGCAGACCTTGCCGCGCTCTATCGAGCTTCCTGTCTTAAGTAACACCCCCGGGTCACAGGAAACGATACGCGAGTCTAAAATGGGTCCCTGGCGGGCGGCCGTGCTGATCGGTCTCAACCTGTTGATGATCGCCCATATAATTCAGTGGTGGATCGCCGGACGGACCATATCCCCTATAGAACCCTCAGAGACGATGTATACCCTGCAACGGGGGGCGGTGAATGCAGGTCTTATTTTCTTTTCCCTGGCGATCCTCGCAACACTGATCTTTGGCCGCTTCGTTTGCGGTTGGGGGTGTCACATTGTAGCTCTTCAGGACCTGTGCGGATGGATGATGAAGAAGATCGGCATTCGCCCTAAGCCTTTTAGGTCGCGGCTCCTTGTCTTTGTTCCTATAATTGTGGCCCTGTATATGTTCGTCTGGCCCACCGCGTACAGGTTGGTCGCCGCCCCAAAGAACGAATCTGTCCTGCCACAGTTCACTAATCATCTGGTTACAACAAATTTCTGGGAAACATTTCCTCCGGTCGCTGTCGCTATACCATTCCTATTTATATGCGGCTTTATGACGGTTTATTTCCTCGGAGCCAAGGGGTTCTGTACCTATGCATGCCCCTACGGAGGATTTTTCGGCATTGCTGATAAAGTGGCACCGGGCCGAATTCGGGTGACCGACGCGTGTAATGAATGCGGCCATTGCACGACCGTCTGCACGTCAAATGTGATCGTTCACTCTGAGGTCAAACAGTATGGAATGGTGGTCGACCCGGGCTGTATGAAGTGCATGGACTGCATCAGTGTTTGCCCTAACGACGCCCTGTATTTCGGATTTGGCAAACCGGCGATAGCCGCCCCTCGGGTGTCGTCAAAAAAAGGATATTCAATGACCTGGTCCGAGGAGATATTTGCCGCCGGAGTGTTTTTGTTGAGCTTACTTGCCGTTTGGGACGTCTATCAGCTAGTTCCGATGTTAATGGCCCTCGGTATCGCCGGCGTCACGACGTATTTGGCCGTGATGGCCGTAAAGATCTTTCGCACAAGGGATGTTACCTTTTTACGTTCCGCCTTAAAGCGTTCGGGATCCGTAAGCGGTGCCGGTTGGACGTTCTCGATCTTCGCGGTCCTCTGGATCGGCCTCGTCATGCATAGCGGCTGGATCCGTTATCACGAACGAGCCGGTGCGATAGCGTTCCAGAACCTGGAGATACCTGACGAGCTGGCTTTGGCGCGTACGAACCCTGCTCAGTGGCTGAGCCAAAGCGATAAGAAGAATGTCGCCGATGGGCGCAAACATTTCAATACTGCGCTGAACGGCGGCCTTTTTACGAACGCAGAGGCCCTGTCAAAGGCTGCATGGCTCACCTATTTAGGGGGTGACGCTGACACATCGATCAAGGTGCTGGACCGTGCAGCCGAACATCAGACAGGCGAGACCCGTTCTCTGAGCCTCTACTATAAGGGAGCGATCCTTAACCGCCTGGGCCGTTACGACGAGGCGAGAAAGTCGCTCAACGAAGCTCTGAAGGAACGGCCGGACCTCACCCTCGCAAACGAAGAGATCGGCGAATCGCTCTGGCAGTTGGGCCGCCGCGAGGATGCCATCAACGCCTGGACCGAAGCGGTCAAAAGCAATCCGGACCTGGTGATCGCCAACAATCAGTTGGCGGGGGCTGCAGCAGCATTCGGCGATGCCGAGGCCCAGGCTGACTATGAGAAGCAGGCCGATGAAGCGACACCGCAAGACGCTTATTTTCACTGGATGCTGGGTATGCGACTTCAGAATATCGGGATGACCAGCCTGTCAGAGAAACACTATCAAAAAGCGATCCAGATCGATCCGAGTTTCATAATGCGCCGCGAAAAACGGCCGGCAGTTCAGCAGTGACGTTCGTCCAACTATAGATGCGTCTCGCGCATCAGTAAGAATGATGAAAAAGCTTATCTTGGTTACCTTTATCGTGACCCTGACCCTGGGTATAAAAGCCCAGCAGGCGCCGCTGACCCAGCCCGAGTACGTCAAGATGCTGTACGCTCTGCAAAAGGACCCTTCGGGCAAGGCTGAGGTGATCAGAGCATTGCGCGAGCGCGGTATCGGATTCGTTTTGACGGACGGTATCCGCAGCCTTACCCGGACAAAGGGAGCTAACGACGAGGAGCTGAAACGTACGCTCGAAGAGGCGGACCGCCGCCGCAAAAATCCGGAGGCAGCAAAACTGCCGTCGGCCAAGGAAACCGCCGAAGTTCTCGAAAGGGCCCGGTCAAGCACGTTGGCAGCTCTCGAGGAGATGCCGGATTTTGTGGTGAAACAGGTGATCTCCCGCTCAGCTGCATATGCCGGCACCGGTAATTGGAAGCCCCAGGACACGGTGATCGTAGCTGTCAGCTACAGCACAGAAAAGGGAGAGCAGTACCGGGTGTTGTCTAAGGACGGGGCACCGGTGGAGTCAGCTACCGGCAATAACTACTCAAATCTTGAGGGCAGCACGACGAGCGGTGAATTCGTCGAGGACCTGGCAAAACTGTTCCGGCCTGAGAGTAAGACAGATTTTAAGATCTTAACAACTGATGTCATACGCGATAAGCCGGCATTCGTTTTCGAGTACGAGATCCTCATCGAAAACAATAAGAATGGCGGCGTTGGGTTCAAAACGCCGAGCGGGGAAAAGGACTTTGTCTTTTCGACCGTACCGGCCGGTGAGAAAGGTAAAGTGTGGATCGATCGTAAAACGGGACGCATCTTGCGGATCGAGTACCAGGCCACAGACATCCCGCGGGACTTTGAAGTCAAAGCTTTTGAGAGTTCAGTAGATTACGACTGGGTCGAGATAGCGGGTGAAAAATTTTTACTGCCGATAATTTCCGACAACAGGTTTACGTCAGCCGAGGGGCGTCAGTTGTTCCAGTCGCGCAACTTGATCAAGTTTAAAAATTATCAGCGTTACGGCACAGACGTTAAGATCCTGGATGACGATGAAAAAGCGGGAACGGACGAGAAACCGTAAGTTCAGTTCACCGTGTAGTAAAGACCGGCTGCGGCGATGCCCAGCCAGACCAGGCCTTTACCCAGAAAGAAAAGAAATGCGATGATGCCGGCCAGGCGGGTCCACCTGCGAGGTCCGGCTTCCGGGTTTGAGGCCTCGTCTTGCATTACATTTTGAGGATACCGCTTTGAAGTTCGGTTTTCAATTTTTTGCTAAAGCACACCGACGACGCATATCCACGCGTTTTACCGTTCCCGCCATATGGCTTATCCTCGTCTCATGCGTTCTCGCTCAGGACGCACCCAAGCCTGAAAAGAACAAGCGAGAGGCCAACTTGATCGAACTCATCACCCTCGATAGAACTATCAAACTCGATATCAGATATGCCACGCCTGACAACTTTGTAGGCCGGGCCGTATACCCTGAGGCTCGGGCCTTTTTGCAAAAGCCCGCTGCAGAAGCTCTGGTGCGTGCCCATCACCAACTTAAGAAACAAGGATTAGGCCTGATCATCTTTGACGGTTACCGTCCATGGACGATCACAAAGTTGTTTTGGGAGGTCGTACCCGAAGACAAACGTAAATACGTGGCCGACCCTGCAAAAGGGTCTAAACACAACCGGGGCTGTGCCGTCGACCTCAGTCTTTACGATCTAAAGACCGGCGAACTGCTGCCGATGCCGTCAGGTTTTGATGAATTTACCGAGAGAGCGTCACCCGGATATAAGGGTGGGTCTGTGATCGAGACTGCCAATCGCGAAAAGCTACGCCGGGCGATGGAGGCTGAGGGATTTCAGGTGAATCCGAACGAATGGTGGCACTTCGACTATAAGGATTGGGACAAATACGCCATCTACGATATCGGCTTCGCCGAAATAGGGACGGACGAGGGGTCGAAATGATCTATTTGACCGTAACTTCGATAGAAAATGTGGCCCTTCGCGGCCGATCAACGGCTTTCTTTCTAACAAACAAATAATAACTGCCATCGGCCGGCAGTGTGATGCTCATCATGGGTGAGCTGTCGAACTCCGTTTCCACATCATTCTCTTCGCTAAAAACGCGTACGTCGAAAAGGCTCGTTTTGCGATTGCGGATGGTCAACGTCTGGCCCGCTTTAGCTGTTAGTGAGTACTCCATCTCCTGACCGGCCGACAGAGTTTGCACCAACACCTTAGAAGAATGCCCCTGAGCGAATCGGATCTCTAAAGGCTCAGCCTTACCGCCCTGGGCGGCCGCCGTGGAAACGTAAAGAGTGAGCGACAGGATGACGGCGAAGGTCGTTTGAAGGTTCATGTTTTTGTCACGGCGTATACTGGGCATTTTCTCTGATAATATACCGCTTATGCAAAAGCCTGACAGTTCTGAGTTCGCTTCTTATTACAACAACTACATATCCCTCGTGTCGGGGGATGTTCTGGATGTGCTCCGATCGCAAGCCCCTGAATTGCGAGCGCTTATCTCAGCTTTGCCTGAGGATAAAGGAGCCTATGCCTACGCCGAAGGTAAATGGACGATCAAGCAGTTGCTCAGCCATATCATTGACGGGGAGAGGGTATTCTCTTACCGGGCCCTGCGTATCTCTCGCGGCGATGAGACACCGGTCGAGGGGTTTGAACAGGACGACTATATAGAAAGATCGAACGCCAACAACCGCTCGTTTTCGGACCTTTTGGATGAGTTCGAGCGACTGAGACAGGCCAACATTCTGCTCATCAACAATATTTCGGACGAAGACTCGCGTCTGATGGGAACGGCCAGCGGCAACCCCGTCTCTGTGCGTGCCATAGTCTATATCATGGCCGGGCATGTCCGACATCACCTTAATATCCTGAACCAGCGTTACCTGGTTCAATGACCTCTGACGTGATCATCATCGGCGGAGGCGCCGCCGGCCTGTTCTGCGCGAGCGAGGCAGGCAAACGCGGACGCCGAACCGTCGTCCTCGAACGTAATAATGAGGTAGGCCGCAAGATACTCATCTCGGGCGGCGGCCGCTGCAACTTTACCAACCTGCATGTCGGGGCCGAGAACTTTGTCTCGCAAAATCCGCATTTCTGCAAATCGGCCCTTTCGCGTTATACACCTGAGCATTTCATCGCTCTCGTCAAAAAGCACCGGATACCCTACTACGAAAAAAAGTTCGGGCAGCTCTTTTGCCGCGAGAGCTCGCGCGCCATCGTCGACATGCTTGTCGCCGAATGCACGAGGGCAAAGGTCGCCATCAAGACGGGCTGCAGTGTCCTCAGTGTTCGCCATGATGGAGAGCAGTTCGTTCTGGAAACCTCGTTTGGCGAAATGCGTTCAGCAAAGCTCGTTATTGCCTGCGGCGGCCTGTCGTTCCCAAAAGTTGGCGCGACCGATCTCGGATACCGGATAGCCCGGCAGTTCGGTTTGAAAATAGAGGAGACGCGGCCCTCGCTTGTAGCCATGGTGCTGCAGGGCGGCGGATATCCGGATCTGGCGGGCGTTTCCGCTGACGCTCTGGTGACATGCGGCAGGCAGAGTTTTCGTGAAAACATACTTTTCACTCACCGGGGACTGTCCGGACCGGCGATACTGCAGATATCAAATTACTGGTCACGAGAAAAAGCCGTGTCGATAGACCTAGCGCCCGAGGTGGACGCGGCCAATAAATTGGAGACCGAACGCGAAAGCCGCCAGACACTTGCCAATGTTCTGAGTACGATCGTGCCGTCTCGTGTCGCTCGCCGGTTATTCCCTCACCCGGACCAGCCGCTATCTGACCTGAAGACAAAGGACCTAAAAGAGATCGGCCGTCTCGTAAATGCATGGCAGATCAGGTTTGCAGACTCTGAGGGGTACGGGCGGGCCGAGGTAACACTCGGCGGCGTTTCTACAAATGAACTATCATCGCAAACGATGGAGGCGAAGCGGATGCCGGGACTCTATTTTATCGGTGAAGTAGTGGATGTGACCGGCTGGCTGGGCGGGTACAACTTTCAGTGGGCTTGGGCATCGGGTCATGCCGCAGGAACATCGCTTTAAAAATAAAGCGGGGGAAACGTCTCCCACACCGTCTCCCCCTTTTTCCGCGCCGCATACAGGGCGTATGCAAACGCGAAAGTCAGTAAAATTATTACTTCTCAGAGCCCGTTAGGGGAAACGTTGACGGTAGCTAAAGCTCTGACGGACGGGTAAACTTTTACACAATTATTCAGCACTGTCAAGAACTATATTCGAACAATTTTGAGGAATTTACCTCACTGGCGAAATTCCGAAATATCCATACCGTACTTATCCTTGACGTACTCCTCGGCCGCGGCATTCACCGACCGTAGATGGGCCAGGCGGCGCTCGGACTTTTTGATCTGCGTCAGGGTCCGGGCTGACATATGGCTGAGCATATCGCGGCCCATGGCGAATTCCTCACGCATCTTGCCCATCAGGTCAAATAATTCAGATGCCTCGGCGGTCGCCTTCTCCTGCTGCAGTTCGATCAGACGCCGCTTTACCTGCGAGATCTGCCTGATGGCCCGCACGAGCTTGTCCCCGACTGAGTCACCGGTTATCAGCTCAGGACTGTTCCTGAGATCGTCCACCAATTTGTTGAGTTTAGTCTGGTCACCGGCGGAGTATGCCTGGTTCAGCTCGGCCATGAGGGCATGCCGCCGCTCCTTTTCGTCGGCATCGAGGGCAAGGTCCGGGTGAATGGTCCTGGCGAGAGTGTGATATGCCTTGCGGGCCTCAGGCGTAGGGTTGAGCTTGAATGAATTGTCCGTAACCTCGTCTGCCCGCGCTGCCGATTCCTCCGCACGGCGGCGAAGCTCCTCGGCCTTTTTCTTTATCTCTTCATCATCAGGGACGAGCTTGTACTCTTCTTCAGCGATCTCGGCGTCGATCTCGTCGAGATTGGCGTACAGCCGGCCGACCTGCATCGTGTACGTCGCCTCAAATTGCTCGAGCTCCGCCTTGAGGTCCGTCATCTCTTCTTCGCGGTCGGCGAGACGGTCCCGCAGCCGGTCGAGAACGGCGAGCTTTTTGTTTAGTTCGGCCTCTTCCGGTGCAAGCTGGCTCATGTTTAAGAGTAGAGGTTCATCGGCCGTGTTAAGAGGTCGACCGGATCGTCGACATTAAGTGCCTCGCGTACAAAGTACGGTTCGCCCGCCGCTACGCCGATCAGCGACCCGAAATACCTGGAACGGTTCTCAAGCTCGTCCAAAAAGCCTTTGTCGGTCAAACGTGTCTCAGGTTCGTTGGAGTTCGGGTTATAGAACTGAGAACTGTGGGCACGGATTGCCGCCATTTTCTCTTCGAGAAAATCAGATACGTCCACGATGAACGACGGCTGAACACGCCTCGAGAAGATGTTATGGGCGACGTTCGGCACAGGTATCTTTTCCCCGCCTGTCTCTTCGTCGTACCGTTTCATGCTCGCCAGACGGGCTGACTCACGAACGAGCTGCGTGATGCGGTTGTGATCGGGATGCGGGTCGCCCTCCTGATGCGTCAATATGACCTTGGGCTTGAGCCGCCGCAGTACACGGACCAGCCGCGTCCGCTCATCGTCGGTTACGAGCACGTGCCCGTCCGGTAAGCCCAGGTTTTCGCGGACATCCAGTTTTAGTATGCGGGCCGCTTCGCGAGCCTCTTCAGCCCGGCCCTCCGGAGTTCCCCGCGTTCCCATCTCGCCCCTGGTGACATCAAGAGCACCGGTCCCGTAACCGAGGTGCTTCATCTTGAGCAGCGTCCCGCCGACGGTAAGTTCAACGTCATCCGGGTGAGCAAATATCGCCAGTATATCGACCTCAGCCATTCCAGTAATTTAGCACAGGCGGTAAAACAACCCACGGTACATCTTTGAGCAAGTATCGAAGAGATCTGACTGGCTTTGCTGCTTTTGCAGGAGATGCAAAACTTTTCCTAGGATAAATATGTTAGGAAAGTCGGCAAATAGTTTTTTTAGCGGCTAAAAAAACTATTTGAGTGTTTTAATGATGTAATTTGCTCTAAAACAGTATTCCAGAGCTTGAACCGGCATTAGAGGGGTTTTGCCGGCGGTCAAGAGGCTTCACGGGCGGAAAAAACGCTTCACCGGCGGTAAAGAGGCTTCACCGGCGGAAAAAACGTTTCTCCGACGGGAAAGACGCTTCGCCGGCGGGAAAGCGGCTTTACCGCCGGGGAAATGTGATCACCGCCGGTAAAACGGCATCAGCGGCGCTTTTACTTGTAATATTATTGGAGAAAGAAGTGGTGGAGACGAGGGGGATCGAACCCCTGACCTCATGAATGCCATTCATGCGCTCTCCCAGCTGAGCTACGTCCCCGTTCTCGAAGTCACAAGGGACTAAGACGAGAAAAATTGAATTTAACGAAATAGGCCTTGTCCGTCAAGTAATCAAACTATCTTATAGGCGGTAGACGAGGCTTATAACGGCGAGAATCAATGCGACTGGAACTATCCAAAACAGCAGAAAACTAAGCCCCCAGTAAGGGAAGTGTGTGAAACGTTTCGTTAACCAAACGGATAAAGCGGCCGGAGCCAGAAATATCACCAGTAGTATTGCAGTGACAAAAACAGCCTTGAAGTCGATGGGCATATCGCCCTTGGGGACCGAAATGATTACTGAAAAGGCTATACAAACAGACGTAACAAGCCAATTAATTCTCCTTACGCTGTTTTGAGGCAATGGCATCAACGGCCCTTGAACACCGGCTTTCTCTTCTCTAGGAACGCCGAAACTCCTTCCTGCTTGTCCTCAGTTGAGAAACAAATTGCGAACAGGTCGACCTCACGGCGGAGGCCTTCGTCGAGGTTGGAGCGTGAGGCGAATTTGACTGCTTCTTTTGAGAGCTGCAGAGCGATCGGGGCCTTTTCTGCGATCTTGTCGGCCAGTTCCATCGTCTTTGCTTCGAGCTCAGCGGCAGGATAGACGTGATTAACGAGGCCGATCTTTTCGGCCGTCGCGGCGTCTATCATATCGCCGGTCAGGACCATCTCCATCGCTTTGCTCTCGCCCACCAGGTTCGTGAGCCGCTGCGTTCCGCCGCCGCCACACATTATTCCGAGGTTGATCTCGGGCTGGGCAAAGCGCGCATTTTCACTGCACATCCGCAGATCGCAGGCCATTGCCAGCTCATTGCCGCCGCCCAGGCAAAAACCGTTGACCATGGCGATCACGGGCTTTGGAAAACTGTCGATCGAGTTGAACAGGGAACGCTCGTGAAAAGCATCGCGCTGCGTAACAGGCGTCTGCCCCTCGAACTCGCTGATGTCCGCTCCGGCAATGAATGCCTTTTCGCCTGCACCGGTTATCACGAGCACACGGACATCGTTGTCTCCGCGAAGTTCGTCGAGAGCGGCGACGCCCTCGGCATGCACTTTGTTATTAAGGGCGTTCAGTTTATCGGGACGGTTGATGGTCAGAACAGCGACCTTACCCCGCCGTTCAACGGTGATGGTTTCGTAAGTAGACATATTTGGATCGATAAAAGGGTGGGGTTTACTCGTCGACGCCTTCGACCACATTATCGTCGGCGATCCAGGCGACAAATAGCCGGAGCCATGCGTCCTTGGGTTCCTCGATGGCGACGCCGACCCGCGAAGTGCCAAAGTTGGCCTTCATTACTCGCGCGACCGTGGCCCGCACCTCGACCGGCGTTCCATTTGGCCGGTGAGCGCGTATCTTAAGCGTGTCGCCCTGCTGTACTGTTTGATTTAATTGAAAGAGGGCTCCGAGCGTAGATATATCGTCCGTCTCGGTGGGTTCGCTCCAAGCAGAACCGTCGTCGGAACGGCCGGACACAACAACAGGCAGCCTGAGGGCCATCCTCAGCGCAAATCGCTTCTCCTCATATTGAGGTTGTATTGACGTCATGGGCAACGGTCAGCTAAGCCAACGCAAAACAATATTGAAAGTTTAACACGAAACCTTATGGTTCTAATCACTTACGCGAAATGCTGACCAACAAGATAGGCAAATGATAATGGTTAAACGGCTATATGGGATCAATAGACGAACCTAATACGGCATAGTTATACTATAAGCACGGAGAAATCCAAAGCTTTGCGTTCGGACAGCTTTGACCGACATTATGGCTTTACGAGAATTGCATCACAAAGTGGTAATACTGGGTTCCGGCCCGGCGGGCCTGACTGCGGCGATCTATGCGGGGCGTGCCGATCTCAAACCACTCGTTATCGACGGGCCGCAGCCCGGCGGACAGTTGACGATAACCACGGATGTCGAGAATTATCCCGGCTTTAAGTCGGGGATAATGGGGCCGATCCTGATGGATGAATTTCGGGAACAGGCCCTCAGGTTTGGGACCGAGATCATCAATGTCTGGATCGACCGCGTCGATCTCTCGAACCGTCCGTTCACCTTATATGGCAAGGACAGCGAGGACAGCGACGAGGTAAGCACCGTCATCAAAGCAGACACCCTCATCATCTCAACAGGTGCGTCCGCCAAATGGCTGGGCATACCCGGCGAAGCACCGATCCCCGAGGGCCTCGGCGGCAACGGCGTCTCGGCCTGTGCGACGTGCGACGGGTTCTTTTTCCGCGACAAACCTATCGTTGTCGTAGGCGGCGGAGATACTGCGATGGAGGAGGCCCTGTTCCTCACAAAATTTGCGTCTAAGGTCACGCTCATCCATCGCCGCCATGAGTTCAGGGCCTCGATGATCATGCAGGACCGCGTTCGCGCCAATCCGAAGATCGAGATCCTCTGGAACACCGAGGTAACAGAGATCGGCGGCAGCATGGAAACCGGTGTCGAGAACGTCACTCTTTATAACAACCAGACAGGCGAGACGAGCATCTTCCCTACACAGGGCGTCTTTATCGCGATCGGGCATGCACCCAATACTGGTTTGTTCAAGGGCGTTCTGGATATGGACGACGTCGGTTACCTGATAACCGAGGGACGGTCGATGAAAACTAATGTTGAAGGCGTGTTTGCCTGCGGCGATGCTCAGGACAGCTATTATCGCCAGGCGATCACCGCGGCCGGGACCGGCTGTATGGCTGCGATAGATGCCGAGAGATTTTTAGCGGAACACGGGTCTGATGCCGCGATGGCGGTGAGAGCTGTGGAACCCGTGAGCGTGTAAAACAACTTCGAGAGCTTTATGCCGATATACGAATACAAATGCCAGCAGTGCGGGCTTCATATAGAAAAACGCCAGAGCGTGTCTGACGCGCCGCTGACCACTTGTGAAAAGTGCCACGGCAAATTGGAGAAACAGTGGTCGCTCTCCGGCTTTCAATTCAAAGGTGCAGGTTGGTACGTGACCGACTACGCAGGAAAGAACGGAAAAACATCAGCGGGTGAATCAACCACAAAGACGGATACCGCATCAAAAAGTTCGGACGATACAAAACCTGCTGCGGCCGATACTGCGCCAAAGCCTGCAAAAGAATGAACCTGGCACGCATAAGCCTTCTGACGACGATACTCACCCTCATGCTGGCGAGTTTTGTCGAGGCCCAGTCGCGCCATAGCTCAAAGGGCGACAGTGCGACTGAGGGTACCGTTCTTAATGTCGTCGCCGCCCGCGAGAACGATTCACCGGATCCGATCAAGCTCGAGAGCTTGTTCCTCTATGAGAACGGCGTCGAACAAAAGATCAAGAACCTAACTCTCGATCCGAGCCCGTCCAAGATCCTTATCCTTGTCGACAACTCACAGACGCTCCCCACAACCGTAGAGGCCCTAAAAGCGGCTGTCATGGAGTTTGCGTACGAGATCTACGACGGGGACCAGTTATTCGTCATCGCATACGACGAAAAGCCCGAGATCGTGCAGGAGTGGACCGACGACGCAAAGAAGATGGAGACGTCGCTGACAACTCTCCGAAAGAAAGGCAATCCGTATCTCTTTGACGCGCTGCACGCGTCGATCAAAGAGGTCCTGCTGCCCCTGATGCCCGGCACCCGAAAGACAGCGATCGTGGTGATCGGCGACGGCCTGGACCGCGGCAGCAAAACGCATTTTGACAATGTTCTTAGTGAATTGCAGGGTGAGAATGTGACGGTCTATTCGCTGCAGATAGCGGACCGGACAGGCGGAGCGTTTCGCCGTGATCAGCCAAAGCCGGCGGCTGTGATCAGCGGTCTTACCGAAGGGACGGGAGGCCAGGCATTCTCGTTCGACGAACCGCAAAAGGCGGCAAAGGCCATCTGCGACGAACTGCGGAAGAATCGCTACCTGCTCTCCTATCAGCCGCAGAACACCGCTTCTTTCGACGCCCGAAAGCTATTCATCATCGCCGACGCCGGCATAACCGCCAGGACCAAATCCGCCCATCCGCCGAACGTTAAATAGACCTCAGACCCGCAGCGATCCGCGGAAACCTCTCGCAGCGTAATAAGATTCCGCACCATTGTGATAGGTAAAGACCCGTCCAAACCGCTTGTCGCAAAATATCGCTCCGCCCAAGTCCCTGACCTCAGGCGGCGTTCTGACCCAACTCGACGTTTTTAGATCGAACTCCCCCAATTCCTGCAAACCGCGGTATTCGTCCTCTGTTAACAGCTCAATACCCATAGCCGCGGCCAAGCCGACCGCATCATTCTCCGGCTTGTGTTCCTTGCGTGATTCCCACGCCCGGCGGTCGTAACAAAGGCTTCGCCGGCCCTTAGGACTTTCCGCAGAGCAGTCGCAGAAGATGTATTCGCCCGAGGCTTTATCGAACCCCACAACATCAGGCTCGCCGCCGGTCCTCTCCATCTCACTCAGCGACCAAAGCTTTTTAGGATCCGCGTCCAGCTTTGCCTGCACATCGGCCCAATCAAGGCCCTTATGGCGGGACATATTTTTGTCGAAGCGGGTTTTTAGTTCCTTGAGCAGTTCGTCACGATCCGCGGGCAACAATTCTTTCCTCATATTTATTTTTCGATCTCAGCCCCACGCCTTGAACGTATCGCCGTCCAGATCGCTCTCACAATAAACAGGCCGACGATGGTCAGGACAGCCGCTCCCGATCCGAATAGTTGATACGCACCGAGCAGCAAGATCACTCCGATAACGGCAAAGACCACGCCCGCATACATCCATAGGCCGGTAAGCACCATTACCGGAACAAAGATGTATCGAACACCACTCGCATACTCCTGCACCTCAGCAGCCACGCCGTATACGTAGCCAAATACAGGGATGGTGACGATAATATGGATCCACCGTAGGATCGAACGCTGGGTCAAACTTTTCATAAAATTTTTAGCCTGTTACACCGCGACGGGTGCCGCGATCTTTCCCCACGACTGATAGTTCTGTAACTTTAAATTATCAAATTTGAAATTTAGCAGCCCGTGGAGCCCCTTCAAACCTTCGGCATTTACCAGCTCGAGCCGCGGCAGCGGCATTGGCTCACGCGAGAGCAGTTCGTTCACCTGCTCGCGGTGGTTCTCGTAAATGTGCAGATCGCCAAATGTGTGTATGAACTCTCCCACCTCAAGTCCACAAACATGGGCCACCAGGTGCGTCAGCAATGCATAGCTGCTGATGTTGAACGGCACGCCTAGAAAGGCATCGGCAGATCGCTGATACAACTGGCAGTGCAGGACACGTTCATTCTCGACCTTGAATTGAAACAAGGTATGACACGGCGGCAGGGCGACCTCGTCGCAGGTCTCGGGGTTCCATCCAGTGACGATTAGGCGGCGTGAGTTTGGATTAGTTTCTATTTCGCGGATCAGCCTGGCGATCTGGTCGACACCGTTCATCTGCGGGTAATCACCGCCAAATGAACGCCACAGGTAACCGTAGACAGGACCGAGATCACCTTCGTTGCGCCCGAACCTGGCAGTTTGCTCCGCCGTCGCCCACTCAACCCAGATATCGACGCCACGGTCATTAAGCTCACGCTCATCTGTCGAACCGCTTAGAAACCAGAACAGCTCCTCGGCAACCCATCGAAAGGGCACCCTCTTTGTAGTTACTATCGGGAACCCCTCACGCAGATCGAACCGCATTTGATAGCCGAACGTCGAAATCGTTCCAGTCCCGGTCCGGTCCGCATGCGGGACGCCTGACTCTAAAACGTGTTTGAGTAGGTCCTGGTATTGCTTCATTCAACGATAGCTTGTCTGACGCCGAACTCGTCGTCGCCGTCCACCGCCAAAATCAGCCGGCCATACATGTCATTCACGATCTTGGCAATGTCCATGACCCGCTGAAAACGTGCGTCGGACGGAACGCGTATATGAACTGTCTTTTCGACCTCATTCGTTCCCGGGCGCAACACTCCGGTCTTTGCCCGATCGTCAAAAACTTCGCTCAGCCGTGAGGTTAGCTTCTTCGCGTCGCTGATGCTGCCCATGTCTTCGTTATTCAAATATGAGTGCCCATCAGCTCTTAGGTCAACCAGCAGAAACGTCGGGTCGGGCCTGATATCCATGTTGTTCCTGAATTTAGGGTCGGGGGCCACACCCAGACTAACGCCTTCTGGAGTTACAACTGAAACATTGGCATTCGGCGAAACTCTCGATGCTCGTGCCGCCGCTATGACAGAGCTCATTTTGGCCTCCTTGTCCGGCTTGATCATTACGGCAGGACTGATCGATACGTGGTGCTGAGCGGACGCGTCCGGTGCATAGTCTGCCAAGGCCGTTCTGATCTGATCAGCCCTTATACTCTGCCCCTCCAGGCCGCTGATGACGGCCAGGCTCATTTTGCCGTCCGGGCCCACCTTCACCTCGTATTTGACCGCAGAGACGCGGTTCTCTATTGCCCCGGGCTTTGTGCCAACGGCAGCTTTGGGCGGAGCTTTCCGTACAGACCTTTGTGCTGCAGCATGGATGGGGAATATCACCAAAAGCGATGTCATTGCCGCGATCTTTATTCGTGTATTAAAGGGGATCAAGAGTAAACCTCCAGTTTGTGGATTGAACAACCAAAAGTTACCATATTTAGCTTATGTCGGGCAGTCTCGAGGTCAGTTTTAATTCTCCGCAGTGTGGCTGGATGTCCATCGGATTTGAGGGCGGCGGGCAGGAGTTCCACACGACGACCGCTCACGCCCCGCACGAGTTCGCTCTGCCGGAGTTGCTCGAGATACTCACGAGATTGCTTGATAACGACTCGAGCGAGGCTGAATACCTGTTGAAATGGAACCGGGACCCTGAGGCATATAGTTTTCGATTCCTCGTGGCCGGCGACAATGTCACGTTGGAGATCTACGAATACCCGAACGATGCGCGCGAGCCGGAGCTGGGCGAATTGGTATTTGTGTTCTCCGGAGATAAACGTGAACTTTGCCGGGCATTCGCTGCGACGTTCGAACAACTGTATGCCGACCGCGACACTGACGAATTTGAGTTCAACTGGCGGCAGCCTTTCCCTCTGCGAGAATTTGAGCATTTTAAAATAGAGCTCGATCGGCAGCTTTAGACGCGCTCTCATCATGAAAGAGAAATTACTGGATATGCTCGCATGCCCGACGTGCGGCGGCGACCTCTTGCTGGCGAATGCGGGCAAGTACGAGGATAAAGAGATCATCGAGGGAGTCCTCTCGTGCAGGAAATGCACGCGTGAATATAAAGTCGAACGCGGCGTTCCGCGCTTTGCCGACCTCGGCAAGATCGAAGAGGATAAGGCCGAAACAGCCGAGAATTTTGGTTGGCAATGGACGCACTTTACGCAGGAGGACACCAAGTACTCTGATCAGTTCCTGGGCTGGCTGCAGCCGGTAACGCCCGATTTCTTTGATGGAAAGATCGTGCTCGAGGGCGGCTGCGGCAAAGGACGTCATACAAAGCTTGCAGCGTCATGGGGAGCGGCTGAGGTTGTTGGCATAGATCTAGGAGACGGTGTCGAGTCTGCATTTGCTCTGACACGTGATCTGCCCAATGTGCATATCATCCAGTGCGATATTTTCAAGCTCCCGCTCAAAAAGGTTTTCGACTATGCCTTTAGCGTCGGTGTTCTTCACCACACACCTGACCCGAAGAATGCCTTTTTATCATTAGCTTCCAAGGTCAAAAGTGGCGGGCATATCTCGGCCTGGGTGTATGGTGCGGAGAACAATGAGTGGATCACCAGGTTCGTTAACCCCGTCCGTGAGAGTTTCACTTCGCAGATCAGTCAACCGGTTCTTTATCAATTATCCAAACTGCCGACGCTCGGAGTTTTTTTGACGACGAAACTGGTCTATCGGCCTCTCAATTCCGCGGCTAAGCCGCTTGCCTCGCACTTGTTCTACAACGAATATCTCAACCACCTGGGAACATTTGGCTGGCGCGAACAGCACAATATTGTCTTTGACCACCTGGTCGCACCGACAGCTTTTTATATTGCAAAAGACGAATTTGCTGCGTGGTGGAGCGAACTGGGTGCCGCCGACGCCGAGATCACGTGGCATAATGAGAATAGCTGGTGCGGTTTCGGCCAGATCCCCTAAACGATGAAATTTGACGAGGGTGTTAAACCTAAATACCGAAAGTCGATCAAGGACGCCATTGCGACGATCATCGAGCAGGGCAATGATTTTCATCGGCACTTGATGAATGAGATCACGGCGTCCGAGATGCTCTTCAGCGTAAAGCCGGTAGCTGAGATCAATGCGTCAGGCAGAACTGGCGTCATCAGCATTATTTCTACAAACCTCCGGCTGGCCCGAGAACGCTTGAGCCTGCGGGACGCGCTGGGCGAGATATACATAGTATTTGCGGAGGAAACTCTCGCCTCGCAGCGGGGCTGTGAGGGAACACTTGTCCACGAGGGGCGTCATGCGTACGATTTCGCACAGACCTTGTCGAGCCTCTCGAACGCAGACATGAACCCGCTGGAGGTTTTCGACCCCTCGTTGTACGAACTCGAGTGGGAAGCTCATAAGACGGCAGGTGATTATATGATCTGCATCGGCAAGCAGGATTACCTGGACGAGGGCCTGCAGTTGATGATACTTGGACTCGGGACTGACGGGTCGTGCTTCGTCAACGACGATGGCATCAGGCAGCGGCTAAAGGAAAGTTACGGCTTGGCGATGGATGGCAACATGGGCCACAATGCAAGCCGAATGATGGGGATAGTAGTTTAGTTATGAACGCCGCCTTACCACAGGAAATGCAGCAGCACACCTACGCCATCATGGACGAGGTGGAAGGTTCGCACTGGTGGTTCGTTGGCCGGCGAGCGATACTCGACAGTTTTCTTAAGGGTATTTGCAGCAAGCTGCTGTCTGAGAACGGCGAACTTCGTATACTCGACGTTGGGTGCGGAACAGGTGCCAATCTGGAAATGCTCGCTGCTTACGGGCAGGCAGAGGGAGTAGATGTATCCGACGACGCGCTCGCCTTTTGCCGTAACAAAGGCTTGATAGCGCAAAAAGGCCTTGCCGAGTCGCTGCCGTATGAAGATCAGACGTTCGACCTAACGACGGCTCTCGACGTGGTTGAGCACCTGGACGACGATATCGCCGGGCTGAAAGAAATGTACCGGGTCACCAAAAGCGGGGGCTATTCGCTGATCTTTGTGCCGGCCTTTATGTGGCTGTGGGGGGTGCAGGACGACATTTCGAACCACCGCATTCGCTATACTCGGGAGCAGATCGTAGAGCGGCTTCAAAGGGTCGGATACCAGATCGAACGTGCCACTTACGCTAATTGGACGTTTTTTGTCCCGATATTTGCCGGACGTCTATTCATGAAAGCGACCGGCATAAAGCCTGAGTCCGAGAACAATATCACCGTCTCTGCACTTAACGGTGTCTTCGGCAAGCTCTTTGCGGCGGAGAGATTCTGGCTCAAAAATTTTGATTTTCCAATGGGCGTATCGATCGTGATCGTGGCGAAAAAGCCCTGACCGCAGATTCGAGAACAAGCCCTGAGAATAATGGACCAAACCGTAACTGAAACAAAACCCGAACTCTCTCTCTTTCTGCCCGTGCTGGACGAAGAAGAGAACCTACGTCCGATGCACGCAAAGATACAGTCGGCTCTCGACACGCTTGGCAAAACTGCCGAGGTGATCTACGTGGACGACGGTTCGACGGACAAAAGCCTTTCGATATTAAAGGACATAGCCGCGGGCGACGACCGGGTACGTGTGATATCGTTGCGGCGAAACTACGGACAGACGGCGGCAATGTCTGCGGGGATCGACGCTGCTAAGGGCGAGATACTTATACCAATGGATGCCGATCTGCAGAACGATCCTGCGGACATCTCGCGCTTGCTCGAAAAACTCAATGAAGGTTACGACGTAGTCTCAGGCTGGAGAAAGAACAGGCAAGACAAGCTGATCTCACGAAAGATACCCTCCCAGATCGCGAACCGCATCATCTCGTGGATCGGTGGTGTTCCTCTCCACGACTACGGATGTTCGCTCAAGGCATATCGCCGCGAGGTCATCCAGGATGTGCGGCTCTATGGTGAGATGCATCGGTTCATACCGATCTACGCTAGCTGGGCGGGTGCCCGCGTCGCCGAGATACCGGTCGACCATCACGCCCGCACCATGGGCAAATCAAAATACGGTATCTCTCGTACCATCAAGGTCGTTTTTGATCTGATCACCATCAAGTTCATGGCCGAATATCATACAAAGCCGCTGTATGTTTTCGGCGCATTTGGCATGATCGCCTTCTTCATTGCAATTGTGGCTGGCGTATGGGCACTGGTGCTAAAGATAGCTTCAGGGGTGTCGTTCATCCTGACGCCGCTACCGATCATCGCAGTAGTGATGCTTGCTATCTCGGTACAGTTTTTCCTGATGGGACTGCTCGCGGAGTTGCTGGTGCGCACCTATCACGAGTCACAGGATAAGGCCATCTATGCTGTCAGGGAACGCATAGGATTCTAACTGAACATGTGCGGAATCGCGGGTTGGGTAAACCTGACACCATCATCAACACCAGCTGAGGCCGATGGGCCGGTTCTCCACTCTATGTGCGAGACGATCGTCCACCGCGGCCCCAACTCCGAAGGCATATGGGCTGACAAAGATGTTGCTCTCGGGATGCGCCGTCTCTCGATCATCGATCTCAAGACAGGGGACCAACCCGTCTATAGTGAAGACAAAAGTATCGTCGTTATGATGAACGGCGAGCTGTACAACTTTCGTGAGGTACGGGCCGACCTTGAGAAACGCGGCCACAAGTTTGTCACCCAAACAGACACTGAGATCATTCCGCACCTTTACGAGGAATACGGCGAGGATTTTGTAGATCACGTCAACGGAATGTTCGCGATCTCTCTCTGGGATACCCGACGCAAACGATTTATTCTAGCCCGTGATCGTTACGGCGAGAAACCTCTGTATTACGGAGTATTCAACGGGCAGTTGATCTACGCGTCTGAGCCAAAAGCTTTGCTCGCAAATCCGTCCGTCCCGGCTGAACTCGACCTCGATTCCTTGCGCCAGTACCTGTCATTTGATTACGTTCCCGCGCCAAACTCAATATACAAAGGCATCAGCAAACTGCCAGCGGCTCACATCATAGTGGTGGAGGACGGCAATATACGGTCCCGCAGGTATTGGAACATCAGCTGGCAAAAACCCTCGGGCCCTAACCAAAATGGCAACGGCATCAAGAGCAAGGCCGTTGAATTGCGGGAACTCTTGTCGGATGCAGTGCGGATGCGGCTTGTTTCGGATGTGCCACTCGGCGTTCTGCTGTCCGGTGGTGTGGACTCATCAACAGTCGCAGCATTTGCGACCCAGCACGCGACGGATACAGTCAAAACATTCTCCATAGGTTTTGCAGAAGATTCGTTTGACGAGTCTCGCTATGCTCGTAAGGTCGCCGCTCACCTGGGCACGGACCATTATGAAGAGATGCTTAGCGCCGAAAAGGCGGGAGACCTGATCAGTGAGATCGGGACATGGCTGGATGAACCTTTATCTGATGGCTCGCTCATACCGACTTACCTGCTTGCCCGGTTTGTCAGAAAACACGTGACGGTCGCACTCGGGGGCGATGGTGGAGACGAGGTATTTGCCGGGTACCCGATGTACTTTGGCCACAAAGTAGCGGGTGCGTATGGTTCTCTGCCTCAGTTCGTCCGGACGAGTCTGATAGAGCCCGTCGTGCGGCTCCTGCCGGTTTCTACCAAAAACCTCTCATTCGACTACAAAGCGAAGCGGTTCGTAAGGTCCGCAAATTTTGACACTGTTACCAGGCATCACTCCTGGTTCGGATCATTCACAGCGGACGAACAGCGGTCGCTGCTCAGGAGCAATGTTCTGGAGCAAACATCCGGCGATATTTACGCGGGTCCCCGAAAGTTGCTGGACCTCTGCGATGCCCAGGATGAGATAGAGCGGATGCAGTACCTCGACATGAACTACTATATGGCCGAGGACATACTTACAAAAGTAGACCGTGCGTCGATGGCCGTTTCACTTGAAACCCGAGCTCCGTTCCTGGATCCGCGGGTGGGCGAGTTTGCCGCTTCCCTGCCTCTCGAGTACAAGCTAAAGGGTAACAAGGGCAAATATATCCTAAAGCGGGCGGTCGAGGACCTGCTCCCGCGATCGATCCTTACTCGGCCCAAAAAGGGCTTTGGTATACCCATCGCCGCCTGGATCAAAGGGCGTTTAAACCCTCTGATGCATGATCTGCTCACACCCCAAAGATTGAATGATCAGGGGCTCTTCGAACCCGCATATGTTCAGAAAATGATCTCGGAACACGAAAAAGGGGTTGCCAGCCATCATAAACAGCTCTGGACACTGCTCGTATTCCAACTCTGGTACGATAACTTTCTAAAACGCTGAACCGCTGGTTTTAGCACCTCTCTTCAAATTCGGTTATTATTCGAATATGGCTAATCTCTATCCCGAGATCGAACCTTTCGATTCGGGAATGCATGTCGTATCGGACCTCCACACTATCTATTATGAGCGGGTCGGAAATCCCGGGGGCATACCTGTCGTGTTCCTGCACGGGGGACCGGGCGGTGGGCTGATATCGATGTACCGACAGTTTTTTGACCCAGCTGCATATCACGTCATATTGTTCGATCAGCGTGGGTCGGGGCGTTCGACGCCGCACGCCGAACTGAGAGAGAACACAACCTGGGACCTCATAAATGATATCGAGTCGTTGCGTACAAAGTTCGGGATCGATAAATGGCATGTATTTGGCGGATCCTGGGGCAGCACGCTTAGCCTCGCGTACGCGGTCTCGCATCCTGACCGCTGTCTCGGCTTGATATTGAGAGGAATATTCCTTACTCGTAAAAAGGAACTGGACTGGTTCTATCAATATGGAGCGTCTGAGATATTTCCTGATTTTTGGCAGCGATACCGGGACGAGATACCGGAAGCTGAACGTGGGGATTTTGTTCGCGCTTACCACAAACGACTCACAAGTGACGACGAGCAAGTGCGTCTATCTGCTGCCCGTGCGTGGAGCGTATGGGAAGGATCAACCTCGAAACTCTATCCGGACCAGGACCTGATGGAACACTGGGAGGGGGAACATGAAGCATTGAGCCTCGCCCGTATCGAGTGTCATTATTTTATGAACAACTCGTTCTTTCCGTCCGAAAATTATTTGCTCGAGAACGTGGATAAGATCCGCAACATTCCGACTGTGATCGTTCAGGGCCGTTATGATGTTGTATGTCCGATAACATCAGCGTGGGAGCTGCACACAGCAATGCCTGAGGCGGAATTTGTGATTGTGCCGGACGCTGGCCATTCCGTTTCGGAAAAGGGCATCAGTTCAGCACTGGTCGCCGCGATGGACAAGTTCAAAAACAACCATTAACATCTGCGCGAGTTAGAGTATTATAAGAGCGTTATTCATACTGCGGCCGCCGCAACGGCTGCCGCCCACCGAGAGGATCTATGAATTTTGGAACTACAGAGATCTTATTGATCGTCGCCGTCCTATTCTTATTGTTTGGCGCAACCCGGCTGCCGCAGCTGGCCAAGTCGCTCGGCCAGTCGCGCAAGGCCTTTAAGGAAGGCATGCGTGAGGCCGAGGAAGAAGAAAGGGCCGAACAGCAAAAGCTATCGTCGACCACAGCAAAGCCGCAGATCACACAAATGTCAGATGACGAATTGGATGCTGAGATGCGTCGGCGAGCCGAGGCTCGGGCCGAACACTAAACTTAACCTTTTTCGCCGGTCAACAATGTAGCTTTGACCGAGAATCTGAATTTCATCTCACCGTCCTCTACGTCAATGAGTTGAGCCAGCTTCTCCGGCACGAGTTCACGATCATCTTCGTCCAAGGTCTCCAGCCATAACGGCAGCAGGAAATCTGCCACTAGTGGTGCAGCGACAAAATCCGCGCCATTCTCGTATTCAAAGACTTCGTTCACCGTCTCGCTATTAACGTTGACCAAACCCGCCTTACTGGCGGTTTCCTCGAGCCAACTGACTGTCGGCAGGTCCTTGATCATCCGCTCGGCGACCGCCCCGTTCTCACCGATCTTTTCGTTAAAGAAAACTTCCCAAAGCAGCGAGATCACTTCGCCAAAACTGCCGGCCGTCGGTAAAAATACAGCCACGTCACCGGATGTCCTGGCGACCCGCACCACGCCTTCCATAAATTCCTCTACTGTGCTGGGCTGGATCAGGGTGGCGTCGGCAAGCACCGCATCGAAAGCATCGTCATCAAATTTCAAGTTCGAAAAATCTACGTCAGCGCGTAACGCGATCGCCTTGTCCTGAGCGATCCGCAGGATGTCGTCGTCCTCACACGATGCAAAGATCGCCGTCTTCTCTCCAAACCGTTCGTAAATGGACAATGCATGCCCGCCGGTTCCGGCGTTTATATACAGCATATTCTCAGCCTCGCTGAGGTCGAGGTACTTATCGACCAGATCGGCGAAACGCTGCGTCCACTCAGTCTCAACCGCCAGGTCCCGCAAAAACGCCAGTTCCTTTTGCTCCTTTACTGCCATTTCTCAATTAAACCGCAGCCACGCTATGTGTTGCAAAGATAGGTTTTTTACTCGAACACGAGCCGGCCGAACTTTGCTGGAACGTGGAAGTTCGGCTTGTCCGTAAAGGTGGGCTGCCATGCCAGATATCCGCGATCGGGGCCCCGGCCGACGCATCGGAAAAGGTTTGCCCGCCATGCATCACCCATTTTCGGCTCAGCTCCGAGAGACGAAAAGGGGAGCATTGTAGCCATAACGACCGTACCTTCATTGATCTGGGCGGCCGCCTTCATATGCGAGTTATACTCCCAGTCCGTGAGCCGGCCTTCACTGGTGATCTGAATGGCCAGGTCAAGCCATTCACCGGTCGGGGCTATCTCAAATTCGTAATAGCTGTTGCCGTCCGCCGGTTCAGGCGCGATAAATATCTCGCAAACGTCCCGGTCCCAAAGCCCTACGGTCTTTGCCGAGAGGAGCGGTTCATCGCTGACGATCAACGGCTCAGCTTGATTTGCTTGGAACCTAACGTAAAGGGCGGTGTCGGACCAGAGCAGCTTAGCCGTGAAGTGCCTGCCAGATGGCGCCGTTACTCCTGACCAATATCTATCAATGCGCAGATCCGAAACCTGGTTCCATGCTGAGTGGGAAAATTCTGCAATATCGAAGTCGGCGTCGACGTGGCATACGACCGCATTGTTCATACCGGTAATCTCCGCCGCAGCCAGCGGGCCTCGGTTGCGAGGGCTTTTCGCAGGCCGCCTATGACCAATGTAAAGGTCGCGTTGCCGCTGAACGCGCCCGCGATCGCCCAAAGTGTTCTTAAGGATACTGCGGGCTCGTTCGAGACGGCGAAGACGGGTTCCCAATGGTCGGGGCAAAGCTTTGCCTTGAAATGGTCCAGGCCGTCGAAGTTATAGAATCGCTGGCCGTGTTTTCGCATCCAGGCAAGCAGGATGCGAAGCCAGAGAGGATCTTGCCAGGATCGGACGTCTGCCCGGGTGGATAACGGCGAGAGTCCGAGGGTCACGTATTCACACCCATCCGCGGCCAGCGCTCTCATAGCAGTATCGATCATCAGTTCCACGGTGCCGTTTGGTGCTCCGGGCCGATGCGGAAACTGTTCACACAGCCATCCGTGTCGCTGGGCGACGGGCGACAAAACCACGAACCCCGCGGTCTCGCCTTTGCAATCGGCAACAAAGACGCGGCGATTCTCGAGCCGTGACAGCGTGTCGGTCTCGACCATAAAGTGCAGCGGCGGCAGGCCTTTAGTGGCGAGCCATGCCGAGAGAACGGCGGCGAGCTGTTTATTGTCGCGAGCAGGGTCGACAGGCCACTCTGAAACTACGACCCCTTTGTTCCTGGCTCGGTTCAGTTGTGCCCGCAGAGAGCGGTGCGACGCCACGGCCTCTGCCCAATGGGCCGGGTTCCAGGCGGGCTGTGCGCCCAATAAGAATTTCGAGTGGCAAGTCGATGTCTCATATATCGACTCGAGACGCCGTTCGGCACCGAAATAACAAACCCGCTCATGCTGGCGGGCGGCGTCAGACTCGAACTCAGCGGCCACGGCCTCGAGCCGGTCATTTTCGCAGACAGGCGCTCCGACAGCTATCCGAACGCCGGGGGACAGAGCGTAGCCTACTACCGCGTCGCCGGCGCCCGAAAACCAACGCTTGATGCCAGGATTAATTATCTTTTCCAGCACAGTGGGATCCGAAGCTTGGAATTCACGTGACTTGAAGTCGCGGCC
>JADMIO011472224.1_pt1 | contig 44283 bp, 36 predicted proteins | sample 8958161 | NCBI WGS metagenome assembly JADMIO01 (sample SAMN16585339, study PRJNA669376) | soil metagenome | isolation source: Crop rotation soil | place: USA: Cullars Rotation, Alabama | collected 2011
CGCGACAACTTGTCCACGTGGAATTCTAAGCTTAGGATCCCAATGTGCTGGAAAGTGGCCAGGCCCGATTTGCGCATGATCTCGGCGGCGGCCTCGAGATCGCCGCCGGTCTCGACCAGCGCCTTCTTGCACTCCATCATGCCGGCGCCCGTGCGCTCGCGCAGCGCCTTGACGGCTTCCGCAGTGACGGCCATGGTCATTCGCCTCCGTCGGCAGGCGTTGATGTGGTCGCGGGTGTTGGAGTCGCGGGCGTTGGAGTCGCCGGCGCCGGCTTCTTGCGCGCCGCTGCACGTCGCGCCATGAACGCTTCGGCGCTCTCCTCGGGGTCGGCCTCGACCAGCTCCGCGGCTGCGGCCTCGGCGGTCGCGGTGTCGACTTCGACCGGCTTGCGGCGCGCCGGCGCCTTCTTGCGCACCGGTGCAGCCTTGCGGCGCGCGCCCGTCTTCGGACGCGGCTTGCCTTCTTCGTCGAGCTCGACGAACTCGTCCTCGCCGACCGCGACCTCGGGGATCGTCGCACGCCCCTCGATCACGGCGTCGGCAATGCCTGCCGCGTAGAGCTGGATCGCACGCATCGCATCGTCGTTGCCGGGGATCACCCAGCTGATGCCATCCGGCGCACAGTTCGTGTCGACCACCGCGACGACCGGGATGCCGAGCTTCTGCGCCTCGTGGACCGCGATGCGCTCGTGGCCGACGTCGACGATGAAGAGCGCATCAGGCAGGCCGTCCATCTCCTTGATGCCGCCGAGGCTGCGCTCGAGCTTGTCCTTCTCGCGGCGCAGCGTCTGTGCCTCGCGCTTGCTGCGCGAGTCGATCAGCCCGCTCGAAAGCATCTCGTCGATCTCGCCGAGCCGGCGGATCGACTGGCGGATCGTCTTGAAGTTCGTGAGCATGCCGCCGAGCCAGCGATGGCTCACGTACGGCATGCCGCAGCGCGCGGCCTCCGTTGCGATCGCATCGCGCGCCGAGCGCTTGGTGCCGACAAACAGGAGCTTGCCGCCGTCGGCGACGAGCGTCTTCACGAAGCCGGCGGCCTCGTTGTAGAGCGGCAGGGTCCGCTCGAGATTGATGATGTGGATCCGGTTGCGTTCGCCGAAGATGAAGGGCGCCATCTTCGGGTTCCAGAAGCGGGTCTGGTGTCCAAAATGGACACCCGCTTCCAGCATCTGCCGCATGGACATGCTGGCCATGATCGAGTTCTCCTTCAGGGTTGAGCCTCCACGTGCCCCATGCGGCAACCCGACGAGTGCGAGGCAAGCCTCACGTCTGACGGGCACCCAGCCGCATGTGACGGCGCGTGTGCGGATTTCGTTGTCAAAAACGGGCGCGCTTTATACCATAAGTTTTCCGCCGATCCAAACACTTGCGCGCGTCCGGCCGCGCGTCCTTGAAGCCTGTCCGCCGAGCGCCAGAATGCAGTATTCCGAGACCGCCACGACCGACACGTCCGCAGATTCCCGCGGCCGGATTACGGTCAAGACCCCCGCCGAACAGGCGCTGATGCAGGTTGCCGGGCGCCTGACCGCCGAGGTGCTCGATCTTGTCGCGAGCCGCGTCCAGCCTGGCGTCACGACCGATGAGCTCGACCGCGTCTGCCACGACCACATCGTGGACGTGCAGCACGCCGTGCCCGCCCCGCTGGGTTACCGGGGATTCCCGAAATCGATCTGTACGTCCGTGAACCACGTCGTCTGTCACGGCATCCCGGGCGACAAGCGGCTCAAGTCCGGCGACATCATCAACGTCGACGTCACCGTGATCCACGAGGGGTTCCACGGCGACTCGAGCCGGATGTTCGTCGTCGGCAAGGGTACGCCGGCTGCCGAGCGCCTGATCGCCGTGACCTACCAGGCGATGTGGCTCGGGATACGTACGGTCCGGCCGGGCCAGCGGCTCGGCGAGATCGGCCGCGCGATCCAGCGCTACGTCGAGGCGAACCATTACTCAGTCGTGCGGGATTTCTGCGGCCACGGCATCGGGCGCGGTTTCCACGAGGATCCTCAGGTGCTGCACTACTACGACGCGCGCAGCGATCGCGTCGTGCTCGAGCCGGGCATGACGTTCACGATCGAGCCGATGGTCAACATGGGCAAGCCCGACGTCCGGATCCTGCCGGACGGCTGGACGACGATCACCCGCGACCACTCGCTGTCCGCTCAATGGGAACACACGGTGCTGGTGACCGAAGCGGGTCACGAGGTGCTCACGCTGGGATCGGCCGAACAGCCGCCCGTCTGAGCCATGGCCGCCAATACGCTCGATGACGTCGACGTCGCCGCCGGCCGCAGCCCGCTGCCGCCCTGGCCGTACCTCGACGCGCTCGCCGCGGCGCTCGACACCGGCGAGGATCGCGTGGCGAGCTACCGCACCTGCCTGGCCGAGGGCGATGCAAGCCTGAAGCAGCGTTTCGCCGAGGACGAGCCCGTGGAGGGTCTGGTTCGCGATCGCGCGCGGATGGTCGACGTCGTGCTGCGCAAGGCCTGGGCCGCGCACGTGAACGCGCGTGACGTCGATCTCGTTGCGGTCGGCGGCTACGGGCGCGGCGAGCTGCACCCCTGCTCCGACATCGACGTGATGATCCTGCTGCCGAAGAGCGACGTCGTCGAGGGCCAGGAGGGCATCGAGCGATTCCTCGCATTCCTCTGGGACATCGGGCTCGAGGTCGGTCACAGCGTCCGCACGATCGACGATTGCCAGCGCGAGAGCGCGGCCGACGTCAGCGTCGCGACGACGTTGATCGAGGCGCGCCTGCTCGCCGGTCCCGAGAACCTGTTCGTCGCGATGCGTCGCGCGCTGGGCCAGGAAAACGTCTGGTCGTCGCGCGCGTTCTTCGAGGCAAAGGTCGCGGAACAGCAGGCGCGGCACCACCGCTACCACGACACCGCCTATAACCTCGAGCCGAACGTCAAGGCGAGCCCCGGCGGTCTGCGCGACATCCAGACGATCGGCTGGGTCGCGAAACGGCATTTCGGCGCCGAGACGTTCGACGAGCTGGTCGAGCACGGCTTTCTCACGTCCGGCGAGCTGCGGAAGCTGCGGCAGGCACAGGCGTTTCTCTGGAAGGCGCGCTTCGCGCTGCACGTGTTGACGGGCCGTCGCGAGGATCGGTTGCTGTTCGACCACCAGATCCGGCTTGCGCGCATGTTCGGCTACGAGGATGCGACCTACACGCTCGCGGTCGAGCAATTCATGCAGCGGTACTACCGCACCGTCATGGACGTGAGCCTGCTGAACGAGATGCTGCTGCAGCTCTTCCGCGAGGCGATCCTGACCGACGCCGGCACGCCGCCCGTGCCGATCAATGCTCGCTTCCAGGTCGTGAACGACTACCTCGAGGTCGTCTCCGAGGACGTGTTCGCGAGGCAGCCGTCCGCGATCCTCGAGTTGTTCCGGATCATGCAGGACACCCCGGGTCTTCGCGGCGTGCGTGCGACGACCGTGCGCGTGCTGGGGCGCCAGCTCTGGCTGATCGACGAGGAATTCCGCCAGAACCCGCGCAACCACCGCCTGTTCCTCGAGATCCTGCGCGCGCCGTCCGGCGTCACGCACGAGCTGCGACGCATGAACCTGTACGGTGTGCTCGGCCGTTACATACCGGCGTTCGGCCGCATCGTCGGGCGCATGCAGTACGACCTGTTCCACGCCTACACCGTCGACGCGCACATCCTGTTCGTGGTGCGGAATTTGCGCCGGCTCGCGCTGCCGCGCTTCGAGCACGAGCTGCCCGAGCTCTCGAGGCTCATGGCGACGCTGCCGAAGGCGGAGCTCGCCTACCTGGCCGCGCTGTTCCACGACATCGCGAAAGGCCGCGGCGGCGATCACTCGGAGCTCGGCGCCGTCGACGCCGAGGCGTTCTGTCTCGAGCAGGGCCTGTCGCGATACGAGGCCCGTCTCGTCGCATGGCTCGTGCGTCATCACCTGCTCTTTTCAGTCACCGCGCAGAAGAAGGACACCTCGGATCCCGAGGTCATCCGCGAGTTCGCGCGGACCGTCGGCGACCAGGCGCACCTCGACTACCTGTACCTGCTGACCGTCGCGGACGTGCGCGGCACGAACCCGAAGCTCTGGAACTCGTGGAAGGCCTCGCTGTTCAACGATTTCTACGAGCGCACGAAGCGGGCGCTACGGCGCGGGCTCGAGGCGCCGCTCGACCAGGAAGAGCTGGTCGCCGAGATGAAGCAGGCCGCACGCGAGGAGTTGCAGCGCACCGGCGTCGCGCCGGAGCGCGTCGTCGAGGTCTGGCGCCGGTTCAACGACGTGTATTTCCTGCGCCACTCGCCGAGCGAGATCGCCTGGCACACGTCCCTGCTCGCCGACCGCGATCCTGCCGACCCTTCGCCGCTGGTGGCGGTTCGGCATACGCCCGAGCGAGGCGGCAACGCCGTGCTCACGTACATGCCGCACCGGCAGCACAACTTCGCGCGCACGACGGCGCTGCTCGACCAGATGGGTCTCAACATCCTCGATGCCCGCATCACTTCGCTCGAGGGTGGGCTGAGTCTCGATACTTACCTAGTGCTCGAGGACACGGGTGCCGCGATCACCGATCGTCATCGCGCGCAGGAGATCGAGCAGCAGCTGAGGCGCGTGCTGCAGGCGCCCGAATCCACGATTTCCGCGGTCACGCGCCGTGCGCCACGCCAGGTCCGCATGTTCTCGACGCCGACGCAGATCACGTTCACGGACGATCCCGCCCGGCAGCGCACGATCGTCGAGCTGATCGCGGGCGATCGCCCGGGCCTGCTTTCCGAGATCGGCAAGGTGTTTCTCGCGGCGCGGCTCGACGTCGCCGCAGCAAAGATCATGACGGTCGGCGAGCGCGCCGAGGACGTGTTCTACGTGACCGACGCAAGCGGTGGCTCCCTCGGCGAGGACGCGAGGCGCCGGCTTCAGGAACAGCTCGTCGCGACGCTCGACCGCCGCGGCGACTCGCCGGCGGCCTGACGTGCCACGATGAACCCGCGGCTGGCGCGTCTGCGTCCTTACCCGTTCGAGCGTCTGCGCGTGCTGCTCGCCGGCGTCGAGCCGCCGGCGCTCAAGCCGATTCCGATGTCGATCGGCGAGCCGAAGCATGCACCTCCGGAATTCATCGCACGCGCGCTGACCTCCGCGCTCGATACGCTCGGCTCCTATCCCATCACGACCGGTTTGCCGCCGTTGCGGGCGGCGATCGCCGCGTGGCTCACGCGACGTTACGCACTGCCGCCGGGCAGCCTGCGCGCGGACGACATGGTGTTGCCGGTGAACGGCACGCGCGAAGGGCTCTTCTCGTTCACGCAGGCGGCGCTCGACTCGGACGCGTCCCCGCCTGCGCTCGTCATGTTGCCGAACCCGTTCTATCAGATCTACGAAGGCGCCGCGTTGCTCGCCGGCGCGCAGTGTCGCTATCTGCCGTGCGACGAGTCGAACGCCTGGCTGCCCGACCTGGACGCGGTGCCGGCGACCGAATGGGATCGCTGCGCGCTGCTGTTTCTCTGCAGTCCCGGCAACCCGACTGGCGCCGTGCTCTCGGAAAGCTATCTGCGACACGCGCTCGGGCTCGCCGACCGGCACGACTTCGTCGTCGTGGCCGACGAGTGCTATGCGGAGATCTATCTCGAGGACGAGCCGCCGCCGGGGCTGTTGCAGGCGGCCATCAAGTCGGGACACGGCGGCTTCGAGCGCTGCATCGTGTTCCACAGCCTGTCGAAACGCTCGAGCGTGCCGGGGCTGCGATCCGGATTCGTCGCAGGCGACGCGGCGCTGCTCGAGAAGTTCCGCCTGTATCGCACCTACCATGGTTGCGCGGTGCCGATGCACACGCAGCTCGCGAGCATTCCGGCGTGGCAGGACGAGGCGCACGTCGAGGAGAACCGCCGTCTCTACCGGCAGAAGTTCGCCTCGGTCGTGCCGATGCTGCGCGAGGTGCTCGACGTCGAGATCCCCGCAGGCGCGTTCTATCTCTGGCCGCGCGTGACCGATGACGAGCGGTTCACGCGCGGACTTTATGCCGAGCAGCATGTCACCGTGCTGCCCGGCAGCTACCTCGCGCGTACCGTCGACGGCAGCAACCCCGGACAGGGGCGCGTGCGCATCTCGCTCGTCGCGAGCGTCGAGGACTGCATCGAAGCCGCCGGACGCATCCGCCGTCACGCCCTGAGGAGAACCGCATGAGCGCGCTCGCGCAGACGATCGAACAGGCTTTCGAGCGGCGCGCGGAGCTCGGCCCCGGTCGTGCCTCGCCGGAGATCCTCGCTGCCGTCGATGCTGTCCTCGCAGAGCTCGACCGCGGCAATGCGCGCGTCGCGGAGTATCGCGACGGCCGCTGGCAGGTCAACGAGTGGCTCAAGAAGGCGGTGCTGCTGTCGTTCCGGCTGCACGACAACGGTGTCATGCGCGCGGGCTACACGAATTTCTACGACAAGGTCCCGCTCAAGTACGCCGCCTACGATGCCGAGCGTTTCGCCGGCGATGGGGTGCGCGTCGTTCCGCCCGCCGTCGTGCGCCGGGGCGCCTTTGTCGCACGCAACGCGGTGCTGATGCCGAGCTATGTGAACGTCGGCGCCTACGTCGACGAAGGCACGATGGTCGACACGTGGGCGACCGTGGGCTCGTGCGCGCAGATCGGTCGCAATGTCCACCTGTCGGGAGGCGTCGGGATCGGCGGCGTGCTCGAGCCGCTGCAGGCTGCACCAACGATCATCGAGGACGATTGCTTCATCGGTGCGCGCTCGGAGATCGTCGAAGGAGTCATCGTCGAGCGCGGCGCTGTAATCTCGATGGGCGTCTTCATCGGCCAGAGCACGCGGATCTACGATCGCGAGAACGACGTGGTGCTGCAGGGCCGCGTGCCGGCCGGCGCCGTCGTCGTGCCGGGCACGCTGCCGGCTGCAAACGGCAAGTACGCACTCGCGTGCGCCGTCATCGTCAAGCGCGTCGATGCACGCACGCACGCGAAGGTCGGCATCAACGAGCTGCTGCGCGGCGTCGAGTGACCCGGGAGGCAGCAGGGCTTCTGCGCACCTTCTGTGTCAGGGTGTCGCGCGTTCCACGCCGAGCATGTACAGCACCTGCTCGGAGATGTTCTTGGCGTGATCGCCGATGCGCTCGAGACCCTTGAGCGCGAACACCGTGTCGATCGTCGCCTGGATGAAGTGCTGGTCCTGCATCACGAGCGACATCAGCTGTCGCAGCGCCGTTGCAAACTCCGCGTCGAGCTCGCGGTCGCGTGCGAGCATCTCCCGGGCTCGCTCGGCATCGCCCTCGTCGAACGCGCGCACCGCACCGCGCAGCATCGTCACCGAGAGCTCCGCCATGTGGCGCAGGTACGGCGCCACGGCGACGACCGGGTCGTGCGCGCCGCTGCCGACCGAGCGCAGCGCGAACCGCGCGATCTTCTTCGACTCGTCGCCGACGCGCTCGAGCTCGAGCGCCGTCCGAGCGAGCGCGCGCACCATGCGCAGGTCGCTCGCCACGGGTTGCTGCAGCGCGATGAATTCGAGTGTCTCGCGGTCGAGCCGGGTGTCGTAGGCGTTCACCATCGGCTCGCGGCTCACGACCGTCTCGGCAAGACGCGTGTCGTGCGTGAGCAGCGAGCGCACGGCGCTCGCCACCTGGTCGATCACGAGCCCGCCCATCTGCACCGCGAGCATGCGCAGCGATGTCAGCGACTGGTCGACCGTTTTCGAGGTGTGTCCTTCGCCGGGGTCGGCCGCATACACGTGGCTGACATCCGCATGACCGGCTGATGTGTCGCCCGAGGCCGTTCCCGGCATCTGCTCGTCGGCCTGCATGGCGCCGTCAGCCGTAGCGGCCCGTGATGTAGTCCTCGGTCGCCTTCTTGCTGGGATTCGTGAAGATCCGGCTCGTTGCGTCGACCTCGACGAGCTCGCCCAGGTACATGAAGGCCGTGTAGTCCGAGACGCGCGCGGCCTGCTGCATGTTGTGAGTGACGATCAGGATCGTCACGCGCTCGCGGAGTTCCGTGATCAGCTCCTCGATCTTCGCGGTCGCAATGGGGTCGAGCGCGGATGTCGGCTCGTCGAACAGCAGGATCTCGGGCTGTGTCGCGAGAGCGCGCGCGATGCAGAGCCGCTGCATCTGGCCGCCGGACAGCGCCAGCGCCGAGTCCTGCAGCCGGTCCTTGACCTCGTCCCAGATCGCGGCGCCGCGCAGCGCCTTCTCGACGCGCTCGGCGAGATCCGCCTTGTTGCGGATGCCGCGCAGGCGCAACCCGTACGCGACGTTCTCGAATACGGATTTCGGGAACGGGTTCGGCTTCTGGAACACCATGCCGATGCGCATCCGGACCTCGATCGGATCGACGCCTGAGCCAACCAGGTTGATCTCGTCGGGGTGCAGCATGATCGAGCCGTCGTAGCGCGTCGCGGGCTGCAGGTCGTGCATGCGATTGAAGCAGCGCAGGAACGTGCTCTTGCCGCAGCCCGACGGACCGATCAGCGCGGTCACGTGGTTCTCGGGAATGTCGAGCGAGATGCCCTTGAGCGCGTGATTCGTGCCGTACCAGAAATTGAGCTTGTGCGCGGCCGCCTTGAGCGTGCCGCGCGCCGCCTGCCGTTCAGTCGCCGGCACGGGCACGGGGGGGGCCGGTGCCTTCTGCATCGGAGTCTCGCCTTGCATCGGGTCAGTCTGCCTCTGCGCGCGATAGTCGGGTGTTGCCACGAGCGTATCCACGTTGCTCACCAGTTGATCCTCTTGCGGAAGCGGTAGCGGATCCAGATCGCGATGCCGTTCATGAGCAGCGTCATCGCGAGCAGGATCGCCCCCGCTGCGGCCGCGTTGGCCTGGAACTTCGGGTCCGGTCGAGAGACCCAGTTGAACATCTGGATCGGCATCGCCGTGAACTCGCTCTTGAGCCACTCGAAGTTCAGGAACGGGAACTCGCCCGTCACCGGCGACGGCGGCAGGAACGCGATGAACGAGAGCGCGCCGATCGTGATGATCGGGGCCGTCTCGCCGATCGCTCGCGAGAGACCGAGGATCAGCCCCGTCAGGACGCCGCCGGTCGAGTACGGGAAGACGTGGTCCTTCGTGACTTCCCAGCGTGTCGCGCCGAGCCCGTAGGCGGCCTCGCGGATCGCCTTCGGCACCGCGCGCAGCGACTCGCGCGTTGCGACGATGATGATCGGCAGGATCAGCAGCGCGAGCGTGAGACCGGCCGACAGGACGCTGTTGCCGAAATTGAACTGGTAGACGAAGAGCCCGAGCGCGAGCAGGCCATACACGATCGACGGCACGCCCGCCAGGTTGGTCACGTTGATCTCGATGATCGCCGTGACCCAGTTCTTCGGCGCGTACTCCTCGAGATAGATCGCGGCCGCGACGCCGATCGGCAAGGCGACGAGCGCAGTGACGAGCATGATCAGCGAGGTACCGACGATCGCCGACAGGATTCCTGCGTTCTCCGCCTTGCGCGACGGGAACGACGTCAGGAAATCCCAGCCGAAGCGCGGCGCGCCGTCGCGTAGCAGGTCGAAGAACAGGATCGCGAGGATGCCGAGACAACCGAACAGGATCGCGAGCCCGACCACGACGAAGACCTTGTCGAGCTGCTTGCGGATCGCGAGTCCGCTCCTGAGCTCCTGCAGCGTCAGTTCAGCAACAGCGGCCATCAGTACGCCTCACGGAACTTGCGTGTCAGGAAGAAGCCGATCACGTTGAAGATCAGCGTCATGACGAGCAGCACGAGCCCCGCGGCGAAGATGCTCTGGTACCCGATGCTGCCGTGCGGCAGGTCGCCGAGGCTTACCTGGACGATGTACGCGGTGATCGTCGCTGCCTGGTCGCGCGGGTCGAACGTCAACGTCGGCTGCATGCCTGCCGCGATCGCGACCACCATCGTCTCGCCGATCGCGCGCGAGATGCCGAGGATGTAGGCCGCGGCAAGGCCCGAGAAAGCTCCCGGCACCACGACGCGCAGCGCCGTCTGCAGGCGCGTCGCGCCCATCGCATACGAGCCCTCGCGCATGTAGCGCGGCACGGCGCGCATCGCGTCCTCGCCGACCGACGCGACGTACGGCACGATCATGATCCCGATCACGAGACCTGCGCTCAGCATGTTGAACCCGGGCAGGTCGGGAATGATCTTCTGCAGCAGCGGCGTCACGAGCAGCAGCGCGAAATAGCCGAACACGACGGTCGGCACGGCGCCGATCAGCTCGAGGATCGGCTTGACGGTCTCGCGCAGGCGGTGGCCCGCGAACTCCGAGAGATAAATCGCAATCGCGGTCCCGAGCGGTATCGCGACGATCAGCGCGACGCCGGTCACGGTCAACGTGCCCGAGACGAGTGGCAGGATGCCGTAGTGCGCATCGGCGAAGAGCGGCGTCCACATCGTGTCGGTCAGGAAATCGATCACGCGCACGTGTTCGAAGAACGCCGAGGATTCGACGATCAGCACGACCACGATCGCGATCGTCGTGAACACGGCGACGAGACCGGCCGCGAGCAGCAGCGCCTCCACGATCCGGTCGCGCACCTTGCGGTAGCCGAGCGATGCGAACGCACCTTTCGATTGCAGAGCTCGCGCAGTGCTCATCTGCATGAACTTACGGTCCCCTTCGTCGCGGACGATCCGGTCCCCGTCGACCGCCGGATCGGCGCGCTACTCTACGACGGCGACCCAGGCGCCGCCATGTCGATCTCGGGCGCGGCGGGGAGGAGCCACGGCCCCACCCCGCACGCCGCAACTCGCCGCTGCGCGCTCAGAGCTTGCCTTCCCGCGCGAGCAGGACGTCGATCGTGACGCCGACCTCAGGCACGCCGCCGAACACGGACCCGAGCTTGCCGTCCTTGACATGCTTGAGCGCGAGCTGGTACGCCGAATCCGGAAGCGGCAGGTACCCGACTTCGGAGACGAGCGCGCTGCCCTTCGTCAGCATGAAGTCCACGAACTCCTTGACCTCCGGACGCTGCAGCGCGGTGTCGCGCACATACCAGAAGAGCGGCCGCGAGAGCGGATTGTACGAACCGTCCGAAACGTGCTCGAGGCTCGGCAGCACGGGCCCCTTGCCCTTGCCGCCGTCGATCCCGACTGCCGTCATCTTGTCCTTGTTCGCCTGGTAGTACGCGAAGCCGAAGTAACCGAGCGCGTTCTTGTTGGCGATCACGCCCTGCACGAGCGTGTTGTCGTCTTCGCTGGCGGTGTAATCGCCGCGGCTCGCCTTGGCCTTGCCGTTCACGGCCTCGGTGAAATAATCGAACGTGCCGGAATCGGCGCCCGGCCCGAACAGCAGGATCGGCTCTGCGGGCCAGTTCGGTCGCACCTGCTTCCACGTCTTGATCCGCCCCTGCGCGGCCGGCTCCCAGATCTTCTTGAGATCGGCGACCGTCATCGTCTTGGCCCACGTGTTGGCCGGATTGATCACGACCGTCAGTGCGTCGAACGCGACCGGGACCTCGATGTACTTGATCCCCGCTGTGCGGCACGTCTCCATTTCGGCCGTGAGGATCGGGCGCGACGCATTCGAGATGTCGGTCTCGCCGCGGCAGAACTTCTTGAAACCGCCACCGGTGCCCGACAGCCCCACCGTCACGCGCACCTTGCCGCGCTTCGAGATCTGGAACTCCTCCGCCATCGCCTCGGCAATCGGAAATACGGTGCTCGAGCCGTCCATCTTGATCGCCGTCTGCGCGGCGGCGACGTGCGGCAAGAGACCGGTCACGAGGCCGGCAACCACAGTGGTGGCACTCAGTTTCTGCCAGAATTTCATGGAATAGGTCCTCTTCGATGGTGGCGGTCCCGGTACCGACCGGGTGACTGCGGCGCGTAGTGTGAGGAGCGCTTGTGACAATCGTGTGACAAGCATCTAACGCATCCGCCACGCGGCCAGGCGCCAGGCGGACACTCGTTCGACTCCGCGGCTTGGGCTTTGCGCGCGCGTCGGAGACAATCCCCACCCCACTGCAACGAAATCGTCATCCGGATCCATGTCGCCCACGCTAGAGCTGACCGAGTCCCTGATAAGAAGACCCTCCGTGAGCCCGGACGACCAGGGCTGTCTCGACATCATTGCGGCACGGCTTGCTGCGGCCGGCTGCGCGATAGAGATGATGCCGTTCGGCAACGTCGCGAACCTCTGGGCGCGGCATGGCAGCTCCGGCCCGGTGCTGTGCTTCGCGGGTCACACGGACGTCGTGCCAACCGGGCCGCGTGAGGAATGGGCGACCGATCCTTTCGAGCCCGTCACTCGCGACGGGGTGCTGTACGGGCGCGGCGCCGCGGATATGAAAAGCGGACTGGCCGCGATGGTCACGGCGGCCGAGCGCTTTCTGGGCAAGCGGCCCGGGCATCGCGGCACGCTCGCATTCCTGCTCACGAGCGACGAGGAAGGTCCCTCGATAGACGGGACTCGCAAGGTGGTCGCCGAGCTGCAGCGTCGTGGCACGAGCATCGATTGGTGCGTCGTGGGCGAACCGACGAGCGAGCGCCGCTTCGGCGACACGCTCAAGATCGGTCGACGCGGCTCGCTGTCCGGAAGGCTCACGGTCCATGGTGTTCAGGGGCACATCGCGTATCCGCAGCTCGCGGACAATCCGCTGCACAGCTTTGCGCCCGCGCTCACGGAGCTCGTCGCAATGCAGTGGGACCGGGGCAACGAGTACTTCCAGCCGACGAGTTTCCAGGTCTCGAACATCGCGGCCGGAACAGGCGCGCCGAACGTGATTCCCGGCGAGCTCAAGGTGCGGTTCAACCTGCGGTTCTCGACGGAACAAACCGTCGAGACGCTGCAGCGGACGGTGACGACGATTCTCGATCGTCATCGCCTGAACTACACGCTGGAGTGGTTCGTATCCGGACTGCCGTTCCTGACGCGCCCCGCCGAGCTCAGCGAGGGCGTCGAGCGCGCGGTTCGTGAGACGACGAGTGTGAGCCCGACACTCTCCACGACAGGCGGCACATCGGACGGACGGTTCATCGCGCCGACCGGCGCGCAGGTCGTGGAGCTCGGCGTCGTGAACGCGACGATCCACAAGGTCAACGAATGCGTCGCCGTCGCGGACATCGAGCTGCTGAGCCAGGCCTATGAGCGAGTCATGGAGCTCATGCTCGGCGAGCGCGGTTAGACGGGCTTCAGGATCGGCGGCGATTGTCGCGCAAGGTGTTGGCCCAGACTCCGAATGCCCCGAGCGCGACGACGCTGATCAGCACCCACGCCGGCATCGTGAGTCCGAGGAAACGCCAGTCCACTTTCGCGCACTCGCCAGACCCGGACAGTACCTTGGCCATGACCTCGTGCAGGGGCAGCACCTCGAGCATGTAGTCGAGGCTCGCTCCGCACTCGGCGACCGTTCCCGGCGGCTGGGCGATGATCCAGAGGTGTCGCCACGCGATCAGTGCGCCGCCGACGGCGGCAAGAGCGAGCAGTGCCGCGTACACGCGCGCACCGGCTCGTCCCGGCGAGTGCAGCCATGCCAGCAGGAACACCACGCCGAGCGCGATGACGGCAACGCGCTGCAGGATGCAGAGCGGACAAGGCTCGTAGCCGAGCACGTGCTGAGCATAGAGCGCATAGGCCATCAGCGCGGCGCAGACCCCGAACCCGAGCAGGTTCGCGTGGTTCCTTACACGAGCCTCGCCGAAGGCGGTGTTCAACGAGTCGCGACCTCGCGAGCGGCGCGTGCGGACGCGATCTGCTTCTCGACGTCTTCCATCGAGCGATGCCGCACGTCCTTGCCGAGCACCATGTAGATCACGTACTCGCAGATGTTCTTCGCGTGGTCGCCGACGCGCTCGAGCGCGCGCGCGACCCAGAGCACGTCGAGCGCGCGACGGATCGTCCGCGGGTCTTCCATCATGAACGTGATGCACTGCCGCTGGATCGCGTCGTACTCTTCGTCGACCTGCTTGTCGCGCCGCGCGACCTGCAGCGCCGCCTCGGAATCGAGCCGCGCAAACGCGTCGAGCGCGCCGTTGACCATGTCCGCGACCAGCTCGCCGATGTGCTTGACCTCGCGATAGCGGTCCGTCGGGCGCTCGATGCTCGCGAGCCTCGCGCCTATGTGGCCGAGTTTCTCGGCCTCGTCGCCGATGCGCTCGAGATCCGTGATCGTCTTGATGACCGCGACCAGCAGCCGCAGGTCCGACGCGGCGGGAGCGCGAGTCGCCAGGATGCGATTGCAGTCGTCGTCGATCGCGATTTCCATCGCGTTGACCTTGTGGTCGACCTTCGCGACCTCTTCGCCGAGGCGGCTGTCGCCGTTCACGACGGCACGCACGCCGTCCTGCAGCTGGCGCTCGACGAGACCTCCCATCTGCAGCACCGAGGAGCGGACGCCCTCGAGGTCCGAGTTGAACCGGCTCAATATGTGATGGGAGAGATCTGCAGTTTCCATTTCTGACTCCGGATTGGCTCGAATCCTATACTGTGCCTTGCACGTCCGCAGCATCCGCCGGACTTCCGGTCGCAAATGCAATGGGGCGCCTGGATCCCGAGACCCAGGCGCCCCATCAACGTGCCAGCCGTCTCCGCGGCCACGGCGCTTCGACTAGAACTTGTAGTTCAGGTCGAGCTGCAGCCGGTCGTAATCGACGTTGTTGCCCGCGTCGACGCCGATCTTGTTCAGGAAGTAGGTTGCGTTGAGCGTCCAGTTCTTGACTGGCACATACCCGAGCTTGAAAACCCAGCCGTCCGAGTCGGTCTTGCCGGCGCCAAAATCTGAGTCCACGAACTGGCCGAACAGCGCGTCCTTCTCGATGCTCTGGTACGCGGCGCCGAGCTCCCAGGTCCGGTCGTTGCTCGCCTTGCCGAGCAGGACGCCTGCGCTGTAGGCCTCGTTGAGGTCGTCCGGGTCGGTGTTCTGCGCGTAGTCGACATAAGCCTGCAGAGGCAGCTTGCCGAGCGTCGTATTGAGCTCCGCCTGCGCTTCCCAGACGTCGAAGTTGTACAGCAGCGAGCCGTCGGGGTTCGTCGAGTTGCCGTTCGAGCTGCCGAGGTAAAGGATGTCGATGCCGCCCGGATCGTCGACGGTGTAATAGTTCGCGGCGACGGCCAGGTTCGAGGTGTCTCCGAACGGAATCCTGAGGCCGAGCTGGCCTCCGTAGAAGAAGCCGTCGTCGCCGCCGCCCGACTCCGAGAGCCAGTTGCCGTAGACGCTGCCGAACAGCATGCCGCGGTTGAACGTGACGGCGGCGCCCTCTGGATTGAAGTCGTTGTCGTAGAACAGGCTGAGACCCGGCCGCACGTGCTCCCAGCGCTGCTTGCCGACGATCAGGTTTGCAGAGTCCGCGAACTTCCAGTCGGCGTACGCCAGGTCGAGGAAGATGTCCTTGCGGTTGCTTGCGCCGCCGAGCGTCTGGTTCGACGAGCGCGGGTCGGCATCCTGTCCCGTCGAGAGCTGCATCACCGTCAGGATGTTGTCGGTGACCTTCGCTTCGACTCCAAGCCGCGCCCGGATCCGGTGTCTCGTGCGCGTCTCGTCGAGATCCGCCTGGTCGATCATTTCGTGGCGGTATCTGAAATCGCCCTTGAGCTTGACGAGCTTCGCCCAGTCAGTGCCCTTGACCTTCGAGATCTCGTTCGAGGCCGTCGCGGCCTCCTCGCGCAACTCCTTGGTCTGCGCCTTGAGGTAGTCCGTTTCGGCGTCGCGGCGCTCGACGGTTGCCTTGAGCTCATCGTTCTCGGTCTTGAGCTGGGTGTTCGCGGCCTCGAGCCGGTTCAGGCGCTCGGCCAGCGCCTGCAGTTGCGTCTGCATCGCTTCGAGCTCCGCGCGCGACGCGGACCCCTTGGCCTGAGCGTGGGCCTGTCCGGCCGACACACTAAGTACGGCGGCGACGGCCGCAGCGAGCACGGTATTTCTCACGGTGTACCCCTCGAATTGAAAACCAGTAGACGCTGACTGCTATTCCTTGCGGGACTGCAGCCTTCGCGTGCGACCGGAGTTATAGGCGAGGTGTGTTACAGAAAGATTGCAATCGTCATCGACTGCAACATTCGCGTGACAATCGGCGCGTCGCCGTTGCGCGGTGTCTCGCGTCCGGCGCGCACATCGTTTCGACAAGCGCCGCGGCGACGCCGTGAATCCTCCCTGGAGGCTCCGGGCTCCCCGTGGCTCGCACGGCGCTGCAGTGCTCGTCGGATCGACGTGCACAGCGGAAGCCGATCAGCTCGCCGCGCGCTCGTCCGCCAGCGCGACACGCTCCGGCGGGAAATGACACGTGAACGTGCTGCCCTTGCCCTCGACGCTCTCGATCTGCAGCCGTCCGCCGTGGCGCTGCAACGCATGCTTCACGATTGCGAGGCCGAGACCGGACCCGCCCTGCTTGCGTGAGCGTCCCGGGTCGACGCGGTAGAAACGCTCCGTGAGTCGCGGCAGATGCTCGGCGCTGATTCCGATGCCGGTATCGCGCACCTCGACGTGGCCGCCGCGCTCGTCGGTCCACCAGCGCACGTCGACGCGGCCGTCGACCGGCGTGTACTTGAGCGCATTCGAGATCACGTTCGCGAGAATCGAGTGCACCTCGGTCTCGGAGCCGAGCAGCCGCGAGGTGCTGTCGAGGTGCAGCGTGAAAGTCGCCACGCCATCGCCGCGCGAGAGCACTTCCTTGCGCATCAAAGCCAGCATCCCGCCGACGTCGATCGGCGCGTACTCCGCCTCGCCGTCGCCAGCCTCGAGCTTCGAGAGCTCGAGCAGGTCCTGCAGAATGCCGCGCATGCGGTCGGACTGCCGGCGCATCTCGCGAACCGGCTCGTTCCACTCGGCCCCGAGGTTCGCTTCCTCAGCCAGCGTGTCGAGATAGCCGCTGATCACGGTCAGCGGCGAGCGCAACTCGTGCGACGCGTTCGCGACGAAGTCGCGGCGCATCGACTCGAGCCGCGCCTCGGTCGTGACGTCGCGAACCAGCAGCAGTTGCTGGCCCGTCGTGTTTGCGGTCACCAGCCGGAAGGAGAGCCAGCGATCGCCCTGGTGCGGAAAGTGGATGCGAGGTGGCACGAATGCGGTCGGCTTGTCGATGTACTCGACGAACTCCGGCTTGCGCACGAGATGATCGATGCGCAGCCCGTAGTCGATCTTGCGCTTGAGCTCGAGCCAGCGGGCCGCCGTGCGATTGAACCACAGGATCTCGCGGTTGGGACCCAGCAGGATCGCGCCATCCGGCATCGCCGACGTCATGCGCCGGAACTCGCGCAGCAGGCCGAGTACGCGCCGCTTGTGAAAGACCTTGCGGCGATAGATCCGGCTCACGACGGCGATGACCTCGCCCCACAGCCCGCCCATGTCCGGCGGACGGACGGTCGCGCGCTCGGCGAGCCACTTGTCCATGCGCAGCAGGTTGCGTGCCTGCATGACGAGCAGCACGAGCAACGCCGCGGCGATCACGGCGAACGTATTGCCCGCGAGGAAGCCGACCGCGGTGGCGATCAGCATCACCACGACGATCCCCACGATGTAGCGCCATGCTGACCTGGAGATCGACAGGGGGTGTCACCCCTCTCTTATTCCGGCCGGGTCGAGAAGCGGTAACCCGAGCCGCGCACGGTCTGGATCAACTGTTCCATGCCGTGGGGCTCCAGCGCCTTGCGCAGCCGGCGGATGTGGACGTCCACGGTGCGCTCCTCGACGTACACGTTACCGCCCCAGACGCGATCGAGCAGCTGGCTCCGCGTATAGACGCGCTCGGGGTGCTCCATGAAGAAGTGCAGCAGGCGGTACTCGGTCGGCCCGAGCGCCACCGTCTCGTTACCGCACGTGACACGATGGCCGGCGGCGTCGAGCCTGAGCCCGCCCGCCTCGACCGACTCACCCGAGCCGCCTATCGACGTGCGGCGCAGGACCGCGTTGATGCGCGCGAGAAGCTCGCGCGGACTGAACGGCTTCGTCACGTAGTCGTCGGCGCCGCCCTCGAGGCCGACCACCTTGTCATGCTCGTCGGCGCGCGCGGTCAGCATGATCACCGGCATGTCCTGGGTGTCCTTGTGCCGCTTCAGCGCGCGCGTGAGCTCGAGACCGCTCTGGTCGGGCAGCATCCAGTCGACGAGCAGCAGGTCTGGCCGACGGTCGGCAATCCGCGCACGCGCCACCGAGCAGTCTTCGGCCTCCTGCACGTCGAAACCGGCGCGACGCAGGCCGAACGCGATCATGTCACGTATCGGTTTCTCGTCCTCGACGATCAGGATCTGCTTACCGGTCATTGGGGCGACTCGGGCAATCTGCGTTTCGTTGCAGCCGCATTACAACGGGAAATTATGACATTCACGTGACGGGGCCGCGCGCTGGACGTGCCACGACGACATCGTCGCGCACGTAAACCGGCGCGACATCCGCGGCACCGACCGTCTGGCCCGCCGCAAACTTGCGGAGACCCAGGGCGGCGACGGCATCGGCGCGTGGGAACAGGTTGTCATGAATCTGCAATCCGGCCTTCTCGAGCGATGCGCGAAGTTCCGGAAGACGACCCAGGCCGTTCCCGGCGGCATGGCTCGCGCCCTCCGCCAGGTGGATGACATCGTCCGGCGGCATGACACGCTCGCGATCGAGTGTCACGAGCTCTTCACCCTGCGCTGCATACAAGCCGACATAGACCTCGCCCATGCGGGCATCGTTGCACACGAGCACGCGCGTTCCCGGACGGGCCGACACTTGGCATGCCACGGACTCGAGGCTGGACACCGCTGCAACGCGCAGGCCACTCGCGAATGCCAGGCCCTGGATCACGCCAGCGCCGAGCCTCAGTCCCGTGAAACCGCCGGGACCGCGCCCGAACGCCAGTCCGTCGAGATCGCCGATCTGCCAGCGGGCGGCAGCGAGCAGCTCGTCGATCATCGGCAGCAACAGATCGGCATGGCTTCGATCGGCGAGGCGGCAGCGAAGAGCATCGATCGATCCGGCGCCTGTCAGCGCGGCGGAGCAATATTCGGTCGAGGTGTCGACGGCGAGCAGGCGCACGGCTCACCCGAGCGCTTCGCGCCGTTCGAGCGGCTGCAGCCGTCGGCCCAGGAAGCGCTGCACGTCGTCGAGCGAGCGCGTGCGAGTCATGGGCGGCAAGCTGTCGAGGAACGCCCGGCCGTATCCCTTGGTCACCAACCGGACGTCGCAGAGCATCACGACACCGAAATCCTCGGCATCGCGGATCAGGCGGCCGACGCCCTGCTTGAGCGCGATCGCAGCCTGCGGCACCTGCTCCTCGAAGAATGGATTCCCGCCGCGCTCACGAATCGCATCGAGCCTGGCCTTCAGCAACGGATCGTCGGGCACCGCGAACGGCAGCTTGTCGATCACGACGACGCAGAGCGCATCGCCCTTGACGTCGACACCTTCCCAGAAGCTGCTCGTGCCGAGCAGCACCGCGTTGCCAGCTTCGCGAAAGAGCCGCAGCAACTGGTCGCGCGGCGCCTCGCCCTGCACGAGCAAGGGCACTGGCGGCTCGTCGCGCCACAACCTGCGCAGCTCCGCCGCGCCGTCACGGAGCGCACGATGGCTCGTGAACAGAAGGAATGCGCGGCCGCCGCTCGCTTCGATGACGGGCAGCGCCGATCGCACGACGTCGCGCGCGTGCTCGGCGGCACCCGGGTCGCCGAGGTTCTGCGGCAGGTAGAGCAGCGACTGCGTCGCGAAGTCGAACGGGCTAGCGAAGCGCAGCGTCGTTGCATTCGCGAGACCGGAGCGGCGCTTGAAGTGCGTGAAATCCTCGCCGACTGCGAGGGTCGCCGAGGTCAGGATCCACGCGCACGGTTGTGCGGCAAACAATTCCGACATCTGGTCCGCGACGTCGACCGGCGCGTAGTGACACGACACGTTGCGGGCAGTGCCCTCGACCCAGCGCACGCCACCGTCGCTCGCGTCACTCGTCAGCGTCTCGAGCCGCACGGCGGTATCCTGAAGACGCTCGCGCAGGCGCGCGGTCGTCGCAGATCCATCGGTTGCGAGCGGCGCGAGTGCGTCGCGGAGCTCGCCGCACCGGGAGCCCAGTGCGTGCAGAGACTCGACGAGCTCGTCGGGCCAGCGCGAATGGTCGAGTCGTGTTTCGCGGCCCGCGAGCGCGGCGGCGACTGTCGCGACCTGCTGCTCGAGTGCCGCAAGCGCGGTGCCGACGCCGCTCGACATCTGTTGATTGAGCAGGAGCTCGCCCGCCACGTCCTTCGCCAGCGCCGTGAGCTGGCGCGTGTTGACGTTGAAACCCAGGAACTGGGCCGCGATGTCCGGCAGCTGGTGCGCCTCATCGATGACGATCGCGTCCGCGCCCGGCAGGAGATCGCCGAACCCCTCCTCCTTGAGCACGAGGTCGGCCATCAGCAGGTAATGATTGACCACGACGATGTCGGCGGCCTGGGCATTGCGACGGGCATCCACGACGAGGCACTCGTCGAACCGCGGACATTCCGCGCCGAGACAGTTGTCACGGGTCGACGTGACCCACGGCCACACGGCGTCGTTTTCCGCGAACCGCTTGACCTCCGCGATGTCGCCGCGCCGCGTCGTCAGGGACCAGTCCCGCACATGCCGGAGCGCGTGCGCGATCTCGCGCCGCAAGCCGCGCGCGTAGGCCTGCTGCTCGGCGAGCTCGAGCCGGTGGCGGCAGAGGTAGTTGGCGCGCCCCTTCAGCAACGCGACCTGCGCCGGCCGGCCGGTCGCGCCGCAGAGCGCGGGCAGGTCGCGATGAAACAGCTGGTCCTGCAGCGCCCGCGTGCCGGTTGAGATGATCACGCGCTTGCCGGACAGGAGCGCAGGCGCCAGGTACGCGAAGGTCTTGCCGGTCCCGGTGCCGGCCTCGACGATCAGTGTCTCGCGCTCCTGCATGGCGTCGGCCACGGCACGAGCCATGCGGAGCTGGTCCGCACGCACGCCAAATCCGGGCAGGCTGCGTGCAAGTGCGCCCGACTTGCCGAAGATGTCATCGAGATCGCTCACGGGGTTCTCAACTCAGGGTCGCGCGAAACCTGAGCAGTGCGGTCGCACCCGGCGCGAGCGGTGCCCGCAGGCGCCAGCGCACGTGCGTGTAGTCCTCGACTGTCGCGTGCCGCGGTGATTGACCTCCAGCGTGCACTTCCAGCTCGGCCGCCGCCGCGAACGCGTCCCCGCCGTCGGCCGAAAACTGTATCTCGGCTCCAGGTCCGACGGCCGAGCCGCGCACGTAATGCATTCCGAATGGCAACCGCTTCGTGACCACGACGTTCCGGACCGGGGTTCGACCGGGGTTTTGCACCCGGATCGTGTAATAGACTTCGTCGCCCGCCCGCACCCGGTCGGCCGCCACGAAGCGCCGTCGCTCGCGGCCTTCACCTTCCTGGACTGTTTCGAGCAGCTCGACGATCGTCGAGGTGACGAGCGGCCCGGTGCCCGTGGCAATCGGCGCACCCTGCTCGGGCGTCCCCGACGGAGGTGACGCTGCCGGCGCTGCCTCGGGTGATGCGCCCGTCGCACGCTCGACTCCGAGGAGCGTCAGCGACGCGACGATGACCGGTATGAAGGAACGGTTGCTCACGGCGCCCGCACTCTGCTGAATGACTGGGCGTGCGGCAAGCGGCATTCGCCCGGTCTTGGTTCGTTTCGTGGAGTGGCGGCAGGCGGCAGTTGACACCCGGCGCACCGGCCGCATATGCTGCACCGCAACAATGCTGCGGTGCAGCATCAACCGAGGAGCGAGCATGATCCCCCAGGTCCAGCAGGTACAGGAATTCGTGGCCGGACAGGCAGCTGCCCTGGCGGGCCGGGTCCAGAAGGTGCGCCGGAGTTCGCTGAGCTCGGTGCGCGACGCAGCCCGCAGCTCGGCGGACTCGATCCGGTCGCTCAAGATGCCGGTGCGCGCATTCGCGCGTTCCGGGATCAAGCTCACGAGCGTCTCGCAGGCGTTGTCCCAGAACCTGATCGAGCTGCAGACCAACATCTTCAGCGCGGCGCTCGCGGACGCGGCGCAGCGGCTCGAGCGCGCTTCGCGCGCCGGCAGCCTGGTCGAGCTCGTGCGCGACCAGCTCGAGCTCGTGCCTGCGACGCGGACGCGGCTCACCACCGATGCTCAGCGCGCCGCGCAGATCTTCCGTGACGCCGGTCGCGAGGTGCGTGCGGTCGCGGCACAGACCTACCAGGGCATTCGCACGGCCGAGGGCTCGGCGGCTCCCGCGAAACGCAAGCCGCGCAAGACGGCTCAGCGCAAGTCGGCCACCCGCGCTCGCAAGGCTGCCTGAGGCAGCGTCCGCCACGTCTGACATAAGGCTTCCCCTGTGGCGCCCTCTTCGAGGGCGCTTTTTTTTGGCCGTTGATCCGCTCGCTCGGAGTCGAGCGGCCAGCCCGCGCCCCGACGTTATAATCCGGTCGTCAGCACAAACGAGCGCAGCGAGCCCTGGTCGCAAGACCCGGCGCAGCGGCAGACAAGGGAAACAGGATGACGACGACGAACGCCGCACTGCGCGACTGGGTCGCCGAGGTGGCCCGCCTCACGAAGCCCGACCACATTCACTGGTGTGACGGATCCGATCGCGAGCGCGACCAGCTGATCGACGGGATGCTCGCCGACGGCAGTCTCCTGCGCCTGAATCCCGCAACGCATCCGAACTGCTACCTGCACCGCTCGCACCCGTCCGACGTCGCTCGCGTCGAGCACCTGACTTACGTGTGCACGACGCGCGAAGACGACGCTGGACCGAACAACCACTGGATGGCGCCGGGCGAGGCGCATCGCCGCATCGATGCGCTCTTCGACGGCTCGATGCGCGGACGCACGCTCTACGTCGTGCCGTACTGCATGGGTCCCGTTGCGTCCCCGTTCTCGCGTTGCGGCGTGGAGATCACCGACAGCCCCTATGTCGTGCTCAACATGGGCGTGATGACGCGCATGGGCACTGCCGCACTCGAGCGCATCGAGCGCGACGGCACCTTTGTCAAGGGCCTGCATTCGACCGGCGACCTGGACCCCGAGCGCCGTTTCATCCTGCACTTCCCCGAGGAGCTCTCGATCAAGAGCATCGGCTCGGGCTACGGCGGCAACGCGCTGCTCGGCAAGAAATGCCACGCGCTCCGGATCGCGAGCTGGCAGGCTCGCAGCGAAGGCTGGCTCGCCGAGCACATGCTGATCGTCGGCATCGAGAACCCTGCCGGCGAGACTCACTATCTCGCGTGTGCTTTCCCATCGGCATGCGGCAAGACCAACCTCGCGATGCTGATCCCGCCGGCGACGATGCCCGGCTGGAAAGTGTGGACCGTCGGCGAGGACATTGCGTGGCTGCATCCAGGCTCCGACGGCCGTCTGCGTGCGATCAATCCCGAAGCCGGGTTCTTCGGCGTCGTGCCCGGCACGAATGCGAAGACGAACAAGAACGCCTACGAGATGATCCACCACGACACGATCTATACGAACGTGGCGGTCACGGCGGACAACCAGCCATGGTGGGAAGGTCTGACCGAAGGCGCACCCGCGTTCGATTGGCAGGGGCGGCCCTACGACAAGGCCAACGGCCCGGCCGCGCATCCTAACGCCCGCTTCACCGTATCGGCGCGTCAGAATCCTTCGTACTCAAAGCGCACCGAGGATCCCGAGGGCGTGCCGATCTCCGCGATCCTGTTCGGCGGCCGTCGCCGCGAGGTCGCGCCGCTCGTCTATGAAGCCCACGACTGGCGTCATGGCGTACTCGTCGGCGCCGGCATGGCGTCCGAGACGACCGCCGCGGCCGTCGGCCAGGTCGGCGTCGTACGACGCGACCCGATGGCGATGAAACCGTTCTGCGGTTACAACTTCGGTGACTACTGGGCGCACTGGCTCTCGTTCGAAAGCCGTCTCACGAGTCCCCCGCGCGTCTTCCACGTCAACTGGTTCCGCCAGGATCGCAACGGCAAGTTCCTGTGGCCGGGCTACGGCGACAACCTGCGCGTGCTCGGATGGATCATCGATCGGTGCACGGGGCGCCTGCCCGCGAACGAGACGCCGATCGGGTACGTGCCACGGACCGGGGACCTGAACCTGAACGGTCTCACGATCGACCACGCGACGATCGGCCAGCTGCTCGACGTCGACCGCACGGCGTGGCTTTCGGAAATCGATGCCGTCGGCCGCTACCTCGACGAGTTCGGCGGGCGCCTGCCGGACGCGCTCAGGGACCAGCAGCGACGCGTGAAGCGCGCGCTCGGCTGAGCGTCAATCCTCGAGCTGGTACGCGATCACGTCCTGCGCGGTTGACTCTGGCAAGCGGCCGAGGCCGATCATGCCGCGGCCTTCGAGCGTCACGGAGTCCCGGCGCGCAAACGATTCGCGACCCTCTTCCGTCGTCACGAACGTGCCGTTCGTGCTCTGGTCGATCAACACGAAGCGGTTGCGCTCGACCTCGATGCGTGCATGGATGCGCGAGATCAGGCTGCCCCGGACGATCAGGTCGTTGTCCTCCGCGCGGCCCATGGTCAACGTCTTCGGCGCGTCCTCGAGCACGAATTCACGGCCAAGATACGTGAGCCGCAGACGCTTCGCACGCTTGCCGACGCGCGCCCCGAGCGCGATCGAGGGCAGCATGTTCGTCGCGTCCTCCTGCTGCCACAGCACCTCGTAGAGCTCGACCTCCTCGCTCCGGCCGCGCACGTTCGCGATATCGACCTGGCGCGTGCAGGCCTGCCACTCCGGTGAGAGCCTCTGCACGGTGTCCGACGTGAGAATGATCTGGCCGGCCTTGGCCTGGCTCGTCATGCGGTTCGCGGTGTGCACCGAGGAACCGAAGATGTCCTTGTCCTGCAGCACCACCGGGCCGAAGTGACAACCGACGCGAATGGTGACGCGATGGCCGTCCACCGTGAGCGACGGATGGCTGCCGATGTCGTGCTGCATTTCCGCGGCGGCGTTGACCGCGTCGTTGCCGGTCGGAAATATCGCGAGGATCTCGTCGCCGATCGTCTTGATCACCGTGCCGCGGTTGCGCTCGGTCGCCTGGCGCATCAGGTCGACACACAGCACGATCATGTCGCGCGCCGCGTGGTCCCCGAGCAACTCGTAGAGCCGCGTGCTGCCGACGACATCCGCGAACAACACGGCGACTTCGGTTTCGTCACTCATGGCCGGTGAGATTATAGCCAAGGGGCCTTCACCTCAGGCCGCGCGGCGCCGCTCGAACACCGCGAGCGACCGGCGCAGCACGTCGCCGGTCGCGCCGGGAACGGCGCATTGCTCCGCGAGCATGCGTCGCCACGCGCGCGCCGCCGGCTGTCCCGCGTAGAGCCCGAGCGCATGGCGAACCAGCGACGCGAGACGCTGGCCACGCGCGAGCTCGCGGTCCACGTAGTTTGCGTACGCGAGCACGATCGCCTCGCGGGTCGGCGGGTCGACGGCCTTGGCGCTCCATTCGCGCTGCAGTTCGGCAAGCAGATACGGCTCCTGGTAAGCCTGGCGCCCGAGCATGACACCATCGAATCGCGGTAGCCACTCGCGAACCTGCGCTGTCGTGCGGAGTCCTCCGTTGAGCACGATCGCGAGGTCCGGCTGCTCGTGCTTGAGGCGCAGCGGCACCTCGTAGCGCAGGGGCGGAATCTCGCGGTTTTCCTTTGGTGAAAGTCCCTGCAGCACGGCCTTGCGGGCATGCACGATGAACGTGTCGACACCGGCCTCCGCAACCGTTGCCACGAAGGCGTGCAGGAACTCGTAGTCGTCGCGATCGTCGATGCCGATCCGGCACTTGACCGTGATCGGCACGGCGTCCTCGACCTCGAAGCGCATCGCGCGCACGCACTGCGCGACGAGCCCGGGCTCCGCCATCAGGCACGCACCAAAACGGCCGCTCTGCACGCGATCGCTGGGACAGCCGACGTTCAGGTTGAGCTCGTCGTAGCCGGCGTCGAGTCCGAGCCGTGCCGCCTGCGCGAGCAATGCAGGATCCGCACCACCCAGCTGCAGCGCCACCGGATGCTCGGTCGTATCGAACTCGAGCAAGCGCCGCGTGTCGCCGTTCACGACGGCCTGCGCCGTCAGCATCTCGGTGTAAAGACGCGCGGTCGGGTGCAGCAAGCGCAGCAGGAAACGGCAATGGCGATCCGTGTACGCCATCATCGGCGCGACGGCGAGCCGGTCGTGCGTATGCCGGTACGGCTTCAGAAACACGCGGTCTCCTCGACGAGCCAGCGTGTGACTGCCTTGAGCGCCTCGTCGTGATTCGAACCGTCGCGGATCGCCGCCTCGTAGACACCGAGCTGCCGGTGCGCGCTCGTGCCGCGCCGCACGATGTCGCGCAGCCCGTCGAGCTCCGCAGTGCAGCCGAGCGCGGCCGCGTCGGGCTGCAGGAGCTCGAGCAGCTCCTCGAGCAGCTCGCCGAATGGAACGATGCGTTGCAGGCCGAGATCGAGCAGGCCCGCGTCGTACGAATAGCGCATGGCGCGCCAGCGGTTCTCGCCGAGCAGCAGGTGCGGGTAGGTCCGCCAGCGCTGATTGGCGCGACGCAGCCGATACAGCATGCGGATCAGGCACTGGTTCAGCGCCGCGAGCCTGAGCGCGTCCTCGAGCGTCGTGCAGCAGTCCGTCACGCGCGTCTCGAGCGTCGGGTAGCGTGCGCTCGGCCGCAGGTCCCACCAGATCCGCGAGGTGTCGGCGATGACCCCGGCGTCGATCAGCGTCTCCGTGTGCCGGCGGTACTCGCTCCAGCTCGCAAAGCGCTCGGGCAAGCCCGTGCGCGGCACGCCGTTGAAGATCATCAGCCGGAACGACTTGAGGCCAGTGTTCTCGCCCTCCCAGAACGGCGAGCTGCACGAGAGCGCCAGCAGGTGAGGCAGGAAGTACGCAAGCTGGTTCATCAGGTCGATGCGCAGCTCGTCGTCCTCGATCCCGACATGCACGTGCAGGCCGCAGATCATCATGCGCCGTGCCACGCCCTGCATTTCCTCGAGCAGCGCGATGTAACGCTCCTTGTCCGTGCGCTTCTGCCGCGACGACAGCGAGAAAGGGTGACTCGATGCCGCGACTGGCGCGAGACCGTAGCGCGCCGTGACCTCGATCACTACCCTGCGCAGGCTCGTGAGCTCGCGGCGTGCCGCGGCGATGTCGGCGCAGACGGGTGTCGCCACCTCGACCTGCGCACGCAGGAACTCGGGGAAGGCACGTCCCTCGGTCAGCGCGTTGAGCTCGACGAAGATCTCCTCCGGCGGCTCGCTCGCCACCGCACCGGATTCGCGGTCGACGAGCAGGTACTCCTCCTCGATCCCGAGCGTGAGCGGCGGTTCGCGCGTCATCGGAAGCCTCCGTTGCGCGCGAGCGCGCGCTCGTCGATCACCCCGCGCAGAACCGAGCCGAGGATGCGCACCCAGCGCTCGGTCCCGGCGGCGGACTCGAACTGGTCCTGCCTGACCTCGAAGCAGACGTGCGGCAGCCCCGCGCGCTCTGCGTGCTGGTCGATCGTGAAATCGGCCGGATGCTTGCCGCTGTACGGCTCGTTGTCGCCGACCACGAGGTCCGCGTGCTGGCGCAGCCCCGCGAGCACGCGGCGCGCGGACGCCTCGTCCCGGTCCCAGAGCACACCGACGTGCCATGGACGCGGCCGCTCGCCGAGCACGGGCGTGAACGTGTGGACCGACACGACGAGCGGCGCGCCGCCCCGCCTCGTCATGTCCTTGAGCAGCGCGGCGATGCAGTCGTGGTACGGGTCGAAACAGGCCGCCAGGCGCCGGCGCCGCGCCTCCTGGTCGAGCTCTGCATTACCCGGTATCTCCCAGCCGTCGCTCTTCCGCCGGAACGCTTCCGGGTCGTCCGGATGCCGATTGCAGTCGACGACGAGCCGCGAATAGCCCGCGAGCACGGCGGGTGCGTCCAGCAGTGCCGAAAGCCCCCGCGTGAGCTCCGCCGCGCCGATGTCCCACGCCACGTGCTGCCACGTCGCAAGCTCAGGTAATCCGAGCTTGTTCAATGACTTCGGGATTGCCCGGCTCGCATGGTCGCAGACGACCAGCACCTCCGCGCGACCCTCCGCCCGGAGCACGGCATAGGGCGCGGGGTCGTCGGCTCCGAGGAGCGCGGTCGGCGGGATCGAGCGTTCGACTGGCGTCAAGGCTGAACGGCCCATCTGGACGGGCCGACGAGGGCACCGGGGTCGATTGTACCGGAGCCTCGCCGGATGCGACCTGTGTCACATCGCCTGCCGACACGCGTTGCCTAGTATCCTCCTATTCCGCTCCGGTGCTGGGGTGGTGGACGCTTATGTCAGCGATGGATCGAGGCACTCTCCACCACAAGAAGTTCGTAGACCGCTTCCGGCGCCTGGGCGTGCGGCCGATCGACTTCGTCCGCTCGGCCGAAGTCGCGGCTCGCGAGCCGCATGCGGGTGGTAATGCGAGCGCACGTCCGGCACGCCATGCCTCGCGCGGTACAGGCACGATCCGGTGAGCCTGCACTCGCTCCTCAAGCAGCAGTTCGAGGATTCGCGGCTGCCGACCGGCGGTCTCGACCTGCGCAAGCTGCTGCAGGCGATCAGCGCCGCCTACACGGAGTGGGACGAGGAGCGCCGCGGCGTGGTGCGCTCGATGAAGCTCCTCGCCGACGAGACGAGCGCTTTCACGCGTGAGATGCGCGAAAGCGCGGCGGCGCAGTTGCAGGCCATTGTCGACCACGTCAAGGACGCGATCCTGACGGTCGACGAGACCGGGCGAGTCGAGACGCTCAACACGACGGGCGAGCGCGTGTTCGGCTACGACGAGAACGAGCTGCGCGGCCGCAAGCTCGACGTGCTGATTCCCTCACTCGGACGGCGCGCGCAGATCACCGAGGCGCTCGAGGAGCTGGCCGAATCCGTCGAGGACACGCAGTTCGACCTGGCGCCGCGCGAGACCAAGGGCCGTCGCAGCAACGGCTCGCTGTTCGATGCCGAGATCGGCGTCAGCAAGATCAAGCTGGATCGTCGCGAAGTGTTCATCGTCTGCATGCGCGACACCTCGGATCGCAAGCTCGCGGAGGCGGCGCTGCGCGAGAGCGAGGCGCGCTACCGCACGCTGGTCGAGAACGCGCCCGAGGCGATCGTCGTGCTCGACGTCGATGCCGGCCGGTTCGTCGAGTGCAACGACAACGCCGTGCGCTTCTTCAAGATGACGCGCGAGGAGCTGCTCGCCGTCGGTCCGGAGCGCGTGAGTCCTCCCGAGCAGGCCGACGGCGCGCCGTCGTTCGGCGTCTCGCGCGGACACATCGATCGCGCGCTCGCCGGCGACGCGCCGTGCTTCGAATGGATCCACCGCGACGCGCACGGACACGACGTGCCTTGCGAGGTTCGGCTCGTGCGCTTGCCGTCGTCGGGCCGGCGGCTGATCCGCGGCAGCATTACCGACATCACGGAGCGCAAGCGCAGCGAGCTGCTCGCGGTCGGCGAGCGCCGCGTATTCGAGCGCATCACCGGAACGACGGAGTTGCCCGCCACGCTCGAGGCGATCGCCGAGACCGCCGAGCGCGTGACGCCGGACGCGCTCTGTGCGGTCACGGTATACGACGAAGAGGCCCGCGTGCTGCGCCATACGGCCGGCGGGCGCATCCCGACCGAGCTCTCGCGCGCGCTCACGGAAGTCGAGATCGGCCCGCGGAACGGCTCGTGCGCGGCCGCGATCTTCCTCGAGCGCCAGGTCATCGTCGCGGAGATCGCACGCGATGCGTTGTGGGAGCACCTGCGCAAGCCTGCCCTCGCCGCCGGGATGCGCTCGTGCTGGTCGACTCCGATCCGCGCGCCCGATGGCCGGATGCTTGGCACGGTCGCGATGTATTTCCGTCAGCCGCGAAGCCCGCTGAAACGCGACTTCGAGCTGATGGCGCGACTAACCGCGCTCGCCGGCATTGCGATCGAGCGCAAGCGCGCCGAAGAGGCGCTGCGGCGCAGCGAGTCGCGCTACCGCGGCCTGTTCGAGAACGTGATCGAAGGCGTTTACCGCTCGTCGTTCGAGGGGCGTTTCGTCGAAGTGAACCCGGCGCTCGTCGAGATGCTGGGCTACGAGCGTACCGAGGACGTGCTCGCCCTGACTCTCGCAACGGAATATTACGCACGGCCCGGTGACCGCGCGGCGATCGTCGCGCAGCTCGAGCGCGACGGCTTCGTCCAGCACGCCGAGTACCAGGCGCGTCGCCGTGACGGCTCGCTGATCACGGTCGTCGAGAATGCCCGCGTCGTACGCGGCGCCCAGGGCGAGGTCACCGGCTTCGAAGGCACGATCGCCGACATTACGACGCGCAAGCGTGCCGAGCTGCAGCTTGCGGCCGAGAAGGAGAAGGCCCAGGTCACGTTGCAATCGATCGGCGACGCCGTCATCACGGCCGACGCCGAGGGGCGCATCGAGTACCTGAACCCGGTCGCCGAGCAGATCAGCGGCTGGGATACGGCCACGGCCGCAGGCCGCCCCGCGACGGAGGTGGTCCAGCTCGTGAGCGAGAGCGGCCGCCAGCCCATCGAGAACCCGATCGTGCGCTGCCTCCGCGAGGGCCGGGTCGTCGAAATGCTCGAGCACACGGTGCTGATCAACCGGCGCGGCGTCGAGATCTCGATCCAGGATTCCGCGGCGCCAATCCGCGATCGGAGCGGCAACGCCATCGGCGTCGTGATGGTCTTCCACGACGTGAGCCAGGAACGTCGTCTGCAACGCGCGCTCGCGTACCAGGCGAGCCACGACGCCCTGACGGGGCTCATCAACCGCCGCGAGTTCGAGAGCCGCCTGAACGACGCGCTGCAGGCGGCGCGCGAGGCCGAAACGGTGAGCCACGTGCTCATGTACCTCGATCTCGACCAGTTCAAGGTCATCAACGACACGTGCGGTCACCAGGCGGGCGACCGCTTGCTCAAGCAGATCACCGGCGTCGTGCAGACGCGGATCCGCACGACCGATACGCTCGCGCGCCTCGGCGGCGACGAGTTCGGCGTGCTGTTGCAGGACTGCACGCTCGACACGGCCGAGCGGATCGCCGAAAACCTGCGCCAGGCCATCCGCGACTTCCGCTTCGTCTGGCACGAGCGCGTCATGAACGTCGGCGTGTCGATCGGCCTCGCGGAGATCAATTCGCAGTCCGAGACGCCGGCGTCCGTCATGAGCGCCGCCGACGTGGCCTGCTATTCGGCGAAGGACGCGGGCCGTAACCGTGTCCAGACCTACAAGCAAGGCCGCGCGCCCGAGCGTCATCGCGAGATGCAGTGGGTCTCGCGGATCAACCTGGCTTGCGAGGAGAACCGGCTCACGCTGCTCTGCCAGCCGATCGTGCCGATCCGCACGGGTGTCGAGCGTCTGCGGCACTTCGAGCTGCTCTTGCGCATGCAGGACGAGAACGGTCAGCTCGTCGCGCCCGCGGAATTCATACCCGCGGCGGAACGCTACAACCTGATGCCGGCCATCGATCGCTGGGTGGTGCGACGCGCATGCTCGCAGCTCGCGCACCGCCGCTCCGATGACGGCCATCGCCCGCACTTCATGCTGGCGATCAATATCTCGGGTACGACGCTCAACGACGAGCAGTTTCTCGATTTCGTGATCTCGGAGATGTCCGCGGTCGAGCTGAGCGCCGGCGCCCTCTGCTTCGAGCTGACCGAGGCCGCCACGATGGGCAGCCTCGCGAGCGCTACGCATTTCATCAAGGAGCTGCGGGCGCGCGGTTGCCGCTTCGCGCTCGACGACTTCGGCAGCGGGCTGTCGTCGTTCATGTTCCTGCGTAACCTGCCGGTCGACTATCTCAAGATCGACGGTCACTTCATGCAGAACGTCACGCACGACCAGATCGACCGCAGCATGGTCGAGGCGATCGCGCAGATCGGGCAGACGATGGGAATCCGCACGATCGCGGAGAAAGTCGATTCGCCGGAAGTGCTGTCGCGCCTGGCCGAGATCGGCGTCCAGTACGCGCAGGGTCACTACATCGCGCCGCCCCGCCCGGTCGACCTGCTCGCGGATCTCGTCGCTACGGAGCCCGGCGTCATCAAGCTGACCGCCTGACGCTCACTCCCCGACGCGCGCCGTGCGCTTGCGCTCGTGCTCGCGCAGCGCGCGCTTCCTGAGGCGGATCGAGCCCGGCGTGACCTCGACGAGCTCGTCGTCCTCGATGAACTCCATTGCCTGCTCGAGCGTCATGCGCACCGGGTTCGTCAGGATGATGTTCTCGTCGCGGCCCGCGGCGCGAATGTTCGTGAGCTTCTTGGCCTTGAGCGGGTTCACGACCAGGTCGTTGTCGCGGCTGTGGATGCCCACGAGCTGGCCCTCGTAGATCTCGTCGCCCGGTGCAACCATGAGCCGCCCGCGCTCCTGCAGGTTGAAGAGCGCGTATGCGAGCACCGTGCCCTGCGCGTTCGAGATCATGACGCCGTTCGGCCGCGCCGCGATTTCCTTGTCGAGCGTCGGCGCATAGCGGTCGAACACGTGGAACATGAGCCCGAGCCCGGAGGTCAGCGTGCGGAACTCGGTCTGGAAGCCGATCAGCCCGCGCGCGGGGATCACGTAATCGAGCCGCACGCGGCCCTTGCCGTCCGGGTGCATCGCCTGCAGTTGACCGCCGCGGCTGCCGAGCGCCGTCATGACGGCGCCCTGGCTCTCGTCCTCGACGTCGACCGCGAGAATCTCGAACGGCTCGTGCGTGACGCCATCGATCACGCGCGTCACGACGCGCGGCCGTGACACCGCGATCTCGTAGCCCTCGCGGCGCATGTTCTCGAGCAGCACGCCGAGGTGCAGCTCGCCGCGGCCGTAGACCTGGAACTTGTCCGGGTCGTCGGTTTCCTCGACACGCAGCGCCACGTTCGTCAACGCCTCGCGTAACAGCCGCTCGCGAATCTGCCGGCTCGTGAGGTACTTGCCCTCCCGGCCCGCGAACGGCGAGGTGTTGACCTCGAACGTCATGCCGATCGTCGGTTCGTCGACGACCAGCGCCGGCAGCGCCTCGGGAGCGGCCGGGTCGCAAAGCGTGTCGGAAATCGCCGGGTGCTCGATGCCGGCGAAAGCGACGATGTCGCCTGCCCCGGCGTCCTCCACCTCGATGCGGTCGAGCCCGAGGAACCCGAGCACCTGCATCACGCGCTCCTGGCGCAAGTTGCCCTCGCGGTCCACGACGGCGACGTTCATGCCGCGCCGCACGGAGCCGCGCTTGATGCGACCGATCCCGATCGCGCCGACGTAGCTCGAGTAGTCGAGCTGCGAGACCTGCAGCTGCAACGGACCCTCGGCGTCGACGTCGGGGGGCGGGCAATGCTGGACGATTGCGCCGAAGAGCGCGGACATGTCGCCGCCGCGGTGGCCGGGGTCGTGCGAGGCGAACCCCTCGAGTGCCGAGGTGTAGACGACCGGGAAATCGAGCTGCTGCTCCGTGGCGCCCAGGCGGTCGAACAGGTCGAAGGTCTGGTCGAGCACCCAGTTCGGGCGCGCCTCGGGACGATCGATCTTGTTGATGACGACAATTGGCCGGAGCCCGTGCGCGAACGCCTTCTGCGTGACGAAGCGCGTCTGCGGCATCGGTCCGTCGACCGCGTCGACGAGCAGCAGCACGCAATCGACCGTCGACAGCACGCGCTCGACTTCGCCGCCGAAGTCCGCGTGCCCGGGCGTATCGACGATGTTGATCCGGTAGTCACCCCAGCGGATCGCCGTGTTCTTCGCGAGGATCGTGATGCCGCGCTCGCGCTCGAGCGCGTTCGAGTCCATGACGCGCTCGGGCAGCGCCTTGCGAGCGTCGAGCGTGCCCGATTGCTTCAGCAGCTGGTCGACGAGCGTCGTCTTGCCATGATCGACGTGCGCGATGATGGCGACGTTACGCAGATGGGTCTTGGAATCGAACGACACGCGCGCACCCGGGCAGAACGGCAAAAGGGCGCGGAGTATACGCGCCCTCTGCCCGGCCGAGCGAGGAGCGCTGCCCGCGCCCCTGCCGTGTCACGAAAGCCGTTTGCGCCGGCTATGGGATGCCGACGACGAACGGCACCTCGATCGGCGTGCCGGAGGCGTCGATCTGCAGGCGGCCGAGTATCGACTTGCCGCTGAGGAACGTATTGTCCGTATCGGAGCGGATCGTCCACTGCATGCGGTACGTGAGCAGGCTGCGGCTCAGGAGCGCGCCCAGGGAACCATAGAGCGGGATCAACTGCTCCGCATTCGCCGCGAACAGGAACACGCCATTCGCGCCGTTGGCGAGCTCACCCAGTGCCTCGAAGTCGACCTCGTCGGAAAGGCCGATCGTGAAGATCTCGACGTCGTTGGCGTTCGCACGGTCGATGACGTGCTGGCGCTTGTTGCGACAGGCGTTCGGACCGCCGCACTCGGAGTCCTCGCCGTCGGTGAACACGACGATCGCCTTGTTGAGGCCTGCAGGCGCAGCGCTCGCGACCGTGTCGATCAGGCCCGTGGTGAATGCAGGATCGGCATTGTTGTCGCCGGCCTCCGGGTAGAGCGCGCGGTACAGCGGCGTTCCGCCTGCGGCTTGACTGCGAAGCGTATCGAGCTCGTCGAAGTACGACTCGCCGTCTGTCGTGAACGGGTCGTACACCGTCAACGGCTTGGTCGGGATCAGCGCCGTTTGCGTCTCGTTGTCGTCGGCGAAGGCCGAGAGCAGCACCGAGTCGCCGCTCGCCGCGTCGACGGACTGGACGAACGCCTTCGCCGAGAAGAGCCGCGCTCCGGTCGGATCGGTCGAGTTCACGCTGCCGCTCTGGTCGAGCATCAACGCAGCGGCGTAATCGACTTCCGGACTGCCAGGCACGGTGGTGAACGCGTCAGCGGTGGTGTTGTCCACTGTGTACGGCGTATCCGACTGTGCGTTGTTGGGGTCGCGAACGCATTCAGACCTGAAGGTGTTGGGGTCCGGGCTCGTCGGCGTGCAGTCAGGTAGATCGAACTCGGCGGCCGTGAGTGTCTCGATGGCCTGGGAGGTTGCGTTGACGACGACGACCTGCACCTCGATGGTCAGAACTTTGCCGTTGTCGCCGGGAGTGCCGATCACGCTGGTGGTCAGCACGCCGCCGGCGGCCTGCGTGTTCCGGGTCAGGGTGACGTCGATGCTGGTCGTCTGGTTCGCGTCGATCTCGGCTGTCACGCGCTCCGTCGCAAACGTCTCGAGCGAGACTTCGACGTTCGCGGTGCCGACCGGGATGTTACCCACCGTGGCGACGCCCTCGTCGTTCGTGGTGCCAGACCTCGTCGTCGCATCGACAGTGGCCTCGACCGTCGCGCCGCTCACAGGGGCGCCGAACTCGTCGACCACGGTGGCCTCGAGCGTGCCGGTCTCCGGAGTGTTGTTACCGCCGTCGCCGCCGCCGCCACCACCGCCGCATGCCGACAGCACGATCGTCATGCCGATCAAGAGCCAGGCGCGCAGGATGCCGGCAGCGCGCGCGGACGTCGCGCACGGCTTCGAGTGCATTGCGAGGATCATCGACATGGCTGGCTGGTCTCCCTGATTTCCAAGACGAGGCGCCCGAGCGCTCCGGCCGCGACGCTATTTTAGTTGGCACATGAATAATGTGCGCGAAATCCATAGCTGGCAACGAAAAATTTACATAAGACCCGCGCGATTGCGAACCCCGACCCAGCCTCTCGTGACTCAGCCCCCTGCCGGCTTCGTGGTGGTTTCCTTGGCCGGCATCTCCTCGATGGGCTCGCCCTTCGCATCGGTCGTGGCCGCGGGCTTTTCGAGATTCGCCACGGGCTTGCCGACCACGATCGGAACGGAGAACGCCCGCGTCTCCGTCTGGACCTTCGACACCATCTTGGCGACGACACCGACGTAATAGAGTCCTTCGGCATCCGCGTTCGCGAGCACCTTGCTGACATAGCGTCCGTTGTGCTCGACGGATTCGAAGTGCGCAGTGCCGCCCGTCACCACCGTCAATCCCGGCATGCCGGTGATCTCCGCCTCGAGCGCATCGGCGGCCTGGCGCGGCAGGAAGGTCAGGGAAATCTCGAATGGCTGGCCGACTGCGGGCTTCGCCGCAAGGTCGTACTTGAGCATCACCGGCGCAACGGCCTTGCCGACGACGACGGCATTCGCGAGCGCGTCGTCGCCCGTCGGGCCCGGCGCCGGCTTCCTGGCCGCGGGCTTGTCCTTTGCCTTCGAGGCCGCGTGGTCGGAATCGTCCGAGCCGCCGCCGCAGCCGGCCTGCACGGCGATCAGGAATACAAACGCGACCAGTCGCAATGCCCTGGTTAACGTCGGGGTGGAGTTCATGTTGAGCCTCAACCGGTGATGGAGACGTTCATGCACGTCGGCGGCCTGAGTCCCGCCGACGGATCGATGTGACTGTAGTCGTAGACCTCGAGCACGTAGTCGCCGGCCGTGGCGTCGAGCTCGAGCCGTTCGGTGTTCTGCGGTTCCGTGCAACTGCCGCCGTCGGGCCCGGCGCAATCCGAGAAATCGATGAATCCGCTCTTGTAGACGATCAGGTCCGGATCCGGCCCCGGGTATTGACCCGGCAGCGCCGTACCGAGCCCGACGACCTGGATATCGATCGTGCGATCCGAAGGCACGTTGAACGTCAGGAACCGACGGTTGCCGATCGTGTTGTAGAAAGCGGTCTCCGTGGCGGAGCTGCAGACGCGCTGCGTCGGGCCGTTCAGGGCCACGTCCGTGTAGAGCGGCAGAGCCTCGTCGACTCCGCCGTCGTTGGTCTCGGTGCTGCCGTGCGGATCGATCGTCGTGGCCACGATCGACTGACCCGCCACGATCGCGTTGATCGCGCTGGCATCGACTCCGGAGCGCTCCTTGAGCGCGGATATGAACACGAACACGCTCGTGAGCGCGGGCCCATCGCGCAGCTCGTGCGTGATGACGTCGTACATCGGTGCAAAGCCCACCGAGGTGTGGTCCACGCCGTCGTCCACCGTGTCGAAAAGATCCCACGCGATCGATGCGATCGAGAACTCGTTGAACCAGCCGGCGTTCAACCAGCTGTTGTCGTCCATGTCGACCGTGAACTCGTCGCCCTGCGCCGCACCCATCGAGTCGCGGTAGACGGGATCGCCGAGCACCATTCCCGAGAACGCGTCGGCGAACCCTTCGCTGAACGCGACCCTCATATCGAGCTCGTCGCCCAGGAAGTGCAGACCGCCGATATTGTCGGTGCGGCTGATCGTCTGCTCGAGGTAGTGCATGAACTCGTGGATCAGCACGTGCTGGTCGAACTCGTCGGTGTCGAGTCCGTCATCGCCGAGCACGTAGATGCCAGTCGGCGAGTCGCCTCCGATGTGGTACGCGGTGCTGCCGATCTCGCCGTCGCTGTAGTCACTGTCGCCGCTGACGGGCCGGTTCTGCGTGCTCCAGTAGATGTCCAGCGGCTCGAATTGGAGCTCCGCATCGCCGTTCGCGAGCACGAACTGTGTGGCTTCGTAGATCGAGTCCGCGATTGCAAACGGCGCGGCTGCGCGGGTACCTACGTACGACGAGCCTCCGAAGCCGGGCCACCCGGTCTCTGCGAGCAGGTTGCGAACCTGGCCGGAGCTGCCGGTGTTCTGCAGCTCGCCGCTCAGCGTGTACAACGCGTTGCCGTTCGTGTTGTTGCGGATCTCGACGTCCCAGCCCGGATCGCCGGCGCCCGAGGACGTATGCAGCAACCGGGCACGCGCGCGCACTCGCACGTCGGTGTTCTGCGGCGCGTCGAACTCGTAACGGCCCTCGTCGTCGGTCACGGTCGTCGCGAGGACGTTCTGGCTTGCATCGAGCAGCTCGACGACCACGCCGCGCGCAGGCGCCTCGAACGTGCCCGAGTAATCGAGCCCGGTGCCGCCGGACTCGAACGGCACGCGCTCGTAGCTCACGACGCCGCTTACGCCGGATGTCGGAGGCGGCGGCGGGTTGTCGTCACCGCCTCCGCCACCACTGCCGCAAGCTTGGATCGTCAGCAGCATTGCGCTGCAAACGAGCGAGCGCACGAATGAATTTCGCATCACGCCGCTATCGTGGCGGCTCAACCGTTTCTCTGCAACCCGGGCTCGCGCAACAGTCGGTGTTCCCAATCGAGCTGGGTCCGCACGATGACCTCGAGATCGTCGTAACGCGGCGACCAGCCGAGCACGTCGCGTACGCGCGCTGCGCGTGCAACGAGCGACGGCGGATCGCCCGGTCTGCGCGGCCCCTCCTTGACCTCGAGCGACGCACCGTGCACGCGCTCGACCGTCGCGAGCACTTCGCGCACGCTGTAGCCGTGGCCGTAACCGCAATTGAGCGTGATGGATTCACCGCCCTGCCCGAGGTAGTCGAGCGCCTTCAAGTGCGCGTCCGCGAGATCCTCGACGTGGATGTAGTCGCGCACACCGGTGCCATCCGGGGTCGGGTAATCGGTGCCGAAGATCGAGACGCTCGGCCGGACGCCCACTGCATGCTGGCACGCCACCTTGACGAGCAGCGTAGCCTGCGGCGCCGTGTGCCCGATGCGACATGCCGGATCGCTGCCAGCCACGTTGAAATAGCGCAACGCCACATAGCGCAGTGACGAGGACGTGGCGAGATCGCGCAGCATCCACTCGCTCATCAGCTTCGAGAGCCCGTACGGGTTGATCGGCTGCGTCGGCGAGTCCTCGCGCGCGAGACCGTCGTTCGGGATCCCGTATACGGCCGCGGTCGATGAGAACACGAAGCGCTCGACGCCCGCGCGTTGGCAGCAATCGAGCAGGTTGCGCGTCGCGCAGGTGTTGTTGCGGTAGTACTTGAGCGGATCGGCCACGGACTCCGGGACGATCGTATGGGCCGCGAAGTGCAATACCGTGTCGACGCGGTACTCGGCCAGGACCTGTGCGACGCGTTCCGCATCGCCTGTGTCGCCGAGCACGAGCGGCGCGCCGAGCACCGCGCTGCGATAGCCCGTCGACAGGTTGTCCAGCACGACGACGCTTTCGCCCCGCTCGACGAGCTGTCGCACGACATGGCTGCCGATGTAGCCTGCGCCGCCGGTGACCAGGACCGATTTCATGAGTGGCATCCTAGCAAGCCGGTCATTGCTGGTTTGAGACCTGCATCGAGTCCCGCTACCGTTGAGCGCATGCCGCGAGCCGAAATCCATCCCTATTCACGACTGTCGCCCGACCGCGTCATCGCGGCGGTCGAGGATCTCGGGCTCACGTGCGACGGCCGCGTGCTGGCGCTCAACAGCTATGAGAACCGCGTCTACCAGGTGGGGCTCGAGGAGGCCGAGCCCGTCGTCGTCAAGTTCTATCGGCCCGGCCGCTGGTCGACGCAGGCGCTCCGCGAGGAGCATGCGTTCGCAGCGGAACTCGCGGCCGCAGAGGTTCCTGTCGTCGCACCGCTCGTCGTTCACGGCGAGATGCTGCACCGGCGCGACGGTTTCGATTACGCGGCATACGAGCGCAAGGGCGGACGCTGGCCGGAGCTCGCGACGCGCGACGATCGCCTGATGATGGGCCGCTTCATCGGCCGCATGCATGCGATCGGTGCCGTGCGGCCGTTCGCGCACCGTGCCGCGCTCGATTCGCACCGTCTCGGCCGCGAGGCGGCGGAGTTCCTGCTCGATGGCGACTGGCTGCCCGGGCATCTCGTCGAGGCCTATTCGACGTTGATAGACGACCTGCTCGAGGTCGTCGACGAGCGCCTGCGCAGCGTGTCGCACGTCAAACGGCTCAGGCTGCACGGCGACTTGCATCCGGGCAACGTGCTCTGGACCGAGCGCGGTCCTCACATCGTCGATCTCGACGACACGATGTCTGGGCCCGCCGTGCAGGACCTGTGGATGCTCCTGTCGGGAACCCGCGACGAGATGAACGGTCAGCTCGGCGACCTGCTCACCGGTTACCGCGAGTTTGCCGGTTTCGACCTGCGCGAGCTCTCGTGGGTCGAGCCGCTGCGCACGCTGCGGATGATCCACTACGCTGCCTGGCTCGCGCGCCGCTGGGACGATCCAGCATTCCCGGCGGCGTTCCCGTGGTTTGCGGAGACTCGCTACTGGGAACGGCACGTGCTCGACCTGCGCGAGCAGCTCGCCGCGCTCAACGAAGAGCCGCTCACTCCGGAGCCGACGAGCCACAGCGAGCCGCTCGATTAGTCACTGCTAGAATTGCGACGTGCCGTTTCCGCGCCCCCGTTCGCTCGGCGGACTCGTCCTGCTCGGGTTCGTGCTCGTCTCGCTGCCGCTCGTCCTCGGCGTCGTCAGCGCGGCGGTGCAGATGTCGCGCCTGTCGGAGTCGAGCGAACGATTGGTCGTCTACGGCGTGCAGGCAACGCAGTACAGCCAGGCGCTGGTCCGCCAGACCGCGGCCATGGAGCGCAGCGCCCGCCTCTACCAGTTGCTCGGCAACGGCGAGTTGCTCGCCGTGTTTCGCGAAAACCACCGTCGCATGCAGGTCGTCATCGATGCCCTCGCCGGCCTGCCCGGCGACGACGCGCGCGGCACGGCCATCGCGCAGATCCGCGAGCTCTCCGGTGAGATCGCCACCGGGCTCGAGTCCGGCGATCGCGCGACGATGACGGCCTCGCTCGCCAGGTTCGGGCTGCTGTCGCGAGCGGGCGGGCAGCTCTCGGTCCTCGCGAGTCAGCAGATCGATCGCGAGCTCAAGGCGGTCCAGGCAGAGACGGTCGCGACTCGCGAACAGCTCTTCTGGCAGACCGTCGCGTTGATCCCGCTCAGCATCGGCCTTGCGCTGGCGTTCGCACTGCTCGTCGGCAAACCGATCCGCGCGATCGATTCCGCGATCAACGACCTCGGTTATGGCCGATTCGACCAGCCTGTCGAGATCAAGGGCCCGTCGGACCTGCAGTCGCTAGGCAGGCAGATCGAGTGGCTGCGGCGGCGGCTGATCGAGGTCACCGACGAGCGCGAGCGGTTCCTCCGCCACATGTCGCACGAACTCAAGACACCGCTTGCCAGCATCCGCGAAGGGGCTGAGCTGCTGCTCGATGGAACACTCGGACCGCTGGCCCGCGAGCAGCAGGAAGTCGCTGGGATCCTGCAACAAAACAGCCTCAGATTGCAGCGATTGATCGAGAACTTGCTCTCTTACAGCGCCTGGCAGGCGCAGAGCCGCGGGCTGGACTTGTCTGAGTTCCGGATCGATGCCTTGGTGCGTCCGGTCGTCGAGAGTCATCGCCTTTCGATCAGCAACGCGCGCCAAACGGTCGATATGAGCCTAGAGGATGTCTCGATCCGAGCAGATCGCGGCAAGATGACGCTCGTTCTGGACAACTTGCTTTCCAACGCGCTCAAGTTTGCTCCGCATAACGGCCGCATCCAGGTCACGGCAAAGGGAACAGGCGATGAGGAATGGATGCTCGAGGTTATCGACGATGGCCCGGGCGTCGCCGAAGCCGACCGGGATCGGATCTTCGACGCCTTTTACCAGGGCAGTACTCCGCAGGGCGGCCTGGTTCGAGGCACCGGCATCGGGCTCTCCGTCGTTCGCGAGTTTGTCGCGGCGCACGGTGGTACAGTCGAGCTCGTACCGAGCGAATCCGGGGGTGCACATTTCCGCGTGCGTCTGCCGCGCAGACCGCGTGTCGAAAAGCCTTACATAGCGGCGGACCGGGCCGTGATCCATGCTACGTAAGTCACTGTACCAAAAGTTTTTTGTCTCTGTGGCACAGGACTTGCTTCGTTATTGCCGCGGAGCGGTCGGACGGCCCTCCACGGTTTTGGACGACTCAGTGAAGAGGGAATAACAAATGAACATCAAGCATTGGCTGGTCAACGTTGCAGCCTTTGGCGCGCTGGCTCTGGGCGCCCATGCCGCAAACGCGACGACGATCTGCACGGGTTGCGAGTCGATCGACGGCGCCGACGGCACCTACATCGGGGGCTTCAGCCCGACGACGCTCGACGAGGGCACGTTCAACCATACCGGCATCCAGAACGACGTCGGTCCGAGCACGGCCTTCGAAGACTTCTTCGTTTTCGACCTGAATCCGGGTGGCAGCGGCTCTATCTCGGCCGACTTCACGACGTCCACGCGGATCATCGACTTCGTCGGCGAGCTGTATGCCGATGATGGCAGCACGACCTGCGGCTCGGGCGCGCCCGACAGCTGCTCGTCCGTGGGGCTCGGGACGCTAATCGGCAGCGCCTCGACCGTGAACGGCCGCTGGGAAATCATCGCGGACGACCTGCCGGCCGGCCGTTACATCATCCGGATCACGGGCTCGACCCGCGCCTCCGGCAGCAGCACGTACTCGGGACAGCTCTCGTTTGACCCGACCCTCGTGCCGGAGCCCGGCACGCTGGCCCTCCTGGGCCTGGGCCTCCTGGCGATCGGGATTGCCCCCCGCCGCCGCAACGTGAGCTGACAGGCAGCCTGAGTCGGTCCAGTCCAAGGGCGGCGATCCTCCGGATCGCCGCCCTTTTCTTTTCAGGCGACGCTTAAGACGCGCACGGCGGGCCGGGGCGGATTACCATTGCGCCACCGGGTCGCCACCGGGGCCCTGCTGGTACGGGCCGGCCGGCCCGGACACGTCTCATGCTGAAGCCTCCGGCGGGCCCCGTACCCGCCAAGCCGCGTTGGGCAGCCGTTCTGCATGCACCCTGGCTGCTTGCCAGTGTGCTGCTCGTGGGCGCGTGCACGCTGAACCGGGCCGCCGAGCCGCCCAGCGCATCGAGCCCCAAGTCGCCGGACGTGACGAGCGGACAGCCGACCGTGGCGTCGATGCTCGAGCTGTTGCACAGGATCGGGGGCTCCCCGTCGGAGGAGCAGTCGTCCATCGTGACCTCCGCGCGCTCGACGTGGCTGCGCACCGGGTCGACACAGGATGGCTTGACCTACGCCCTGGCTCTCGGGGCGCCCGAGCATCTGGAATCCAACCCGGTGGAGGCCAGCAGGCTGCTCAACACGCTGCTCGCCCGCGAGCCGCCCGAGGCATTGAGCGGCGACGTACGGCGCTTTGCGGAAGTCGTGCGTGGCGAGTATGCGGCTCGCACCGCGCTGTACGCGGAGATCGCCCGGCAAAAGGACATGGCCGCACGCGAACTGCGCGATTCGACACTGCTCAACGAGGCACGGATCGAGGACCTCAGCTCGGAGCTCGCACGCCTGCGCCGGGAGCGCGACGAAGCCCGGCGCAAGCTCCAGGCGATTACCGACATGGAACGGCAATTGATCGAGAAAGAACCCGAACCGACCCGACCCGAGGGCTCGAGGTGAACGACATTCGCAAGGGACGCGCAGCACGCATCGTCGTCGTCGACGACGATCCGGGACTTCTGCGCCTGCTATCGATCCGGCTGCGCGCCGAGAAATACGAGGTCGAGCCGGTCTCGAGCGCTGCGGCTGCCGTCGACGCGGTCGCCAAGTCGCGACCCGACCTCGTGATCACGGACCTGCGGATGCCGGGCTCCGACGGCATCTCGCTGTTGCGGGAGTTGCAGCGGCGATGGCCGGCGCTCAGCGTGATCCTGCTGACCGCGCACGGCACTATCCCGGATGCGGTACGCGCGACGCAGTCGGGCGCGTTCTCGTTCCTGACGAAGCCCGTCGAGAAGGAACAGCTGCTCGAGGAAGTGCGGCGGGCGCTCAAGGCGTCGGGGTTTGCAGAAGCGACGGATCATTGGCAGCGCGAGTTCCTGACCCGCAGTGCCTCGCTCGAGGATTGCCTCGCGAAGGCGCGGATGATTGCGGGCACGGATGCGATCGCCCTGATCTCGGGAGAGCCCGGCACGGGCAAGGAGCTCCTCGCGCGGGCGATCCATCGTTCGAGTGCGCGGCGCGATCAACCGCTGGTCGCGGTTGGCTGCGCTAGCCTGCCGGACGACAGCGAGGGCTTGCGACGACTGACCGAAGCCGTCGGGTCCGCGACGCAATCGACGTTGCTGCTCCGCAATGTCGACGAGCTGCCTCCGGTGCTGCAGTCGACGCTCGCGACGCTCTTGAGCCCGGCCGAGGGCGATGTGACGGATGCGCGCAATTCCGCCCGCCTGATCGTCACGAGCGAACAGCGTCTCGAGCAGCTCGGGCAACAGGGCCGCTTCGCCGTGGACCTGATCGATCGGCTGTCGGGCGTGCCGATCGAGCTGCCGCCACTGGCGCGCCGTCGTGAGGACGTGCCGCTGCTCGTGGCCCGTTTCCTCGAAGAGCTCGCGGTCGAGAACGGCACGCCGCGCAAGACGATTTCGCCCGAAGCGATCGCCGTGCTCGCGACGGCGCCATGGCCCGGCAACGTGCGGCAACTGCGCCAGGCCGTACGCGAGGTCGCCTCGCTCACGAGCGGCGCAGTCATCCCGGACGAGCTTGTCAGGCAAGTGACGGGGCAGACCTCGCAGCTGCCATCGCTGGACGAGGCGCGCGACGAGTTCACGCGCAATTACCTGATCCGGCTGCTCAGGATCACGCAGGGCAACGTGTCGCAGGCCGCCCGGCTCGCCAAGCGCAATCGTACCGACCTGTACAAGCTCCTCACGCGGCACAGCGTCTCGCCGGACGACTACAAGGGCTGAAACCGCGGGCGGGTGCTCAGTCCGTCACCCTTTTGCGGCTC
>JADMIO011276574.1_pt1 | contig 44273 bp, 44 predicted proteins | sample 8958161 | NCBI WGS metagenome assembly JADMIO01 (sample SAMN16585339, study PRJNA669376) | soil metagenome | isolation source: Crop rotation soil | place: USA: Cullars Rotation, Alabama | collected 2011
GCGACAACTTGTCCACGTGGAATTCTAAGCTTAGGATCCCAATGTGCTGGAAAGAGCCGTCGACGAAGCCTTTTCAACACCCAGATATTTGGAGAGACCGGACTGGGTCATGCCCCGGTTGTCGAAAAGTGCGCGCAGATGGAGCCACTGACTGAGGGTCACGCGATGGCCGGCCAGCCGCTGCTGCATGGCATTGCCAAAGGTGCGGCCGGCTTGCATTACGATATGACCGAGGCCGCGTTCCGGTATCGCCGCCGACATCCAATTCTTCTTCCGCGCTGCGGTTTTATCGCTCAGTTCGATGAGCGACATCGTCGCTGACGTCCGGCCTTTCTTGCGCTTTGCCATTTTCTTTTCACGGCCCTTCATTGACATCTAAAGATCGTATGTCTAACATACTATATGTTGCGAGCCGAAAAGAAGGCCCCGCATGGTGAAGGGCCGATTTAGCGAAACGCACATTGTCTGTCCATGGCATGGGAATGCCCAATGAAGACGGGTGATGAGTGCCTTGGCGACCGCAGCGCTTGCGAGGGTATTCTTCCAACCGACGTGACAGCGCCTCACTCGCTGACCATTACGAGGACGCCATGAAACTGCCCCGCCGTAGATTTCTCGATCTTGCCGTCAGTGCCGCCGCACTCCCTGTTGTTTCGCGCTTCGCCTGGGCGGAGACCTATCCGATGCGGCCTGCGCGCATCATCGTCGGACAGGCCGCCGGAAGCGGCGCCGACTTTATCGCGCGTCTTTTGGCTCAGCGGCTCTCGGAGCGCCTCGGCCAGTCATTCATCGTCGAAAATCGGCCGGGCGCGGCCGGCAATATCGCCACGGACATCGTCGTGCGCGCTCCGGCCGACGGATATACATTCCTGGTGGTTTCTCAGTCGAACACAATCAATGCTACCCTTTACGACAAGCTCAATTTTGATTTTGTCCGAGACATCACGCCGGTCGCAAGTTTCTTCCGCGCCTCGCTCGTTATGGTGGTCAACCCATCGGTACCAGCGAAGACCGTCCCCGAGTTCATCGCCTACGCCAAAGCCAACCCAGGCAAAATCAATATGGGTTCGGCCGGCGTCGGATCGGTGCAGCACGTTGCCGGCGAATTGTTCAAATTCATGACTGGCGTCGATTTGCTCCACGTACCGTATCGCGGATCAGTTCCCGCTGTGACCGATCTGTTGGCCGGCCAAGTCCAGGTGATTTTCGAGACGACGTTTCCATCCATCCCGCACATCAAAGCGGGCAGGCTTCGCGCCTTGGCCGTGACCACGGCAAAGCGCGTCGATGCGATACCTGATATTCCCGTGCTGGGCGATTTCGTGCCGGGCTACGAGGCCGTTGCATGGCTCGGCTTTGGTGCGCCGAAGGATACACCGACCGCAATCGTCGACATGGTTAATCGGGAAATCAATACCGCCCTTGCCGACCCCACCATCATGGCTCGCATTACCGCGCTCGGCGGAGTCATCTTTACCTCGTCGCCCACTGAATTCGGCAGAATGATAGCCGATGAAACGGACAAGTGGGGCAAGGTAATCAGAGCAGCCAATATTAAGCCAGCCTAATCGAAAGCCGTAGACATGCCGGCCGGCCCGACCCCGAACGAATCGCCGAAGGCGAGAAAGTCATTTCTTGGTTCCTCGACAAGCTGCCCGGCGCAGCCTGCCTGCCGCCGCGCGACATGTCGTCGATGCGATGCGGCCCCAGCGCTACGACGACGCAGCGCTGGGAGCTGCACGGTCGGGCTGTTTCGGCCGCATGCGCACCAAGTTGCTCACCGATGCTGCGGCGCTCGGCTTTGCGGTTGTCGACCTGGAAGGCGCGTTCCGTGGGGCCTTCGTCAAGGACGGGCTGCGATTGAACCTGTCATCGATCTGCATTGGAACGCGCACCGGCACGCAATCGTCGCTGCTGCCGTGAAGGCCAAACTGGCTGGATGGGCGCCGCTGACCAGCGGACCTGCGCCCTGACGGTCTGACCCAGATTCCCTGTTTTCCCCAACGCAGCGCTATGGCCTGGGATTGCGGTCCGGTACGCTCGGCTACGAGAATGTGAATCTGAGCATCCAGTCGGAGATCAGCGTAGTCCGGATTTTGCGGAACGAATATCTATTTCTCGATGGCGTTGGCGCGGATGTAATTCCACACGGCGTCGATCTGATCCTCCGTGAGGGCGCCTTTCCACGGCGGCATTTGATTTTTTCCGTTAAGCACCGAATTTTCAAACCGCGGGCGCTCATTGGCCTTGAGCCGACGCAGGTCAAACGTTTGCCCGGTGTTGACCAAACCGTCGCCGTGACAGGGCGAACAATACTCGCGATAGGTTTCCTCTCCCTTCGCGATCTTTGCCTGGTCTTGTGCCAACGCTGTCCAGGCCACGAGGCCGGCCGCGATCACAACGCCAAGGCACAGTCCAATCCGGCTCAGGCGGATTCCCTTCATTGCGACGCGGCTCTCAATGGAACGGCGGGAACCCGCGCTTGGTCAGATACTCGGCTGCCTCGAAGCGGCAAACATCGATCTTATCCGCCATGTCTGGCGCAACAAGCTTCTCGACCATGGCGATCGAGTCGGCGCCTTCGGACACCTCCTTGCGGAAGGTGGCGCCCTTGCCTCGGTCCTGGTCCAGGATGTTGTCGATCTGCTGTTTCACCGGTGCGAAGTTGCAACTTTCCGCGTGCGCAGGCCGATGCATCAGAACCCAGGTTTGGACTAGCAATGCCGAAGCAATGGACAAGCTCTGAAGTGTCGTTGATTGCATTCCCATCACGTCAGTACCGGGGGCCACCTCTCAAACTGCAAGGGAGGCCGCGTAAGCGGCCTCCCCCGGCTGTCTCGCATCACTGATCGAACAAGCCGAACGTCCAGAGCGACGCGCCCGGCGGCACGTTCACAAGGTTCGGGTCGCCGGCGCGAAGCGCATAGACGCCGCCGATGCCGCTCATGATCGTGACGTACTGCTTGCCGTCCTTCTCCCAGGTAATCGGCTGACCGATGATCCCCGACGGCGTCTGGAAGCTCCATAGGATCTTGCCAGTGTCAGCATCCAGAGCCTGGAATTCGCCGGTCATCACGCCAGTGAAGACAAGATTGCTCGCCGTCGTCAGGGTCGACGAGTAGTTGGGACTTCGGTACGGCGTTTCCCACTTGCTCTTGCCGGTCATGGGATCGACGGCCTTCAGGAAGCCGCGAATGTTGGGATCGTCGGTGACCGTTGTGCGCTTGACGGTTCCCGGCCCGGACGGCTTGCCCGGGACGAGCTGCGGCGGCTCGCCGGCTTCGTATGTCATGCCGACGTGGAGCGTGTTGATGTAGAGCAGCTTGGTCTTCTGGCTGTATGACATGTGCTGCCAGTTGGTGCCGCCCGAGACCGACGGCCACACGGTGACGTTCTTTCCTTCCAACGCACCCTTGTAAACGTCGGTGAAATTGGGACGGCCGGTCTTCATATCGACGCCGTCGGCCCAATTTACCTTCTCGAACGCGTTGGCGGCGAGCAGCTTGCCGTCCTTAGCATCCAGCACGTAGAGGAAGCCATTGCGGTTCGCCTGCATCACCACCTTTCGGGGGCTGCCGTTCACGTCGATCGTCGCGATGACCGGCGTCTGCACCGCATCGTAGTCGAACGGATCGTGCGGCGAGGTCTGGTAGTACCACACGCGCTCACCGGTCTTCGGCCTGACAGCGAAGATGGAGTTGGTGAACAGATTGTCGCCCTTGCGCGCGCGAGGGTTCCAGGGCGACGGGTTGCCGATGCCCCAATAGACGAGATCGAGCTCGGGATCGTAGGTACCCGTGACCCAGCTGCTGCCGCCGCCGGTCAGGACGGACTCACCCTCCCAGGTGTCGGAGCCCGGCTCACCTTTCGCGGGAATGGTGTAGAGCCGCCAAAGGTGTTTGCCGGTCTCGGGATCGTATCCTTCGAGGAAGCCGCGATGGCTGTACTCTGCGCCGGCAACGCCGACAACGAGCACGCCGTTGGCGACGAGCGGCGCGCCGGTCATCGCGTAGCCGTTCTTGATGTCGACCGGCTCGGGAGACTTGACCTTCCAGACCTCTTTGCCGGTCTTGGCATCGAGCGCGATGATCGTGTTGTCGAGCAATGCGCGGATGATCTTGCCCTGATAGATCGCGGCGCCGCGATTGACGATGCCGCAACACACGACGCGCAAGGTCTCTGGTGGATAGTCGTGGCTGACGCGCCAGACCTGTTTGCCGGTCATCGCGTCGACCGCAACGGTGGCGGCATGCGACGTCGTGAAAATCAAACCATCCTTGACGAGCGGGAAAGCCTCGGAGCCGCGGTTGTCCGTGATCGAGAACGCCCACTTCGGCACGAGCCTTTTGACATTCTCCTTGTTGATCTGCATCAGAGGACTATAGCGATCACCCGAATAGCCCATGCCGTAGACGAGAACATCGCCCGGAGTCTTCTCGTCGTTCTTCAGATCGTCCAGCGACTGGGCCAACGCATTCACCGCGAACATCGCCGTGAAGGCAGCGGCGCCCACAAAAAGCCCCGCCCATTTCATGTCTGCCATGGATTTCCTCCTGATGAGCGCACACCAAGCGCAGCAACATTCCGCTACGTGTTATGTCAGCCGCGTAGCGAGCGACTCAACGCCCCGGCATCCCGGAGCCGTGTATGAAGATCATCTCGCGCGTGACCCCGAGCTGTAAAGTGGCAGGTGGTGTTTCAGTGCCGGGAAAGCGCGTTGACTAAGGTGCCATTTCAGCAACTTGCCCTGGCGGCCATGTGGGCTGGAGGGTGGGCCGCTGTCGGGCAGTGGTCCCGGGGGCGTTTAGGGGGTTGTCCGGCATGACGAGCCGACTGGCAAGCTGGGCAGCCGCCATCAAACAGGACATCTACGCCCTCACTCTGGCAAGCCGCGATCCCCGTGTGCCCTGGTATGCCAAGGCCCTCGCCGTCGCCGTTGCCGGCTACGCGCTATCCCCGATCGATCTTATCCCGGACTTCATCCCAATCCTGGGATACCTGGACGATCTCATCATCCTTCCGCTGGGCCTGCTTCTCGCAATCCGCCTGATTCCACCCGAGGTCATGGCGGAATATCGCGCGATGGCGACCGAAGCCCGGCCTCCGATCAACCGCACCGCCGCGGCGGTGATCATTTGCGTCTGGATCGGCGGCATCGCGGCGGCACTCTGGTTCGGCTGGCGTTTCTGGTCGCGGACCGGCGCGTGACCATCAGGCCTGCTTCGCCGCACCGCCGGTCATGGCGAGAAACGCCTGCTCAATGGTGGCCACGCCCGACTGCGCGACCAGGTCCGCCGGCGTCGTGTCCGCCAGCACCTTGCCACGGTGCAGCACCACCACACGATCCGCATCGGCGACCTCGTCGCACAGATGCGTTGCCCAGAGCACGGCAACAGCGCGTTCTCGGCGCATTGCCAGCAAGAGCCTGAGCAATTCGCCGCGGCTACCCGGATCGAGCCCGACGGTCGCCTCATCCATCAGCAGCACGGAGGGCTCATGCAGGAGAGCGCGGGCGAGCTCGACACGCCGCCGGTTGCCGCCACTGAGCTGCGCAGCTTTGTCGGCGGCGCGTTCGATAAGGCCGAGCCGCGACAATGCGCTGGCAATGCGCGCATCCGTGACCGTTCGTGGGATGCCATGCAGTCCGGCGTGGAACTGCAGATTGGCGGCGATCGACAATTCTAGATCGAGTGTCGGTTGCTGAAACACGATACCGAGCTGCGCGAGCGCAGGCACCGGATCGCGCGCCATGTCGCAACCCATCACTTCGATGCGGCCGGAATCGGCCACGAACAGACCCGAGAGAAGCTGGAACAGGGTCGACTTGCCAGCCCCGTTGGGTCCCAGCAGCGCAATGAATTCACCAAGCCGTACAGTCAGGCTCACGCCATCGACCGCGCGCAGGCGGCCATAGGTCTTGACCACATTGTCCAGACACAACGCAGCAGCGGCGCTGCCGGTGTCGCGCTCAAGCTTTGGTAAGATCCCCGCCATCTCCGCAACATACCGGGGCGATGCAAATAAATCAGTACTTGGCTTGCCGCGCTTGTCGGGCGTACCGTGCGCCTCCGGGTCCAAAGGGCGGAGGGCGATCACGTGAGGCTTGGCCGGCCGGGCCTGGTTCTGGTCGCTCTGCTGGTGTCGGCCGTGCCGGTAGCCGGCCACGCCAAGGGCACGGGGCTCGTCTTTGTCAGCAACGAGAAGTCGAGCAACATCCTGGTGCTCGATCCCAAGACGCACCAGATCGTCAAGGACATCAAGACATCACGACGCCCGCGCGACATGCATTTCAACGCCGCCCACGACAGGCTTTATGTCGCCTGCGGTGACGACGACGCGATCGATATCATCGACGTAGCCAAGCTTGAGGTCGTGGGGAGGCTCAAGACCGGATCGAGCCCCGAGACGTTCGCGCTCGATGAATCGAGGCGCCGCATTTATGTGGCCAGCGAGGAATCATCGTCGCTCTCCATCGTCGACATCGACCAGAATGCGGTGGTGATGGAGGTTAGGACCGGCGCCGAGCCGGAAGGCGTCGCCCTCGGCAACGACGGCAAGTTTGTCTATGTCACCTCGGAGGTTGGCGACCTCGTCCACGAGATCGATCCCGTGGCTGGGCGCATCACCCGGGACGTGGTGGTCGGCTCGCGGCCGCGGCGGCTTGCTCTGACCCCGGACGGCAAGCAGCTTCTGGTGTCAACGGAACTCGCAGGTGAGGTGGCGATCGTCGATCTCGCGACGTTCACCTTGGCCGGCAAGATGGGTTTCCTACCGCCCGGCATGCGCAAAAGCGATGTGACGCCGGTGGGTCTGGCGATCACCAAGGACGGCCGCACCGCTTATGTCACGCTCGGCCATGCCGCCCATGTGGCCGTGGTCGATGTGGCGAGCCGCGCGGTGCAGGGGTATATCCTGGTCGGCAAGCGGGCCTGGGGCATTGCGTTGTCGCGGGATGACGCGACGGTCTATGTCACCAATGGGCTGGGCGACGACGTCACCATCATCGACGCAAAAAGCCGCAAGGCTATCGTTTCGATTCCGGTCGGCCGGACGCCGTGGGGCGTGGCGATCGATGACTAGGCTTGCCAAGCTCCCCCGACTTCTGGTTGGGATCGGTCTTGCCGTTTTGGTTTGCACCGGGACGCCTCTCGCTCAAGATGCCGAACTGGCCCGTCCGCAGATCACGATCGACTACGTCGAAATCGACGGCGATCCACGCTACGAGCCGATCCGAGCCCATGAACGGCTGATCCTGAAGGAGCGCCATCATCCCTATGCCGGTGCCGAGATCGGGATTGACGATGCCAAAGTACTGGCTCGGGTTCTGAAGACGGACTTTGCGCTTAAGCGCATTGTGGTGAAGACCGCCGCCGAAGTCGCACCAGCCGTGCTGGAGGCTCTCAACGGCGGCGTCCACCACTTCATCGTCGATGCACCGGCCGAGGCGTTCAAGCCGCTGGCTGAAGCGGTTCGCGGACGCGATGTGCTGGTGTTCAACGTCACCGCGGCAGATGATGCGATGCGCCGCGACCTGTGCGCGAAGGAAATCGTCCACACGTTTCCGAGCCAATCGATGATCATGGATGGCTTGGTGCAATATCTGGTTTCGCGCAAATGGCGGGACGTTCTGGTGCTCCACGGCTCAGAGCCCCGTGACGCGATGACGACCGCAGCCTTCACCGCGTCCGCACAGAAGTTCGGTGCGCGGATCGTGGCCAGCAAGCTGTTCAAGACCGGTACAGACCCGCGCGACCGGGAGCAAAACAACCCGGCCCTGCTCAGCGCCATCAACCGCGACTACGATGTGGCTTTCGTCGCCGACGATGCCTTCGATTTTGTCCGCCAGGTGCCGTATCAGATGGTGAGGCCGCGGCCCGTGGTCGGGAGCATCGGCCTCGAACCGTTGGCCTGGCACTGGACCTGGGAACACAATGGTGCCCCCCAGGTGAACTCCCGATTCCGGAGGCTGACCGGGCGCCACATGGAGGGGGCGGACTGGGCCGCGTGGATGGCGGTGAAGATGGTGGTGCAGTCGGTGTTGCGGACAAGATCGCACGACTTCAAGACGCAGCGTGACTTCATCCTCAGTGACGGCGCCACCTTCGACGGCGACAAGGGGCTCGCCATGAGCGTGCGCCGGTGGGATCACCAGTTGCGGCAGGCGATCCTGCTCGCCACACCCTATTACGTCGCTGCCAGCGCTCCGGTGGAAGGCTTCTTCCACCAGACCAACGTTCTCGACACACTCGGCGACGACGAACCGCAATCGCCGTGCCATTTGAACAAGTAGCCGCCATGAGAATAAATCACGCCGCCCGTGCGCTTCGCGCCGTCACCGTCCGGGAAATCATCAAATTTGTGCAGCAGAGGGGCCGGTTGCTGTCGGCGCTGGTGCGGCCTCTGATGTGGCTCGCCGTGTTCGCAGCGGGATTCTACAACGTGTTCGGCGTTTCGATCATCCCGCCATACAAGACCTACATCACCTACCAGGTCTATATCGTCCCCGGCCTGCTGGGCATCATTCTGCTCTTTCATGGTATGCAATCGTCGCTGTCGATGGTGTACGACCGCGAGATGGGCGTGATGCGGCTGCTGTTGACCGCGCCGCTGCCGCGCTGGGTGCTGTTGGCTTGCAAGCTGATCGCGGGTACGGCGCTTTCCGTCATCACCTGCTACGTATTCATGGCGGTCTGCATCCCGTTCGACGTGACGTTCGAGCCGAGCGGTTGGCTCGCCGTCCTGCCGGCGCTGATCCTGTCTGGCCTGATGCTGGGGTCGTTATGGCTATTCCTTTCGGTGCATATCAAGCAGCTCGAGAACTTCGCCGGCGCGATGAACTTCGTGATGTTCCCGATGTTTTTCTTCTCGCCGGCGCTCTACCCGCTTTGGAAGCTGCGCGAGGGTGGCTCGGAAACAATCTATCTGGTGGCGATGGCAAATCCGTTCACGTACGCCGTAGAGATGATCCGTTTTGCGCTGTACGGAATGTTCGAGCCGATGTCAGCGCTGGTCGTCGCGGGGTCGGCGATCGTGTTCTTCCTGCTGACGGTGCACGGCTACGATCCGCAGCGTGGGATGGGACGGCGCGGTCCTCAGCCCGCGTGATCGCCGCGCGTGGTCAACGCTCACATCCGCACGCGCATCCCGACATAGGCGGACAACGGCTGACCCGGCGTCAACGTCCGCTGGTCGGTCAGAGCTGCGGTGATCGCATTCTGCACCGACTGCGGATCGAAATAGGTGCCATAGGGATAATAGGTCCGATTGAACACGTTGTTGACCAGCCCAAAGATCCGTAAGTTTTTTGATGGGTCATAGGACGCGTGCACGTTCGCCACCCAATAGGCCGGCAGCCTTTCGTTCTGGTTCGCGTCGTCACCGACGAAATACTGGCTGCCCACCACGATGAGATCGGCGCCGACCTTCCACTCCGGTGTCGGCGCGTACTCGGCGCCGGCTTTGAGCTGATGCTGCGGAATACCGGGAATGAGCTTGCCCGGAGTCACATGAACATTGCCCTCGGCATCGGCGGACGGATTGTTCGGCGAGGGAATGTCACCCGTGAAGCGGTAAGTCGCGCGGAGATAGGCGTAGTTCGCGTAGGCGAACCAACGTTCGGATCGGAACAGCGCGGCGACTTCGAAGCCCTCCCGGCGCGTGCCGGCGACGTTCTGGAAAACTCCCCGCCCCTGGATCGCACTCGCGACATTGATGATGTCGTTCGTGCTGTCGGTGCGGAATATTCCGGCTTTCCAGTCGACATTCCCGCCATTGACCGGCTGCTTGCCTTTGAGTCCCGCCTCGTACGTCTCCGACGTGACCTGCTTCAAGGGCGGATCGGAGACGAGGAAGCCCTCCAGCAGACACGGCTTGGCGGGATTGGCGCAGCCCAGCTCAAGCGGGGTCGGCGCCCGGTTCGATTGCGAATACGCGCCGTAGGCGGTGAGATTATCCCGGACCTTGTAGGACAGACCCACCATTGGGTTGAGACGCGAGAACGTATAGGCGCCGTTGAGGTCTGGGCTGGTGCCGAGCAGATCGCGCATGTCGATCTTGGCCACGTTAAGCCTCGCACCGGCGTTGAGCGATAGCTTGGGCGTGATGTCGAACACGTCAGCGAAGTAGAGTCCATAGTAGGTGGTGCGCGCATCGAGATTGACGGGACCGTAGCCCAGATTCCCGGCCGTGTGGATGGTGGACCCGGTGCCGGGGACCGCTGGATTGGACCCGACCGACAGGTCGGAAAAGATGAAGCCGAGCTCGCTGTTCGCCCCGAACTCAATTCGGCTGTGGTCGATGCTGCCGCCAATCGTCAGGTTGTTGTCTTGGCCGAAGAGACTGGCGGTGTTGGTGGCCTGGAGCGAGCCGCCCAGGGTGGTCGCTTTGGTCTCCGTCCGGTCCACCGTGCCGTAGGGAACGCCATCGCAATTGCCGCCCGGGCATGGAATCGGAGCGTTGGCTGCGTTGAGGATCGTGCGGTCTGCAACGGACGCCCCAGGCGCTGCGTCCGCCGACAGGCAAAGGAACGGCGTGACTGGATCGCACTGCTCGACATCCGCGTCATTGCCGTCGACGTGCTTCTGCTTGAAGCGGCGGACATAGAGGTTGCTCTGCAACGTCCATGTGTTCGACGCGTCGAATTTGCCGTTCAAGCCGATGAACTGCAGCTCGTTGCGGGTGGTCTGCGGCCAAGTGTAGATCGCCTTCGGATCCTGATTGAGCAGTTGGATCGGTGTCGGCCCAATCACGCCGAACGTGTTGTTCGCCACCCCACCGAACAGATGGACCTCCCCGCCTTCGCCGCGCCAGCCAAGATCGCCGTAGAACCGAGCGATGCGTGAGGGCGACTGGTAGCGCCATCCGCTGTCCTTGATGCCCTCTACCGACAGATAGAGGCCGAGGCCATCCTTCTGCTGACCAAACTGCGCGGCTCCGCTCATCCTGCCGTAGGAGCCGCCAAGCACCTGAAGCTCCGCTCCCTGATAGGTGAAACCGTTCTTCATCTGGATAGCGACCGCGCCGCCAAGCGCGTTCAGGCCGAACACCGGGTTGCTGCTCCAGATATCGGTCCGCTCGATGGCGTTGGTCGGGATCAAGTCCCAGTTCACCGTGTCGCCGAAAGCCTCGTTGATCCTGATGCCACCCATATAGACAGCGAGGCCTTGAGGGGTGCCCTGCAAGGGCGAAGCCGCGAAGCCGCGAAAGCGAAGGTCCTGAACGAAGCCGTTGCCCTGGACGTCCGTCACCGCCACCCCCGGCACGCGCTGCATCAACGTGTCGGTGATTGACGGCGAATACGTCCTGCTGAAATCCTCGCTGGACAGCGTCTGAGTAGAGCCCGCGACTCTGCCCGGGTCGACACCCGCACCGGGCAGCGGTGCGTTCGCGATGACGGCGATCGACGGCAGCGAAATGGAGCTTTGGCCAGACTGCGCGAATGCCGGAAGCGACGGAGCACCGATGGCCAAAGCCGCGGCGAGGGGCGCCGAACGGTGCCACCTCGCAAGCCAGAGAGCCGCCCGCTCCATTCCCACCGCCCGCACAACACCTGAGATTGCAACATATGCAGGGATGGGACTCAAGCGGCGGGCCTGCCGCCGTTATCGACACGCGATCTGATCAAATTAACGCGTGACCTTGTTCCAGGCGCCCTCTCTCAAAACCGGACTGTTTTCCGGCGCCGAGCCACAGCGGTGGGACGACAAGCGCCTATCGCCGATGGGCGCGGATCATTCGCACTTGTACACCCAATCCACGGGCTTGCCGCCCAAGGTGCCGTTCTCCCGGGTCTTGAGATAGCGGCCGGCGGCAATCTGCTTCTTGCCGTTCTCGGAGTGCTCCATCGTGCGCCGGCGGTTGCTTTCGAAATGCAGGGTCAGCACGTCGCGGTATTCGACCCCTTTGTCGGACTTGCGGGTGGCGGTGATCTCGACGTCATGCGGGCCGACGTCGACCGCGGATTCGACCACACCCACGCCGATACGTTGCGTCGGGCTCACCATTTCGTCGCGTTGCACGCGCCGCTCATCCAGCGGGCGGTACACGGAGTAGCGATTGGTATAGGTCGGGCGTTGGCCGCAGTTGTACGACCAGATGCCGAGCAGACCGTGCTTTCCCAGAACGGCGCGCACGTCGCCGCCGGCCTGCGCTCGCGCCATGCTGCTGGCGCCGATCAGCAGGGCAAGCAGGACGCTGCCGATCGCAAGGATGAACGACTCACGCCTGCGGCAGACGACCTGACCGCTAACACCAATAACGACGACCACAGCCATGCCCGCCGCCTCCACCGCCGCGGCCTCCGCCGCCGCGGCCATAACCACCGCCACCCCCACTGCCACCGCGGTGGCCGCCTCTACCGCCACCGCCGAGCTGCCGGGTGATTCCGCTCCAGTCCACTTGAGGCTTGTGGCCGCCATCGCCGCCGTTGTCGCGCGGCTGCGCCACCTTCTTCTTGCGCTTGTCCTCCGGCTTCGAGGCACCCGCCGGCAGTTGGGGTGGCGGCAGCAGGCCGGACGGGTCGTGCTGCTGCTGCCCTGGCAAGACTGGCGGCGGCAGCAATCCCACCGCTTCAGGCTTGCCATGCGGCAGCTGGGCGGGCGGCGGCAGCACCGGCGGCGGGAGCAGTCCGGTGGCCGAACCTGACGGCGGCGCTGGCTTACCGGCAATTGTGCAAGTTACTTCTTTGTGTTTGGGATCGAATTTTTTGATGGTCTCATTGAAGTTCTTGACCAAATTCGGCGCCTCGGCCGTGCGATAGCAGCCCCGCACATCCCAACTTGTGTTGCCCAAGCAGAGCACCTGAACTTCGCCAGGGCCGCATTTATTATTGTTGTTGGGGTCCGTATTTGCCGGTAGGCGTGCGCTGCCCGTACAGGCGTTGCGGTAGGTCGCGGCGTCAGCCGGCCTCAGACACGGGCCGTCATGAAACACTTTGGAGCAGCTGGCGGCCTCCCAACCCGCCGGACACCGGCCATACGGATCGCGCCCAGTGCCCTGAAGGCCGGGTCCGCCGCCATAGGGCGTGACGGGCCCACGGGTGCAGCCCGGCTCGATGGCGTCACCCGGGCTCGACAGGCAGTAGGTGCTATTGGTGCACGTGATGGTCTCCGTCCCAGGCGCACACCTGTCGTTCGGCTTCCACGGCGGCGCACTGACCCAGCCACCGTCCGGCGGCGTGCCACCACCGCCACCCCCACCGCCACCGCCACCACCCGGCGGGTCCCCGGGCGGCGGCTGCACGACGCCGATCAGCGGCGGCAGCCACGGCGGCACGCCATCATCGGGCGGCAGGCCGCCGATGCGTTTGCGCTGCCCGCCGGGGGGATCGGCCGGGTTGTCCGTGGAATCGCCCGGCTGTGCGGTGCTTTCGCAGGCTTTCTTCTTCGCCTGGAATTCCTTGAGTATCTCCTGACGCTCCCTGAAGGCCGCAATGAGTGCGAGACCGCGTTCGCCGAATGCTTGCTGGGTCGCACCCTGCCTTTGGAGCTCCTGATTCATGAGGTCGCTCCTGTTTCCCATCCGCTTGGCCAGGTCAGACGTTTCGGCAATCGCCCTGATTTGCTTGGTCAGATCGGCGAGATCGCTGTTCACCTGCGCGATCGCACCATCGACCGTGTCGCAGCCCTCCGCACCCGACCTGATAACCGGTGGCGGCAGCGGACCCCCGGGACCGCCACCGACCTGTGGCGGAGGCGGCGCTGCGGGATCGACGCGCCTGCCCTCCCACGTGCAGCTGCAGGCCTGGCCTCCCGTAGCCGTAGCGCAGCCGAACGCCTGGCCGGGAGCATCCGCCAGCGGCACACAATAGCTGACGACAAGAGCGTTACGACTGATACATTGGAGCAGGCCGTTCTTCGGCGGGCAACTCTCGCCCGTCCGCGTGACGCCCGGCGGACAAACGATGCGGTCGTTGTCGAAGGTGTCGCGGAAGCATTTGCCGTCTGGGCCGTAGCCCGGCTCAAGGCCTGTATACGGCTTGTCGCCCGGCGTCCGCACCCGCGGCGGCGGCAACGGCGCAGGCGGCGGTGACGGCGGATCGGTCTTGGGATCGATGAATGGCCCGATCAACTGATCGATGACGTTCGGGCCGCGCCTGTCGTCAGGCGGCGGGTAATCCTGATCCGACGGCGGCGTCGGCAAGCTGGCCACCTTCGGCGGCTTCTGCAGCTCTTTAAGCTCGTCCGGCGGCACCGGTGGCAGCGAAACCCAAGGACATGGGTTCTTCTTTTTCTGATTTTCCCGCCATGTCTTGATCTGGTCGACCGCATAACAGCCCGCCGCAGTACAAACGCCGCCGATCACGATCGCCGGGCCGGCTGCAAGCAGTGCGGTGCCAGCGCCGGCCATGCCCATCAGGCCAGCGGCCTCGCCGCCGGCGAGGCCGAGGGCGCCGGCGAGTGCGGTGTAGCCGCCAGCGGCTACCATCCCTCCGCCTCCCCTGGCGGCAGCTCGCCACCCGGACGACCAGTCTTTGGTCCCGCCTTGGATCAAGGCATCCGTGACGGCTACGGTGGCGCCGAGACCGGTGCCGAGCAGCATGGCTTTGCCATAGCTGACAATGTTGAGCGCTGCGACACCGCCCTGAGCGATCTGCCGCATGCCCGCAATGAATTGCTGGGCGCCGGTGCCAAGATAACCCGTGGCACCGCCGACCCCCAAGGCCATCGTCTTGTCGTCCGGCTGCACGCCGGAACGGTTGCCGAGGTAGTAGTTGACGAGCCCCTGCACGACGACGCCTATCGCCCCGCCACCGCTGAACTTGCCATCGCCCCATAGCGACGGGCCGGACAAATTCTCGTTCGACTTGGGAAGAGCCCCAAGGGCTGTCTGGATCGCGGTGATGATCGGATTGTCGTAGGTTCCTTTCGGATCGCAGCCATCCTCCGCCCGCGCCGCGGTCGCAAACACGACCGCCAGCAGCAGCGCCAGCACCCGGATCGGCATTCGCATGGGTCGCTCCCCTGGAGGCGATCGAACGACGCGAACTACTGCGCGAACAGCCCGCGCTTCTGCAAAATCGTGAGAAAGGACAGGTAGACCTTCTGTTGCAGGCCCTGCATCCGGTTGAGCGTGATCGTGTTGATCTCGCCCATCGCCTTGGGCATCAGCTTCACCGCCTTGGCGCCGAGCGGCGTCTTGTAGAACGCGGTCAGGTCCTGCATCTCCTTGGCGGTGAAGTACTTAGCGTAGATCGCCGGCGCTTCCTTCATCACCTGGGTGTAGTTCTCGGTCATCAGCCGTTCGAACTCCCGGCGCAGTTCGGCGAGCCCCGCTGCGTCGAGCTTGGGATTCTGGGCCTTTAGCGCTGACTCCAGGTCGGGCCACACCGGCGCGGTCATGTTGGCGACGGCGTCGGCGACAGGCTCGCTGTTGACCACCGCGATGAAATCCTGCGCCGCCTTCAACGCCTCCGGCGACGGCGTCTGCGCCTTTGCCCCGGTTTGCAGCACAAAGGCGAGCGCAAACCCGGATGCGACAACGAAAATCCGCAAGGATTTCATGGCTTCCCCTTCCCCTCATTGGCATGGCCGTCGCCGGCGCATTCCCCGTCGAGCGTGCGCAGAAAACGCGCGGCCCCATCGACGCACTCCGCCAAATCGGGCGGTTGGGTCAGGCAAGAGCTGAAACGCTTGTGATTGAAATTAGCCCACCCACCCGCATGCTAGATCACCCGCCTATCAAACTCAATCGAGGATGATCGCGACCTGCGTTGCGAGAGCTCCGAACGCGAATCGGACCGTGCCGCCGGCATGATCCCGCCGCTGGGAGCTCCGACATGCACGATTGGAGGCGCGAAAATGTCCCTTATCGTGGTGTCGAGATCGGGGCACATGATAGGCATAATCCCGCGGCCCAGAGCGGTACCGGTATCCAATTTCGCGGCGAGCGCTTTCAAGAAGCACTTCCGATACGAACCGAAGTTTGGCCACCCGCCGAAATCGGCGTGATGGTTGCCGGCACCGTCACGGCACCATGATGGCGCCGCCATTCACGGCCACGGACTGTCCCGTCATGTACGCGGCATCGTCGCTGAGCAGAAACGCCACCACCGCGGCGATATCCTGGGGTTGACCGATTCGGCCGAGTGGAATCTTCGCACCCGCAGCGTAAAGCTCGTTGTCGCCCATCTCGACGCGCGGCTGCGCCGTGTCGCTCAAGCCAGGGATGACGCAATTGACGCGGATGCCAAAGCCGGCCCAGTCGAGCGCCAGCGATTTGGTCAGCGCCAGGATGCCGCCCTTGGTCGCCGAATAGTGTGCGCCGTTTGCGGCGCCGGCGAGCGCCCGGCCTGAGGCGGTGTTGACGATGGTGCCGCGGCCAAGCTCCTTCATACGCGCCGCGACAGCACGCGCCGTAACGAAGGTGCCGGTAAGATTGACGCGCAGCACCTGCTCCCACTCCGAAAGCTTCATGTCGAGTGCGCGGGCGCGGGGAAAGATGCCGGCGTTGTTGACCAGCCCGTCGGGCTTGCCCCACGCTTTGTCGAAAGCGGCCACCGCGCTCTCGATCTGGTCGGCGTCCGCGACGTCGACGGTGGTGGCGGACGCCGTTGCGCCATTATTCCGGCACAGCTTCGCGGTCTCCTCGATGCCTCCGGTCTTCACATCCCACAATGCGAGGTGCGTCCCCGGTGCGGCGAGCCGCAGCGCCACGGCACGGCCGATGCCTTGGGCCGCACCTGTCACTATGATTTTCTCAGGAAGCTTCATCATCAGCCATCCAACTTGCCCTACGGCAGAACCGGCCGGCCTTCCGGGCCAATGCGGCCCTTGAAGGCAATGTAGCCGCCGTCGATCAAAAGGTCCGTGGCGGTGACGAACGAGGCATCGTCGGACGCAAGATAAGCCGCGCCCGCCGCGATTTCGTCGGGCTCGCCTGGACGATTGGTCAGATGCGTCGGCCCCATCCGAATTTTCGCCTTGTCCTTGCCGCCTGACCGCGCGCTGGAACGTTCGGTCAGGATGAAGCCCGGCGAAATCGTATTGGCGCGAACATTGTCGCCGGCATGATCCATCGCCAGGATCCGGGTGAAGTGGATGAGCGCCGCTTTGGTGGTACAATACGGAGAACGCAGCGCAACGCCGAGGTGACCAAGCTGGGAGGCGATGTTGATGATGCTGCCGCCCCCGGCGCGGCGAAGTTCCGGCACCGCGTATTTGCACATCAGGAACGCGCCGGTGAGGTTGACGCCGATGGCGTGATTCCATTGCGCGAGCGATAACGTCTCCACGGTGCCGTCCGGGGTCGTCGCCGCCGCGACATTCACGAGCGTCGTCAGCCGGCCGAACGCGGCGATGGCGCGTTTCACCACCTCTGCCGCGCTCGCCTCGTCGGCAACATCGACGGCGAAGCCGCTGGCGCGGCCTCCGGCGCCGACCACGGAGCGTGCTGTCGCCTCGGCTTTCGCCGGCTCAAGGTCGGCAATCGCCACCGCGGCGCCTTCGACAGCAAATCTGCGCGCAATCGCGCTGCCGATCTCACCGCCACCGCCGGTGATCAGCGCCACTCGCCCATCCAAGCGACCGGGCATCACCGCGAGGCCGCCGCCTGAACAAAGCTACCGTCGAAGATCGCCGACTTCGGCGGATACGGCTTTTTGATGATGCCGATATCGGCAAGGCCTTCGGCCATCTTTTCATAGACCGCGTCCGACACGTCGCCATCGAGACCGAACAGCTTGAGCTTTGTGATGTAGAAATCGTAGGCGTCGGCGCAATCCTTCGGATCCTGCTTGGCGTATTTGACCAGGATTTCTACAGCTTTGGCTTTGTTGGCCGGATTGTACAGCCACTGCACGCCGCGCTTGTAGTTACGAGCGAAGGCGTTCATTGCATCGCGATTTTTTGCCGCCCAGGTCATGTTTGCGCCCCACACCGTGAATGGAATGTTGGGTGCGAAGGCCGCCGTATCACCAAGGTTGGTCAATCCCATGGACAAAGCCCTGTGGTAGGTCGGCGGGTTGAGAATCGTTGCGTCGACGCCACCTGCGACCAACGCAGCAAAGCGATCGCCGGCTGCCTTGGCATAGATAAAGTCGACATCCGTTGTTTTCAGGGTCGCCGATGCCAGGAACGGCTTGATGTAAATCAATGTGATGTCGTTCGGCCCACCTATGCTTATGAGTTTACCCTTCAAGTCCGCAATCTGTTTGATCGCGGGCTTGGAGAAAATGCCGTATGGCGAAGCGATGATGTCGTTGATGATGATCCGCTCTGCCGCGCCTTGCAGGGCCGCGCGCGCGAAATCGGGATAGCCGCTGTGCGCGACGTTGAGCGAACCGCCTGCGACTTGCTGAGCGCCGCCGACGCCGACAGTAATGTAATCGAGTTCGATGCCGGCTTCCTTGTTCCAGCCGAGCTCGTCAGCGACGTATTGGGGCCATTGCGGCGGTCCATGCGCCACCATGCCTGCCAGGATTTTTGTCTGCGCCTGGGCTGTGCCTGACATCGCAACGAACAGCGCAGCCAAGCCAAGATGGAGGCACATGAATCGCAACCGTTGCAGCGAACGGAACATGCAAGTCTCCATGCGTTAAGGGCGTGTGTCAGGCACCATTTCTCGCATACGCTAGCAAGGAGGATGGGCAGGAACTATACCTGTCTGCGGCGGCATCGAGACGCGCCATGCATTTTGGAATTTGGACACCGCTGCCCCACACCATCCGGCCCGAGCCACGAATGGACCAGGCTCTGGCCGAGATCAAGGCCGTGCCCAATCTTGCCGGGCGGAGCGACGGGACGTTCGAGCACGCCTGCGAGGTCGTGCGCCGGGCCGACGAACTTGGCTTTCACACAACGTTGATTGCGGAGCGCTACCTTGGGCCAGACCTGTCGGCCTGGGTGCTCGCATCAGCACTTGCCATGGTGACAAAGCGCATCGAACTCATGGTCGCGGTGCACCCCGGCATGGTGACACCCCAGGTGGTCGCCAAGATGGCTTCAAGCCTCGATCGCATCAGTGGCGGGCGCGCGGCGCTGAATGTCGTCAACGGCTGGTGGATGGAAGAATTCGACCTGTTCAGCAACGGCACCTGGATCGGTGACCGTGAACGCTATCCGCGCATGGGCGAATACATGCGGGTGATCAAGGGTCTATGGACCGATCCTGATTTCAATTTCGATGGCGCGTTCTACCGCGCCCATGTCCACGCCGCGATGAAAGGCGCCGACGGAAAGGTGATCATGCCCGATCCCGGCGACGTGGTCGCAAAGCCGAGCCAGTTGCCTCATCCGCCGATCTATGCCGCAAGCCGCGCCCCCGATGGCAAGACGCTGATCGCGCAATATGGCGATGTCTGGTTCGCCGAATACAAACCGGGATTCCGCAATTTCGAAGCCAACATCGAGCGCATGGCGGCAGACGTTGACGCCATGCGTGAGCGCGCAGCGTCACATGGGCGCACGCTCCGCTTCGCGATCAATCCGCAGCTCATCCTGGCCGACACGCAGGAGGCAGCCGAGCGGCAGGCCGAGGATGCCGAACGCAACGCCGTTGCGCGCGACCGCATGGTGAATGCGCTCGGCGCGGGACTGGTCGGGACGCCGCAGGTCGTTGCGGAGCGGCTGCGCCGCTATGAGGAGATCGGCATCGATACGATGATGACCCGTTTCACGCCGATGCTTGAGGGGGTGGAAAGGTTCGGCAATGAGGTCATCCCGTTGGTGTCAGGGAGCCGACGTTCCGGGCCTGAGCTGCGAAGCCGACGGCAATAGGCGGCTGGGTTACCTGAATGTGGCTAGGGTGTTTGCCCCCCGTGCGCCGTGGTGGGTGGGAGCGAAAAATCGACAGGTACGGGTCGCTACGCGAGACTGGTGCCGACCTCATCGCGGAGATCGGCCCAAATCTGGGAAAAGAGCTCTTGGTATCCGGGGGCAAGTTTGCGGTCCGTGGTAGAGAGGCCGGATGGCAGATCGATCCTGTACTGCGATTTGACGCGGCCGGGCCGCGCGGAAATGATCACGACATGCGTGCACATCGCGATCGCCTCCGAGAGATCGTGCGTCACGAACACGACCGTCATTCCGAGATCCCGCCAAAGTGCAAGAAAATCATCTTCGATGAGCGTACGCGTCTGCGCGTCCAGCGCACCGAACGGTTCATCCATAAGAAGGATGCGCGGCTCTGTGGCAAGAACCGCAGCGAGTTGCAGCCGCTTGCGCATCCCCCCCGAAAGCTGGTGGGGGTAGTGCTCCCTGAAACTCCCAAGGCCGAGCTTCTGCAACCACCTCGCGGCGATGTCACGCCGTTCTTTTGGTGCGACGCCGGCGATCTCCAGCGCGAACTCGGCATTGGTCTGAACGTCGCGCCAGGGCAGCAATGTATCTTGCTGGAATACGTAACCGATTCGCCGCGGTCCGGCGACACGCCGGCCTTCCACCACGATCTCGCCGCCTGAGCAAACGTCCAGTCCGGCGATCAGATTGAGCAGCGTTGACTTGCCACATCCGCTCGGTCCGACCAGACTGACGAGATCGCCGCGCCCAATAGCCAGATTGACCGCTTGCAGGGCCTTCACCGGAGCGGTGCCGGCCCCGCCAAACTCCTTTTCGACCTCCCGTATGCTGATGATGGTTTCCGACATTTTCTAATCAGTTTCCGGGATTGCCAGGAACTCACCAATACTTGGCCATGTCCTTGGCAACGACTCTCTCATAGGGAATCGCTTCGGTGATATCCTTGGTCTTGATGAGCCATTCGTTCTCCGCGGCGATCGCCTCCGGCGTGATCTGTGTCGCAAAGGCCTTGGGATTGTTCGCTTTGAGGAGATGCGGGACCATTTCCTCCAGCAGGGGCTTTTCCACGGTGGGAAGGTTCTTGCTGGCGACCGCAACCGTCATCTGCGGGTCGTTGTAGATCGCATCGATCGCGCGCTTGATCGCCCGGACGAGCTTGCCCGCAACATCGCCGCGCTTGGCGAGAAACTCATCCTTGACCATCAAGGCGGTCCAGATGCGATTGCGCAAGATCGCTGGCCCCTGACCTTGCATCAGATCAAGGACGCGTTTGATCGTTCCCTGACGCACGCCCATGGTGACGAAGGGCTCGGCCAGGATCGCGCCGTCCACGTCGCCCTTTTCAAGCGCCAGAATCTGATTCTGGAATCCGTCGATCTGGATCAGCTGGACATCGGGCCCAACCCGCATCCCTTCATCATCGAGAATAGCGCGGATGATCTGATCGGCGTCCGAACCGCGCCGCGGTGTGGCGATCTTGAGGTCCTTGAGTCCTTTGACGGACGATACTTTTCCGTGCCGCTTGGCATCCACCACGATCGCCCAATCGCGTGCGCCCGCCATCGCGCTGATCAGCTTCACATTGATGTTCTTGGATTGCAGGAGAACACCCCGCGTCACAGCGCCGCTGGCGACATCGACACTGCCGCCCATCATCGCCGCCGCCCCGGCGGAACCACCAGCCATGTAGACGTTGCTCACGTCGAGGCCTTCTGCGGCGAAGAAGCCTCTCTCCTCGGCCACCATCGCAGGCAAAAGGTGCAGCGCAATAGGCGGGTGCCCGATGGTGATCTTGACCTTCTCCTGGGCTAGTGTCGCCGGCCCGCAGCAGCACATTCCCAACAACGCGAAGCCGCAGATCAGGCGAAATTTCCAACCCATGGCAACCTCCTCTCGCTGGATTACAGCGTGACTTCCTGCCGCCAATGAAATAGCCGGCGGTCCAGCCACTCCATGCCGAAGACCAAGATGAAGCTGATGAGGCCGAGCGCAGCGAGGCCGACATAGACACCTTGCGTATCGCCGCGCTGGGCGGCCTGATAGATATAGTGGCCGAGACCGAGCCGCGACGCGATGATCTCACCGACCACCGCCCCGACAATCGCAAGTCCAATACCGAGCTTCATGCCGGCAAAGATGTACGGCATCACCGATGGGATCATGATTTTCGACACGATCTGTGAGCCGCTGGCACCGGCCGTCCGCGCAAACCGAAGCAACGCCGGATTGACCGCGCGGATGCCAACCATGACGTACATGAGCAGCACGAAATAGACGAGGCTGATTATCAGCACGATCTTCGAAAACAATCCAATGCCGAACCACAGCACGAAGATCGGCGCCAGCGCCGGGCGCGGGACTCCGTAGATCATCAGGAGGTACGGCATCAGGATCTGCCGAAGACGGTGCGTCAGTCCGAGCGCGATTCCCAACGCGACGCCGCCGATCACCCCAAGCACAAATCCCGCGACTGTTTCGACCGTGGTTGCCCACACGTGGGTGAGGAACGTGCCCGCTTGCGTTTCGCGCACGAGCCGCACCAGGACTTCGATCGGCGGGCTAAACCATTTTGGATTGATCATACCGCTCCTGGCGCCAAGCTCCCACGCGCCAAAAAAACAAATGACGATCAATCCCTGAATGGCGACGATGGTCGTACGATTCATCACGAGTTGTACGCCAGCGTGGGGCTGTCCTCGTCGATCCCGCGCTTATGTCCCACCCACGCCATCGAGGCGTTGGCAATAAGGACGAGCATGAGCAGCAAGAACAGAGCGAGGTAGATCAGCTCCGAATTGAAATTGGTCATGCCATCGTCGATCATGTAGCCGAGGCCGGATTGCGCCGCGATGAATTCGCCGAGGACCGCGCCGATCAGCGCAAATGTCAGCGATACCCGCAATGCGGCGAACAGCCACGGCATGATCGAAGGCATTACGATCTTGCCGAATATCTGCAATTCGCTGGCGCCCATCGTTCGCGCGTTGTTGATCAATTCCTGACGAACCGTGCGCATCCCGGAATAGGTGCTGAGCGCCATCACCACGACGACCAGGGAAAAGGCGACAGCCACCTTCAGCGCAAAGCCGATTCCGAACCAGACCATGAACAGCGGCGCCATTGCGATCTTGGGAAAGGCATTGGCGAGAAGCAGGAACGGTTCGAAAATCTCGCGCATCGGCCGCGATAAACCGATCACAATACCGATCCCCACGCCGACCACGCAGCCTGCCGCCAGACCGATCAGCGTCTCCGTCACGGTGACGCCGATGCTTGGCCATAGAGTGCCCTCGTGATGCAATTCGATGGCCTTGGCCAGGATCAGACTCGGCCGGCTTAGCCAGAACGGATTGGCGCCAAATATCTCGGGATAGAATTGCCAGAGCAGCAGGCCGGCCGCGCCCAGCAGGATGCGGCCTCCAATGATGACGGTCGCATCGTTTGCAACGAACTTGCGTGTCGTGGTTCCGATCTCCGATGTTGCCATCGCAGCCCCCCCCCTCGACCGGGCATTCCGTCTTGTCGGCCCGTCAATTCGCGCGCGCTGCGTTCTTTCCCGCGATGCGTCCGGTGACGAAGCATTCCGCGATGTTTCCTCCGGAAAGATAGAGATGGCCGAATGCACTTCCCATCTCGCCGGCGGAAAACAGATTGGGAATGGGCTCACCGTAGGCATCGATAATGCGCTGCTTGCCGTCATGCACAGGACCGCCCTGGGTATTGCTGCACACCGGCCACATGCGCGCACCGTAGAATGGCGGCGTGGCAACGGGAATCATGGTGCCAGGCGGACGGCCGAAGTCGGCGTCGGCGCCCGCTGCACACTGAGCGTTCCAACGCGCGACCGAAGCTTCGATCGCCGCGGGATCGCCGTCGAGCATCGCCGCCAGTTCGGCAAGCGTGTTCGCCTTCTTCAGGATGCCGTTTTCGACCTCCTTCATGTTGTCGTTGCTCCACTCATAGTACACGTCGGGGTCGTTCGACGTCGGGCGGCCGAGTGGATAGAGTTTGCGGCCGTTCTCATCGCATAGAAAGAATCCGGGAATGCGCGGATAATCCTGGATGGTCGGATCGAAGTAGTGAAGCTGCCGATGCGCGGTGTCCTGTGTATACGGCTGGTACTCGTTCATGAAACGCCGGCCTGAGCGGTCGAGCAGGATCCAGGCCATCTTGACGTTGGCAGTAGCCTCGCGGCCCGGAATCCAATCGGGCAATCGCTTGACGCGGATTGCATACGGATAAGTCGGATCGACATGCTTGAATCCATAGGCGCCGTGAAAATGCCACATGTGCCAGATGGCGGCGCCCATGTCCTGAGCCATGCGTATGCCGTCGCCTGTGTTTCGCGCCGCAGCGCAAGGAAGGATCGGCTTGCCTTCCCAGAACTGCTCGCGCATGTCGGCGTTTCCTTCGAAGCCGCCGCATGCCAGCACCACGCCTTTCGTCGCGCGGACTCGGCTGACGCCATTGCCGTTGCGGATCGTGACGCCCGTCACCTCTGACTCAGTCCCCTCCGAGATGAGCCGCAGCGCTTCGGTCTGCATGCGGATGGTGATCTTCGGGCCGTGTGCGGTGATATTGTCCTCGACCATCTTGAACAGCATCGGCCCGCCCGGCGCGCCGTTGGCGGACGGATAGAATGCGCTGGCGCGGAAGTTGGGAACGTCGACAACGGTCGTGTGATAGAAGGTCTCGTACCCCGGCATCGGGTAGTTCGCGCCCGTCTTGCCGTACTCTTCGGTGGTCGTGATCTCCGCGTCATTGATCTTCGCGAGATCGCGGACGTAGTCCTCCATTTCGCACATGCCGTCGGAGAGAGCGCGCACGACGTCGTCGCCGGTGCGCCCGCCGTTGGTGAGGTTAAGGTACTTGTAGGCCAAGTTGCGGTCCGCGGCCGAGCGCACCGCTCCGTAGGAGCAGATTGATATACCACCCGGCACGGCCGACTTCTCGATCAACAGAACACGGGCTCCGTGCTTGGCGGCTTCGAGCGCCGAGATACCGCCGGCATAGCCGTATCCCACAACCACGACATCGAACGTCTCGTCGTAACTCGATACGGTCCGAGACGGCTTTTCAGCGTTCGCCATGTCATTTCCTCGCCTGCGCCGCGTTTGCGGATGTGGGTTTGTTCGTGTTTTTGGGACGATGGTCCGCCCCACGATTGAAGCAGCGGCATTTTCATTGTACAATTAGAAAAATACGATCAACTAATAACTTTTCGCGATGTATCCGAGCTTGACCAAGATTCGCTCCTTCATTGCCGTGGCCGAGCATTTGAGCTTCCGGCGCGCCTCAGAAGATCTGCTGCTTTCCCAGCCCGCGCTCAGCACGCATGTGAGCGATCTGGAATCCGAGCTTGGCGTGGTCTTGCTAAGCCGCACCACGCGCAGCATCCGGCTGACCGCCGCCGGCGGGCATTTCTTGATACGCGCCAAGCGCATCGTGTCTGAGCTCCAATCAGCCGTGCTTGAGCTCAAGGATCAAGCCGAACTCCGGCGCGGGCGCGTGACCGTTGCGTGTCTCCCGACGATTGCTTCGTCAAGCTTGCCGGCCGTGCTCGCGAGGTTCGCCCGCAACCACCCAGGTGTTCAGGTTGAGGTGCTCGACGAAGTCGCTGACGTTCTCTATCAGAGGGTTCTCAGCGGTCAGGCCGACGTCGGCCTTGGACCATCCCAGCCACACAAGCAGGACCTCGAATTTCTTCCGATGGTCGACGACCATTTTCGCGCCGTGTTTCCGAGCGACCATCCTTTCGCCGGCCGCAAAACGGTGAAGCTGGCGGAGCTGGTCAAGTATCCTTTCCTCACGCTTGCCTCCCACACCAACGTGCGCAGCATCCTTGATCGTGCGTTCGAGGATTCAGGCCACCCAGTCGATCCCAAATACGTGTTCTGTCATCATTACACGCTCGGCGGAATGGTCGAGGCCGGCCTGGGCATTACGGCATTGCCGTCCATGTCGCTATCAATCCTCGGCCATCCGCGGCTCATGAGCGCACGCATCGTCGATCCCTCGGTAACCCGGGTTATCGGCGTCCTCCGCCGTCGCAATGACACGCTTTCCCCGGCAGCGACCGCCTTTTTAGCTGCCGTATGGGAGGTGTTTCGCAAGGTGTCGCCGCGCCGCAAACCATCAACGGCGGGGATTCTTTCGAGGAGCGGCCAGCCGTAGTTGCCCGAACGGCTCTCCGCGTCACGTATTCTGGCGCGATTTGGTTTGTAACGGCGCCGCTACGCCGGCTGCTTCCGCAATCCGGCCTGATGCAGCAGCGGCAGCACGTTGGCGCCGAAATAGTCGAGGTCGGGCGCGAAGTCGAAGAAGCTGATCTGGACGCCACCGCAGCCCGCCGTCTTCAATTGCAGCATTCGCTCCGTGATCTGCTCGGGCGTGCCGACGAGTTGGATGTTGCCGCCGACGGCGCGCTGCTTAGCCGAATGCTTGACCCAGGATTGGCTGTCCCCCCGGCCCAGCAGCTGCGCGACGACCTCGGGATCGCTCTGCTCGGCGATTGCATTGTACGCCTCCCAGGCCTCACGCTCGGTGTCGCGGCAGATGATGAGCGGATTGATGATCGGACGCACGATCCGGCCGTTCTCGGCAGCGGCCCTCTGGATCGCTCCTGTCAACGGCGGCAACGCGCCGAGCGCATCGTCGATGTCGGCTCCGGCAGGGCTGGTGATGAACAGCAGGTCCGAATAGCGCGCCGCGTAAGCGATGCTCGGCGCGGAATTGCCGGCGTTGACCATGATCGGGCGGATGTGCGCCGGCCGCGGCGTCACATGAGCGTCGGTCATGCTCCAGAAACGGCCAGTCTTGGTGAGGTTCTCGTTCACGGTCCACAGGTGGGCCAGTGTTTCGGCGTATTCGTCGATCATCTCGTAGCGGAGGTCGTGATCGATGTCGGTCAGGCCGAACATGTAGCGCTCTTCACGTCGGTAGCCGGTCACGATGTTGACGCCCCAACGCCCGCCCGTGATGTGGTCCAGCGTTGCGCCGAACTTGGCGAGGAAGGTCGGATGCAGCCCGTATAGCACGTGGATTGTCGAGATCAGCAGGATGCGCTTGGTCGCAGTGGCCAGCGCCGCCGTCGTCATAAAGGGATCGACGGAATGATCGCGGAAATTGATGCGGCCGCCGAGCCCACCCTTGCTCAGCCATTGCGCAAAGCCAAACACCAGGTCGAAGCCCAACGCCTCCGCCGTCTGGGCAAGCTTCATATTGTAGTCGAACGTCCAGGTGGTGCTGCGCTCCGCCGCAGACGGCGTCCACGCCCCTTTATGGATCGGCAGGAACAGGCCCAGCGTGAACGGCTGCTGGAGCGCACGGCTGAGGGGACTCGACGGGTCCTGGGACTGGGACGGCGGCGGTGCCGAGCGGGTAGCGGCCTGGTTCATGGAAGACGCCTTTCGTGTCGCGTTAGAGGCCGGCGCCAAGTTCGTGGGTGCGTTCGAGGCGCCGCCCTTTTAGGCATAAGCGCTCAATCCACTCGAGCCCGAAGTAGAACACAAAGCCCAGTGCAATCAGCCACAGAATCACCGCGAACACCGTCACGGTGTTGAGGTTGCCGCGCGCCAGTACCAACACATAGCCGAGCCCATGATCGGAGCCGACGAATTCGGCGACGATGGTCCCCACCACGGCGAACGTGATGGCGACTTTGATGCCGCCGAAGATATTCGGCAGCGCGCCCGGCAGCCGTATCTTCCAGAACGATTGCCAACGGTTGCCGCCCATCGAGCGCACCAGCATCAGGCTTTCCGGTCGGACCGATTGCAGCCCGATCAGCGTATCGATGACGATCGGAAAGAACGCAATCAGGAACGTCATCAGCACCTTCGGCAGCAGGCCGAAGCCAAACCAGACGATGAATAGCGGCGCGAGCGCCACCTTCGGCAACACCTGCGCGGTAAGCAGCACCGGATAGACCGCCTGTCGGAAGAAACGGAAATACACCATCAGCGACGCGGCCGGAATTCCGATCGCGACGGCCAGCAGGAAGCCGGCGACGATGGCGACGACGCTGTAGAGGGTTTCCTCCAGAAGTTGCAGATAGGTGTTGGCGATTTCCGCAACGATCAGACTCGGTGCCGGAACGAGGTGAATCGGCACGTCAAAGGTCCGCACCGCACCCTCCCAAAGGAGCAGCAGGCCCAGCACGGTGACGGCGGGCACGATCCAGTCCGCGTGGTCGCTGTGCCTTGCCGGCAAGACCTGATCGACGCCGGCCCTGGCTTGACCGTCATCCATTCTTCAGCACTCCGAGCTCGATAAACAGATTGCGGATACGCGATGCGTGATCGTTGAACGCCGGCGTTTCCTTGACGTTCAGCGTCCTCGGCCGTGGCAGATCGATGTCGAAGATTTCCGCAATTCGCCCCGGCCGCGGCGTCATCACGATCACCCGATCGGAAAGGAACACGGCCTCGTCGATGCTATGAGTGACGAAGATCGCAGTCTTGCGCTTCTCCAGCCAAATCCGTTGCAGGTCGAGGTTCATCTGGTCGCGCGTCAGCGCATCCAGCGCGCCGAACGGCTCGTCCATCAACAGAATTTCCGGATCGTGGATCAACGCCCGACACAACGCCACACGTTGCTTCATGCCGCCAGACAGCTCGAACGGAAGCTTGTCCTCGAACCCGGCGAGGCCGACCTGGGCGAGCAAGTCGACGGCGCGCACCGCATATTGCCGGCGGGGCAGTTTGCGGATCTCGATCTGCAAAAGAACGTTCTGCAACGCCGTACGCCACTCCAGCAGTTCGGCATTCTGGAAGACGATGCCCACGTCGATGAATGGCTCCGCAATTGTACGGCCGGCGATCTTCACCTGTCCGTCATCGGCCGGATAGAGACCGACCAGGATCATCATCAGCGTGCTCTTGCCGCATCCGCTGGGACCCAGCAGGGACACGAACTCGCCACGCTTGATCCCGAACGACACTTCCTTGAGCGCCTGCATCGTGCCGAACGACTTCGACAGCGATCGCACATCGATCAGCGGGCCTGGGGTTGTCGATGCGTCTGTGCTGCGGGCCTGGTTCATTCCGGAGGTGTTTCGGTCATCGCGCGAACTTCATCGCGCCGCGGCTTTCGACAAGCTTTCGTATTGCGATTGCAGCCGACTACGCCAGGCAAGAATCGCCTTGTGATCCTGCGAAACAGGGTCTGTTCCGTTGATGTGAAGCGGCATCTGCAAGGTGCCGAATACAATATAGTCGGCGTAGCCCGGCTTCTCGCCGGCGAAATTGGCCTGTTCGCCGAGCAAGATATTGAGTGGCGCCAGGAGATGATTGACCTCCTTGAAATCTTGCTCGCGGTTGCCGCGCAGCTCCTCCAGCGTCTTGCCGGTGCGCTCTTCACGCGCGCTTCGGAACGCCTGGGCATCGACGTCCGGCCGCAGCGAGTGGAAAATATCCACATAGAACGACCGTACTAGCGGCCGGCCCAACGTTGCATCGGCCCACAGGTTGATGAAGCGCGCCTCCGCGCGCGCCTGCGGGCTTTCCATGAGGATCGGTCGATCGGGAAATGCCTCGTCGAGGTAACAGGCGATTTTCCAGGAATCGTTGACCACGCGGCCGTCGTGCACGATGACGGGAACCAGCCTCTGGCCGGAGAACTGCAACTTCTTGTCGCCGTGGGAGCACAGCTCCACGGTCGGGTGGAGGCCCTTGTGCGCCAGCGCCATCCGCACCCGCCATCCATAGGGGCTGTAGCGATTGCCGTGCCGGTCCACGAGATCGTAAAGCGTCAGCGGCATCAGATACGTCCGCGCTGTATGTTTCAGCAAGATACATTAGCCGATAATTTTCGTGTGCAATCGGCTAATGTGTCGCGTTGGCATAGGCCCGGCTTCTGAAGCCATAATGCCAGCGGCCTTCTGTGCGGAGAGACATCCATGCGCCATTGGAACCATTCCCTCTTGATCGCAGCGTCGATCGCCGTCGGCACGTCAAGCGCTGCCCAAGCGCAGTCGCAACCGGACAAGGTGACCGTGCGCGCCGACGTGTTCTTCTACGGCGCGCACGCTCCAGTGATGGTCGGCATTCTTGACGGCATCTACAAGAAGCACGGCCTTGACGTGACTTTCGTCACCGGCCGCGGGTCCGCGACCACGATCCAAACGGTCGCCAACCAGTCGGATGACTTCGGCTTGGCCGATGGCGCGGCACTGGTGCGCCTCGCCGCGCAGGGCCTGCGCGCCAAGCAGGTGATGGGCCTGCTCCAGAAGACTTCATTTTCCGTGCTGACATTGCCCGACAGCGGCATCAAGACACCGCAAGATTTGAATGGAAAAACCACGGGCTTCGCCCCGGGGAGCGCCACCGATCAGATTTTCCCGGCGTTTGCCAAGAAGGCCGGCGTGGATTTCTCCAGCATAAAGGGCCTTTCCGTCGACGCCGTGACCCGCGATAACCTATTCCTGCTGAAGAAAATCGATTTCAATATTGCTCTCGCGGTCGCGCAACTTCCGATTCTTGAGGAAAAGTGCGCCTGCAAGCTTAACGTGTTTGCAATCGCCGATTTCGGCCTGAATCTGATGAGCACGGGCGTTGTCGCAAGCGACAAGCTGATCGCTGACAAGCCGGACTTGGTGCGCCGCTTCGTCGTGGCGACCGTCGAGGCGACCAAGGCTTCTATTGCTGACCCCGAGCACACCGCCAATGCCTTCATGCAATACGCCAAGAACTCCGGCCTGAGCCGCGCGGTCGTGCTCAAGCAGTGGATCGTCGCAACCAAGTCCCTGCATACCAACCGTAGCAAGGATCTGCCGCTCGGTCAGATGACCGCAGGCGATTGGCAGGAGACGATCGACACGCTGGTCGAATACGCCACTCTCAAGAAGGACGCGGTAACACCCGATAGGGTCTTCACCAACGAGTTCGTGCCGAACTAGGGCTGGCCTGCCAACAGAGCCGCCGATGTCCGTCTGAGGTTTTGAAGGAATTTGGATAAAATGCTACGCAAACGAACTCCGAACGGCAAAGAGACCGATATCGACCGGCGCAAATTCTTTCACAAGACAATTCGTGCCTCATCCGTTCTCGCGATCGGCGGATTAGGACTTTGCGCGCCTGCAGTGCTTCGTCACGCCCGCGCCCAGAATTCACGCGACGTCGTTCCGATCTGGATGGCCGTTGGCTCCATCGAATTCCTATGGGCCGTCCTGAAGGCCAGGAAGATCGATGCGAACCATGGGCTCGATATTCAAATCACGTTTCTGGATGCAAATGCGATCAATCAAGGGCTGATGATCGGGCAGGTCCCGGTCGGCTCGTCACAGCCGATCACGACCGCGATCGCGAACAATGCCGGCAAGAACATTACGATTTTCGGACCCACGCTATGGAACAACATCGCGGGCATCGTCCCGGCGAGCTCGCAGGTTTCGTCGTTGAAGGACCTTTCCGGTAGGAAGATCGCGCTGTTGCAGAAACTGTCCGGTGTTTACACTTCGACGCAGGTGATGGCTGCGGAACTCGGTCTCAATTTCGAGAAAGACTTCCAAGTCGTCACCGGACCGCCGCCGGCCGTTTCGGCGTTTCTCCAGAGACGCGACGTCGATGCGGCAATCCAGATTGAGCCACTCGTCAGCTCGTTGCTGCTAAGCGGAAAATACAAAGTCTTCCTTGAGGTCAACCAGGTTTGGAAGCAGCTGACCGGTGAAGACATGCTACTGGGCGCGCTGGCAGCCGACCAAAAATGGCTCGATGCCAACCGGGATGTTGCCAAGCGCATCATCGCTGCGATCACAGATACAGGAAAATTGATTCGTTCCGATCTCAGCGTCTTTGATGAGTTTGCCCGGACATTGCAGCTGAAGACGCCGGAGGAAATTGAATTCGCCAAAAAGCGATTGCCGGCCTTCTACCCGGCGGAATGGACCTCACGTTCTGTCGCCAACGTCATGCGGTTGATCGGCCGAGCAGATGAACTCGGCATCATCAAGAAGCCCAGCCGGGAAATCGTCGTTGCCCTCTGATCACCTGCGGCCAGGTTGTGCAGGCAGATATCCTCCCGCGATGGGACTGGCGCGCATATCCGGGTGCGGTCAAGCTTGATCGACGGTGCTAGTTTGTATGCCGCTGTACGGGAGTTCTATGGATGGGAACTGGAACAATGACGATGAGCAACCAGCAGCCGGCTGACTTCCAGGAATCCTTTTCCGATCTGGTCGTGGACCAGGCCGACGACTTCAAGGTCAACAGCCGGGTCTACATCGATCAGTCGGTCTTCGATGCGGAGATGCAGAGGATCTTTGAGAAGACCTGGGTTTACGTTGCCCATATCAGTGAAGTCAACGCACCGGGCGCTTACAAGACAACCAGAATAGGCAAGAACTCCGTCATCGTGTCCCATGCGAATGACGGCAAAATCTACGTCCTCCTCAATGCCTGCCGGCATCGCGGCAATGCCGTCTGTCGCACCAGCCATGGCACGGCCCGGACTTTCATGTGCCCGTACCATGGCTGGGCTTATGGCAATAATGGGGATCTTCTCGGCGTCACAAGCCCGGAAGGCTATCCGCAAGGGTTCGCCAAGACGCTAGGCGGTTTGCTCAAACTGCGGGTCGGTGTCTACCGGGGCCTGATCTTCGCGAGTTTCGATCGGGATATTCCGAGCATCGAGGAGCATTTGGGAGACGTGCGCAAGTACGTCGACCTATGGGCGGACCTTTCTCCTGAGCCGGAGTGCCATGTCGCGCGTCCGCATCACTATGCATATGACGCGAACTGGAAGTTCCAGGCCGAGAATGGCATCGACGGATGGCACGCGCGCTATACGCACGAATCCGCGTTCCAAACACTTGCGGAGCTCGGCGGGCCGCAGCCGTCTGGATCCAATTTCTCGACAGTTGGATGCGTCCGCTCTTTCGGTAACGGCTTCGGACTCATCGAGCGGCCCGGGATTACGCAAGGCATGTCAGGTCAGCAATTGGCTGAATACAGGGAGTTGCTGACGCGCCGTCATGGGTCCGAGCGTGCGGACATGATCTGGAAGGTCCGTTATATCTTCCTCTTTCCGAACGTCTTTCTTTTCGACAACCTGATCAGGGTCATCCAGCCGATCAGCCTCAATCGGACAACGGTGGTCTCCTATCCTTTTCATCTGCGAGGTGTGCCTGATGAGTTCAACAAGGCCAGGCTGCCGGAAGGGCAGAACAGGCTGGGAACAGCCGGAATGGTTGCGCCAGATGACCTCGAGGTTTTCTCATCCAACCAGACTGGCCTGACGGGCGGACATATGCGGTGGGTCGTGCTCTCCCACGGCCAAGGTCAGGAAAACCGCGGGGAAGGAACCGAGCTGTTCGGCGATGACACCTCCGAACTCGGGCAACGCTCCATCTATCGCCAATGGGCCAAACTGATGGCAGGATCAGGACGGCCTGTCGCGGAGAGCGTGGCATGAAGTTGCTTCGCTCCGAAGCGGAAGACTTCCTTTTTCACGAATCCGACCTGCTCGATCAGCGCAACTATGATGAATGGCTGAAGCTGTTCACGGCCGATGGAATCTACTGGCTCCCGATGGAGGACGGGACAGACCCACAGCTCGTGCCGTCGATCCTTTACGACAACGTGACCTCGCTACGAATGCGGGTTCACCAGTTCAGCAAGCGTCACTATTCACAGCGTCCGCCGTCGCGGACGGTACATAGCATCACCAACGTTGCCGTGAGCGACGCGAAGCGCGACGACGAAGCGCTTGTGCGGTGCACCGTCATGGTGGCGGAGTTGCGGGAGGGTGACTACTTGCAAACCGGCCTGGGCGAACAGCGCATCTTCGCAGGACATTGCGAATATCGGCTTCGGCATGAAGGCGATGCACTTGGCATCGTCATGAAGAAGCTGCTCTTGATCAACCGTCAATCGCCGATCGTGAATCTCTCTTTTTTGCTATGACGCGGAATGGCCCGCCAGCCGATTTGAAGCAAGGGATCACGCGAACGCTCGCCGACTTCTCGGCCGGGCTGACCTACGATTCGCTGCCTGCCGACGTCGCGAAGAAGGTCAAGTATCTCGTCCTGGATAGTCTCGGCGTGGCCTTAGCAGCCACGACCCTGGGTGTCGGCTGTTCTGAAGCGATCGATGTCATAGAGAAATTAGGCGGCAAGCCCGAAGCCACGATCCTCGGTCGCTCACAAAGAGTCGCTGCGCCACATGCGGCTTTCGCGAACGGCGCCCTTGGTCATGCGCTGAACTACGACCCGATTGGAAGGGAAGTCGGGCATGTCGGAATCGTTTGCTTGGCCGCACCCTTGGCCGTGGCAGAGGCAATCGGGGGCATTTCCGGTGGGCATTTTCTCGCTGCGGTCGCTGCCGCCGCAGAGGTGACCTCGCGCGTGACGGCGGCCATCGTAAAAGCCGGGCGAAAACCAAGTGAAAAGTTTCTGTCAGGGCAGATCCTCAGCTATTTTGGTTGCGCGGTGGGCGCGGGCCGCGTTCTGGGTGTTTCGGCGCAGCAAATGCACAGTGTCTTTGGGTTGGCCCTGATGCAGGCCGCCGGGTCGATGCAGATGACCCGCGAAGGCGACCCGCCCGCAAAAGCCATCTACGGCGCGTTTCCCAATCATGCCGGAGTGCTGGCTGCACTCCTCGCCAAAGGGGACCTCGGCGCGAATGTCGACGCCCTCGAAGGCGGTTCGGGCATCTACGAAATGCTCTATGGCGGCGAATACGACGTCACGGCATTGGCAGAGCGGCTCGGCACCGAATTCATGCTGATGAAAACACAGTTCAAGACCTGGCCGACGAGCCTCGAGACTTATCCGTTCATCGATGCCGCTTTTCAGATCGGGCCGCGGCCGGCGGCGACAATCAAGCAACTCACCATTCATGCACCCAACAGGGTTCGCACGTGGATCGAACCGGTTGCGACCCGGGCTAAGCCGCCTAATCCCGCAGCGGCTGCCAACAGCATTCCGTTTTCTGTTTCTAAAGTCCTTTGCAATGGCAGCTTGACGTTGGCTGACTTCACTGAAGCGGGGATCGCCGACCGAGCGGTCATCGCACTCGCTGAGCGCTCAAAGCATCATTTTGACGATCGGATAAAAGGCAGCCTCGTGGAAATCGAGACGATGGACGGGAAAACCGCGAAAGCTGAGGGCTTGGTTCACGATGGTTCAGACGACGCGAAAACCTTCGGCAAGGTCGCAACCAAGTTCAAGGATTGTTGTCGGTACTCGATCATATCGCTGTCCGCCGACCGAACGCAGCGATTGATCGATATGGTCGAGAATTTGGAGCAGGTTTCCGACGTGCGGGAACTGGTTGCATGTGTAAATGCCTGAACGCTATCCGATTCCTACCGCGATCTATTGTCTCACGGGTTGGCTCACCAAAGGCTTGAGGCCCAGTTGAGGCCGTGAGACAAAGGCAGATCGTCTCACCAAACGCTGCGAGATCCGCGCTATTGGACAACGGTGCGCGATCTTTCTGGCTCGGCTTGAGCTCCCACCGTTGGCCCCGAGGCACGACGTGAACGATCTCACGCCAGCACCCCTCCAATCTGACCTGTCCACACCGGGCGGTTTGGAGCCCTCAGCGCGGCTCACTCAGAATATTGCCGATCACCTCGTTTCGTTCGGCGTAAAGATTGCTTCCCTGATTTCATTTATCCTGCTGTGGTGGTTCGCTGCAGCCGCCTTGGACAATGCCCAATTCCTCCCTACGCCATGGACCGTTTTTGCGAAACTTGTCGACATCATTCGGCACGAGGATTTCTTCTTTCACGCTTGGGGGACGGTGCGCAGGGTCCTGATCGGGTTTTCTCTCGCCCTGTTATTGGGGCTCTTGGCTGGCGTCGTTATGGGACTTTGGCGTCGAGCCGAACAATTTCTGGATATTTACATCCTCATTGGGCTGACGATACCGGGACTCGCCTGGGCTTTGCTGTCGGTCATGTGGTTTGGTGTAAGCGAGCTCGCTCCAATTTTCTCGATCGTCATGGTCACGGCTCCCATGCTCGCCGTCAATTCGTGGCAGGGCACCAAAGCGATCGACAAAGGCCTGATTGACATGGCAAAGGCCTTTCACATCCGCCGGCGGCGGCTGCTCACGGGAATTATCGTGCCGCAGCTCGCGCCGTTTCTGTTCGCAGCGAGCCGGTTCGGTTTCGGGCTTGGATGGAAAGTTGTCGTTCTCTCGGAAATGTTCGGCCTCACCAACGGCATTGGCTACATGATCAATCGCGGTTTCTCGCGCTTTTCGATGTCGGACGTTTTGGCTTGGACTGTCGGATTTACGCTGATCATGTTTGTTTTCGAGTACGGTATTCTACAGCCGATCGAACGCCGCGTTTTGCGCTGGCGGCCAAAACTGAATTTCTGAGCGCCATGGCCAGCGTGACCATCGACGGTCTTTCGAAATCGTTCGAGCGGCGCGGCGGCCGTTCGATTCCGGTTTTGGACCGATTGTCCATCAAAGCCGCACACAGCGAGTTCATTTGCTTGCTGGGGCCGTCCGGCTGCGGAAAATCAACTGTTCTCAATGTGCTTGCCCAGCTGGTCGAACCCGATGCCGGAGAAATCCGGATCGACGATGAAACCGATTACCGGCGCCACACCTTCGGCTACGTCTTTCAGCAACCGCGGCTGCTCAATTGGATGACGGTGCGCGACAACGTGCGATTTCCGTTGCGCGATCGCGGACTATCGGCCGCGGAAATCGACCGGCGCGCCGAGTATTACTTGGGGTTGGTCGGTCTGCGCGAGTTTCTCGACGAGTATCCACTCAGCCTCTCGGGAGGGATGCAGCAACGTGTGGGCATCGCCCGCGCGCTCGCAATAGAACCGGACGTGCTGTTGATGGATGAACCGTTCAGCAGCCTGGACGAACTGACCGCGCGTGCACTCCGGATTGAGCTGCTCAAAATTTGGCAAGAAACGAAAAAGACAGTCTTCTTCGTAACTCACAATCCCATGGAATCCGTGTTTTTGGCTGACCGCATCTATGTTCTGTCCAACCGACCGTCCAAGGTGATCCAGGAAGTGCCCGTTAATGTCGCTCGCCCGAGAGACGCCGACGATCCCGCACTGCTGGGTTTCACCAAGGCGGTCATCAATACACTGCTCGGAATCTAATGATTTCCCCACCGCGCAGGCGACCGAGCCAAGCCACGCGACCTATAGTCTGGGCATTTGCCGATCCGTCAGGCTGACTGCCCGGCGCGCAATCGAAGGGTCAGCGCTTTCAGTTCACCGAGAATCTGCCGCAGTGAGCCGAGCGCTGCTTGATCGGTAAGCTGGCTTTGTTCGTCGAACTTCGTCTTTGCGTTGGTGATATCCACGTGCGGAACGTTCACCATGATCATGTTCAACGATACCGCCACATGGCGAAAATGGAATTGGCCTCTTGCCGTGCCAAGCGGGCTGACCGAGGCACCCAGCACGGCGCACGCTTTTGCGTTGGCTGGGGGATTGGGCGGGCGCGACAGCCACTCCAGCGCGTTCTTCAGCACACCGGGAAGAGAGAAATTGTATTCCGGCACCGCGAAGATCAACACGTCCGCAGCCGTAACCTTGGCTCGGAATTTTTTTACGGCGTCAGGAAAGCCAGCCTGCTCGACATCCGCATTGTAGAACGGCAGGTCGGCGATTTCAGCGACCTCAAAGGTCATGCCCTCCGGCAGATTCGAAGGCATCGCGCGCAAGACTCCGGAATTGTAGGACTGCTTCCGAAGGCTTCCGGAAACACCCAGCAGTTTGATCGACGTTGCGCTCATCGCAGGGCCTCCCGATGACGAGCCGCGCCTAGACTTTGGAAATCTCGAACACCGATGGATGGAATATTTCTTCCGCGGTGAGCTTGCGCGCAGCGAGCCCTTGCTCGAACGAATACCGCGCAAGCGTTTCGATGTCCTTGGCGTTCTCCGCAACGCCGTAACGCCAGAAATCCTCGCCCATCAACTGCACCGCGTCCTGTACGTACATCTCAGGCCATGGCAGCGTGACCTTGGTGGCCGACATTTCTTTCATTTCGTTGATGGCAACCCTCTTGGCTTGAACGAACGCCTTGTAGACCGTGCCCGGCAACCACGGATATTTTTCGACCAATGCCTTCCGAATGCCGATCAGATGCATGATGGGAAACATCCCCGAGCGCTTGTAGTATTCCATCTCGGCTTCCCGGTAATTCGGGAACATGAGCCCGATGTTAGGCGCCCGATTGACGAAGGACGAAATTTCCCGCGCGCTGAACACCGCATCGAGTTCGCCATCGACGAGCATCTTGTTGAGGGTCTTGTGGGATGGGATCAGTTGCAGGTCGACGCCGTTGCCGAGTTTCAGAGGCGTCCGCTCATCCCGGCCCGGTTCCTCCTGGCCGCCGGTGCGCCAGTGGATATCGGACGGATCGACGCCATGCTCCTCCTTGAAGATACCGCGCATCCAGACATTGGCGGTCTGCTGGTATTCCGGCAAGCCGACAAGCTTGCCCTTGAGATCGGCCGGACCGTGGATGTTGCGGTCGGTCCTGATGTAGATCGCGGAATGCCGGAAGTGCCGCGACACGAAGGCGGGAACGGCGACATACGGGCAGAGGCCCCGCGAAGTGGTCATCAGGTAGCTGTTGAAGGACAACTCGGCCACATCGAAATCGTGGTAGCGGAACGCACGGAAAAACAGCTCTTCAGGATCCAGCGGCAGATAGGTGACCTCGCAGCCATCGACCGTTACGCGCCCGTCCTTGATCGCTCTGGTGCGGTCATATTCGGCGCAGGCAATGGTGATGGGAACGAGCTTTGTCGTCATGGAAGGAAGCCCCTCAAGCGCGAAGCTAGTATTACAGTGACATTTCAGCGTAACGTCAGGGGTCTATACCCGTCAATCGGCGCGAGCCAGCGCCTCGATCGCCAGGTCACGACAGAACGACCTCGCGTCGGCCTCTTGAGGATTGCAACACCGCCAGGATGACCGCGATGGTGTCGCGCCCCCAACGCGCGTCATGAATGCTAGGCTGCCCGTCCCTGATCGCGCGCCAAAGTGCGTCGAGAGCATCGCCCTGCCCCGGCCGCCCGACGCCAGGCGTCACTGCGACCTCGCGTGTCCCGGTCAACCCGTGGATGATGATTCCACCCGGCGATAGCCGCATGTCGCCCTTTTCGCAGGTCACGACGATGAGGCCGAAGTGCGGCAAATGCGGCTGTTCGTTCGGCAAGACGCGCCCGCCGTAGGCAAGAGCTTGATGGGCGGCGAGATCGTTGGTCCGTGCCAAGAACGCGCTGCGAGCACTGCCATGGCGGTTGGGCGGCTTGCTCGCCCCACCCTCCGCGACCCAATGATGCCATTCATCGCTGTCGAAGAAATCATATGCACTGAACGCAATAGACGCCACGGCGCCGCTCTCGAAATCGAGGAAGGCGGCGCAATGTCCGGGCGCCGGCCGCGCGTCGTCGAGTGCGCCGACGCTTGCACGAACGGACCGCACCGGGCCGCCGAGCAGACGGACAATTTCGACTTGATGAGCCAGTTGGTTGAATGCAATCCCGCCACCCCGCTCGGGGTCGAATTCGTCGTCACGATGCGGCCGCAGGAGAAAGTCGTTGTAATTGAAGGTGAGGATCATGCCCAGGCGGCCCAGCTCTCCGCTTTGGATGATCCGGCGCATTTCCCGGACGTTGGGATCGAAAGCATGAGTATGGCCGACGATCAACTGCATTCCTGTCCGATCGACCGCAGTGACCACTGCGTCGCAATCCTTCATCGTCAAGGCTAGCGGCTTTTCGACCAGCACATGCTTGCCGTGCTCCATCGCTTCGATGGCCTGCGCCGCATGGTATCGATGCGGCGACGCGATGTAGACCGCTTCGATCGACGAATCGCGGCATAATTCCTGGAATTCGGCATAGACATTGGCACCAAATTGTCGCGCGAACGCCTCGCGCGGCCGCGCAAGCGGGTCCGTGCCGGCGCAAAGCTTGATGTACGGGTGAACTGCGGCCGCCCGGATCATGAACGAGCCTGCGAGGCCCAGCCCGGCAATCCCGAGGCGGAGGGGCGGTTGCGCTCCGCGGCCTTGCGTGTCCATGGGCATGACGCGACCGGAGATGGTTCGCAGATCAGAGCAGCGTGCTCAACGCGCCATCGAAGATCATGATGTGGTCGAGCTGGACGTTGCGGCGCGCCAAACGCCAGTCGGCGTTAGTTTGCCGCAGCGTGTCGTGCCGGACCGCAACATAGAAGCCGCCTTCAGGCGCGCTCGGGCGGCTGCGATAGGCAAGCAGATATGACACCACCGAAAATTCGTCTTGCTTCTTGGTATGAAAAGCCTCGACGTTTGAAACAACACGGCGCGTCAGAGAAGGCGGATTTTCTGCGCGGGTCAACCGGGGGTTTGAAATCTGGTCAATTCGAGACTTCAGGCCGGTCAGATTTTCGTCGACGATCGCGTACTCAACTGCCGCCGTTCCCGCCTCGCGTGCGACACTTGCCATGACGCGATAGTGAATGTCCTCTGCGATCAATGATAGCCAGGCCCCGTATTCACGACGGTCCAGCACGGCCGCCTCGCGATACAGGAAACGCTGGATCTCGACGAAGAGACCGCTGTCCACGGCGCTCAGTTTCGGGTCGCTCATGGCGAATGTTCCAGGGCGCGGGAGATGGCGTCTACTGATTGGCTTTCATGCAGCGGTCCCACTGCCGCATGAACTCCAGTTGCGCGACCTCGGTGTCCGCGGGCTTGAATGCGCGACCCGGCCACTTGTGATCCTTCTCCGGCTTGTTGATGTACGGAAGTGCCGTATGGAAACTGTAGGGAAACTGCTTGGCGATCGCGTTGTTGCTCGCATAAGTGGCCGAGGCCCAGAGCTCCAGGTCGTCCTGCTCGAAAACACCGGCTGCTCCGAAATTATGGAAACCGTTCCGCAGCACCGTTTCCTTGTAGTCCTGGGACGCCTCGTTCTCGGCCAGCACCCAGCTCAGAATCTCCATCTCAGTGCCACTGACGGGCTGCCATTGACGGATGATGACGGCCTTCTGCGCCGATCCCACCTGCGTCTCAATGAACGACAGATTTGGAAAAATCGTTCCGACAATCACGCGCAGGCGATTCAGCAACTGGAGCTGGTCGCCCTTGAGACTTTGCCGGTACAGAGCCTCAAGTTCGGGAGGATGCGTCTGGTAAGCGTCTGCCGGCAGACCGGGCGCCAGATAAGTCAACGTGCAACCGTGCCCTTGATCGGTGACCACCTGGAAGCTGTTTTCGGCGGCGGTCGCGAAGCCCGCGCGCGCGGCACGAACGGGGTCGAGGGTTAGCGGACCGATATGAGTGGTCAGGATGTGCTGGCTGTCGCCGACAAAGTTCAGCGCCCCGACCTTCCAATTCGCCTTGGCCCGCCAGCGATGGGGCGGCGCCAGCACTTCCATGCCCCCAGGCGATCTCGACAGGAATGGATCAATGTACCAAGTGATGTCACCGAGATAATCGGCGAGAGACTCGACGCTCTCGTTCCAGCTTCCGAAGATAAGCCCCTTATGAATTTCGAGGCGGGGAACGCGAGCCAATCCCTGATCCGAAAAATCGAAATCTTTCGGGAAGTGCTTGTCGAAGGTCGTCGTCATTAGCTTGCCGGACCGCTCATAGGTCCAGCCGTGATAGGGGCAGACGAAGTGGCGCGTGTTTCCGGAATCGGCGCGACACACCTTGGCCCCTCGATGTCGGCAACTGTTCAGCAATCCATGAATCGTGCCGTCGTTGTCGCGAACGACAATCACCGGCGCCTGTCCCATATTCCGCGAAACGAAATCGCCGGCCTTGGGGAGCTCGGTTTCGTGAGCCAGGAAAACCCAGGTGCGGTAGAAAATCCGCTCGATTTCCAGCTGGTAGACATCGTCGTTTACGAAGATGTCGCGGCTCACCAGCCCGCGTTGGACGTCCACCCAATCCGCGCTGATCGGAGCTTTTGACGGCGACGGCATCGGACGCACCTTGGTGAAATATCACTTACTCTTCAAATTAATCCAAGGGCCGAGATGTGGCAAGAAGCTGTTTCCTCTTCCGGCGGCCGCCGCTTGGCGATAGTACTAGGACTTGGTTTGCGGCTGTGACCTTTCCGTCGCAGGCATTCTTCGAACATCGCTCTATAACCAATGCTCCCGAAGCGAAAGCAAAGGACGAAACCGCGCCGGCAGCCGGCCGACAGCAACATGATTGCACGAGCCGGCGCCACGGCGTCGCTTCGCGACAGAGCCTATGACGCGATCAAGCATCGGATCATCACCTGCGCATTCCGTCCCGGCGAATATATCAATGAGCTACAGCTTTCGGCGCTGCTGAAGATCGGCCGCACCCCGGTTCATCAGGCCCTCGACCGTCTGATGGTCGAGGGCATGGTGGAGGTCATCCCTCGAAAGGGTGTGATCGTAAAGCCGGTGAGCTTGAACGAGGTATTGCAGATCATCGAGGTCAGGCTCATCAACGAGCCGTTTGGCGCACGACTTGCCGCCGGACAAGCGAACGACGCCGATCTCTCCGACCTCGCCGATATCCTTGAGCGCGCCAAGCATTGGGCATCGCTGCGCAATGTCGAAAACATGATGCTGCTCGACAGGGAGTTCCACCTGCTCATTGCCCGAGCAGCCAAGAACGATGTCTTGATTGAACTGTTGCGGAACCTGCACGAGCGGTCGCTCCGCTTCTGGTTCATTTCGCTCAATGCACCCGCGCAACACGCGTCAGTGCAGAACGAGCACGCCGCGATCCTGGAGGCGGTTCGCCGGCGCAATCCGGATGGTGCAGAGGCGGCGATGCGCCACCACATCCTATCCTTCCGCAGCAACGTCACCCAGTTTCTGTGAGAACGCGCCGCCGCGGCCCCCCGCGCTGCTCTCTTTTCGTGCGGGTGACATCACCACGATATTCGCGCAGGCCTACAGGTGGCGGACAACGCTCTTCCGGAACGCCTCGATGTGCGCCCGCATCGCATGCTCGGCTTCGTCGCCATTGTGGCTTCGGACCGCTTCGAACACCGCTTCATGCTGGCGCTGGAAGGTGTGATGATGATCGGGCGTCGTGAAGGAGATGAACCAGAACCGCAATGAGCGTTCGTTCAGCTTGCGAAGCACCTCCGCCAACTCAAAATTCTTGGAGGCACCCGCAAGCAGCAGATGGAATTCCCGGTCAAAACTCATCATTGCGTGAATATCGCGCCCCGCAATCGCGCGCCGAGCACACTCGAGGACCTCCGCCATGTTCTCGATGTGACTGTCGTCGGCCCGCTCGGCCGCGAGTCTTGCGCATTGGGTCTCGTTGATCATGCGGACATCGACCATCTGCAAAACGTCGTGCAGGATGACCGGCTTGACGATCACACCCTTGCGCGGGATGACCTCCACCATCTCTTCGATCATCAGGCGGTCGATGGCCTGATGGACCGGTGTTCGGCCAAACCCAAGCAGCGCCGATACCGACGCTTCGTTGATACATTCGCCGGGCTTGAATTGGCAGGTGATGATGCGATCCTTGATCGCCTCGTAGGCCTGATCGCGCAACGACTGCCGCGGCAGCGGCCGACGCGACGTCGTGGCGGCCGACCGCCGGCCGCGCGAACCCAAATCTTTGCTTTTCGGCAAGGTCATTCGGTTTCCGGCAGCCAGGTACAATACCACTGATATTTCACGCCTTTATTCGAGTCAATAAATGACGTACATCTTCACGTACCGCGCGCTGTGCCAATTTTGATATTTGCCGCCGATGACCTACGGAAAATTTGGCCAAGCCCTGCCTCGCGTCGAGGATCGCAAGTTGGTGACTGGGCGCGGTTGCTATGTCGATGACATCGTCCTCTCAGGGATGGTGCACGGTGTCCTGATCCATTCAAATCAGGCGCACGCGCGCATCAAGTCGATCGACGTATCGCGGGCTCTTCAGGCGCCCGGCGTGCTGGCCATCCTGACAGGCAACGACATCCAGGCGCACCGCCTCGGCGGATTGCCGCCGCTGTTCATGCCCGAAGATACCGGCGGCCCGAAGGGCTACCGCACGTCACGCCCGCTGCTTACGAGGCACACTGTGCGGCACGTCGGCGATCGCGTGGCATTTTGTATTGCGGAAACATTGGCGCAGGCGCGCGACGCGGCGGAGCTCGTTGCTGTCCAGTATGAAAGCCTTCCCAATGTCACAGGCTTGGCGGACGCCACAACGGCCGGAGCGCCCGCCGTGTGGGAGGGCGCTCCCGACAACGTTTGCTTCACGTTGCGCATGGGTGACGCGGCCGCCGCCGAAAAACGCTTCGCCAGCGCGGCGCACCGGGTCCGCCTGAAGCTGACAAACAACCGGGTCACGGCGACCTCCATGGAGCCGCGCGGCGCCATCGGCATTCATAACGCGGCTGAGGACAGTTTCGTCCTGTACACAAGCACACAAAATCCGCATCGCGTCCGGGAGATGCTGGCACATTCGGTTTTCGCGATCCCGGAATCGCACCTGCGCGTTGTCGGGCCCGACGTCGGAGGCGGCTTCGGGATGAAGGGGGATACCTATCCCGAACTTTCCAGCACAGTGGGATCCGAAGCTTGGAATTCACGTGACTTGAAGTCGCGGC
>JADMIO010785025.1_pt1 | contig 44272 bp, 37 predicted proteins | sample 8958161 | NCBI WGS metagenome assembly JADMIO01 (sample SAMN16585339, study PRJNA669376) | soil metagenome | isolation source: Crop rotation soil | place: USA: Cullars Rotation, Alabama | collected 2011
CTTTCCCAAAATCGCAAAGTCATCAAAAAACCGCAAAGTTGTTTAAAATAAGAGCAACACTACAAAAGGAGATAAGAAGAGCACATACCTCAGTCACTTATTATCACTAGCGCTCGCCGCAGCCGTGTAACCGAGCATAGCGAGCGAACTGGCGAGGAAGCAAAGAAGAACTGTTCTGTCAGATAGCTCTTACGCTCAGCGCAAGAAGAAATATCCACCGTGGGAAAAACTCCAGGTAGAGGTACACACGCGGATAGCCAATTCAGAGTAATAAACTGTGATAATCAACCCTCATCAATGATGACGAACTAACCCCCGATATCAAGTCACATGACGAAGGGAAAGAGAAGGAAATCAACTGTGACAAACTGCCCTCAAATTTGGCTTCCTTAAAAATTACAGTTCAAAAAGTATGAGAAAATCCATGCAGGCTGAAGGAAACAGCAAAACTGTGACAAATTACCCTCAGTAGGTCAGAACAAATGTGACGAACCACCCTCAAATCTGTGACAGATAACCCTCAGACTATCCTGTCGTCATGGAAGTGATATCGCGGAAGGAAAATACGATATGAGTCGTCTGGCGGCCTTTCTTTTTCTCAATGTATGAGAGGCGCATTGGAGTTCTGCTGTTGATCTCATTAACACAGACCTGCAGGAAGCGGCGGCGGAAGTCAGGCATACGCTGGTAACTTTGAGGCAGCTGGTAACGCTCTATGATCCAGTCGATTTTCAGAGAGACGATGCCTGAGCCATCCGGCTTACGATACTGACACAGGGATTCGTATAAACGCATGGCATACGGATTGGTGATTTCTTTTGTTTCACTAAGCCGAAACTGCGTAAACCGGTTCTGTAACCCGATAAAGAAGGGAATGAGATATGGGTTGATATGTACACTGTAAAGCCCTCTGGATGGACTGTGCGCACGTTTGATAAACCAAGGAAAAGATTCATAGCCTTTTTCATCGCCGGCATCCTCTTCAGGGCGATAAAAAACCACTTCCTTCCCCGCGAAACTCTTCAATGCCTGCCGTATATCCTTACTGGCTTCCGCAGAGGTCAATCCGAATATTTCAGCATATTTAGCAACATGGATCTCGCAGATACCGTCATGTTCCTGTAGGGTGCCATCAGATTTTCTGATCTGGTCAACGAACAGATACAGCATACGTTTTTGATCCCGGGAGAGACTATATGCCGCCTCAGTGAGGTCGTTTGACTGGACGATTCGCGGGCTATTTTTACGTTTCTTGTGATTGATAACCGCTGTTTCCGCCATGACAGATCCATGTGAAGTGTGACAAGTTTTTAGATTGTCACACTAAATAAAAAAGAGTCAATAAGCAGGGATAACTTTGTGAAAAAACAGCTTCTTCTGAGGGCAATTTGTCACAGGGTTAAGGGCAATTTGTCACAGACAGGACTGTCATTTGAGGGTGATTTGTCACACTGAAAGGGCAATTTGTCACAACACCTTCTCTAGAACCAGCATGGATAAAGGCCTACAAGGCGCTCTAAAAAAGAAGATCTAAAAACTATAAAAAAAATAATTATAAAAATATCCCCGTGGATAAGTGGATAACCCCAAGGGAAGTTTTTTCAGGCATCGTGTGTAAGCAGAATATATAAGTGCTGTTCCCTGGTGCTTCCTCGCTCACTCGACCGGGAGGGTTCGAGAAGGGGGGGCACCCCCCTTCGGCGTGCGCGGTCACGCGCACAGGGCGCAGCCCTGGTTAAAAACAAGGTTTATAAATATTGGTTTAAAAGCAGGTTAAAAGACAGGTTAGCGGTGGCCGAAAAACGGGCGGAAACCCTTGCAAATGCTGGATTTTCTGCCTGTGGACAGCCCCTCAAATGTCAATAGGTGCGCCCCTCATCTGTCAGCACTCTGCCCCTCAAGTGTCAAGGATCGCGCCCCTCATCTGTCAGTAGTCGCGCCCCTCAAGTGTCAATACCGCAGGGCACTTATCCCCAGGCTTGTCCACATCATCTGTGGGAAACTCGCGTAAAATCAGGCGTTTTCGCCGATTTGCGAGGCTGGCCAGCTCCACGTCGCCGGCCGAAATCGAGCCTGCCCCTCATCTGTCAACGCCGCGCCGGGTGAGTCGGCCCCTCAAGTGTCAACGTCCGCCCCTCATCTGTCAGTGAGGGCCAAGTTTTCCGCGAGGTATCCACAACGCCGGCGGCCGGCCGCGGTGTCTCGCACACGGCTTCGACGGCGTTTCTGGCGCGTTTGCAGGGCCATAGACGGCCGCCAGCCCAGCGGCGAGGGCAACCAGCCGAGGGCTTCGCCCTGTCGCTCGACTGCGGCGAGCACTACTGGCTGTAAAAGGACAGACCACATCATGGTTCTGTGTTCATTAGGTTGTTCTGTCCATTGCTGACATAATCCGCTCCACTTCAACGTAACACCGCACGAAGATTTCTATTGTTCCTGAAGGCATATTCAAATCGTTTTCGTTACCGCTTGCAGGCATCATGACAGAACACTACTTCCTATAAACGCTACACAGGCTCCTGAGATTAATAATGCGGATCTCTACGATAATGGGAGATTTTCCCGACTGTTTCGTTCGCTTCTCAGTGGATAACAGCCAGCTTCTCTGTTTAACAGACAAAAACAGCATATCCACTCAGTTCCACATTTCCATATAAAGGCCAAGGCATTTATTCTCAGGATAATTGTTTCAGCATCGCAACCGCATCAGACTCCGGCATCGCAAACTGCACCCGGTGCCGGGCAGCCACATCCAGCGCAAAAACCTTCGTGTAGACTTCCGTTGAACTGATGGACTTATGTCCCATCAGGCTTTGCAGAACTTTCAGCGGTATACCGGCATACAGCATGTGCATCGCATAGGAATGGCGGAACGTATGTGGTGTGACCGGAACAGAGAACGTCACACCGTCAGCAGCAGCGGCGGCAACCGCCTCCCCAATCCAGGTCCTGACCGTTCTGTCCGTCACTTCCCAGATCCGCGCTTTCTCTGTCCTTCCTGTGCGACGGTTACGCCGCTCCATGAGCTTATCGGGTCCACTCGCGAACGCAGAAAGGCCCACCCGAAGGTGAGCCAGTGTGATTACATTTGCGGCCTAACTGTGGCCAGTCCAGTTACGCTGGAGTCACTAGTATTTAGGTGACACTATAGAAGCGGCCGCGACAACTTGTCCACGTGGAATTCTAAGCTTAGGATCCCAATGTGCTGGAAAGGAGGACGTAGGTGACCCAGTTGCCGTCGCTCGAGATCGAGGACGAATTGATGGCGCGCCACTTGGAGTAGTCGTCGACGGTCAGTGCTTTCTTCGCCGACTGCGCGAAAAGCGGACGAGCGGCAGCGGGAGCGGCGAGCACGAACAGGATCGCCGGTGTGAGCGAGAAGCGACGCAAACGCATGGCAGGATTTCCCTTGTCGGTCGGGAGAGAGGCAGACGGGCAAGATTACCTTGCGGCGCATTTCGACGCGAGGGGGGCCGCGACGAGGACTTCCCGCCGCCAATGCTCCCTCTCCCTCACGCCCGACTGCTCACCCCTCACCCTGGACTCGCCGTGCCCGTCGTGATGCCGGGCGGACGAGCCGTTCGACGCGAGAGATCGCGATCGGCATAGCGCGTCCAGTTATACTGAGCGCTCATGACCGTCGACTCGACGATGGCCTATGTGGTCTCCGTGCTCTTCGTCGCGACGCTCGTGCGTACGACGTTCGGCTTTGGCGAGGCCCTCGTTGCCGTGCCGCTGCTCGCCCTTCGCGTGCCGATCGCCGTCGCCACTCCGCTGGCCGTCGCCGTGTCGGTGATCGTTGCCGTCGTCGCCGTCGCCCGCGACTGGCGGCACGTCGATTTGCACAATGCGAAGTGGCTGGTCGGCAGCTCCTTGGCGGGCTTGCCCTTCGGGCTCCTGCTACTCACGCGGGTCAGCGATCGAGTCGTCCATCTGCTGCTGGGCGCGATCATCGTCGGCGTGTCCGGGTATTCGCTCCTCGCGCGGGTACAAGCCCGGCTGAGCGAACGCGACCACCGCTGGCTGGTCGCGGCCGGCTTCTGTTCCGGCGTACTCGGCGGCGCGTACGGGATGAATGGACCGCCGCTGGCGATCTACGGCGCGCTGCGCGGCTGGACGCCGCTCCAATTTCGCGCCACGCTCCAGGGGTATTTTCTCGTCGCCAGCCTGGCGGGTCTGGTGGGCTATACCGGACTCGGACTCTGGCGGCAGCCGGTCGTCGGGTATTTCGTCGCGTCGCTTCCCGCCGTCGCCGCCGGCATCGTCATCGCGCGATTGATCGCGAGCCGTCTGGACGGCGCGCGGTTTTTTCGCCTGGTTTTCGCGGGCCTCGTCGTGATCGGGGCGGTTCTGATCGCGCAGGGCCTCCACGCATAGCGGAGCGGGCACAAAGAATCCTTCATGCCCACTCGGACCGGCAGCGACGGGTCGGTCGCGCCTTCGCCTCGGGTGCGCGCCGAACTATCATCAGAATCCTGGCAATTCCTCCCATTCGCAGAAACTCTCGAGTGAGCCCGATGCCCTTCTCTCGTCTGCTTCGTTCGACCTGTGCCGCGGTAGTCGTCGCGGCCGCGCCGCTCCTGTCGACCGCCGGCGCGCAACAGAGCTGTCCGGCGACGACCGGCGGCAAGATGCCGCTGACCTATCGCGGCGGTGCAACCGTTCCCGAGATCACGCCGTGCGATCTCATGACGCGGCTCTACATCTATGCCGCCGACTCGATGCGCGGCCGCGAGGCCGGGACGCCGGACGCGATTCGGGCGACCGCGTACATCGAGCGCGAGGTGCGTCGGCTCGGGCTCGTGCCCGGCGGCGACAAAGGCACCTACTTCCAGTACATGCCGGTGACGGCGCGCGTGGTTGGCGCGGCGTCGGCGCTCACCGTCGGCGCGAAGACGTTTCATGTCGATCGCGATTTCATCGTGAACGGCGCGACCGCCGACGCGAAGGTCTCCGGCGACGTCGTCTTCGGCGGCGTGGCGGGCGACACGACCAATGCGCTGAGCGCCGCCGAGGCGAACGGAAAGATCGTCGTGCTGCTGCCCGGTGCCGGTGGCGGGCGCGGCTTCGGTGGACGCGGCCGCGGCGGAAACAATCCACTCAGCGGCGCGGCCGCGGTGCTGACCATCGCGCCGTCACTCGGGCGCGCCCGCTTTCAGCCGACCCTCAACGACACCGTTCAGAGCGAAGGGCAGCGGGCGTATCAGGCGGCCCATCCGGCACCGGAAGGGCGTGGTGGACGCGGTGGTGGTCGCGGCGGCTTCGGTGCCGGCGGCGCGATCAACGCCACGATCACGCCCGCCGTCGCGACGGCCCTCCTCGGCAAGCCGGCCGATCGCGCGATGAAGGGCGACAAGGGCGCGTCGGCCACGCTGACCGTCCATGTCTCGAACGTGCCGGCGCCGACGCGCAACGTCATCGGCATCATTCCCGGCCGCGATCCGGTCTTGAAGAACGAATATGTCGTGATCGGCGCGCACTCCGACCATGTCGGCTTCAATGCGAATCCGGTCGAGCATGATTCGCTGAAAGCCTATAACATGGTCGCGCGCGTCGAGGGCGCCGACACCCGCGGCGCGCCGCCGCCGACCGCCGAGCAGTGGACGCGGATCAACGCGTTGAAGGACTCGCTGCGGAAGGTGTACCCCACGCGTCCCGACTCCATCAGCAACGGCGCCGACGACGACGGCTCGGGCTCGGTGTCGATCCTCGAGATCGCCGAGGCGTTCGCCAAGGGGCCGGTGAAGCCGAAGCGCTCGCTGCTCTTCATCTGGCAGATGGGCGAGGAGAAGGGGCTCTGGGGCTCGCAGTACTTCACCAACCATCCGACCGTGCCTCGTGATTCGATCGTCGCCGACCTGAACCTCGACATGGTCGGCCGCGGTGAGGCGACGGACGTCACCGGCCGCGACAAGGAGAACGAGGAGCTCACCGGAGCGTCGAACTATCTGCAGCTGGTCGGTTCGCGGCGTCTGTCGACGGAGCTGGGCGACATCGCCGAGCAGGTGAACGCGAAGGAGCCGGTGCCGTTCAAGTTCGACTACTCGATGGACGCGAACGGACATCCGCAGAACATCTACTGCCGCAGCGATCACGCGAACTACGCGCGCTACGGTATTCCGGTCATCTTCTTCACGACGGGCGGTCACGCCGACTACCACCAGGTGACCGACGAGCCGGAGTACATCCAGTACAAGCACATGGCGGCGGTCGACAAGCTGGTGTTCGACATCGCCGTGCGCGTGGCGGATCTCGACCATCGCGTCGTCGTCGACAAGACCAAGGCGGATTCGCCCTTCGCGCGCTGTCAACAGTAGCACCGTCATCCTGAGCCGCAGCGGAGCGAGGCGAAGGACCTCGGCCATTGGGGTAGTAGCGCCGTGGCCGAGGTCCTTCGCTTCGCTCAGGATGAGAACCTCGCGCATATTAGTCGGCCATGCGCCGATTGATCGCTGCTGTTGCCGCATTGATGGCGTTCGCGCCTGGCCTGGTGCGCGCGCAAAACGCGCTGTACCGCGATTCGACTCGCGCCGTCGAAGAGCGCGTGCGTGATCTGCTCGGCCGGATGACGCTCGAAGAAAAGTTCTGGCAGCTCTACATGAGTCCGGGCGATCTCGACGACTCGACGCACGACTACAGTCACGGCGCGTTCGGGTTGCAGATCGGCATGGGCTCGAGGCCGATCGCGGCGGAGAGCAATCCGCCGCGTGCGCATGCCGAGCGAATCAACAGCATTCAGCGGTACTTCGTTCAGAAGACCCGGCTCGGCATTCCGATTCTGCCCTTCGAGGAAGCAGTACATGGCCTCGCGCGCGACGGCGCCACTGTTTTCCCCGCCGCCATCGGGCTCGCCGCGACGTGGGACAGCGCGATGATGTCGAGCGTCGCGTCGGCGATCGCCGTCGAGACGCGCGCGCGCGGCATTCGCGACGTGCTGTCGCCCGTCATCAACATCGCGACCGACGTGCGCTGGGGGCGCGTCGAGGAAACGTACGGCGAGGACCCGTTGCTCACGTCCGTCATGGGACGTGCCTTCGTGAGCGCGTTCGAGTCGCGCGGAGTCATCACGACCCCGAAGCACTTCATCGCGAACGTCGGCGACGGAGGGCGCGACAGCTATCCCATCGACATCGACCAGCGCCTGCTCGAGGAGCTGCACTTTCCGCCGTTCCGTTCCCTGATCCGTGACGCGCACGCCCAGTCCGTGATGATGGCGTACAACTCCGTCGACGGCTCGCCGGCGACGCAGAACCGCGCGCTAATCAACGGCACGTTGAAGCACGACTGGGACTTCCGCGGCTTCGTGATCTCCGACGCCGCCGCCACGGGCGGCGCGACCGTGCTGCACATGACGGAAGCGAGCACCGCGAGCGCAACGAAGGACGCGTATGATGCCGGCCTCGACGTCGTGTTTCAGTCGACGTGGGAACAGCATCGGCCGTATCTGGCGGCGTTTCAGAGAAAACTCATCCCGGACTCGGTGATCGATGCGTCGGTCGCGCGCGTCCTGCGTGCGAAGTTCGCGATCGGGTTGTTCGAGCATCCGTTCGCCGATCCGGACGTCGCCGCCCGGCTGTATCGCGCGCCGGAGCAGCGACTCGTCGCGCGCAATGCCGCGCGCGAGTCGATCGTGCTGCTCAGGAACGAGCACGACGTTCTTCCGGTCGCGAAGAACGCGCGATCGATCGCCGTCATTGGCGTCGACGCCACCGAAGCCCGACTCGGCGGATACACCGCGCCGAACGCAACGGGCGTTTCGATCCTGACCGGCATTCGGGAGGCGGTCGACAAGTCGACGCGCGTGAGCTTCGCGCCCGGACCCGGCCGCGTCACCCGTGAATACGTGGTCGTGCCCGCCGAAAATCTCGGCTCCGTCGTCGACGGTCGCGCGGCGGCCGGGCTGCACGCCGAGTATTTCGAAAACAATGCACTCGAGGGAAGCGCGAAGGTGACGCGCACCGATCCGCGCGTCGACTTCGGCTGGACGCTCAACTCACCAGCGCGCGGCATTCCGTTCAACTGGTATTCGGTGCGGTGGACGGGAACGCTCACCGCACCGCGCCGGCAAGCTCTCACGAAGCTCGGCGTGGAGGGCAACGACGGCTATCGCCTCTATCTCGACGGCAAGCTGCTCATCGACAACTGGCGCAAGCAGTCGTACGGCTCGCGGCTCGTCGACGTCCGACTCGCGGCGGGGAGCAGGCACGACCTTCGCCTCGAGTACTTCGAGAGCACGGGCAACGCGCGGGTCAAGCTCGTCTGGGATGCCGGCGTGCCGCACGACTGGCGCGCGAAGATCGACAGCGCCGTTGCGATCGCGCGGCGCAGCGACGTTGCGGTCGTCGTCGCGGGCATCGAGGAGGGCGAGTTTCGCGATCGCTCGTCGCTGGCGCTGCCTGGCCACCAGGAGGAGTTGATCGAGCGCGTCGCGTCCACGGGCAAACCCGTGGTCGTCGTGCTGGTCGGCGGCAGCGCGATCACGATGTCGCGCTGGATCGACAGGGTGGCCGGTGTGATCGATGTCTGGTATCCGGGTGAAGAGGGCGGCCGCGCCGTGGCCGACGTGCTGTTCGGCGACTATTCGCCGGCCGGCCGGTTGCCGATCACGTTCCCGATGTCCGAGGGGCAGTTGCCGCTCGTGTACGACCACAAGCCGACTGGTCGCGGCGACGATTACGTCGACGGCACCGGCATGGCGCTCTTCCCGTTTGGATTCGGCCTCAGCTACACCTCGTTCGCGTACTCACCGCTGCGGTTGAGCGACAGCACGATTGCCGCCGACGGCACAACCACGGTGACTCTGCGCGTGCGGAACACGGGCCGACGCGCGGGCGACGAGGTCGTTCAACTCTATCTGCGCGACATGTTGGCGAGCGTCGCCCGGCCGGTGATGCAGCTCGCCGGTTTCCGGCGCGTGCACCTCGAGCCGAACGAAGAGCGGGAGGTGTCGTTCGGCATTGGTCGCGAGCAGTTGCGGATGCTCGACCGCGACATGCACTGGGTGGTCGAACCAGGAGTGTTTCGCCTGATGGTCGGCAGCTCGTCGAAGGACATTCGGCGAGTTGCCGACCTGACGGTGCGCTGAGTCGTCATCCTGACCCTGAGCAACGCGAAGCGAATGGACCTCGGCCCGCGGTCGTGCCGAATGACCGAGGTCCTTCGCTCTTCTCGAATGCATCAAGCCTTGCGATCCGTGCATCCGCCGAACTTGGAGTTGTTTCGCTCGGCCTGCGGCACCGGCAGATTCACGTCACTTCCATAATTCGCGTTCTTGCGCGGATTGATTCCGCCCTCGCCGGGAAAGACCTGCGCGGCTGTCTTCCCGTACACGCGGATCTCGCGCCGTAGATCGCCCAACCGCTGTCCGCGGCCGAACGTCCAGAACGCGCGCTCGCGAAACAGCAGATCGATCCGTGCACCCGGCGAGCCGGGATCGGTGAGCGCCGGCATGTTGGAGACGGTGATCGATCCGATGTTCGTCGGACCGGTGCGAAGCGCGTTCAGCGTCGTCAGCCACGCCGCATCGTTCGCGGCCAGTTGCGCCTCGGCCAGAATCAGGCGTGAATCGACGTAGTTCGCGAGCGGCACCGGCGAGTTGAAGCTCGGAAAAACCTGCTCGCCGTCGAACGGTGTCGAGCCGTCGAAGCCGAACTTCGGCGCCTGCACGCTCGGCACGCGAGGGTCGTGGGCCGAGACGAACGGCATCGCGTTCGGGATGCGTCCGCCCTGCCGGTCCGCCGAATCCTGCATCGTGTACCGTCGCGCGCTCAGCGCCAGACCCCAGATCAGGTTGTCTTCCTTTCCCTGCGTCGCCGGCCACGTGAGGTTGAACGAGAAGCTCGCCGGCACGCCGGCGACGGCCGTCGCGGCATTGGCCTGCTGGCCCAGCTCGAGGAAGGCGCGACCGCGCCCGACCTGCGACGCGTACTTCACGCGCAGGCTGATCGAGTCCGTCGCCGTGCCGACCGCGACGAGCGCCGAATCGAACGACTCGATCGCCAGCTGCACGGCCTCGGCGCCGCTCAGCGGCGTGCCGAGCGTCGGACTCCCGGTGCTCAGATCGGCGAACGGTTGGCCGTTGCAGAAGTCGAGCGCGGACTGCAGTTCGGCGAATCCCTTCACGAACCACATCTCGCCGATCTCGCCCTTCGCTGCTTCCTTGTACGTCGCCAGCGCGTGCGCCGCGTTGTATGCCTGGATGCGCGCGCGATGGATGTCGCGATACGCCACGGTGACCAGACTGTTGTCCTCGGCGACCGTTCGCTGGTCGGTCTCGTCGCGCTGAATGAACGTGTCGGCCGACTTCCATTCGTCGACGAGCATCCCGCCGTAGAACCAGCTGCTTTCGTCGAGGGCGGTCATGAGCTTCAGTCGCTGAATGGCGCCGACGCGCAGGCCCTCGGCGCCGTCCGCGGAATTCAGGTTCTCGGGCGTGATCGCGTCGGGCGTTTGCACGCCGAGCAGGTCGCTGCGGCTGCACGCCGCCGTGGCGAGCCCGATGAGGGCGGCTCCCATCACCGTCTTCGCTATGCGTTTCATCATGATGGTATCCTGATCGCGTTAGAAGACGAGGTTGAGACGCACGAGGAAATACGTCGGTGGGGGCGCGGCCTGGAAATCCGTCTGGGTGTTGGCGGTCGACCCGGCGTCCGAGTTGCTCTCCGGATCGATGCCGGTGTACTTCGTCCAGACGTGCAGGTTGCGCACGGTGAGCGCGACGTTCATGTCCTTCGCGAAGCTCGTCCTGGCCACGAGCGACGACGGAATCGACCACGACGCCGACAGCTCGCGGAAGCGCGTGAAGGTGCCGTTCTCCATGAACCCGAACTGGGTGTTGCCGGCGGTTTCGCGCACCGCGACGGCCCGCGCCTGAATGGCGAGCGGCGCGTCGATGGAGTACGTGCCGAAGCAATTGTTGCGGCTCTGACACCGGATTCGCTCCGTGCCATTCAGCACGCTGAAGCCGCCCTTGTGGTCGAACAACGCCGACACGCGCAGCCGATGCTGGAACAAATCCACGCCCGTCTGGAGCGACTGCTCGAACCGCGGCGCCGAATAGGCGATGAACGTATTCGAGTCGGCGACGGTGATCTCGCTCGCCGTGATGATGTGATCGTTATTCGCATCGTCGTACGTGTAGCGGCGCTGCCAGTAGCCGAACAACGGATAGTGCGGCTGATTGCGCGTCGTCGTTCCGACCTGCGGCGGCAGCGGATTCCCCTGCCCGTCCACGCCCAGCGTCAGGAGCCGGTTCGAGTTCGCCGACCCGGACAGCGTGAGGTCGATACCGAGATTTTTCCGATCGAGCACCTGCGCGGTGAGCATGCCTTCGATGCCGGCGTTTTTCACCGAGCCGAGATTCGTCCGTTGCGTCGTGTTGCCCGTGCCGAGCTCCGGGGGAATCACCGCGCCGACCAGTGCGTCCTTCGTCACCTTGCTGTAGTAGGTGAGATCCAGCGTCATGCGGTTGCTGAACCAGCGCGTGTCGAGTCCCCCCTCGTACTCGGTCGCGCGCTCCGGCTTGAGGTCGCTGTTGCCGAGCGACGCGAGCACCACGCCCGGCTGGTCGATCGCCGCGACGTTCGCCGACGTCGCGCTGAGAAACTGAATCGCGTCCGTCGGTCCGGGCTGCACGCCTGAAGCGCCATAGGCCATGCGGCCGCGCAGCTGATCGAGGAAGCGCACGTGCGGAAACCAGCTCTCGTCGGAGACGATGTACGACGCGCTCAGCTTCGGGTAGATGACGTTCTGGAAGTTGGTGCCGAACGCGCTGTTCTGGTCGGACCGCAGTCCGCCGGTGATGAACAGGCGATCTCTGATGCCGACCAGCTCTTCGACGAACACGCCGAGCGTTTTCGCGTCGCTCGTCGAGTTGTCCGAGCTCTGTGTCGCGCCGGCGTTGTTCGTGACGCCGCCGGGTGTGAGGTTCACCGACGCCGCGCCGGCGCGGTCGAACGTGCTCGACACCCACTGCACGCCGCCCGTGGTCTTCGAGTTCAGCCACGTCCTCGGCTGGAAGGTCGCCGTCGCCTGGCCGTTGACGGTCGTCGTGCGCAGATTCGCGCGCTCGTCGTTGAACGCGCCCTGCCGCCGCGTCCCGACGTCCGCGCACGTGCCGCGCGCGCACAACTGCTGATCGACGCGATCCGTGAAGTCGACGCCCGGCTCGAGACGCGCCGAGAGCCACGACGTCGGACGGTAGTTGAGCGACGCCGAGCCGATGAAGCGATTGATGTACTGCTTGATGATGTCCTGGAACGATTCGCCCGGCGTCGTGGCGCGATAGCCGTGCAGCTGGAACCCGAGACTGCTCGGCGCGCGGCCGTGACCGAGCTCGTAGCCGGGGCCGCCGAAGCCGTTCGAGCCGATGCCGTAGGCGTTGTTGTCGATCGTCGGCAGCCGATTGCGCGACGTGATGAATCCGGTCGAGAACGACGCGTCGAACTTCGGCGAGAGATTGGCGTCGAGATTCGCCCGCATGGTGCCGCGCGCGAGCCAGCTGGGATGCCCCCAGTCGTCCTTGATCGCGATGCCCAGCGTGTCGAACCGCTCGACGTCGAAATCAGGAATCTTGAATACGCCGAGCTCGTTCTCGTATTCGCCGCTCGTGAAGAAGCGGAGCGCCTGCTGCCCGCCGGAGATCTGCACGCCCGCCTTCTTGCGGCGCCCCGTGCCGAGCGGCGTCGTGTTCTTCGTCGACCAGAGGTTGAAGCTCGTCAGGCTGTCGGCGATGCAGACGCCTCCCGCCGCCGTCTGCGACAGCAGTGGATTGAGACAGTTGCGCGTCGAACCGGCGGGAGCGTGTCCCCAGAGCGTGTAGGCCGTCGGATACGTGTTGAGGTCCTTGATGATTCCGTCTTCGCCGGTGACGGCGTAGCGCGTTTCGCCGGCGCGGCCCCGCTTCGTGCGAATGACGATCACGCCGTTGGCGGCGTCGGTGCCGTAGAGCGTCGCGGCCGACGGACCCTTCACCACCTCCAAACTCTCGATCTCGTCCGGATTGATGTCCTCGGCGCGGCTCTGCACCTGCCCGCCGGTGAAGATGTTGGGACTCTGCGAGCCGTTCGCGCTCGTCATGCGCACGCCGTCGATGATGTAGATCGGATCGTTGGCGAGCGTGATGGAGTTGACGCCGCGAATGCGGACGCGCGCGCCGGTCCCCGTGGTGTTGCCCGGCATCACCTGCACGCCCGGCGCTTGCGCCACGAGCATCGTCGCCATGCTCGTCACGGGCGCCGCCTCGGCGCGGGCGGCCGCGTCGACCGTCGACACCGAGTTGCCGAGCTCCACGCGGCGCTGCTCGCCGGTCGCCGTCGTGACGATCTCCGCCAGCTTGACGACGGCCGTCGTCATCGTGAAATCGGCAGTGGCGGTCGTGCCGTTGGCGACGGTGACCGACTGTTTCTGTTCCTCGTAGCCGACCCGCAGCACGCGCACGTCCCAGGTGCCGGCGGGCACCGCCCGAATGGTGTAGCGACCGTCCGCGCCGGTGCTGGCGACGAGACTCGTTCCGATCACCAGCACGCGCGTCTCTGGAAGCGGCGCTCCCGATTCGCGCGCCGACACGCGTCCGGCAATCGATCCCTGCGCGACGGCGCGTTCGGCGAGAAGCACGAGCGCGCCGGCCAGCGGAACGAGCACGCGCCGGAGGCGTGAAGCCACCATTGTCATACGCATTCTGTCCGTCCTGTGGAGAGAGAGAAGACCGCAGCAGCTTTCACCGCAGCGGAGGCGGAGACGCAGAGAAACGCAGAGAAACGCAGAGAAGAACACGAACAAGGCGCGTCGGGGAAGACCATGAGCCACAAAGATGGTTTTCCCGAAAGGGCTCGTTTCCGAGGTGTTTCGTGGTTCCCTCTGCGTTTCTCCGCGGCTCCGCATCCTCTGCGGTGAAGGCTTGCCGCTGTGCTGCAGAGCGCCGTTACGGAACCAAACCGGGCCGATAACGACGCACCGTCTGGGCGTCGACGTCGCGCATCGTCCACGCGACCGGTTTCAACTCGCCGCGCGCGAACATCGCTGCTTGATCGGCGAAATACGGAGAGCTCGGCTTCGGGCTCTCGCCGTAAGCAAGAACGGAATAGGCGCGCGGCTCGTCGCCGAATTCGACGGCGAGGATCCACCCGTCGGAACCGGTCGCCTCGAGCTTGCCGTCCGCGGTCGGCGCGTAGGTCAGCACGCGGAAGCAGCCTTCGTCGCTCGCGCAGCCGCCCACGGGAACGTCCACGTCGCCGCGGCGGACGCGATGAACCTCGCCCCAGGCGACGTCGAGCGCGCCATAGCGACGCTTCGTCTCGTCCACCGCCCAGGCGAACGCCTCGACCGCTCTTGCCGGATCGCTCAGGCCGCGCGGCGTCGTGATCGGGCTCGACGCCGACCACGGCTCCGCGTACGGTTGCGAGCCCCGCGTGTTGTAGCGTCGCCACCACGTCTCGAACAGCACACCGCCGCGGCTCCCGGGCGCGACGGTTTTGTCCCATGCCGCGATGACCTCGACCCCGAGCGCGACGTCGGCACTCGGGTTGGCCGCGCGCACCACGCGCACGAGATCGTCCCGCACGCGATCGGCGAGAAGCATGCGATACGAGTGCTTCAGCTTGACGACGTCCTCGAGACTCATCCTGTTGTCGTGGTCGATGAGATCGATCGCCAGCTGGCTGCGGAGGCCGAGGCGCGGCGGCGGATAGTACGACGGCACGTGCGTCCAATCGAGCGGTGCTCGCATGTTGGTGAAGTACGGCGCGTCGTTCTCGTTGTGCACATACCCGCCCGGCGGATTCAACACCTGGGGGAGCGAGTCGAGCGCAACGTACGTCGTCCAGGCGTCGCTGGCGCGGTGGATCGGAATCGCGAGACTGTCGCCGCCGCTCGGATGCGGCAGCTTGGGCAGCATCGCGTTCCAGAGGTAGAAGATGTTGCCGGCGCGGTCCGCGTACGTGAAGCTGGAGTTGAGCCGCGCGCCCATTCGCATCGCGGCCTTCCATTCATCGAGCGAGCGCGCGCGCATCATGCGCAGGAACTGCTCACCCGCGTGGTACTCGCCGTCGATGGCGTGACGAAAAACGAAGACGTGCCTGGCGTCGCGCCCGACGACGGGCCCGAGCGACGTGCGATAGGTATCCTTCGATTCGCTGGCGACGCCCGTCGGCGTCTTGTAGCTGACCGTGACGACGTCGTGGGCGAGCGGCTGCGAGCGGCCGTCGAGCCAGTAGTGATCCGTCTGCGAGCTGTCCACGTCGAGCGCGTAGATCTGCCAGAGCAGCGGATCGTTGTTCGTCGTCGCCCAGCCGAGGTCGTGATTGAAGCCGCCGATGACGCCGAAGGGACCGCCGATGCGAAGATCGCCGTAAAAGTCGAGCACGTGCGGAACGACCACGTGCGCTTCGTAGTAGCCGGCGTTCCAGGCGAGATGCGGGTTCCGCAGCAGGATGGCGTGGCCCGATGTCGTCCGGCTCGGCGCGAACGCCCACGCGTTGGAGCCGTCGTTGGGATTCGGCGGCGCGAGCTGGGGCTTTGCAAGGAACTTGTTAGCCATCGCCAATGACGGTTTTTCGATGTCCTTGGCGAGCACGTCGTAACCGGTGAACGCCGGCGCGAAGCCGCCGGGAAATTCTCCCGGATGGAGCTCGATGTAGCGATTGACGCCGGCGGCGAATCCTTCGTACACGTCCCGCGTGTCGCGATCGACGAGTCCGTAGGTCTCGACCGCGCGTCGATAGCCGGGCGCGGCGGTGAAGTCGCCGGCGATGCTGTCGTGGCCGTACCATTTCGCGACTTCGCCGCGTGCCCGCAGCAGGCTCAACGCGACGCGCGCGCCGTAGTCTTCGGACTGTACATAGGCTTCGCCATAGCCCAGCGCGGTGAGATTCTCCGCGACGATGTGGGGGACGCCGTGCGCGGTTCGGTGCACTTCGACCTGTTGCGCGAGAATCTGCGGCGACCGTGTGACGGGAGTCACAGCGGCGGGTCGCAATGCTCTAGAGCATGCGTCGATCGCGGCAAGGGCGAGAAGTGCGCCGGTGACGGAGCCGGCGGCCCGCATGCGAAAAATGGGGCGAACCATGCATGAACCTGCGCGCGCTCGGATTTCGGCGCCAGACATGCACGCAGTGCCCTCCTGGCACGGCAGTTGACAATGGAAGTGACATTTCACAGCTGCCCTGGCGCGGGAACGCTCATGCACGCCAGCCATGAACACGCGGACGAGGTCACGCCGCCAACGGATCACCTGGGGATCCGGTGGGCGGTGTTTTGGCTGGTCGTCGGATCCGCGATGGTCGGCACCGCGATCGTCGCCTTCGGGTGGAAGCGCACCCTCGAGGTCTGGGCCATCTCCGGAGTCGTGCTCGCCCTGCTGTTCGTCGGCGAGCGGCTCTGGTACAAGTACATTCGAAAGTCGGAATAGCGCCCCCGACGAGCCGTCGGCCCTCTCCGCCTGAGTCCTGGCGCCGCCGCTCGTCGCCCCGCTCCCGGACTCGCTGTCGCCGTGGCATCCGCGAGCCGCGAGCCGCTAGCCGCGAGCCGCCGGCCGCGTGACGTTTCTATGTTGAGAGCATGACCGAACGCCAACGAATCGCCGAGATGAACGCCGGCGCCGCTCCGTGGCGCCTCTGGGGATCATATCTCGCCGAACGCGCGTGGGGCACCGTGCGCGAGGACTACAGCGCGAACGGCGATGCGTGGCGCTACTTCCCGTACGAACAATCCGCGAGCCGCGTCTATCGGTGGAGTGAGGACGGCCTCCTCGGCATCTGCGACGAATCGCAGCGCCTGTGCTTCGCCATCGCGCTCTGGAACGGGCGGGACGCGACGCTGAAGGAGCGTGTGTTCGGCCTCACCGGTCATGAGGGCAATCACGGCGAAGATGCAAAGGACTACTGGTTCTACCTCGACAACACGCCGTCGCACGCCTACATGAAGGCGTTGTACAAGTATCCTCATGCCGCCTTTCCGTATGACCGCCTCCGCGACGAGAATGCACGGCGTGGGCGCGGCGACGCCGAATTCGAGCTGCTCGACACCGGCATCTTCGCCGATCAACGCTATTTCGACGTCACCGTCGAATACGCCAAGGCGTCGCCGACGGACATCCTCATCCGCGTCACCGCCGCCAACCGCGGACCCGATGCGGCGACGATCGATCTCCTGCCGTCGCTCTGGTTTCGCAACACGTGGAGCTGGGGCGTCGAAGGATACCGGCCGTCGCTGGCCGCCCTCGACACGACCGACGACTCCAGCCAGATCTTCGCCGAGCACGAGACGCTCGGCCGCTATCACCTCACGTGCGACGGCGATCCCGAGCTGTTGTTCACCGAGAACGAGACGAATGCCGCGCTGCTCTTTCAGTCGAAGAACGAGCACCCCTTCGTCAAGGACGCGTTTCACCAATACGTCGTCCATGGCCGTGCCGACGCCGTGAACCCTGAACGCGTCGGCACCAAGGCCGCCGCGCGCTACCGCCGCACGATCGAGCCCGGCGACGCACACCAGATCCGGCTGCGGCTGTCCACCCAGGTCCACGGCGCGGCCGCCTTCGGCGCCGAGTTCGAGGCGCTCTTCGCGCGGCGCATCGCCGAGGCAGATGACTTTTATCGGCCGCTGGCGTCGGAGGAAGTTTCGGTCGACGAGCGCCTCGTGCAGCGTCAGGCCTTCGCCGGACTGCTGTGGAGCAAGCAATTCTATCATTACGACGTGCAGCGCTGGTTGCGCGGCGATCCGGCCTATCCGGCGCCGCCGCCCGAACGCCGCTTCGGGCGCAATCACGCATGGACGCACCTGAACAATCATGACGTGATCTCCATGCCGGATACGTGGGAGTATCCGTGGTACGCGGCGTGGGATCTCGCGTTTCATACGATTCCGTTCGCCATGATCGACCCGCAGTTCGCGAAGGATCAGCTCGTGCTGCTGCTGCGCGAATGGTTCATGCACCCGAACGGCCAGTTGCCCGCGTACGAGTGGGCGTTTGGCGACGTGAATCCGCCGGTCCATGCATGGGCCGCGATGCGCGTCTATCAGATCGAGCGGCACGCGACCGGCGTCGGCGACACGACGTTCCTCGAGCGCATCTTTCACAAATTGCTCATCAACTTCACCTGGTGGGTCAATCGCAAGGATGCCGAGGGCCGCAACGTGTTCCAGGGCGGGTTTCTCGGCCTCGACAACATCGGCGTCTTCAATCGCAGCGAGCAGCTCCCGAACGGTGCGCAGGTCGATCAGAGCGACGGCACGAGCTGGATGGCGATGTTCTGTCTCAACATGCTCGCGATCGCGCTCGAGCTCGCGCGCAACGACTGCTCGTACGAGGACGTCGCGACGAAATTCCTCGAGCACTTCTTCTACATCGCGCACGCCGTCAACACGCGGACCGCGTTGAGCGGCGAGTCCGAGGACCTCTGGGACGAGCAGGACGAGTTCTACTACGATCTCCTGCGCCTGCCGGACGGAACGACCGCGTTCATTCGCGTCCGATCGCTCGTCGGGCTCATTCCGCTACTCGCCGTCGAAACGATGGACCCGGAGACGCTGGACCGGCTTCCCGACTTTCGCGCGCGCCTCGAGTGGTTCTTTCGCTGGCGCGCCGAGCTGGTCGGCGACGCGGCCTCGGTCGCGAAAAGCGGTGAGGCCGATCGGCGGCTGTTCGCGATCGTCAGCGAGCCGCGTCTTCGCGCGATGCTCCGTCGCATGCTCGACGAGACGGAATTCCTGTCGCCGCACGGCCTGCGCTCCGTCTCGCGGTGGCACGCCGATCATCCGTACTGCCTGCGCGTGAACGGAACCAACTTCGGCGAGATCTCCTACGAGCCCGCCGAGTCGCACACCGGTCTCTTCGGCGGCAACTCGAACTGGCGCGGGCCGGTGTGGTTCCCGATCAACTACCTGATCATCGAGGCGTTGCAGAAGTTCGACTGGTATTACGGGGCGACGTTCCGGATCGAGCACCCGGTCGGATCGGGGCGCATGCTCACGCTGTGGGAGGTGTCCGTCGAGCTGTCGCGCCGGTTGATCGGTCTCTTCGTGCGCCATCATGGGCAGCGCGCCATCTATGGAGACGTGCCGGAGCTCCGCCACGACCCGCATTGGCGTGACCTCGTATTGTTCCATGAGTACTTCGACGGCGACACCGGCAAGGGGCTGGGCGCATCGCATCAAACGGGTTGGACGGCGCTCGTCGCGAAGCTCATCCAGCAGAGCGGCGTTCCCGCGGTCACCTAGCGATCTGATTTACAGATTTATTCCATGAAGACTCTGGTCATCGACGTGGGCGGCACGAACGTGAAGGTGCTCGCGACGGGCAAGCGGACGCCGATCAAGATCCCGTCGGGCACCCACATGACCCCGCGGCGCATGGTCGCCGAGGTCAGCGCGGCGACCGCGGACTGGCGGTACGACCGCATATCGATCGGCTTTCCCGGCCCCGTGAAGAACGATCACCCGCTGCGCGAGCCGTGGAACCTCGGCAAGGGGTGGGTCGGCTTCGACTTTCAGCGCGCGTTCAAGAAGCCGGTGCAGCTGATCAATGACGCCGCCATGCAGGCACTCGGCAGCTATGACGGCGGCCGCATGTTGTTTCTCGGCCTCGGCACGGGACTCGGCAGCACGATGATTCACGACGGCACGCTGATCCCGCTCGAGCTGGCGCATTTGCCCTATCGAGACGGCCAGAGCTATGAAGAGTGGGTCGGCAACGCGGGCATGCACGATCTCGGCAAGAAGCGCTGGCGCAAGCACGTGCTCGAGATCATCGAGCTATTCAAGGCCGCGCTGGAGGTCGACTACATCGTGCTCGGCGGGGGAAACGCGCGCCACATGAAGGACCTGCCGCGGTACGTGCGAGTCGGCAGCAACGCGAACGCTTTCAAGGGCGGCTATCGCATGTGGGAGCCGTGAGTCGCGAGCAGTGCTGCCAGACGTCCCCGCGAACACCAGCCCCGACGAGCGCGCCCGTGTACGCATACGCGGAGAGTGCGTACACCGTGAAATGAAGCTGGTCCCGGCGCGACCATCGGTCGCCACTGGGGTGTGCGGCCACGTAGGCGAGGACCAGCGGGATTCCGCCGATGGCGATCCCCCACAGGGCGCCCTTTCTCGCGCCAAGTACGCGCGACCGCCCGCGATAGAGATCGACTGAGGCGAGCGTCGGAATCGAGACTCGATGCTGGACGCCGGCCAGCGTGGCGACGACCATCGAGTCCGCGCCGCGCGCGATGATCGTTCCCTCGGTGAGACCGCTGCTCGTGGCCACGCGCATTCGAATGCGAGCGCCGGGCATGAGATCGGCGAGTTGAGCGGAACACGGAGCCGACGCGAGACCGACGACGACACCGGCGAGCAACACCTTCGTGACGAACCGCATTCAGGCTCCGGGTTGGGGGGCGCGGAAAGCTTCCACGACCCGCGCCGGTGCCGAATACGTCACGCTACGTAGTGATCGAGCACTACGCCGGTTTCGCCATCGCCAACACCTGGTCCTTCGACAAATCCATGTTGTGTACTTCCTTCGCATGCTTCTGAACATCCGCGACGAGCTGGTTGTCGTTCGAAGCGCGAATGGTCTTGCCGCAATCGCATTCCACTTTCTTTTCCATCGTTTTCTCCTTGTGCGGCCAGGAATACCTACTCTCGCAGCGCCGGTCTATTCCTCGACGCTCACCCCTCGTCAGCCGCCGAGACGAGGATTCGTTTTCCGCTGCACTTCCTCGCAGGTCGGCCAGGGGCGCGGTCCACCGAAGCCGCGACCGCCGCCCCGCCCGCCACGTCCCGCCCCCGCTGCCGCCGTCGGATTCCCGCCGGCGCGCGCGATCGAATCCAGCTGAGCGCGCACGGCCGTGCGCGCGGAATCCGGATTGATCGGCGTGACGTGAGCCGGATCCTCCGACGCGAGATACGCCAGCATCGCCGTCAGCGTCGCATTCGCCTTCAGATCGTCGAAGACGACCTTGTCGTACGTGTCACGGTCGGTGTGCCACGTGATCGTGTTGTAGTCCCAGCTCAACGCGCCAAGCCCGAAAGTCGGCGCGCCATAGCACGTGAACGAGTAATCGTCGCTGCCCGCGCCGGCCGGACCGCCCGGAGCGACGGGCTGCCCCGTGAAGCCGACCTGCTGCTGGAAGACGTTCGGCAGCTTGCCCAACCACTGCGTGAGATGCTGCGCGCCATTCGGGAGGCCGCCGGCTCCGACGCGCACGACGCGCCCCGTTCCGTTGTCCTGATTGAACACGCCCTGCAGTCCTTTCACGACCTCCGGATGATCCTTCGCGTACGCGCTGGAGCCGACCTCGCCTTCCTCCTCCCCCGTCCAGTGCCCCGAGATGATCGTGCGCTGCGGATGCGGCAGCACCTGTTTGAGAATCCTCATCGCCTCGAGCATGGTGATCGTGCCGGTGCCGTTGTCGGTCGCGCCGGACGAGCCGTCCCACGAGTCGAAGTGCGACGACAGCAGCACGTACTCGTTTTTCTTGGCGCCGCCTTGCAGCGTCGCGATCGTGTTGAACACCGGCTGCTCGCCGAGCAGGTTGCCGACGAGGTTGAGGCGAACGGTCGGATGCTGCCGGTTCTCCGTCAGGCGATAGACGAGGCCGTAGTCCTCGCAGCTGAGCGCGATCGTCGGCACGACGACGCTGTACGTCTCGAAGATCTCCATCGTGCCGAACGAGTCCTTCGGGCGCGACGTGATGATCCCGGCGACGCCGGCCTTGTCGAGACGCTGGCTCAGCGAACCGCCGCCGAGCGAGACGGAGTAGCCGGTGCCGCGCGTGTTGCGGCCGCCGAAGCCCGCCGAAAGCTCGCGCTGGATGCTGTCCTTGCGCGCGATCGCCTGCGGATAGGAGTTCGCGATCCAGTCGCTGTTCGGCCGGCACGACTCCTTCATGGCCGATACCATGACCAGTTTGCCCTTCGCCTGCGGCAGCCACTTCACGAAGGCCGCGCTGTCCTCGAACTGCGGCAGGATGATCGGCTCGGCGTCCACGTTCCTGCCCCCGGTGCCGGGGCTGTACCCGACCATCTGTCCCTCGAGCGTGCGCACACGCGGCGTGAGCAGGTCGATGTGCGAGATGCCGCGTTGCCAGCTGCGCCAGGTGCCGTACTGCTCGAGCTTCGCCGGAATACCCCAGCCCGAGTACATCTTCACCAACCACTCTTCAGCGCCCTTGGTCGCGGGCGAGCCCATCAGGCGCGGGCCAATCGAGTCGAACAGCACCTGCGACAGCTGCTTGACGTGGGAGCTGTCCATGCCGATCGCCCAGATGCGTTTGATGATGGCGTCGTCGGTCGGAAACGAGAGCGCCGGTGGGTCGGGATAGGCGGGGGTTTGCGGCTGGCCGCCGAATCCGCCGCGTTGGGCACCGGCGGCGGAGCTGACGATGGCGAGCGCGAAGGCGGCCGTGGTGAGTGTCGTTCGGTTCATGATAGGGAATGAGAGGGCTATTTCGCATTGTAGGGCGGCGCGCGAGGGGTCGCGATCCCTGGGCCGTTAAGAACCGTTTACAAATTCCGCGCGCGGCGCGCCGCGACCGCTAGGTGATGACTTCGATCGCCGCGCGGAGTCCCGGCGCCCGCGCGAGCCGCGCGTCGCAAGTCAGCAGCGGCGCGCGCAGTCCCTCGGCCAGGGCGACATAGGCCGCGTCGTATGCCGTGAGATTCTCGCGGAGCTCCCACATCCGCGGAAGCAGCGGCTCATGGTGATAGCGCTCGAGCGGCAACGCGCCGAGGAGTTGAATCGATGCGCGCGCGCGAGGTTCGTCGAGCTCGGTGTTCCGGACGTAGCGGCGAAGGACCTGTGCGACCTCCACGTCGATCAACGCCGGGGCATGCAGCGACTCGCCGCGGCGGAACAGGCGGGCGTCGATCGCCGCCGCGCGTGGGGTCTGCAGGAGCAGTTCGAGAACGACCGACGCGTCGGCGACGATCAACGACTCTCGCGTTCCGCGGCCAATGCATCGGCCGGGCGTTCGCGCACCTGCGTTGGCGGAAGATGCGACAGACGTTCGCGCAACTCGCCCGGCGTCAGCCGCTCCGCTGCCAGCTCGAGCTCTTTCCGCAGGTAATCGGAGAGCGACATTCCAGCCAGCGCCGCCCGCGCGCGCAGCTTCCGGTGCACACTGTCGGGAACGTGGCGGATCTGCAGCATTTTGGACATAGTTTGAACATGCGCGCATGTGCTGAACATGTCAAGCGCGCGTCGGTGCGCGGCCCGATTGCCATGCGAGAACTGACCTAGGCCGCCCCCTTGACCGCACGCGACTAACATAGACAAACTATGTCATGACCTCGCGATCCCCGATCCCGCCCGGCACGCTCGACATGCTCATCCTCAAAACCGTCGCCGCCGGACGCGAGCTCCATGGCTTCCAGATCGCCGACGCCATCGAGCGTGAATCCCGCGAAGTCCTGCAGGTCGAAGAAGGCTCGCTCTACCCCGCCCTGCAACGCCTGCTCATCAAAGGCTGGCTCACCGCCGAGTGGGGACGCACCAGCGAGAATCGGCGCGCGCGCTACTACAAGCTGACCACCGCCGGACGGAAACAACTCGCCGCCGAGATCGAGGCGTATCGCGTCGTCTCGGAAGCGATCGGCCGGATTCTGAAACCGGCCTCCTGATGCGCGTCGCCGAGCTTTTGCGCCGTCTTCGCTATCTCGTCTTCCGGGATCGCTACGCCGCCGAGCTCGAGGAAGAGATCCGCGCGCACATCCATCACCGCGCCGCCTCGCTCCGCGCGAGCGGCCTGTCCGCCGCCGAGGCGCGCTATGAGTCGCTCCGTCGCTTCGGCAATCCCATCGCCATCGAAGAACGGAGTCGTGACATGTGGGGATTGAGCCTGCTCGAGCACGCGGCCGCGGATTTCCGCTTCGCCCTGCGACGCCTGCGCCTCCATCCCGGCTTCAGCGTCGCGACGATCCTCGTCGCCGCGCTCGGCATCGGCGCGACCACCGCGGTCTTCAGCGCCATCGACGCCGCGCTCATCCGGCCGCTGCCCTTTCCCAACGCGTCGGAGCTCTACTCCATCCGCGCCGACGTGCCGTTCGATCCCGGCGTGGCGACGACACCCGGGCCGCGACATCGCGCGACCACGAACGACATGGCGGCGATGACCGAGGTGTTCGCGCGCGTGGCCGTCTACGCCGCGGGCGCGCTCAATCTCACCGACCGCGAGAACCCGCTGCGCGTCAACGCGGGCGTCGTGTCGCGGGACTTCTTCGACATCTTCGGCGCGCGCGTGCAGGCCGGCCGCACGTTCGACGACGCCGAGTCGCGGCCGAACGGCGGTCGCGTCGTCATTCTCTCCGACGCGTTTTGGCGCAAGCAGTTCGGTGGACGCAGCCTGATCGGCCAGTCGATCGATCTCAGCGGGCGGCCGTACACGGTCATCGGTGTCATGGCGCCGGGTTTCGACTTCCCCAATCAGAGCGACATCTGGATCCCGCTCACGAACCCCACGACGTTCGACACGTTCTCGGCGTTTCGCGGGTTTCTTCCGACGCACGTCGTCGCCCGCACGCGACCCGGTCTGACGCCGTCCATGGTCTCGAACCGCGTCATCGCGCGCTGGGTGCAGCTGGCCGGTCCCACGGTTCCCGGAAACGCCTACTCGACTAGCGTCGACGAGGACATCGCGGCGATGCGCGTGAAACGCGGTGCCGTGCCGCTGCAGGAGGCGCTCGTCGGCACGAACCGCACGGCGCTCGCCATGCTGATGGGCGCGACGATCCTGCTGTTGCTCATCGCCTGCGCGAATGTCGCGAACCTCCTGCTCTCGGACGCGGCGGCGCGACGTCGTGAGGTCGCGCTGCGCGAAGTCCTTGGCGCCACTCGCGGGCGCGTCACGCGGCAGCTCCTCGCGGAGAGCCTGGTGCTCGCGCTCAGCGGAGCCGCGATCGGCGTCCTGCTGGCGCCGACGGTGCTCGGCCTTCTGCGTCGTCTCATGCCGGCCGATCTCGCCGGCGTCGCGCCGGCGGAGCTCGACCTGCGCGTGCTGGGATTCTCGGCGACACTCGCGGTATTCAGCGCCATCGTCTTCGGACTGTGGCCGGCCGTCGGCGCGACGCGCGGCGCCGCCGGCGAAACGATCAAGTCGGGCGGCGGCGTCGGTTCCACCGCCGCGGGACTCGGCCGCGCTCGACGGGCGATCATCACCGCCGAGGTGGCGCTGACGGTCATGCTGCTCGTCGGCGCCGGTCTGATGCTGCGCAGCTTCGCGCGGGTCGTGTCGCAGGACCGGGGCTTGACGTCTGACCGTGTCGCGACGCTCGAGCTGGCGACGCGCTACGGTGAACGACGCGCCGAGCGGCTGACGAAGCTCCATGCGATGCTGGCGCGACTGCAGAGCGATCCCGCGATCGACGCGGCGGCGATCGTCAATGATCTGCCGCTGAACGGCAAATCCGGGCTGTCGATCAGCGTGAAGGTCGAGGGCGGACCCGAGCCGAAGCTCGTCGGCGGCGGTGCACCGATGGCGCGCTATCTCCAGGCGAGCGGCGGCTATTTCAAGACGCTCGGCATTCCGCTGTTGCGCGGGCGCACGTTCACCGCCGCGGACGATTCGATCGCGCCTCCCGTCGCCGTCATCAACATGACGATGGCGAAAACGTGGTGGCCCGATCGCGATCCGATCGGCCAGACGTTCGTCACCGCCGCACGGGCGCCCGTGACGGTGGTCGGCATCGTCGCCGACGTGCGCGAGCGCTCGCTCGAGGGTCCGGTCACGCCGCAGATGTATTTCCCGATCGACGACGCGACGCCCAACAATCTCGCGTTGATCGCGCGCTCGAGGCTGCCGCGCGAAGCGTTTCTTCCGCGGCTCCGCGCGGCGGTGCGTGCCGTCGATCCCACGCAGGCGGTGTTCAACGTGCGCATGATGGACGAGGTGATCTCGACGTCGCTCGCGCCGCGCCGCACGAATACGACGCTCATCACGCTCTTCGGCGCGCTCGCGCTCCTGTTGTCGTCATTCGGGATCTACGCCGTGGTCTCACACAGCGTCACCCGACGCGCCCGTGAGTTCGGCATTCGGGCCGCGCTCGGCGCGACCGGGTCCGACCTCGCGCGTCTCGTCGGGCGCGAGCTGCTCGTCATGCTCGGCGTCGGCGTCGGCGCCGGACTCGCGGGTGCGTGGGCGCTCTCGCGCGTCATCGCGGCGCTGCTGTACGGCGTCGAACCGCACGACCCGTCGACGTTCCTGGCGGTACCGCTCGTGCTGATACTGCCGGCGCTGCTCGCGAGTTGGCCGCCGGCCCGGCGCGCGATGAGCGTGAGTCCGATGGAAGTGATGCGCGCGGAGTAGGCCGGGCCTTCGCGGCCGGCTTCAGCCTTTGCTCTTCAACTCGTGCTCATGCTCCGCGATGAAGGCGCGGATCTCGTCCGCCATGTCGAGAAGCTTGGCCCACTGCTCCTTGTAGAAAGTGATGGGAAAGCGGCCGAGCCCATAGACGGACACGCCGCCCTTTTCGCTCACCTTCATTGAAACGCCCTTCGCGGCTCCCTTCTTCAGGGATTCGTTTTCCTTTCTCAGGCGTTCCAGCTCGGCGCGAAGATCTTCATCGCTCATTCGTCGTCTCCGGTGTTGGTGCGGCGGAAGTTAGACATGGCTTGGCGGCCCGCGCTAGCTTGCGCGCATGCCCGTTCTCACGCCCCCGCGCGAGTCGGTCGTCGATCGGTTTCTTCGGTACGTCCGAATCGACACCCAATCGGCGGAAGATCAGACCACGACGCCCAGCACGGCGAAACAGTGGGACCTCGCGCGACTGCTCGTGACGGAGCTCGAGCAGCTCGGCGCGCGCGACGTGTGGCTCAGCGACACCTGTATGGTGTACGCGAAGATACCCGCGACCGTCGATCGTTCCGTGACGTCGATCGGCTTTCTGGCGCACGTGGATACGTCCCCCGCCGTCACGGGCGCCGGCGTCAAGCCGGTGATCCACGAGAACTATCGCGGCGGTGACATCGTGCTGCCCGGCGATTCCTCGCAGGTGATCACGGTCGCCCAACATCCCGTGCTCGAGAAGCTGATCGGCGACGACATCATCACGACGGACGGCACCACGCTGCTCGGCTCCGACGACAAGGCCGGCGTCGCGGCGATCATGACGCTCGTCGATACGCTGTTGATGAACCCATCGATCGAGCACGGGCCGATCTCCGTCGGATTCAGCTGCGACGAGGAGATCGGGATGGGCATCGACAAGTTCGACGTCGGGCGATTCGGCGCCGAGTTCGCGTACACCGTCGACGGCGGCGAGCTCGGCGAGATCAGCGATGAGACGTGGAGCGCGCGTCTCGCGACGCTGACGTTCCACGGCAAGAGCGCGCATCCGGGAACCGCGAAGGGGGTGATGGTCAACGCCGTGCAGGCATTCGGGTACTTCATCGCGCTGCTCCCGCGCGACATTCTGCCGGAGACGACGGAGGGGCGAGTCGGGTTCGTGCATCCGTACATCGGAAGCGCCGACGTCGAACGCTCGACGCTCAAAGTGCTGCTGCGCGATTTCGACGCATCCGGACTCGACGCGAAGGAACAACTGCTGCGCGAGCTCGCGGCGAAGACGGAAGCCGCGTGGCCGGGCGTCAGGGTGGACCTGGAGCTCAAGAGTCAGTATCGCAACATGAAGGAAGTGCTCGTCGATCATCCGCAGCTCGTCGAGAACGCGATGGCCGCGGCGCGCCGCGCTGGGGTCGATCCGTTCCTGTTTCCCATTCGCGGTGGAACCGACGGGTCGAAGCTGACGTTTCGCGGCCTGCCGTGCCCGAACATTTTCACCGGCGGTCACGAGTTCCACAGCAAGCTCGAGTTCAATTCGCGCCGCGGGCTGCAGAAAACGACGGAGACGCTGGTGCACCTCGTTCAGATCTTCGCCGAGGCTGACGGAAAAACGTGATGGAACGGTTGCTTCACGATGTCCGCGTTGGAAGCCGCAGCCTTCGTCAGACTCCGCTTTTCACGACGACGGCCGTTCTGACGCTCGCGCTTGGCATCGGGCTGTCGACCGCGGTCTTCACCGTCGCGAACGCGGTCATCTTCCGCCCACTGCCGATGCGTGCGCCGGATCGCATCGTGCTCGCGACCGGCGCGACGCCCGACAATCGAAGCGACAACTACCCGCTGTCGTTCGAGGCCGCCCGTGAGTTCCTGCGCCGTTCGCGGACGCTGACCAGCGGCGCCCTGTCCACCTACGAGGGCGCGATCGCGACGCCCATCGTCGACGGCAACCAGCTCAGCCTCATTCGACGGTCGCTGGTCTCCGGAAATTTCTTCGCGATGCTCGGAGCGACGCCGTCGATCGGACGCGGCTTCCGCGAAGCGGATGATGCCGAGGGCGCGGCGCCGGTCGCCGTTCTGAGTCATCGCGCGTGGGTGAGTCGGTTCGGGGGCGCTCGGGACATCGTCGGGCGGACGCTCACGCTCCATCAAAGCGGCAAGAGGTTCACGATCGTCGGTGTGATGCCGGCCGGCCTCGACTTTCCGCGCGGCACGGACGTGTGGCTTCCGGCCCTCGCAGCCACGTCGCGCGAGGTGTTGCCGGCGTTCGGGTTCAACGTCCTGGGACGGATGGCGCGAGATGCGTCGGTCGGCAGCGTCCGGGGCGAGATGACCGCATTTCTCCAGCGGCGGGACGCGCCAGCCTGGCAGCGCAAGTTGCACGGCGCGGCGACGCCGCTGCCGATGATCGTGCTCGGCGACACGCGACCCGCCGTGCTGGCCTTCCTCGCCGCGTGCGGCCTGCTGCTCGTGATCACGTGCACGAACGTGGCGAATCTGCTTCTCGTCCGCGGCGTCGCGCGGGTGCGCGAGTTGGCTGTCCGCTCGGCGCTCGGCGCGACGCGAGCGCGACTCGCCCGGCAGCTGCTCACGGAATACTTGCTGCTCGCCATCGCCGGCGGCGTGCTTGGCTCGCTCGTCGCGTTCGCGGGCGTACGCGGTTTCGTGGCATTCGCTCCTCCCGAGCTGCCGCGCCTGGACGAGATTCGTGTCGGCGTCGGCCCGCTGCTCGGCGGCGTGGCGATCACCGTGGCGGCATTGTTGGCGTTCGGCCTGGCTCCGTCGTTCGCGATCTCGCGCACGGAGGCGCAGGCGGTCTTGCGTTCGGGGACCCGGGGCACGAGCAGCCGCGGCGCGCGCCGGCGAGCGGAGGGGCTCGTCGCGATTCAGGTTGCGATCGCGATGATCGTGCTCGCCGCCGCGACCCTGATCGCGCGCAGCTTCGTCAACCTCCGGAACGCCGATCTGAACATCGACCCATCGCATCTATTGGTTGCCGATCTCACGCTCCGCGCGAGTGACTTCGGTACGGCGCAACAGGAAACCGCGATGCTCGACCGACTGCTGCCGCTCGTGCGCGGCCTGCCGAACGTGGTCGCGGTGTCACCCGTCGTCGCGTCGCCGTTCTCCGGGCCCGCCGGATGGAGCGGCTCGCCGAGAGCCGAAGGGCAGACGCCGCAGGAGATCGCCGCGAATCCGACGTTGAACATGGACGTGGTCGACCCAGATTACTTCACGACCATGGGGATGAACGTTTTGCGAGGACGCGCATTCACGAGCTCTGATGACCGAACCGGTGCTCCCGTCGTAGTCCTGAGCGAGGCCGCGGCTCGTCACTTCTGGCCCTCGGCCGATCCGATTGGCAAGCACGTGTTTCTGACCGGGCTGACCGATCGTCCATTGACCGTCGTCGGCATCGTCGCCGAGACGCGATATCGCGACCTGCGACTCGCGCAGCCGAGCATCTACTTTCCGCTCGCCCAGTCGCTTTTCCCGTTCGTGCCGAACAGTCTCGTCATCCGCGTGCGTGGGGAGCCGTCGGCCATCGTGCCGGCACTGCGCGCGCTGCTCGCGGATCGGCTGCCGGGCGTCGGTCTGGCGAAGGCCGCGCCGTTCGAGACGCTGCTCAGTGCACCACTCGCGCAGCCGCGGCTGAACGCGGTTCTCCTCGCGGCTTTCGCCGTCGCGGCCGCGCTGCTGGCCGGGATCGGTCTGTTCGGCGTTCTTGCCACGACGGTGCAACAACGGCGGCGCGAGTTGGGGATTCGGATGGCGCTGGGCGCGACGGGCAATGATGTGCGACGCAGCGTGTTGTGGCGAGGCACGCGCATCGGCGCGATCGGCGCGGCGGCCGGTCTGGTCATCGCGATCGCCACGAACCGCAACGTCGCGTCGCTGCTCTACGGCGTCGACCCCGGCGACGTGCCGACGTTGCTCGGAGTCGCATTCGCGCTCGTGGCCTTGAGCGCGCTGGCGAGCTATCTCCCCGCTCGCGCGAGCAGTCGTGTCGATCCGGTCGTCGCGCTGAGAACGGAATAGCGCGACGACATCCGCCTCACAGCGGCGCGACGACGCCCTCGCTCAGCATCACGACCCGATCGGCGTGTGCGCGCGCGAAGTCGACGTCATGGGTAGAGATGAGCAGCGCGCGCCCCTGGCGCGCCAGCCCGCGCAGCAATTCGCCGAGTGATTGCCGCCGCGCCGGATCGAGCGCGGCCGTCGGTTCGTCCATCAACAACACAGCGGGATCGGGCGCCAGCGCTCGGGCGATCGCGACCCGCTGCGCCTCCCCGCCGGAGAGTTGCCGCGGCAGTGCGTTTGCCCGAGCGGCGACGCCGAGCGCGTCGAGCAATCGTCGGCCGGTCTCGTTGGCGCGCGACGCGCCCCATCCAAGGACGTGCACGGGCGCGAGTGTCACGTTGTCGATCGCCGTGAGATGCTCGAACAGCGCGTGCGCCTGGAACACCATGCCGACCTTTCGGCGCAGCGGGCCGAGCTTCGACTGCGGCGGCACGTGCCCGGGACGCAGGACGACGTCGCTCACGCGGATCTCGCCGGCATCGAACGCCTGAAGCGCGGCGACGGCTCGAAGAATCGTCGTCTTGCCGGCGCCGGACGGACCCATGAGCGCGCACAGCTCGCCCGGCGCGACGTCGAGATCGATGCCGCGCAACACGTCGCGCCCGTCGCGTGCCAGACGCAGCCCGCGAATCGACAGCACGGCATCGCTCACGGCGCGCTCCAGCGACGCTCGAGCGTACGCGCCGCGCGCGACAACGGCAGCGACAACGCGAGATACGCGAGCGCGCAGAGAATCCCGGGACCGATCCAGCTGCCGACGTTCGTCGCGTAGATCGCCGTTTGCTTCGTGAGCTCGACCACCGTGATCACCGAGACGAGCGACGAATCCTTGAGCAGCGCCACGAAGTCGTTCGTCATCGGGGCGAGCGCGAGCCGAAGCGCCTGCGGTCCGCGCACGAGTCGCAACGTCTGCAGCTCGCTCAGGCCGAGCGTGCGGGCCGCCTCGAGCTGTGCTCGCGAAATGGCCTCGAGGGCAGAACGATAGATCTCCGACTCGTACGCCGCGTAATTCAGTCCGAGCCCTAACACCGCGGCGGCGAAGGCAGGCAGTCGGATCACGCCGGACAGGCCGTAGTAGACGACGAAGAGCTGCAACAGCACCGGCGTTCCGCGGATGACCTCCACGTAGACCGTGAGCGCCATCCGCACCGGCGCCGGGCCGTAGACGCGGCCCGCGGCAACGACGATGCCGACGGTGACGGCCAGCGCCATCGAGAGACACGACAGCACGAGCGTGATGCCCGCGGCGCGCAGCAGCGAGGGCAAGTACGAGAGCGCCGAGCGCGCATCGTCCCTGACGACGCGCGCGCCCGCATCGGCCGACACCGCGCGAGCGAAGTACTGCGCCTGCGTGTCGTCCCAGACGTTCCACGAGCGGAACACTTTCTCGAGCGAGCCATCGCGCATGCGAGCGCGAAGGATCGCGTTCGCCGAATCGCGGCGGGCGGCGTGCGCGCGCGGGAACACGGCGACGTAGTGACCGATCGCCACGGCGTCCGGTTCGATGACGAAGCCGCCCGTACGCCGCAGCGAACGGTCGGCGATGATGTTGTCGAGCAGTACCGCGTCCACGCGGCCCGACACGAGGTCCGCGTACGGATGCACGTCGTCGTCGTACGACACCGCCGTGATGCCGAGGCTGTCGCGCGCATCGAGCAGAATCTGATACGCGGTCGTGCCGCCGAGCGTCGCCACGCGCTTGTCGCGCAGATCGGAGAGGTGGCGGTAGCGCGCGCTGTCCGCGGGCCGAACCGCCAGGACTTCGCGAAACTCGAAATAGGGGATCGAGACGGAATGCCGCGCCCTCAGCTCCGGCCGATCCTCGAGCCCGGACAACCCGACGTCGAAGTCGCCGCGCTCGAGCGACGCCTCGATCGAGGACCACTGCACTTGCACGAACCGCGGCGTAGCACCGAGCCCGCGCGCGATCATGCGGGCGATCTCGACGTCGAAGCCGCGCACCTTCGACGGATCGGCCGGATCCGCTTCCACGAACGGCGCGCCGCCCTCGGCGTCGCCGCCCCATCGAAGCTCTCCGCCGCTCGACGACGCCGGGACGCTCGACCCGGCGCAACCCGCGAGGAAGACCGCGGCGAGGGAGACGCGAGCGATGGCGCGCATCAGTATCCGGCCGCCGCGTCCACGAGGTGCCGCAGCGGCTGACCGGATCGGTACCGCGTCAGATTGTCGACGAACAAGGCGATGACGTCGTGCCAGTGCGTCGACCGAAAGCCCGACGAATGCGGTGTGATGACCACGTTGCGCAGCGACCAGAACGGGCTCGCCGGATCGAGCGGTTCCTGCTCGAAGACGTCGAGCACGGCGCCGCCGAGTCGGCCGCTTTTCAGTCCTTCGATGAGCGCTTGCTGATCGACGATCGTCGCCCGCGCCACGTTCACGATGACGGCGCCGGGATTGAGCAGGGCGAGCTCGCGCGCGCCGATCATCCCCTGCGTGGCGGCGACGCCCGGGGCGGCGAGCACCAGGATGTCGCAGTCGGAGAGCGCTTCATCGATCCGGTCGCTCCCGAACACGCGATCGACGTCGCGCGGTGGCGGCTGATCGGGATCGCGGCGGACGCCGGTGACGTGCATGCCGAAGGCGCGCGCCCGCTTCGCGATTTCCACACCAATGGTCCCGAGCCCGACGATCGTCATCCGCTTGCCGTCGAGCAACCACGGCCAGTCGTTCACGAGGTCGTTCTGAATCCAGCGATGCTCGCGCTGTGCCTCGAGCGTGCGGTCGTACTTGCGGGCGAGCACGAGCAGGCCGCCCATCACCGATTCGGCCATGGGCACGGCCTGGACGCCGCGCGAATTGCTGATGGCGATGCCACGCTCGGCGAGCGCGCCGAGCGGCAGGAGTCCTTCCACGGCCGCGGCGGACGAATGCACCCAACGCAGCCGCTTCGCCGCGCAGACCATCTCGGCGGTCATGAACGGCGTCAAGGCGGCGTCGGCGTCGACGATGAGCGCGCGCGCTTCGTCGAGCGTACGCGCGTGAGGAAATTCGACGTCCGGAAAGCGCGTGCGTAGCTGGTCGACCTGAGCGTCCGGAATGCTCCAGGCCTTCACCGGCCACGAAACGAAGATCAGGATTCTCAATTCAAGCGTGTCAGCACCAGACAGCGATTCTAACAGGCCGCTGAAAAATTCCAAAAACAAGAACCTGAACTGCGGTTCAAAACAGTTTTTCAGTAGCCTGCCAGTGCGCCGACAACGCCGACGCTGCCCGCCGGCGTCTTTGCTCTAGTGGCGACGCCGGCTGTCGAGCTGCTCCATGGGCGGCGTCAACAACTGCGCCGCTTCCGCCGTCCCGGCGCGCGCCATCCGCAAGCTGCCCATCGGCGAGCCCTGGACGATGAACTCCGCCATGTAGTAGTTGCCGGACACCGCACCGCGTACGCCGATCGCGTCGTTGCCGAACGGAATGATGAAAGACACCGAGTCCTTCTTCACACTGAAACGATCGAAGTAGATCGAATCAGACCCCATCTCCGGAACGAGCGTCGCGCCGACCCATCCCGCCGAGGTGCTGTCGAAGGTGAATTTCGCGGGCCGCTGATCGCCGTTGAACATCGAAAAGCCGACCCACGTGCCTTTGAGTCCCGTCGCGGCCGGCGCGGCGGGCTTGGACTCGGGCTTGTCCTGGGCGAGTGCCGAGGTCGCGGCGGCAGCGGAAAGAAGCGCGGCCGTGATTCCGAAGCGGCGAAGTGACATGAAGGCGTCCTTGCGGGGCGGGGCGCGGCACTCGAGATGGCCGCGCGGTCGGAGGGACGGCGCGACATCGCGCCGGCAGACATCATATGGTATTACGCGCGTTGTCGAAAGCGTCCAGTTGTATGGGAAACCGGCCGTCCACCCGACAGCGGCGAACGACGGCCGCGGCTACCTTCATCGCCGGTCACCCGTTCATCCCACGACGAGGAGATTGCCATGATGTCAGTTCTGTCGTCCGCTCGACGCACGCTCGCCGTCGCTGCACTCGCCATGCTCGGCGCGACGTCGCTGATCGCGCAGGGCACGCCCGCCGGTGGACCACCTCGCTCGCCGCCGATGGTGCTCACGATCAGCGGCTGGGCCGACGGAACGCAAATCCCCGTGAAGTTCACTCAGGCCGGCGAACAGGTCTCGCCCGAGCTCAAATGGACGAACGTTCCGCCGGGTACGCAGAGCTTCGTCGTCAACATGCTCGACCCCGACGTCGCCGTCATGCGCGGACCCGAAGCACAGCCGCACTGGATCGTCTGGAACATCCCCGCGACCGCCACCGGCCTTCCCGAAGGCATGAAACCGGGCGCGGAGCAGGCGGACGGTACGCGCCAGATCAGCGCGTCGGGCCCGCAGTATCGTGGACCGGGCGCACCGGCGAGTGGACCGCTGCATCACTACACATTCGAGGTCTACGCACTCGATACGAAGGTCGACGTCTCGCCCTCGACCGCGACGCCCGCGATCAACGCAGCGCTCGAGACACGCGCCGCGGTCATGAAGGCGATGCAAGGGCACGTGCTCGGCAAGGCGGTCTACGTCGGACTGTTCCACCGCCCGCAATGATTCACGCGCGTCGTCCCGAGTGCTTCGCGCCTCAGGACGACGCGCGCGCCGGCAGACCCAGGTCCAGCTCCGACTTTCGCCCGCGTCTCAACACGCCCGCGGAGACGAGTGACAGGAGCAGGCCCACGGGCAACGGCTCGAGAATGGTCATCCCGAAGTTGGTCAGCGGATTGTCATACATCGCCGCGTAGCGCTTCGTCTCGGCGCGCTGCTGCTCGATCTCTGCTTCCGTCGCGCCGCGCGCCCGCGCCTTATCGACCAGGTATTCGCCGTACTTCGCCATGAAGTCGCGGCTGAACCCGAAGTAGTACACCTGCCAGGTGAGCGCATAGCACGAGCTGCCGATGAGGCTGATGAGCGATCCGATGGCGAGCGCCCGTCCGAACGAGATTCGCCCATGGCCGACGTTGTCGCGGTAGGACCGGACACCGACGAAGATCAGTGAAAACCCGGCGACCATCGTCGTGTACCCGATGACCAGCCCGTGGTCGAAGCCGATCTGGTGCATGAACGGGATCGTCAACAGCATCATCACCGAGAGGATGCCGCCGGCGATCAATCCGAACGTCCAGACTGTTTTCTTCATTGGTTCGCTCCTGACGCGGTTGGAAGGCCGCCAGCCTACGGTCGGCGGGCGAACAGCGCGTCACCCGAAAGGGTGATTTCGCAGGTAGGACGAGAAAATCATTCGTTCGTGCGACGTTCAGGCGATTAGACCGGCGTCCTTCGCCAGCTGAACGGCCTGCGTTCGCCGCTTCGCCTGCAGCTTGTCGAAGAGTCGGCTCGAGTGCGTCTTCACCGTATTCTCGCTGACGAAGAGCCGCTCCGCGATCTCGCGGTTGCTCAAGCCTTCGGCGATCAACGTGAGGATCTCGTGCTCGCGCGGCGTGATGCCGAGGGCCTCGAGCCGCGACCGATCGACCACAAACGGCCGCGGCGCCGGCACTTCCACCGGAATCGCCACCTCGCGGACGATGACGCGCTCCGTCGGCCGCGTCAACTTCAGGCCGAGCCAGATGCCGAGCCCCGTGAACACCAGCGCGACGAGCCCGCCGTAGATCTCGAGCGAGTGTTCGACGACGAGGAAGCGGTACTCCATCAGCTTCAGCGCGGCGATGAGCAATCCGCCGACGACGCCGTAGACCAGAACCGTGCGTATGCCCCCGCCCGTGCCCTTCACACGCCGGTGTTCCGTCGGTCGAAGACTCTCATTTCAGCACCGACCTTCCGCGTGCGTCCCCGGGCGGCGCGATGCCGAGCCACTCGGCCACCGACGGCGCGATGTCGATCGATCTGACTTCGCCGATCCGGCGCGGCCGGTCGCCGCCGAGGATGCAAAGCGCGGGATGCATGTCGCGATCGATGGAGGGAAAGCCGTGTTCGCCCTGTGGGAAGGGGAGCGGAACGACCGCCGGCCCGGTCGCAACCGGTGACCAGTAGTACCCCGGCGCCAGCGACCAATAAAGGTCGCCGCCACCCGGCCCGCCTATGCCGAGCGAATCGCCCTCGACGGTGGCGGCGCGAAACACCCTCGTCACGATTGGTTTCCCATTGCCGTCGCGCGCGGCGAGCAGCGCGGCTGCCGCCCGCTCGAGGACCGGCTCAACGGAATCCGCCGGGACGACGCCGCTGTTCCGCGTCGCTCGATTGATCGAGATCCACCCCCCGTACGTCGCCGCCGCGCGCGTGCGACGAAGAACGATCGTACCCGCGCTGTCGAGCGTGAGCAGCCCGGCGCGCGCGAGCACGACGTTCGGGCGAAACGACATCCACGCCGGCCGCATGCCATGCTCGCCGGTCACGAAGATGCGCACATTCGGATCATTGGACGCGAAGCCTTGCAGCTGCTCCAGGTACACGTCCATCAGCGAGTACGCGCGCTTCAACATGCGCTTGGCATTTTCGCGCCCGGCCGCTGACACGCCGGGCGTCTGCGGGCTGGCATATCCGAGGAACGTGTGCAGCGCCTCGTCCGGATACGGCAAATAGTCCGTCGTCAGATCGGCATGATACGTCTCCCAGCCCCAGGCCGAGCCGCGCATGAACTGGCGAGTGACCAGCTCCGCGGTCTCGAGATATCGATATTCGGCGATACCGGTGCCGCCGTCGGGAACGCGCGCGCCGAAGTCGCCATGCTCCATCAGCCGCCCGCCGGCATTGCCCGGTACGCCTTGCACCTCGGCATCGTACGACGCCGCGACGTCCGGCCGGTTCGCCTGAAGAACGCGGGCCTCACTGGCGTACAGCAGCAGCTTCGACCGGTCCGGCGCCAGCTCGAAGAGCCGGAAGTAGACGAAGGTGCGACGACCGCGACGCAGATCGACGCGGAGCGGCTGTGAGAAGAAGCGCGCGAGTGGACGGCCCAGCACCGGCGCGGTGTCCGTCGCGGCGAGGCGGACTTCCACGCCGTGATCACGATCCCAGTTCAGGTGCACGACGACGGTGCTGTCGTCGCGGATGACGGCGTGCAGCGAATCGCCCTCGTTGCCGAATGCCCACGACAGGTCGGCCGGCGATGCGATCGCGCGGGCCGGCGAGATCAGCTCGTTATAGATGTTCACGGCCGCGATCGTCGGCATCCGCATCGCCGCGACGCCGCTCGCTCGAGCCGAATCGAGTGCCGGGATCGGCCGCACGATCGGCATGTAGGTCGGCGGCTGCGGCGACTGCGTCGCCATGTGGCTGTACACCGTCTTGCCCTGTCGCGCGGCGGCAATCCAGATCGGCTCGGCGCGCAGCGAGGTCGCCTTGTAACCGTCCGTCCAATCGAGAATGGACGTCATCGTCACCGGCAGCATTCCGTTCGAGCTCGCCGCGACGCCGTTCACGTTCGCGTATGCTCCGGTCCAGATGGACGCATGGCCGGTCGGTGTGACGCTGGGAAAAGCCGGCCGAACCGATTCCGCGCAGACGCCGCGTCGGAACATGGCCCAGACGTGCGGTGCGGCGGCTGAATCGGCAAGCTCGCGAAAGCGTTGTTCGCTGAAACCGTCGAAGCTCACGAGGATCGCGCGATGCGGTGACGGCTGCGCCGATTGGGCGAGCAGCCGCGGAGCGACCGCCACCGCCGCGGCGACGGCGCCGTGTCGGACGACGTGAAGAATTCGCATCGCCTGAAACTATCCGCGGGGCGGCTCGGCGCGACCCGCGCCGCGGGTCAGCTCGCGCGCTCTCGCTTGATGAGATGCAGCGGGATGATGTCGCGGCTGTGCGGCGGTGTCGGTCGCGCGCCTCGGGCGACCGTCTCGAGCAGGAGGTCGCTCGGATAACCCTCGACGATCCACTCGATGATCTCGGCGAGGATCGGTCCTTCGGGGTCGATGATGCGGTCGCGCACGAGGCTGTTCACGCGGTCGTTGATCCGCCGAACGAGCGTGGCCTTCGCGACGCCGGCATGGACGGCGTCGACGACCGCGCTGCTGATCACCGCCCGCAGACGCGCGCGCGCGATGCGCGTCTCATGAATCAGCTCGAGGGCGTCGCGGGCGCGGCCGTCAGCGGCGCGAACGACGTCGGCGGGAGCCTCAGAGGCGGGTCGTGTCGCCTGGAGGGCATCGAGGAGACGACGGGACCGCTGATACGCGGCAATGGTCGTCGCAAGGGCAGCCGAATCAATTTCCGGTGCGGCAGGCCGTTCGGAACAAGGAATCATGGCAGAGGCACCTTCGTCGGTACCGGCGATGGTCGCGGCCCTCGGGCGTCGAGGTCGTTCATCTCCTATGGTCGGCGACGATGGGCGCCGAATGACGGGGCTGGAACATTCTGTTTCCTGTTTCCGCGCGTGGGGCTGCTCGTTCGCGTGTATACAGTGTTTCAACGCGAATCGGCACACGTGACCCGCCCGTGGGCGACGGGTGAGCCGACTGTTCGGTGGGGCCGGCGGGCGCACCGGGCCGTCGGACCTCGGCGAATGATTAGTGTTTTATAAAGAAACTTCGCTCATCGCCCGCCGCACCCGTCGCCTGTACTCCACTTTCCTACAGATATCGCGCCCGACTCCTACAGACACGAGTCGCGCGCGCGCGTACCCTACCTCGTCAGGAGACACATGACGACCATCCCCCGGACACTCGCCGCCGACAACGACCCGCGCGCCGTGCTAACATTCGCGGTGGAAGCGCTGCGAGCGCTCGCGTGCCGGACGCTGGAGACCTGCGGATGGGTGTACGGACTGAACGGCCCCTGGTGGGGCGTGAACACAGGCGCGCGCCTGCGCGGGGCCGCGTGACGACGACGGCTCTCGAGTTCGGCATGGCAACGGCCATCGCGCCGAGCGAGAAGAATCGGACGTGGCTGCGCAAGCTCGCGTCGACGCCGTTGCTTGCCAAGCTCGTCGTCACCGACGTGATGATCAACGTCGCGGCCGTCTGGATCGTGAACAACGCGCCGCCCCGCGACAACGTCGAGATCATTCTCACGTCCCTCATCATCACGCTCGCCCTCAACGCGGCGATCGTGTACTGGGCGCTGTTGCCCCTGCGAGCCCTCGAGGCAACCACCATCCGGGTGGCGCGCGGCGATCTGGCCGCGCGATTCGTCCCGTCGCCGCTGACCGACCGCAACCTCGCGCGCATTGGACGCACCTTCAACGATCTGCTCGACCGGCTCACGGCCGACCGCGCGCGCGCGCGTCAACTGGCCGCGCAGGTCATCAGCGCCGGCGACGGCGAACGCGCCCGCATCGCGCGCGAGCTTCACGATTCGACGGCGCAATCCCTCAGCGCCCTCGAGATGATGCTCAGCGCCGCGATCAAGGAGCAGGGCGCCTCGTCGAACGCCGAGCGCCTCGCGACGATGCACGACATCGCCCGCCAGGCTCTCGGGGAAGTCCGCACGCTGTCGCACACGGTGCATCCGCGCGTGCTCGACGATCTCGGGCTGGTGGCGGCGATCGAACATCTTGCCCGCCGGATGCGGCTGCAGAGTCCCGTCAAGATCTGGGTGGCCTCGGACGATCACGGCGCGATTCCACACGTCGCCGGCAGCGTGCTCTATCGCGTCGCGCAGGAAGCGATCGGCAATGCCATCAAGCACGCCTCGGCCCGCGAGCTGCGCGTGAGCATCCGGACGAGCGACCGCGGCGTCGTTCTCGAGATTCACGACGACGGCTGCGGATTCGACGTCGAGGCCGCCGAGGCGTCCGTGCGCGGCCTCGGGTTGTTCTCGATGCGCGAGCGGCTCGGCCTCGTCGGTGGCTCGCTCGCGATACTCAGCGCGGCCGGCATCGGCACCACCGTGCGCGCGACCGTACCCAAGGAGGCTTCGACGTGACCCGCGTTCTGCTCGTCGACGACCACGGCGTCGTCCGGCTCGGTCTGCGCACGCTGCTCTCGGCGCACGGCGACATGGAAGTCGTCGGCGAAGCGACCGATGGCCGTGAGGCTCTGTCGTTCATCGAATCGAATCCCGTCGACGTCGTCGTGCTGGATCTCACGATGCCCGGCATGGACGGCCAGACGACCACGAAGGAGATCGCCCGCCGCTTTCCGTCGACGCGCGTGGTGATCCTGACCATGCACGACGAAGAGGATTATTTACTCCCACTTCTCGAATCGGGCGCGTCTGGCTACATCGTCAAGGACTCGGCGAGCGCCGACCTCGTCGAGGCGATTCGCGCCGCGGCCGCCGGCCGCGTGTTCGTCAAGGAGACGGCGGCGAACGTGCTGGCCTCGGGTTGGACGCGCCGCGCCAGTCAGGCGCCGGCACGCGCGGCGTTCGACACGCTCAGCGATCGCGAGCGTGAGGTCTTCCGCCTGATGGCGCAGGGCTACTCGAGCACGCAGATCGGCGGTCGACTCTTCATCAGCGCCAAAACCGTCGATACCTATCGCCGGCGCATCAACGACAAGATGGGTTTCACCGAGCGGGCGCAGTACATCCGACTCGCGCTCGATCTGGGATTGCTCGTGTGAGTTAGGCGCGCGGCAACAGCTTGCAGGACAGCCTGGTGGTAGGTGGCGAAGCGGCGGGGCTTCGTTGTCTACCACCTTGCTGCGTCCGGAAGCCGCGCGACGCGAACCTAGTATGCGTCGCGCGACTTGAGCATCCGCACGACCCAGATCAACAGCACCGCGCCGAGCGTCGACGTGATGAGGGCGCCGAGCAGGCCGGGAAGCCGAATGCCGATCAGGCCGAGCGACATTCCACCGACCAGACCTCCGACCACGCCGAGGCAGAGATCCATCAGAATGCCGTAACCGGAGCCGCTCATGATCTTCCCGGCCAGGAAGCCGGCGACAATTCCAACGACGATAGCGAGGAGCACGACCGACCTCCCTCAGCGGTGAATGGACAAGGGCGACCCGAGTCCGTACGCAGCACGCTCGCGCGAGTTTCCCGGGCTCTTCACTTCCGGGTCGAGTTGTAAGCGATCGTGGCTCCGACCGCCGGCAGGAACAGGGTTGCGACAGTCGCGATGGTCTTGAGCTTCCAGGGCAGCTTACGCGCGACGGGAAAAGCCAGATACGCCGCCGCGTAGCCGAGTGCCGTGCCCCCGACCGTTGCTCCGAAGTTCCCGTGCGACGGACCGCCGTTCCCCACCCAGTTCACGGCCGCCGCGGGCCCGACCAGCGCCCCCGCAAACCCGAGCGCCACGCCGGTGTTCGACGACCCGTGCGGCCGGAAGCCCGACCCGATGGTGTACCCGACGGCGAACCCGACCGGCGCGCCGAGCATCCCCGCCGCCACCTCGCCCGCGATCCTGCCCTTCGACACCGGTTGCTTCTGTGCTTCCGCCGCGCGCGTCCACAACGCGGCGGCCAACGCGAACACGAGCGCGACGCGCATCAATTTCGGGAAAAGAGGAATTCCTGGATCCTGCCGTCCGGCGTGCGATACATCAGGCCGCGCGCCGGCGTCTTGCCGACGTCGAACAATATCGTGGCGACCTCCATTCCGCCGCGCTCCGTCGTCGCGGCGACCCGGATGTTCGCGATCGGCCCCAACGCGTTCAACGCCTTCCGCGCGGCCGCGACTCGTTCGCCGGTGAGATACTGGGTGAAGTCCTCGCCGAGCGTCGAGAGGTCGATCACCCCGTTCTGCAATTCGCTCAGGAACTTTCGCGCCGCGTTCAGCGCCGGTGCGCCGGCGATCGTCGGCAGGTCGGCGGTTGCGGGCAGCAACAGCTGGACGAGCTGCTGCTGCAGCGCGCCGATCGGTGAAAAATCCGTGTTCGAGAGCAGCACCACCGCCGATTTCGTGGCGGGAATGATCGTGTTCTGCGCGACGAACCCGGCAACCGCCCCGCCGTGGCTCAAGACGACGGCCGGACCGCGATCGTTCACGCTTTCACCGCACCCGTAGCCGCTCGTGCGACCGTCCGTCAGCCGCTGGGGTGTGGCGAGCACGTCGTAGGACTTCCGCAGGAGCAGCGTGTGAGTCAGCAGCGATTGGTCCCAGGTCAGCAGATCGGTCGGCGTCGAATACATCGCTCCCGCGGTCGCCGCCCAGCCTTTCGCCTCGGCGTCCGCCGGCAGAGGCTCGGAGAGCCCGAACGACGTGTAGCCGCGCGCCATGTCGCCGCCGATCGCCGGTTCGTACGCCGTGCGCTTCATGCCGAGCGGCGTGAGAATTTGCTGGGAGAGGAGCTGGCCGAACGGAACGCCGCTCACCTTTTCGACGACGCGTCCGAGAATGAGAAAACCCGTATTGCTGTACGAGTACCGCGACCGCGGCTCGAAATCGAGCGGGCGGGTGGCGTAGCGCTCGATGATCTCGTCCGGCGTGGCCGGCTTCTGCATCTCCTGGTCGACGAAGTCCAGCGGGTAGTAGTCGCGATAGCCCGAGAGATGGCCGCCGATGTCGAGCAGCGTGACGTCCTTCGCCCGCGTGAGGTTGGGATACCACTTCGCCACGGGGTCGCTGAACGACAGCTTGCCCTGCTCGGCAAGAAGCAGCGCGAGCGAGCAGGTGAACTGCTTCGTGACCGATCCGATCGCGAACATCGTCTGCGGCGTCACGGGCGCGCGGGTCGACAGATCGCTGACGCCGTAGCCCTTCGTCAGAATCACGCGGCCATTCTGCATGACCCCCACCGAGAGCCCGACGATGTGCTTCTCGGCGACCGCCCGGGTGATGATGCTGTCGAGCTGCGCGGCGGAAACCGACTGCGCGTGCGCGGCGCCGCCGAGAAGGAGCAGGACAGCCGAGGTTAGAGGGAGTCGTCGCATGGGAAGAAATTGTGGGAACCGGCGCCTCCCGCAAGGTCGACTGATCGTGCGCGGTCTTTCAAATCCGCGGCCGTTTCGGCGCGAATCCGCGGCCACTCCGCACGATCAGGGAACGATCTTCGGCGGTTTCGCGGGACGCGAGCCGTTGATGCGCGGCCGCGGTCCGTTCCCGACTTCCACGACGAGATCCTTCAGGTAGTTCGCGATCTTCGCGTAGTGCGGATAGTCAATGAACTCCGGCTCGTCGCTGAGCTGATGATAGTCGCCGTGCAGTCCGGTGAAGAAGAACGCGATCGGGACGCCCTGGCGCGCGTAGTTGTAGTGATCACTCCGGCCGTAGATGTTGTTGTAGCCGGACCACGACAGCGAATCGTCGTAGCGATAGTCGAACTTCAGCGGGTGCGCTGCCTTCTGGTTGACGTCGCGCACCATCTCGCCGAGGTCCTTCGAGTCGAACCACGAACCGACGACGCCGACGTAATCCGGGCCGCCGCCGGGCAAGTCACCGGCGCGGCCGCGCCCGATCATGTCGATGTTGATCTGCGCGACGACGGAGTCGAGCGGCACCGTCGGATTCTGCGTGAAGAAGGCCGATCCCTGGAGCCCGGACTCTTCGCCGGTGTGCCAGACGAAGAGCGTCGAGCGCTTTGGTTTGACCTTCATCGCCGAAATCGCTTCGGCGATCTCGAGCACGCCCATCGACCCGGAGCCGTCGTCGTCCGCGCCGTTGCGCACGGAGTCGAGCCGCGCCTTCGGATAGATCCGGCGAATGCTGTCCATGTTCACGTGAATGGACGCGAGCTGCGCCGCGGTCGGCGTGATCATGTCGTTCGCGATCAGCATCGCGTTGCGCGCGTTGTTGAACGCCTTCACGGAATCCTTGTCGAGCGGCGTCGCCACGAGCCCGACGTGGTCGTTGTGGGCGCCGATCGCCACGTACTGGTGCTTGAGCACCGGGTCGCTGCCCGGCACGATCGCGACGACGTTGCGTGCCCAGTCGCTTGGCTCCTCGACGAAGTCGAGCGACGCCGTCACCGTCCCACCCGGCGAGCCCGGCGCGAGAGACGCCACGGCGCGGCCGCCGAACAACCGGGCCGCCGCGGCGCGCGTGATCCGCAGGTTCGCCTGCGGCAGAAGCTGCGCGATCTGCTGGCGAAGCAGCGCCATCGAATCGACGGGGACCGCATTGCCGCCGCGGCCGCCGCGGGGAAAG
>JADMIO011575610.1_pt1 | contig 44266 bp, 32 predicted proteins | sample 8958161 | NCBI WGS metagenome assembly JADMIO01 (sample SAMN16585339, study PRJNA669376) | soil metagenome | isolation source: Crop rotation soil | place: USA: Cullars Rotation, Alabama | collected 2011
CGCGACTTCAAGTCACGTGAATTCCAAGCTTCGGATCCCACTGTGCTGGAAAGTCGATGCCCGCGACGGCGGCTGCGGGCAGCACCGTCAACGGCAGCGTGACGTTCGCCAACGACGGCCCCTCGATGGCGGCCGGCGTCACGTACACGCTCGGCCTGCCGCCTGGTCTCTCCAACGTCACGGTCACCGGCGTGCCTGCGGGCGCGACGGCGACGTACAACGCGGGCAGCGGCGCGGTCACGTTCACCAACATGCCGACGTCGCTCGGCGCCGGCGCCGCGATCACGCTCGGTATCGCATACACGGCGCCGCCGGCGGGCGCCGTGGTCGTGAACGCGGGCATCGACACGTCGACGAGCCAGGGCACGAACGCGAAGCCCGACAGCGATTCGGCGACGACGGCGGTCTCCGCGGTCGCCGACGTGACCACGACGGTCACCGTTCCGCCGACCGCGAACGCGGGCACCACCGTCAATGCGACGGTGACGTTCCGCAACGCGGGGCCGTCCACGGCCGCCGGCGTCACGTACACGATGAACCTGTCGCCGGGATTGGGCGGCGTCACCGTCACCGGATTGCCCGCCGGCGCCTCGTTCAGCTACAGCAGCGGCACCGGCGTCATCACGCTGTCGGGGATGCCGGCAACGCTCGGCGCGGGCTCGACGCTGACGCTCGATATCGCCTATACGGCGCCGGCGTCGGGCAGCGTCACGGTTTTCACCGCGATCGGAACGTCGACGAGCGAAGGCGCCAACGCGCTGCCCGACTCGGCCAACGACACGACGGCGATCTCGGCGCTGGCCGACGTCACGACGACCGTATCGGTGCCCTCGACGGCAATCGCCGGCAGCACGGTCAACGCGACGGCGACGTACACCAATAACGGTCCGTCGACGGCGGCGGGCGTGACCTACACGCTGACGTTGCCCGCGGGCTTGTCGAACGTCGCGTTCAGCGGCGTGCCCGCCGGCGCGACGGCCTCGTACAACGCCGGCAGCGGCGTGGTGACACTGGCGGGCATGCCGTCGAGCCTCGGCAGCGGTTCGTCGATTGCGATCGGCGTCGCGTACACGGCGCCCGCGAGCGGCGCCGTCACGCTGTCGGCCAGCATCGCGACGACGACGAGCCAGGGCCCCAACACGCTGCCCGACAGCGCTTCCGACACGACGGCGATTTCGCCGCTCGCCGACGTCGAAGCCACCGTGACGGCGCCGGCGACGGCAAACGCGGGCGACACGATCAACGCAACGGTCGCGTGGAGCAATGCGGGACCCTCGACGGCGGCCGGCGTCACCTATACGCTGACGCTGACCCCGGGCCTGTCGGGCGTCGCATTCAGCGGCTTCCCGGCCGGCGCCAGCGCGGTGTACAACGCCGGCACCGGCGGGGTGACGCTTGGCGGAATGCCGGCGAGCCTCGGGGCCGGATCGACGATCACCGTCGGCGTCAGCTACAGCGCGCCGGCATCGGGCGGCGCGACCGTCGCGGCGACGATCGGGACGACGACCAGCCAGGGCGCCAACACGCGGCCGGATTCGGCGAGTGCGTCGACTGTCGTCTCTGCCGTCGCCGACGTCACCACGACGGTGTCGCTGCCCGCATCGGCCGCCGCGGGTGCACAGGTCAGCGGAACGGTCAGCTATGCCAACGCCGGGTTGTCGACGGCGGCCGGAGTCACGTACACGCTGGGATTGCCGCCGGGGCTGACCGGCGTGTCGTTCGCCGGATTGCCGGCAGGCGCCACCGCGTCGTACGACGCCGCGAGCGGGGCGGTCACGTTCACCGGGCTGCCGGCTTCGCTGGCCGCCGGCCAGTCGCTGACGATCGGCGTCAACTTCAACGCGCCGGCATCGGGATCGGTGACGGCGAACAGCGCGATCGGCACAACGACGTCGCAGGGGGCCAACGCGCAACCCGACACCGCGAGCGACTCGACGGCGATCTCGCCCGTCGCCGACGTCACCGCGGCCGTCACGACGCCGGCATCGGCGGTCGCTGGCAGCTCGGTCACCGCGAGCGCGAGCTTCACCAACACCGGCCCGTCGACGGCTGCGGGCGTGACGTACACAATCGGCCTGCCGCCGGGCCTCGTCGGCGTCAACTTCGGCGGACTGCCCGCGGGCGCGACCGCCAGCTACGACCAGGCGAGCGGCGCGGTCACGTTCTCGGGCATGCCATCGTCGCTGACCAACGGCCAGGCGATCACGATCGGCATCGGCTACGTCGCGCCCGCGTCCGGCTCGGTGACGCTTGCCGCGTCGATCGGAACGTCGACGAGCCAGGGCGCGAATGCGCAGCCCGATGCGTCGAGCGCGGCGACCGCGATTTCGCCGCTGGCCGACGTGTCGACTTCGGTGTCGGCGCCGGCTTCCGGCACCGCCGGGGCGACGATCAACGCCTCGGTGACGTATGCCAACGCAGGCCCGTCGAAGGCAGCCGGCGTGACGTACACGCTGGGCCTGCCGCCGGGGCTCGCCAACGTGACGTTCAGCCTGTTGCCCGCCGGCGCGAGCGCGAGTTACGACGCAGCAAGCGGCGCGGTTACGTTCAGCGCAATGCCGGCGACGCTCGCGAGCGGCGCGACGGTTACGGCGGGTGTCGCATATACGGCGCCCGCATCCGGCGCGGTAACGATCGCCGGCTCGATCGTCACGACGACGAGCCAGGGTCCGAACACGCTTGCCGACAGCGCGAGCGCTACGACGGCGATCTCTCCGCTTGCCGACGTGTCGACGTCGGTGTCGGTGCCGCCGACAGCGGTCGCCGGCAGCGCGGTAAACGGGACGGTAACTTACTCGAACGCCGGCCCGTCGACGGCTGCCGGCGTCACGTTCCTGCTGGGCCTCCCGCCGGGATTGAGCGGCGTGACGTTCAACGGCCTGCCCGCAAGCGCCGCGGCCAATTACGATCCGGCAACCGGTGCGGTCACGCTGACCAACATGCCGTCGAGCCTCGGATCGGGTTCGTCGATCACGATCGGCGTCGGCTTCACCGCGCCGGCATCAGGTTCGGTGACGGTGAGCTCGAGCATCGGCACGTCGACCAGCCAGGGCGCGAATGCGCAGCCCGATAGCGCGAACGGCACGACGGCGATCTCGCCGCTCGCGGACGTGACGACGACCATCACGACGCCGGGCGCGGCGGTCGCGGGCAGCACGGTCAACGCGACCGTCACGTACAGCAACACCGGCCCGTCGACGGCCGCCGGTGTCACGTACATCCTCGGTTTGCCGCCGGGGCTGAGCGGCGTGACATTCAACGGAGTGCCCGCGGGCGCAACGGCGGCGTACGACATCGCGAGCGGATCGGTCGCTTTCACGGGAATGCCGGCGAGCCTCGGCGCGGGATCGAGCGTTACCGTCGGCATCGCGTACACGGCGCCGGCGTCGGGATCGGTGGTGATCGCGAGCGAGATCGGCACCTCGACGAGCCAGGGCCCGAACACGCTGCCCGATACGACGACGGGCACGACGGCGATCTCGCCGCTCGCCGACGTGACGACCAGCGTGACGTTGCCGCCGAGCGCGGTCGCGGGCAGCACCGTGGGCGGCAGCGTCACGTACGGCAACGCCGGACCTTCGACGGCCGCGGGCGTCGCCTACAGCTTCGGCCTGCCGCCGGGCTTGAGCAACGTGAATTTCAGCGGCGTCCCGGCCGGTGCGACCGCGACGTACGACGCGGCCACCGGCGCGGTGACGTTCACCGGCATGCCGTCGGCGCTCGGCGCTGGGTCGAGCGTTACCGTCGGCGTCAGCTTCACCGCGCCGGCCTCGGGCGCGGTCACCGCGACGAGCACCATCCAGACTTCGACGAGCCAGGGCGCGAATACGCAACCGGACAGCGCGAGCGCGACAAGCGCGATCTCCCCGCTCGCCGACGTCGGCGCCAGCGTCAGCGTGCCGCCGACTGCGATCGCGGGCAGCACCGTCAACGCGAGCGTGACGTTCGGCAACGCGGGCCCGTCGATTGCCGCGGGCCTGACCTACGTCATCGGCCTGCCGCCGGGGCTGTCGAACGTCGTGATCGGCGGAGTGCCCGCCGGCGCGACCGCCAACTACGACAGCGCGACCGGCGCGGTCACCTTCGCCGGGATGCCGGCGTCGCTTGGCGCCGGGTCGAGCATCGCGATCGGCGTTGCGTACACGGCGCCCGCGAGCGGCTCGGTGGCGCTGAGCGCAACGATCGGCACGTCGACCAGCCAGGGCCCGAATGCGACGCCCGACACCGATACGCAGGCGACGGCGATCTCGCCGCTCGCCGACGTGTCGGCCACGGTGAACGTGCCGGCGAGCGCCGTCGCGGGCAGCACGGTCAACGGCTCGATCGTGTTCGGCAATGCAGGTCCGTCGACGGCCGCCGGCGTCACGCACACGGTCGGCCTGCCGCCCGGGTTGACCAACGTCACGTTCAGCGGACTCCCCGCGGGAGCGACGGCGACGTATGACGCGGCGAGCGGCGCAGTGACGTTCGTCGGAATGCCGGCAAGCCTCGGCGCCGGATCGACGCTCGCGCTCGGCGTCGCGTTCACGGCGCCCGCGGCTGGCGCCGTGTCGTTGAGCGCATCGATTGGCACGTCGACGAGCCAGGGCGCGAATGCGCTCTCCGACACCGACACCGGCACCACGACGGTTTCGCCGCTCGCCGACGTATCAGCCAGCGTCAACCTGCCCGCAAGCGCGATCGCGGGCAGCAGTGTCAGCGGGACCGTCACGTTCGCCAACGCGGGTCCGTCGATCGCCGCCGGCGTCGCGTACACGCTGGGCCTGCCGCCGGGCCTGGCCAACGTCACGTTCAATGGACTGCCGCCGGGGGCCACGGCCACGTACGACGCGGCGTCGGGTGCGGTGACGTTGACTGCAATGCCGGCGAGCCTCGGCTCCAGCGCAAGCGTGATCGTCGGCGTCGGCTTCACCGCTCCGGCGGCCGGCTCGGTCGCCGCGACCGCAACGATCGCGACCAGCACCAGCCAGGGCACCAACGCGCTCGCCGACAGCGACACCGGCACGACCGCGATCTCGCCGCTTGCCGACGTGTCGACGACGATCTCGACGCCGCCGACCGCGGTCGCCGGAAGCACCGTCAACGCAACGGTCACGTTCGGCAATGCCGGTCCGTCGACCGCCGCGGCAGTGAGCTACACGCTGAGCCTCGCGCCGGGGCTTGCGGGCGTCGCGATCAGCGGAATGCCGCTCGGCGCGACCGCGAGCTACGACGCGGCGACGGGTGCCGTCGCGTTCACCAACATGCCGCCGAGCCTCGGCGCCGGATCGTCGTTCACCATCGGCATCGCGTTCGTCGCGGCGGCGAGCGGCTCGGTTGTCATCGCGAGCAGCATCGCGACGTCGACCAGCGAAGGCATCGATCCCACGCCCGATTCGGACAGCGCGGCGACGGCGATATCGCCGGTTGCCGACGTTACGGTGGACGTCAACGTTCCGGCATCGGCCGCGGCGGGCAGCACCGTCAACGGCACGGTCACGTTCAGCAACGCAGGACCGTCGAGCGCGGCCGGCGTCACGTACAACCTGACACTGACGAGCGGACTCTCGGGCGTCGTCATCAGCGGACTGCCGCCGGGCGCGTCCGCCAGCTACAACGCGGCGAATGGAGTGGTCACGTTGTCCGGGATGCCGGCGTCGATCGGCGCCGGGTCGACGATCGACGTGCAGGTGCGCTTCACCGCGCCGCCGACCGGCTCGGTCACCGTCGTTGCCGGCATCGGCACGTCGACGAGCGAAGGCGCGAACGCGCTGCCCGACAGCGCCAACGGCACGACGGCGATCTCCGCGGTTGCCGACGTGACGACGTCGGTGTCGGTGCCCCCGACCGCGGTCGCGGGCAGCGCGGTCAGCGGAACGGTCACGTACAGCAACGGCGGTCCGTCGATCGCGGGCGGCGTCGCGTACGCACTGACGCTGCCGCCGGGACTCTCGAACGTGACGATCGGCGGGCTGCCACCCGGCGCGAGCGCGACGTACAACACGGGGACCGGCATCGTGTCGTTCGCGGCAATGCCGTCGAGCCTCGGCGCCGGGTCGAGCGTTGCGCTGACGGTCGGATTCACGGCGCCCGCGAGCGGCGCGGTCAGTGTCACCAGCCAGATCTCGACGACGACGAGCCAGGGCGCCAACGCGCAGCCGGACAGCGCGACCGATACGACGGCGATCTCGCCGCTCGCCGACGTCACGACGACGGTGACGACGCCGGCGACGGCGACCGCCGGCACGACCGTCAACGCGACGATCACGTACAACAACGCGGGCCCGTCGGCGGCGGCGGGGATGACGTACACGACGACGCTGGCGCCCGGGCTGTCGGGCGTCGCGTTCAGCGGACTGGGCGGCGCGACCGCGACGTACAACGCGGCGAACGGCACCGTGACGTTCGGCGGGATGCCGTCGACGCTCGGCGCCGGAACCACGCTGACGATCGGCGTCGCATACACCGCACCCAACACCGGCGGCGCCGTGATGATCTCGAGCGGCGTAGGTACGACGACGAGCCAGGGGCCGAACACGCTGCCCGACGCCGCGTCGGCAACGACGACGATCAACGCCAACGCCGACGTGACGACGACCGTGTCGGTCCCGGCAAGCGCAGGCGCGGGCACGACGGTCAACGGCAGCGTCACCTATCGCAACGCGGGACCGTCGCCGGCCAACGGCGTCACGTACACGCTGGCTGTCGCGCCAGGACTTGCCGGAGTCACCGTCGGCGGGTTGCCGGCCGGCGTGAGCGCAACCTACGATCCGGCGACCGGCGGCATCTCGTTCAACGGCATGCCGACGAGCCTGCCGGCGAACGCCACGCTGCCGCTGACACTGTCGTTCACCGCACCGGCGTCTGGGTCGGTCACCGTGTCGAGCGCGATCGGCACGACGACCGCGCAAGGTGCCAACACGCTGCCCGACAACGCGACGGCAACGACCGCGGTATCGCCGGTCGCCGATGTCACGACGACGATCGCGGTACCCGCGTCGGCCGCGGCGGGGTCGACCGTGAGCGCGACAGTGACTTTCACCAACGGCGGGCCGTCGACTGCCGCCGGAATGACGTACACGATCGGCTTGCCGCCGGGACTCGCCGGCGTGACGTTCACCGGCATGCCGGCCGGCGCGAGCGCGACCTACGATCCAGCCAGCGGCGCGGTGACGATCGCCGGAATGCCCGCGTCGCTCAACGCGGGCGCGAGCACGTCGGTGACGTTCACGTTCGCCGCTCCGGCGAGCGGCGCGGTCGTCGTTTCGAGCACCGTGGGCAGCGCGACCAGCCAGGGCACGAACACGCTGCCCGATACCGGCACCGCGACGACGGCGATCTCGCCGGTCGCCGACGTGACGACAACGTTCACGCTGCCGGCGAGTGCGGTCGCGGCCGCAACGGTCAACGGCACCGTTGCATTCACCAACGCCGGCCCATCGACGGCGGCCGGCGCCACCTACGGCATCGGCCTGCCGCCGGGCCTCGCCAACGTCACGTTCAGCGGAGTGCCGCCCGGCGCGAGCGCGACGTACAACGCGGCGACCGGTACGGTGACGCTGTCCGCAATGCCGGCGACGCTCAATGCCGGCCAGTCGATCAGCATCGGCGTGTCGTTCACCGCGCCCGCCAACGGCGCGGTCACCGGCACCAGCACGATCGGCACGTCGACCAGCGAAGGCGCCAACGCGCTGCCCGACAACGCATCGGCGACGACGGCGATTTCGCCGCTCGCCGACGTCACGACGTCGATCACGCTGCCGGCGACGGCGACTGCCGGCAGCATCGTCAACGGTGCCGTCACGTACAGCAACGCCGGACCGTCGGCGGCTGCGGGCATCACGTACACGCTCGGACTCCCGCCGGGACTGACCAACGTGTCGTTCGGCGGATTGCCCGCCGGCGCGACCGCCGCGTACGACGCGGCAACCGGCGCGGTGACGCTGACCGGATTCCCGACGACGCTCGCGAGCGGCGCGAACGTCACGTTCAACGTTTCGTTCACCGCGCCGCCGAGCGGATCGACGACGATGGCGTCGTCGCTGTCGACGTCGACGTCGCAAGGTCCGAACACGCTGCCCGACAATGCGAGCGCAACCACCGCCGTGTCGCCGCTCGCCGATGTGACCGCCGCGGTGACGCTGCCGGCGACGGCAATTGCGGGCGCGACGGTCAACGGCACGGTGACGTTCGGCAATGCGGGACCGTCGATTGCAACCGGCGTCACGTATACGCTCGGACTGCCGGCCGGACTGTCGGGCGTTTCGCTCACCGGCCTGCCCGCGAGTGCGAGCGCGTCGTACAACCCGGCGAGCGGCGCCGTCACATTTGCCGGCATGCCCGCGTCGCTCGGATCGGGATCGAACATCGCGATCGGCATCGCGTTCGTTGCACCGGCGACAGGCTCGGTCACCGTCAACGCGACGATCGGGACGACGACGAGCCAGGGTCCCAACGCGCAGCCCGATTCGGCCTCGGCAACGACGGCGATCTCGCCGCTCGCCGACGTGACGACCGGCGTGTCGGCGCCGGCGCTTGCAACGGCAGGCGCGACGGTCAACGCGAGTGTCACGTTCTCCAACGCGGGACCGTCGCCGGCGTCGGGCGTCGGATACACGCTCGGGTTGCCCCCAGGACTCACCGGCGTCCTGCTCACCGGCCTGCCGCCGGGCGCGACGGCGACGTACGATCCGGCGACCGGCGGCGTGACCTTCACCGGCATGCCGTCGACGCTCGGCGCGGGCGCGACGATGACGATCGGCGTGGCGTTCACCGCGCCCGCCACCGGCTCGGTCGTCATCGCCAGCGACATCGCGACGGCGACCGGCCAGGGTCCCAACACGTTGCCCGATTCGGCGACGGCGACCACGGCGATCTCGCCGCTCGCCGACGTGACGACGACGCTGGGCCTTCCGGCGTCGGCAGTTGCCGGCAGCACGGTGTCCGGCACCGTGACGTTCAGCAATGCCGGACCGTCGGTCGCGGCGGGTGTTACCGTCCAACTCGGGCTTCCGCCGGGTCTCGCCGGCGTCACCTTCACCGGACTGCCCGCGGGCGCCGCGGCGACGTACAACGCGTCGACCGGCGCGGTAACGTTCACCGGAATGCCGTCGACGCTCGGCGCGGGTACGACGATCGCGATCGGCGTCGCGTTCACCGCGCCGTCGTCGGGATCGGTGGTCGCGACGTCGGCGATCGGAACGACGACGAACCAGGGCACCAACACGCTGCCGGACAGCGCGACGGCGATGTCGGCCGTGTCGCCGCTCGCCGACGTCACCGTCGGTGCGACGCTGCCTGCGACGGCCGTTGCCGGAAGCATCGTCAACGGATCGGTAACCTTCTCCAACGCCGGCCCGTCGGCCGCGGCAGGAGTCACGTACGCGATCACGCTGCCGACCGGACTTGCGGGCGTCGGCTTCAGCGGGCTTCCGTCGGGCGCGACGGCCACGTACAACGCGACTACCGGCGTAGTCACGTTCGCGGGGATGCCGACCAGCCTCGGCGCCGGTTCGTCGATGACCCTCGGCGTGACGTTCACGGCGCCGGGCAGCGGCGCGGTGACGATGGCGGCGTTGATCGGCACGTCGACCAGCCAGGGTCCGAACACGCTGGCCGACAACGCGAGCGCCACCACGGGCGTGTCGCCGCTCGCCGACGTGACGACCAGCGTGTCGCTGCCTCCGTTGGTGACGGCCGGCGCGCCCGTCAACGGATCGATGACGTTCTCCAACGCCGGCCCGTCGCCCGGCGCAGGCATGGCGTACGGCGCGAACCTGCCGGCGGGGCTCGCCGGCGTGACGTTCAACGGTGTGCCGGCCGGCGCGAGCGCGACGTACAACGCCGGAACGGGCGCGGTGACGTTCACCGGATTGCCGGCGACGCTGGGCGCCGGCGTGTCGTTCACCATCGGCGTCGCGTTCAACGCGCCGGGGACCGGTTCGGTGACGATTGCCACGTCAATCGCGACGACGACCGGGCAGGGCGCCAATACGCTGCCCGACTCGGCCAGCGACACCGTCGCCATCTCGCCGCTCGCCGATGTCACGACGACCGTATCGATGCCGCCGAACGCGGTCGGCGGGACGACTGTGACCGCGTCGGTCACGTACCTGAACGCGGGTCCGTCGCCTGCGGCCGGGCTCACCGACACGGTGACGCTGCCGCCGGGCCTCGCCAACGTGACGTTTGCCGGACTTCCGGCCGGCGTCACCGCGACGTATTCGCCGGCAACCGGTACCGTGACCCTCGCCGGAATGCCGACGACCCTGGGCGCCGGATCGAGCATCGTGTTCACGATCAGCTACACCGCGCCGTCGAACGGGTCGGTGACGCTGACGTCGACGATCGGAACGACGACCGGGCAGGGACCCAACACGCTGCCCGACAGCGGGTCGCGGACGACGCTGATCTCGGCGGCCGCGGGGCCGACGGCCGACCTGGCGATCGTCAAGACACGCAACGGCGCGCTCGTTGCCGGCGGCAGCGTCGCGTACACGATCACGGTGACCAACAACGGTCCGTCCGAAGTCGTCGGCGCCGTCGTCAACGACACCGCTCCGTCCGGCGTCACGTTCGGCAACTGGTCGTGCGCGGTGACATCGCCCGGCTCGGGCGGCACGGTGACAACGGCGTGCGGCGCGGCATCGGGATCGGGCAACATCGGCGCGCTCGTGACGATGAAGAACGGCGCCGTGATCACGTTCACCGTGCCGGCGACGGTGTCGGCATCGGCGAGCGGAACGATCGCCAACGTCGCGACGGTAACGCCGCCCGGCGGCACCAGCGATCCGACGCCGAACAACAACACGACGACCGAAACGGGAACCGTCACGCTCGTCTCCGACCTGTCGATCACCAAGACGAGCACGCCGAGCCCGTACGTGCCGGGTGGCGCGCTGACGTACACGATCGTCGCGATGAACGCAGGGCCGAGCAACGCGATCGGCGCGCGGATCCAGGACTTCCTGCCGAATGCGCTCGCGTCGTTCACGTGGACGTGCGTGCCGACCGGCGCGGGCGCGTCGTGCGGCACCGCGAGCGGCTCGGGCAACATCGACCAGCTGATCAACATCCCGGTCGGCGCGCGCGTGACGTTCACGCTGTCCGGCACGGTGCCCGCATCCCAATCCGGCGTCATCAGCAACACCGCGACGCTGACCGTTCCGCCCGGCACCAACGACCCGACGCCGAACGACACGACCGTGACCAACGTCAACTCGGCGACACCGCTTGCCGACCTGAGAATCGCCAAGTCGCATACCGGGACGTTCTCGCTCGGCCAGGTCGGCGCCACGTACACGATCGTCGTCAGCAACAGCGGGAACGCGACGAAGGCCGCCGGCAACATCGTCGCGGCGACCGACACGCCGCCCGCCGGCATCACGATCACCGCGATGAGCGGAATCGGCTGGAACTGCAGCACGATGCCGATGTGCACGCGCTCCGATGCGCTCGCCGCCGGCGCGAGCTATCCGCCGCTGACGGTGACGGTCAACGTGTCGCAGGGCGCGACGTCGCCGCTCGTCAACACGGCCGACGTGCTGCTGTCGGGCCAGGCCGAGTCCGACTACAACAACAACACGGCAACCGATTCGACGACGATCGCGCTTCCGGCGCTCGCCGATCTCGCAATCGCGAAGTCGCACTCGGGCGACCTCAACCAGGGGCAGGTCGTCCGCTACTCGATCGTCGTCAGCAACGCGGGAACGACGGCAAAACTTGCAGGCAACCTGGTCAGCGTCACCGATACCGCGCCCGCGGGCCTCGCGATCACCGCGATGCGCGGCGACGGCTGGTCGTGCGACGTGCTTCCGACGTGCACGCGGACCGATGCGCTCGGACCCGGCTCCGCGTACCAGGAGCTCGTCGTCATCGCGAAGGTCGCCGCGAATGCGTCGACGCCGCTCGTCAACAGCGCGCGCGTCACGCTGACCGGACAGCCGGAAGCGACGACCGCGAACAACGTGGTCAACGATGCCGCGAACGTGATCGCGGTGCCCGACCTCGCGATCGCGAAGACGCACTCGGGCAGCTTCCTCGCCGGGCAGCGCGGAGTCCAGTACACGATCACGGTGACCAACATCGGATCGGCGGCCAAGGCCGCGGGCAACGCCGTCGAAGTCGACGAGGCGCCCCCGTTCGGGTTGATCGTTACCGGGCTCGCCGGCGCCGGATGGAATTGCGTGGTGCAGCCGACCCCGACGTGCACGCGATCCGACGCGCTCGGCGCGGGCGTTGCGTATCCGCCGATCGTCGTCACCGCCGACATCGCGATCAATGCGATATCGCCGCTCTTCAACGGCGCGACGGTCACGCTGTCGGGCCAGGGCGAGTCGGAATACGACAACAACTTCGTCGTCGACGCGACGATCATCGTCGGAACGCCGATCCCGGCGATGAGCCCGTGGGCATTGCTGTTGATGATGCTCGGCCTGTCGGGCATCGCGTTTACAGGACTGCGCCGACTGCGGCGATTACGATAGCGAAGGTAGAATTCCCCGCTAATCGATCGGGAGAAGCTTCATCGTGGCGGCGATTGCGCTCGACAATGTCAGCAAGGCGTGGGGCGGCCGCGATGGCGCCCCCGCGACCCGTGCGGTGGGCGTCGATCGCATCAGCTTCGCGACCGACGCCGGCAAGTTCCTCGTGCTGCTCGGGCCGTCGGGCTGCGGCAAGTCGACGACGCTGCGCCTGATCGCAGGCCTCGAGACCGCGGATTCCGGCCGCATCCTGATCGCCGGCGACGACGTCACCGCGCTGCCGCCGTCGAAGCGGCACCTGTCGATGGTGTTCCAGTCGTACGCGCTGTTTCCGCATCTCACCGTCGCCGAGAACATCGTGTTCGGGCTCAAGGTGCGCAAGGCGTCGCCCGCGGACCAGCGCCGCGGGCTCGAGCGCGTCGCTGCGCTGCTCGGACTCACGTCGCTGCTGCAGCGCAAGCCCAACCAGCTGTCCGGCGGCCAGCAGCAGCGGGTCGCGCTCGGCCGCGCGATCATCGCCGAGCAGCCGGTGTGCCTGATGGACGAGCCGCTGTCGAACCTCGACGCGCAATTGCGCAACGACATGCGCCGCGAGCTGCGCGCGCTGCAGCAGTCGCTGGCGATGACGATGGTGTACGTGACGCACGACCAGGCCGAGGCGATGAGCATGGCCGACCAGGTGATCCTTCTGCGCGAGGGACGCATCGAACAGGACGCGACGCCCGACGAGATGTACGCACGGCCGGCATCGGCGTTCGCGGCGAAGTTCATCGGCACGCCGCCGATGAACCTGATGCCGGGCACGGCGCTCGCCGCGTCGAGTCCCGCCTGGTCACGGCGACTCGGCGCCAGGGCGGATGCCATCGTCGTCGGCGTAAGGCCCGAGGACGTCACGATCACCGAAGCGACCGACGCCGTTCCGGCGACGATCGCATCGATCGAGTATCTGGGCGCCGATTCGGTCGTCGCGTGCACGATCGGCGAAGCGCGCGCGGCCGGTGGCCCGGCGACGCTTGCGGTCCGCGCCAAGGGTAAACTCTCGCGAAAGCCCGGCGAAACGGTGCACCTCGACTGGGACGCGAATGCGTTGCACGGCTTCGATCCGAACGGCGGTCTCCGGCTGCCCGACGATGCGATCCGCGCGCTCCAGCGGGTTCCACAATAGATTCCAATAACGTTTCAACAAGGAGGATTTTCCGCATGCAATTCATCGTACGTTCGCTGTGCGCGCTCGCGCTCGCCATCGCCGCCGGGCTGGGTGCCGGCGGCGCGGTGGCGCAGACCACCGAGATCTCGTTCTTCTATCCCGTCGCCGTCGGCGGACCGGTCACCAAGCTGATCGACCAGTACGCGGCGGACTTCGAGAAGGAGAACCCGACGATCAAGGTGAAGCCGATCTATGCGGGGAGCTACCAGGACACGATCACCAAGGCGCTGACCGCGCACAAGAGCGGCGAGCCGCCGGTCCTGTCGGTGCTGCTGTCGACCGATACGTTTACCCTGATTGATGAGGACGCAATTGTCCCGATTGACAACTTCGCGACGTCATCCGAGGACAAGGCGTGGCTGCAAAGCTTCTATCCGGCGTTCATGCAGAACGGCCACATCAACGGCAAGACGTGGGGCGTGCCGTTCCAGCGTTCGACGATCGTGCTGTACTGGAACAAGGAGCTGTTCAAGGAGGCGAGTCTCGATCCGAACAAGCCGCCGGCGACGTGGGCCGAGATGGTCGCCGACGCGCAGAAGCTGACGAAGAAGGATGCGTCGGGCAAGGTCACGCAGTACGGAGTCCAGATCCCGTCGTCGGGATTTCCGTACTGGCTGTTCCAGGGCCTGACCACGGAGAACGACGCGATCCTGATGAACAACGCGGGCACCGAGGTCTACTTCGACAAGCCGGGCGTGATCGACGCGCTGCAGTTCTGGGTCGACCTGTCGAAGAAGCACGGCGTGCAGCCCCCCGGCATCACCGAATGGGGCACGACGCCGCGCGACTTCTTCGAGAAGAAGATCGCGATGATGTGGACGACGACCGGCAATCTGACCAACGTCAAGGCCAACGCGAAGTTCGATTTCGGCGTCGCGATGCTGCCCGCGAACAAGAAGCGCGGCAGCCCGACCGGCGGCGGCAACTTCTACATCTTCAAGAAGAGCACACCGGCGCAGCAGCAGGCCGCGTACCGCTTCATCAAGTGGATGACGACGCCCGAGCGCGCGGCGAAGTGGGGAATCGACACCGGTTACGTCGCCGTGCGCGCCGATGCGTTCGAGACGCCGGTGATGAAGCAGTACGTCGCGGGCTTCCCGGCGGCAGCCGTTGCGCGCGACCAGCTGCAGTACGCGGTCGCCGAGTTCTCGACGCACGACAACCAGCGCGTGACGAAGGCGTTGAACGACGGTTTGCAGGCGGCGCTCACCGGCACGAAGTCACCGGCCGATGCGATGAAGGATGCGCAGCGCGAAGCGGATCGGATCCTGCGCGCTTACAAGTAGCCGCGCTGTCTCCGGCAAAGATCTTGAAACCACAGAGGACACAGAGCTCACAGAGGGATTGCCTCTGTGTCCTCTGTGTCCTCTGTGGTGGATAGCTTTTTCGAAAAGTGCGCGCGGAACGGATTGCGACGAACGTCCAGGGCTGGCTGCTCGTGCTGCCGGCCGTGGCGTTCCTCGCGCTGTTCACCCATTACCCGACGGTGGCAACGCTGTGGGACAGCTTCTTCTCGACGGCGAAAGGCGCGCGCAAGAGCGTCTTCATCGGCGCCGACAACTACGCGCAGATGATCGACGACCCGATCTTCTGGCAATCGCTTGTCAACAACTTCTGGTTCGCGCTCGGCACCATCCCGATCTCGATCGGCCTCGCACTCCTGATGGCGGTGTGGGTCAACGGGCGCATCGCGGGGAAGGGCATCCTGCGCCTCGCGTACTTCACGCCGACGATCCTGCCGATGATCGCCGTCGCCAACATCTGGCTCTTCTTCTACACACCGCAATACGGGTTGCTCGAGCAGTTCACGTCGGCGCTCGGACTTCCCGCGCACAACTGGCTCGGCAGCAAGGACACGGTACTCACCTGCCTGATCGTCGTCGCGATCTGGAAGGAGGCCGGATTCTTCATGATCTTCTACCTCGCGGCGCTGCAGCAGATGTCGCCGAGCCTCGCCGAAGCGGCGTCGATCGAAGGCGCGTCGCGCTGGTACTTCTTCCGCCGCATCACGTTCCCGCTGCTGATGCCGACGACGCTCTTCGTGCTCGTCAACGCCGTGATCAACTCGTTCCGCCTCGTCGACCATGTCGTCGTGATGACGAAAGGCGGTCCCGACAATGCGAGCGCGCTGCTGCTCTACTACATCTACGAAGTGGGCTTCAAATACTGGGATTCGTCGTACGCCGCGGCGCTGACGATGGTGCTGCTGGTGATGCTGGGCGCGCTCGCCGTCGGTCAGTTCCTGTACGTCGATCGCAAGGTGCATTACCGGTGACAGGCGCACAGTGATCGCGACGAGCACACCCATCCGGATGTCGCGCACCACGCTCGCGCTCGAGACCGCCGGCGCGTGGCTGCTCGCGATCCTGTGGATCCTGCCGCTCGTCTATGCGTTCTGGACGGCGTTCCATCCGCCCGAATTCGCGACGCGATTCGCGCTCGATGCGCCGCTTACGCTGGACAACTTCCGCCGCGCATGGGACGCGGCGCCGTTCTCGCGCTACTTCGTCAACACGATGCTGCTGGTCGCGATGGTGCTCATCGTCCAGCTCGTGCTGTGCACGCTTGCCGCATATGCGTTCGCGCGCTTTGCGTTCGCGGGCCGCAACCTGCTGTTCATCCTGGTGCTCGTGCAGCTGATGATCATGCCCGAGGTGCTCCTCGTCGAGAACTACCGGACGATGAGCCGGCTCGGACTGCTCGACACGCTGCCGGCGATCGGCCTTCCGTACATGGCATCGGCGTTCGGCATCTTCCTGCTGCGGCAGACATTCAAGTCGATTCCCTCGGAGCTCGAGGATGCGGCGCGCGTCGAAGGCGCCAGCGCGCTGCAGATCCTGACGCGCGTCTACGTGCCGCTCGCGCGCCCGGTATATCTCGCGTTCGCGCTGGTCTCGGTCAGCTATCACTGGAACAACTTCCTGTGGCCGCTCGTCGTCACCAACACGACCACCGCGCGCCCGCTGACGGTCGGGCTGCAGGTGTTCTCGTCGATCGACCAGGGCATCGACTGGTCGATCATCACGGCAGCGACGCTGCTGTCCGTCGCGCCGCTGCTGGTGGCGTTCCTGCTGTTCCAGCGGCAGTTCGTGCAGTCGTTCATGCGCGCCGGTATTCGCTGAAACGCGCAGCGCCAGGGAGAAATGGCATGAAGCTCGTCACATGGAACATCCAGTGGTGCCTGGGCGTCGACGGTCGCGTCGATCCGGAGCGCATCGTGCGCGACGCGAAGGCGTTCGCCGACTTCGACGTGTTGTGCCTGCAGGAAGTCGCGCGCAACTATCCGGGACTGAAGGCGAACGACAAGACCGACCAGTTCGCGAAGCTCGCCTCGCTGCTGCCCGGCTTCACCCCGATCGAAGGCGTCGCCGTCGACGATTTCTCGTCGGAGCACGGCCGTCGCGAGTTCGGCAACATGGTGCTCACGCGCCTGCCGGTGATCTCCGCGTTTCGCCACCTGCTGCCGTGGCCCGCCGATCCGCACGTGCCGACGATGCAGCGGATGGCGCTCGAAGTCGTGCTGAAGACGGCGAAGGGTCCGTTGCGGGTCACGACGTCGCACCTCGAGTTCTATTCGGAGAAGCAGCGCGAGGCGCAGGTCGCGCGGCTGCGCGAGCTGCAGGCCGACGCGGCCGGCCACGCGAAGGACACGTGGCAGGAGGAGAAGAAGGGCGGCCCGTTCGAGCTGCGCGATCGCGGCCCCTCCGGCATCCTGTGCGGCGACTTCAACTACGAGATCGACGAGGACATCCACCAGCGGCTGCAGGCGCCTATCCACGACGCATCGGGTCCGGTGCCGCGCTACGTCGACGCGTGGAAGCTCGTGCACGGCGACAAGCTGCACGATCCGACGGTCGGCGTCTACGACAAGGAACAGTGGAACGACCGGATGTTCTGCTGCGACGTGATCTGCGTCACCGAGGACATCGCCTCGCGTGTCGTCGACATGCGCGTCAACCTCGAGACGCCGGCGTCGGACCACCAGCCGGTGCTGCTCGAGATCGCCGACTGATCGTCGCCGCGCGAGAGCTCTCCGCTCACGCAGTCCGGCGCTTCTCCATCACCGCGGGATTGACGACGTTGGTCGGCGTGCCGTTCGCGTACGCGACGATCTGGTCGAAGATGTCGGAGAACTGCAGCTCATACTCGTCCTTCGTCACGTAGCCGATGTGCGGCGTGAACACGCTCGTCGCGTGCCGGAAGAGGGGGTTGGACGGATCGCGCACCGGCTCGTTCTCGAGCACGTCGATCGCCGCCTGGCCCGGCCGTCCGTTGGTCAGCGCTTCGTCGAGCGCGCCGGCGACGACCAGCTCGGCGCGGCTGGTGTTGACGAAGATCGCCGACGGCTTCATTCGCGCGAGGTCGCCGGCGGTGACGATGCCGCGCGTCGCATCGACGAGCCGCATGTGCAGCGTCAGCACGTCGCATTGCTCGAAGAACGCTTCCTTCGACACGGCGACCGCGTACCCATCGGCCGCGGCGCGCTCGCGCGATTGCTCGCGCGCCCACACGACGACGTTCATTCCGAACGCGCGGCCGTAGCCCGCGACGGCGCCGCCGATGCGGCCCCAGCCGAAGATGCCGAGCGTCTTGCCGCGCAGCGTCGAGCCGACGCCGTTCTGCCAGCGCCCGGCGAGCAGCGAGCCCATCTGCTGCGGGATCTGCCGCGCCGTCGCCAGGATCAGCCCCCACGTGTGCTCCGCCGTCGCGTACGACGGCGTCCCCGCATGCATGTTCGACGACACGACGATGCCGTGCTCGGTGCACGCGTCGATGTCGATGTGCGGATAGACGCTGCGCTGGCTGATCAGCCGTAGCTTCGGCAGCCGCTCGATCAGCGGGCGCCGGATCTTCGTGCGCTCGCGGATCAGCACCAGTACCTCCGTGTCGGCGAGGCGCTCGGCGAGGCGGTCGACGTCCTGGACGTGGTCGTTCCAGATCGTCACGTCGTGGCCGCGCAGCTTCGCGAAGCACGGCAGGTCGCGCAGCGTGTCGAAGTAGTCGTCGAGTATCGTGACCTTCATGGCGAGAGCGGCGGTTCCGTCGGTTGTCTGCCGGACCGCGATTATCCGCGAAGCGCCGGACAGCGCGGAACTCCGGGGAAGTCCTGTCCCGTCGAGAGTGCGGCCGAAATTGCAACTTTTCGTGTCCGTGCTAGTCTTAGCGGCTGCGGCGAATCTTCAGCTCGCCACTCGCGGAGGGAATATGGCAACAGATTGGAACGCATTCGGCAACCAGGCGGCAACGGCAGGCGCGCCGGCGGTGCTCGTCGATGCGGAACGACAGAACAAGGTCCTGCGCAACACGTACTGGCTGCTCGCGCTGACGATGATTCCAACGGTGATCGGCGCGCTGATCGGCGTGACGTTTGCGTTCGGACCCATCTTCCGCAATTACCCGATCCTCGCGCCGATCGGCATGTTCGTCATCATGCTGGGGCTGCTCTTCGGCGTGTCGGCCGCGCGCAACAGCGCACTCGGCGTGGTGCTGATCTTCGCGTTCACGTTCGTCGCGGGCTTCTTCCTCGGGCCGATCCTTCAGGTCGCCGCGGGTTTGCGCAACGGCGGCCAGCTGATCGCGCTGTCCGGCGGAATGACCGCGGTGATCCTGTTCACGATGGCGGGCATCGCGACGGTGACGAAGAAGGACTTCAGCTTCCTGGGCAAGTTCCTGTTCATCGGACTCATCCTGCTGATCGTCGCGTCGCTCGCGAATATCTTCTTCCAGATCCCCGCGCTGCAGCTCACTCTGTCGGCTATCGCAGTGCTCATCTTCTCCGCGTACATTCTGTATGATGTAAGCAACATCATCCATGGCGGCGAGACGAATTACGTGATGGCGACTGTCAACCTTTACCTGGACATATATAATATTTTCGTCAGCCTGCTGAATTTGCTGATGGCATTTTCTGGGCAGCGTGACTAAGTTAGTATCAACAGCACATTACGGGCGGCCTCATCAGCCGCCCTTTTTTTAGCCTCGCGAAAAACTGTCGCCTGCAGGCGACAGTTTTCGAGCGAACGCCGTTCGCTCACGCCGCGTCACGCTCGAACAGGGCGATCGACTCCACATGCGCGGTATGCGGGAACATGTTGACGACCCCCGCCGACACGAAGCGATAGCCGTGCACGTTGACGAGCACGCCGGCGTCGCGCGCGAGCGTTGCCGGACTGCACGACACGTACACGATGCGCGCGATCTGCCTGGCAGGCAACGAGCGCACGATCTCGATCGCGCCTTCGCGCGGCGGGTCGATCATCAGCTTGGTCACGTTGCCCCATGCGGCGAAATGCTCGGGCGTCGCTTCGAACAGGTTCGCTTGATGGAACTCGGTGGATTGCGACAGGCCATTCGCCGCGGCGTTGGCGCGCGCTCGGGCCACGAGTGATGCGCTGCCCTCGACGCCGATCGCATGGGCGCCGCGTCGCGCGATCGGCAGCGTGAAGTTGCCCAGCCCGCAGAAGAGGTCGACGATGCGCTCGCCCGGTTGCGGATCGAGCAGCGCGACCGCGCGGCGCACCAGCACGCGATTGATCGCGAGATTCACCTGCGTGAACTCCGTAGGCCGGAACGGCATCGCGATGCGAAACTCGGGCAGCTCGTAGACGAGAACGTCCTCTTCCGGGTACAGCGGCTTCGCCGTCTCCGGTCCGGCGGCCTGCGCGTAGAAGCGCACGCGATGCGTGTCGGCGAAACGCTTGAGTCGATCGAGGTCAGCCGCGGTGAGCGGCTCGAGCAGCCGCAGCACCAGCACGTCGATCGGCTCTGCGTTGCGATCGCCGCACGCGAGCTCGATCTGCGGCAGGCGCTTCTTCACTGACAGGCTTTCGATCAGTCGTCGCAGCGGCACCAGCAGGTCGGAGATCCGCTTCGGCAGCACGTCACACGACCGGATGTCGGCGACGAAGCTCGAGCGCTTCTCGTGGAAACCGACCAGCACCTCGCCTTTCTTCGCGACGTCGCGGACCGACAACCGCGCGCGATTGCGATAGCCCCACGCCGGCCCGTAGATCGGCGGCAGCAGCTGCCCGGGTCGCACGCGGCCGATGTGCCATAGCGCATCCTCGAGCGTTCGCTGCTTCGCGGCAACCTGTGCGCTCGCTTCGAGATGCTGCATCGCGCAGCCGCCGCACACGCCGAAATGCGGGCAGCGCGGCGTCACGCGCGAAGCGTTCGGCTTGCCGATCGACACGGTGTCGGCCATCTCGAACGTCGGCTTGCGGCGATAGCTCTGGTACTCGACGTCCTCGCCGATCAGCGCGCCGTCGATGAAGATCGTCTTGCCGCCGGCGTCGACGGGATGGGCTACGCCGCGACCTTCCTGGTCGAGCGATTCGATGATGGCACGGGGCATTGGAAACGAACGCGTGAGTGCGCCGCTCGATGGTCGTTCGCCGATCGCGGCGTCCGACGCGTGGGCGTCGCTCGAAGAGAGCCGCGCATTATAGAGCCGAGTTCAGCGCCCGGGTTTGCCGCACTGAGTTTGCCAACTGGGGCCTCCGGTAAAATTCGAGCGGTGCCTCAATCGTCGATTCCTTCCCGCAGCATTCTCGCCATCGATTCGTCGACCGAGCTCGCGTCGGTGTGCGTCTTCGATGGCGGGCGGTTCATCGAGCGGCGCGAGGATGCGGGCCAGCGCCATTCGGCGATCCTGATGGAGCTGGTGCGCTCCGCGCTCGACGAAGCGCGGATCGAGCCGGTGGAGCTCGACGAAGTCGCGTTCGGTGCCGGCCCCGGATCGTTCACCGGCCTGCGCATCGCGTGCGGGATCGCGCAGGGGATCGCGTATGGCGCCCGCGTTCCGGTCCGGGCCGTGTCGAGCCTGATGGCGGTCGCGCAGGCGTGCCGCGCCGCATCCGGTTGCGACGCCGTGATTGCGGCGATCGACGCGCGGATGAATGAAGTCTACTGGGCCGCTTACCGATGGGAGACGACGCATCCGAACGGTCGCTGGACCGAAGCGGTTCCGCCGGCCGCGGAGCCGGCCGCCGATATCGTGCTGCCGCCCGGCAACGAGTGGTGCGGGGCAGGCAATGCGTTCGCGCGCTTCGCGGCGCTCACGCAGGCCGCGCCCGCGACGATGCGGATCGACGCGGCGATCGACGTGACCGCGCGATCGATCGCCGAGCTCGCGCTCTCCGGACACGGCGTGCTCGACGACGCCGCGCATGCGATGCCGGTGTACGTTCGCGACAAGGTCGCGATGACGTCGGCCGAACGGATCGCGTCGCGATGATTGCCGCGCTCGACGGCTTTGCGATGCGCCCGATGCGCGAGAGCGACATCGCCGCGGTGATCGCGCTCGATCGCGCCAGTCACCTGACGCCGTGGAGCGAAGCGAACTTTCGAGAGGCGCTCGATGCCGGCAACCTCTGCGTCGTCGGCGAGCGCGACGGCGCGATCGTCGCGTGCGCGGTGCTGCAGATGGCGGGCGGCGACGCCGACCTGCTGACGATGGCGGTGACCGCGGACGCGCGTCGCGGCGGCATCGGCCGCGAGTTGCTGCGCGAGCTGATCGATCGCGCGACGGCCTACGGCGCGAGCGCGATCTTCCTCGAAGTGCGCGCGTCGAACGCCGCGGCGATCGGCTTGTATCGCGACGCGGGGTTCGCGCCCATCGGGTCGCGAAAGAACTATTACGAGCGCGGCGACGGACGCGAGGACGCGATGACGATGCGCCTTTCGCTGCACGATGCAGCGCGATGACGGACACGATGCGATGACGACGGATCCGAAGCCGTTGGGACGGTTCGAACGGCTGCGCGAGATGGGGCTGACGCCGGTGTGGCGCACGCGAAGCGCCGCAGGCGTCGATGCGGAGCCGGCCGTGGTGTCGCGCGCGGGCGTCATCGCGACGCTCGAATGGGAGTCGCTGGTCTCGCATATCGCCGCGTGCACCGCCTGCGGGCTCTGCCGCACGCGGCGCAAGACCGTTCCGGGCGTCGGCGCGCAGGACGCCGGCTGGATGTTCGTCGGCGAAGGCCCGGGCGCCGAGGAGGATGCGTCGGGCGAGCCGTTCGTGGGGCAGGCGGGGCGACTGCTGGACAACATGCTGAAAGCGATCGGCCTTACGCGCAACAAGGACACGTACATCGCCAACGTCGTCAAGTGCCGGCCCCCGGGCAACCGCGATCCCGAGCCGATCGAGGTTGCCGCCTGCTCGCCGTATCTCGAGCGTCAGGTCGAGCTGCTGCGACCGAAAGTGATCGTCGCGCTGGGCAGGTTCGCCGCGCTGACGCTGCTCGACACCGACGCGACCGTGGCGTCGCTGCGCGGCAGGGTCCACGACTATCGCGGCGTGCCGCTGATCGTCACGTATCATCCCGCATACCTGTTGCGCAACCTGTCCGACAAGTCACGCGCGTGGGAGGACCTGTTGTTTGCGCGTCGAATCTTCGACGCCTCCAAAGGCGGAAACTTCGACGCCTCCAAAACGCGAACCTTCGACGCCGCGAAACCCGGAACGCTTGGCGGCTTGCAATCGGGCTGAGCGGCCCCAACTAACGTGCGGCGGAATGACCGCCCAACATCCGATCGGGAGAGACTGATGCGCAAGATCGCCGTACTGGGTTTGATGCTGTTGTCGGTGCTGCTCTCGGGCTGCGGCTACAACACGCTGCAGCGCGAGGACGAGCAGATCAAGAGCGCGTGGTCCGAGGTGCTGAACCAGTACCAGCGACGCTTCGACCTGATCCCGAACCTCGTCAATACGGTCAAGGGCTTCGCGGAGCAGGAGAAGGACGTGCTGCTCGGAGTGGCCAACGCGCGCGCATCGGTCGGCGCGATCAAGGCGACGCCCGAGCTCGTCAACGATCCGAAGGCGTTCGAGCAGTTCGTCGCGGCACAGAATCAATTGCAGGGCGCGCTGTCGCGGCTGCTGGTGGTCGCCGAGCAGTATCCGCAGCTCAAGTCCGACGCGCTGTTCCGCGATCTCACCGCGCAGCTCGAAGGCACGGAGAACCGGATCGCGGTCGCGCGCAATCGCTACATCAAGGCGGTGCAGTCGTTCAACGTCACCGTGCGCGAGTTCCCCACGAACCTGACCGCGAAGATGTTCGGCTACGACGTGAAGCCGAACTTCGCGGTGGCCGACGAGAAAGCAGTCACCGTCGCGCCGAAGGTCGATTTCGGCAAGCCGGCTCCGGCCGCGCCGTCGGTCAACATGACGCCGTCGGCGCCCGCACCGTCGGCACCTTCGACACCTCCCGCTGCGCCGGCACCGGAGCCCAGGAAGGGCGGTTGAACCCCGGCGCGTGATCGACGCCTTGCCGCTATCGCTCCCATAGCTGCCATCGCTGCCATCGCCGCCATCTCCGCCATCGCCGCCGTGACCGCACGCGTTGCGCGGGGTCGAATCGACTTCCCGCGAGTCGTTGGCGCGATCGTGACGCGCGCGCGTTCGATCCGCGCGCTGTCGTTGATCGCGTTGGTCGCGCTCATCGGTCTGCTCGCAGCGAACGCGCGCGGCGCCGATGGCGATTTCGTTGCCGTCCCGGCGCTGCGCGCGCACGTCACCGATCTCACCGGCACGCTGTCGGAATCGGAGCGCTCGTCGCTCGAGCGCAAGCTCGCCGACTGGGAAGCGCAGCGCGGCGCGCAGTTCGCGATCCTGATGGTGCCGACGACGAAGCCCGATACCATCGACCAGTACAGCCAGCGCGTCACCGACCAGTGGCAGATCGGGCGCAAGGGGGTCGACGACGGCATCCTGCTGCTCATCGCGAAGGACGACAAGAAGCTGCGCATACAGGTCGGCAAGGGCTTCGAGGGAAGCCTCACCGACGTCACGTCGAAGCGGATCATCGACGAGGTGATCGTTCCGCTGTTCCGCAACGGCGATTTCGTCGGCGGCATCAACGCCGGCGTCGATCGCGTGATCGGCGTCGTTGCCGGCGAAGCGCTGCCGGCGCCTCCGCCGAAGTCGTCGGCGCGCGCGCACTCGAGCAACTGGCACATCGACGACTGGATCGGCTTCGTGCTCTTCGCCGGGCTCGGGCTGTTCTGGTTCCTCGCGTCGCTGCTCAACCGGATGTTCGGGCGCGTCGGCGGATCGCTCGTCGGAGGCGGCATTGCCGCGGCGGTCGCCTGGTTCGTCACGTCGGTCGTCATCGTCGCGGCAGGCGCGGGCATCATCGTGTTCATCGTGCTGCTGATCGCGCTCGCCGCGCGCGGCGCGGGATTGGGATCCGGTCACTCGGGTGGGTGGTCGGGCTTCCCCGGCGGTTTCAGCGGCGGATCGTCGTCCGGCGGCGGCAGCAGCTGGTCCGGTGGCGGCGGCGACTTCGGCGGCGGCGGCGCGTCGGGCAGCTGGGGGAGCAGCGACTCGTGACCACCGGCTCGGGCAACGTCGCCCACAAGACTCGCACCGACTGGCGGCGCGTGTGGCGGCACATGGTCACCGATCATCGCGCGGCCTCTTACCTGTTTCCGCACACGCTCCTCGAGCGCCTCGAGAAAGCGACGCGACACGGCGAGCAACTGCATCGGGGCCAGGTGCGGCTGGCGATCGAGGGATCGCTGCCGGTGTCGGCGGTGCGCCGCGGGATGACGCCGCGCGAGCGCGCGCTCGAAGTGTTCGGGCTGCTGCGGCTGTGGGACACCGAGGAAAACTGCGGCGTGCTGCTCTACGTGCTGGTCGCCGATCGTGCGTTCGAGATCGTCGCCGATCGCGGCATCGCCGCGCGGGTCGCCGATGCCGAATGGCAGGACCTGTCGGATCGCACCGCCGCGCGCTTTCGCGCGGGCCAGTTCGGCGAAGGCGCACAGGCTGCGCTGATCGAGATCGGATCGCTGCTGGCTGTTCACTTTCCGCGCCGCAGCGGCGATCCGGCTGGCGGTGCAGGCAACGAGCAACCCGACGCGCCGGTGATCATCGGCTGATCGGGCGCGGCACGCCTTGCCTAGCGGTGATGCGGCTCCTGGTCGGACAGCAGGTGCGACAGGTCGCCTTCCTTGAGGTTGCGCAGATGGCGCAACCGGATCAGGAACATGATGCCCGCGACGGTCGCGCCGAAGATCACGATCACGTACAGGATCGGCAGCCGCAGCGCGATCAGCAGCGCGTACAACCCCTGCATCCCGAGGATCGACAGGTTCTCGTTGAAATTCTGCACGGCGATCGACGACCCCGCGCCCATCAGGATGTGTCCGCGGTGCTGCAGCAGCGCGTTCATCGGCACGACGAAGAACCCCGCGCATCCACCGATCAGGAGCAGCACGACGATGGCGAGCGGCAGGCTGTGCACGAACACCATCACGAACACGAGGAAGCCCATGCCGATCCCCATCGGGATCACGCTCGGCGACTTCGACAGCGACACGTATTTCGCCGCGAGCACCGCGCCGACGCCGGTGCCGACGCCGACGATCGCCTGCAGCAGCGTCGCGTTCGACAATGACAACTGGAGCGTGACCTCGGCCCAGCGCACGACCATCAGCTGCATCGTGGCGCCCGCGCCCCAGAACAGCGTCGTCGTCGCCAGCGATACCTGCCCCAGCTTGTCGCGCCACAACAGCCGGTTGCAGTGCCAGAACTCGTACAGCAGCAGCAGCGGATTCTTGTTCGCGATGCGGTGGTCGACGCCGGTGTTGGGAATCTTCAGGTTGAACGCCGCGGCGATCAGGTACAGCGCGCCGATCACGCTCAGCCATGCTTCGGGCGGCGTCGTGATCCCGGTGTTGATGTATGGGATGTCGATGTCGAGCAGCATCTGCGTGACGCGCGGATTGATCAGCTGACCGCCCAATCCGATCCCGAGGATGATCGACGCGACCGTCAGTCCCTCGATCCATCCGTTGGCGATAACGAGCTGCTTCGCCGGCAGCAGCTCGGTGAGGATCCCGTACTTCGCCGGCGAGTACGCGGCGGCGCCGAGGCCGACGACCGCGTACGCGAGCAGCGGATGCACGTCGAACAGCATCAGCGAGCAGCCGAGCACCTTGATGACGTTGGTGATGAACATCACGCGGCCCTTGGGCATCGAGTCGGCGAACGCGCCGACGTACCACGCGAAGATCACGTACGAGACGACGAAGAACAGCTTCGGAAGCGGCTCCATCCATTGCGGTTCGTTGAGCGCGCGCAATGCGGCGATCACGACGACCCACAACATGTTGTCGGCGAGCGACGAGAAGAACTGCGCCGCCATGATCACGTAGAAACCGCGTTTCATCGTATTTGGCGCACCCTTGGTTTGGAGCCGATCGAGGCGTGCCTGGCAGCGTTCGGTATAATCAAATTCCGCGAGACTATATCAGACCTGTCGCGACACTTTCGGTTGCATGACCGCGGTGCGAACGCAATTGCGCGCACCGCGCGTACGCCGATTCGTGACCACCGCGGCATCCTTCGCCGCAATCGACCGCGGCGCTGCCAACCCCATCCATGATCCCCGTTTTCCATCCGGCTGCGCGCCCGATCAAGGCGGTCGTCGACCTGTCGGCGCTCGCGCACAATCTCGCGCTCGCCAGGCAGCGCTCGCAGCGCGCGAAGGTGTTCGCGGTGGTCAAGGCCAACGCGTACGGACACGGGCTCGCGCGCGTGCTGCCCGCGCTCGCTGCGGCCGACGGGCTCGCGCTGATCGAGCTCGAAGCGGCGATCTGGCTGCGCGCGCTGGGCTGGCGCAAGCCGATCCTTCTCCTCGAGGGATTCTTCGGCGCGGCGGAGCTCGCGGTCTTCGCCGAGCACCGGTTGTCGACGGTCGTGCATCACGAAGCGCAGGTCCGTGCGTTGACCGAAGCGTCGTTGCCGCACGCGCTCGACGTCTTCATCAAGGTCAATACCGGGATGAACCGTCTTGGATTCGCGGCGACCGAAATCGCGCAGGTCGTGTCGCGGCTGCGCGGATCGAGGTCGGCCGGCAGCCTGACGATGATGTCGCACTTCGCGTCGGCCGATGAGCTCGACGGCATCGCCGAGCCGCTCGCGCGCTTTCGCGAGGTCGCCGACCGGTTCGATCTTCCGGTGTCGCTGGCGAATTCAGCCGGCGTGCTGCGATACGGCGAAGTCGGCGGCGACGTCGTGCGGCCCGGCATCATGCTGTACGGTGCATCGCCGTCGACGACACCGGCCGCGCTGATGCGCCTCAAGCCCGTGATGTCGCTGAAGAGCGCGCTGATCGCCGTGCAGCAGCTCGCGCCGGGCGATCGCGTCGGGTATGGCGGCACCTATCGCGCGACGGCCGCGCAACGGATCGGCATCGTCGCGTGCGGCTATGCCGACGGCTATCCGCGGCAAGCGACCGAGCGAACGCCGGTCGACGTCGGCGGAGTGCGCACGCATCCGGTGGGGCGCGTGTCGATGGACATGATCGCCGTCGACATCACGCACATCCCGCACGCGAACGAAGGGACGGCGGTCGAGCTGTGGGGCAACGCGATCTCGGTCGACGACGTCGCCGCGTCGGCGGGAACGATCGGATACGAGCTGCTGACGCGCGTCACCCAGCGCGTCCCGTTTGAGGTGACCGGACTGACGCCGTAAAATAGCGGGTTTTGGGCGAAGACAAGGGCGCTTCCCAGATGCACATCGTCGTCACCGGCGCTGCCGGCTTCATCGGATCGAACCTGATCCGCGCGCTGAACGCCCGCGGCGAGCGGGACATCATCGCCGTCGACAACCTGTCGCGTGCCGACAAGGTGCGCAACCTTGCCGACTGCGACATCGCCGATTTCGTCGACAAGGACGACTTCGTCGACCGGCTGGTCGACGGCGACTTCGACGACGTCGACGCGGTGCTGCACCAGGGCGCGTGCTCCGACACGATGGAGTCGGACGGTCGCTACATGATGCGCAACAACTACCGGTTCTCGCAGGCGCTCCTCGACTGGTGCCAGGACGAGGAGGTGCCGCTCCTGTACGCGTCGTCGGCGTCGGTCTATGGAGCGGGCACGACGTTTCGCGAGGAGCGCGCGTTCGAAGCCCCGCTCAACGTCTACGCGTACTCGAAGGCGTTGTTCGACCAGTACGTGCGCAGGCTCTGGCCCGAGCGCACCGCGCAGATCGTCGGCTTCCGTTACTTCAACGTCTACGGTCCGCGCGAACATCACAAGGGACGCGGCTCGTCGGTTGCCTGGCACTTCTTCCGGCAATATCAGGCCGAAGGCAAGGTGCGGCTGTTCGAAGGCTCGGGCGGTTACGCGAACGGCGAGCAGCGACGCGACTTCGTCCATGTCGACGACATCGTTCGCGCCAACCTGTTCTTCCTCGACAACCCGCAGCTGTCGGGGATATTCAACCTCGGCACCGGCCGCGCGCAGTCGTTCAACGACGTCGCAGTCGCGGTGCTGAATACGCTGCACGACGGGCCGCCGAAGACCGTCGCGCAATGGGTCGACGCGGGTCGCATCGAATACATACCGTTTCCCGCCGCGCTCGCGGGCAAGTACCAGAGCTTCACGCAGGCCGACCTGACGAAGCTGCGCGCCGCCGGCTACACCGCGCCGTTCGCGACGGTGGAGGAGGGCGTCTCGCAATACGTGAGGCAGCTCAAGGCCGCGGACCAGGGCTGACCTGCGGGGCGTGCAATGCTCGCCCTCGATCGATCGGTGAGGCAGCACCGCTCCAGCGGCAGCGTCACATGCGCCGTTCCGCCCCCGCGTGGTCAACGCCCCGGGTGATCGCGCGTTGAGGGCGCACCGGGCTCGAGTCCGGCTTTCCACACCAAGGAGTTTTCCTTCATGAAAAAGCTGTTTCTGTCATTGGTGCTGTCGTTGTTCTCGGCACTGGCGTTCGCCGCCGTCAACGTCAACACCGCGAACCAGGCCGAGCTCGAATCGCTACCGGGCATCGGTCCGGTGAAGGCGAAGGCGATCATCGACGATCGCACGAAGAACGGGCCGTTCAAGTCCGTCGACGATCTCGATCGCGTCAAGGGCATCGGCAAGGCGACGATCGACAAGATGCGCAACGACCTGTCGATCAGCGGCGCGACCACCGTGTCGACGGCACCGGCGAAGTCGGCCACCCCCACGGCCCCGGCTGCACCGACGAAGTCCCCGACGCCCGCGGCGCCGGCGGCTGCGCCATCGGCTCCGACGGCCCAGGCACCGGCCGCGTCGCCCAAGGCTGCCGCGCCAGCGCCCGCCGCGGCGCCGGCGCCAGCCCCGGCTCCCGCGAAGTCCGCAACGCCGTCGCCGGCACCGGCGGCCGCACCCGCCGCACCGACAAAGGGCGGCGACACCAAGGCCGATACCAAGGCCGCTGACGCCAAGTCCGCCCCGAAGGCGGAAGCGCCGAAGTCGGCCGATACGAAGTCGGCGACGAAGTCCGAAGCGCCGAAGGCCGCCGATACCAAGGCCGCCGCGCCGGCGAAGGATGACAAGGCGTCGAAGAAGGAAGAGAAGGAAAAGGAGAAGGCTGCCAGGAAGGAAGCCAAGGACAAGGAAAAGGCCGCGAAGGAAGCGGAGAAGGAACAGAAGAAGCGCGAGAAGACCGAGAAGAAGGCCGAGAAGAACGAGGCCAACTCGAAGAAGTGACCGGAAAAGCGGTCGCGCTTCGAAGCGCGGTTCGCGATCCGGGCCCCCGGCGTCGTCCGGGGGCTTTTGCATTTGCGCGTGCCGGAATGAACGAAGGGCCGTGCGCAGGTGTCGGATAGAATGCGAGGCCCACCGTTCGCATGCTGAAGCCGCGCGCACCGAAGCCAAACGCGCAGCCGGGAAAAATGTACAAGACGATCGAAGATTTCATCGGCAACACGCCGCTGGTGCGATTGCAGCGGATGCCGCAGGCACAGGGCGTCGCGCCGTCGGTGACGGTGCTCGCCAAGCTCGAAGGCAACAATCCCGCGGGTTCGGTCAAGGACCGCCCGGCGCTGTCGATGATCTCCGAGGCCGAGAAGCGCGGGGACATCAAGCCGGGCGATACGCTGATCGAAGCGACGAGCGGGAACACCGGCATCGCGTTGGCGATGGTCGCCGCGATTCGCGGCTACAAGATGATCCTGATCATGCCCGACGACCTCTCGACGGAACGCCGCTCGAGCATGAAGGTGTACGGCGCCGAGCTGATCCTGACGCCGGCCGCGCAGGGCGGCATGGAATACGCGCGCGACCTCGCGAACCGGATGGTCGGCGAAGGGAAGGGCAAGATGCTCGACCAGTTCGCCAATCCCGACAATCCGTTGTCCCACGTGCGCGGCACCGGACCCGAGATCTGGCGCGACACGCAAGGCACCGTCACGCACTTCGTCAGCGCGATGGGAACGACCGGCACGATCACCGGCACGTCGCGCTTCCTCAAGGACCGCAATGCCGACATCCGGATCGTCGGCGCTCAACCGGCCGAAGGCTCGAAGATCCCCGGCATCCGCAAGTGGCCCGAAGCGTACATGCCGAAGATCTACGACGCCTCGGCGATCGACCGCACCGAGCTCGTCACGCAGGCCGACGCCGAGGAATCGTCGCGACAGCTCGCGCGCGAAGAAGGCATCTTCGGTGGCGTATCGTCGGGCGGCGCGCTATGGGTCGCGCTCAAGGTGGCGCGCGAGCTCGATCGCGGCGTCGTCGTGTTCATCGTTTGCGATCGCGGCGACCGCTACCTGTCGACCGGCGTCTTCTAGCGCCACGGTTCGGCAGCGCTCGAGTCCATCGATGGAACCGTGCCTGGTCTTCGACATCGAGACGATCCCCGACATCGCGGGGCTGCGGCGTCTCAACGATTTCCCCGACACGCTGCCCGACGATGACGTGCTGACCGCGGTCACGACGACGCGCCGCCAGGCCGGTTCGAGCGAATTCCTGCCGCCGCACCTGCAGCGCGTCGTTGCGATCTCGTGCGTGCTTCGTGCGCGCGACAAGCTCGCCGTGTGGTCGCTCGGCGACGCGAACGACGGCGAAGCGTCGCTGATCCAGCGGTTCTTCGAGCTGTTCGATCGCTACACGCCGCAGGTCGTGTCATGGAACGGCAGCGGCTTCGACTTCCCGGTGCTGCACTATCGAAGCCTGATGCACGGGCTCACCGCGGCGCGCTACTGGGACTGGGGCGACGACGATCGCGACTTCAAGTTCAACAACTACCTCAGCCGCTATCACACGCGACATCTCGACCTGATGGAAGTCCTCGCGCAATTCCAGCCGCGCGTCTACGCGCCGCTCGACGCGATGGCGAAGCTGTGCGGGTTGCCGGGCAAGCTCGGCATGGATGGCTCGCAGGTGTGGGATGCGTACCGGCGCGGCGAGATCAACGCGATTCGCGCGTATTGCGAGACCGACGTCGTCAACACGTACCTGCTGTACCTGCGCTTCCTGTTGTTGCGCGGCGTGCTCGACGCACCCGCGCATGCGGAGGAAGTCGCGCTGGTACGAAAGCGGCTATCCGAGCTTCCGATCGTGCCGTGGTGCGAATACCTGCAGCAGTGGAGCAACTCGGAGACCGAGCAGCGCGGGACGCCGCGCGAGCGGAAGCCCGACCTGTTCTCGGAGTAGCCGCGCGCCGACGGCGGCGCCGCGACGTCGATGCGTCGCGCGCCGCCACTCTTGTGTTGCCTGCTGCCGTGCTTACTGGCGCTTTTGCGCGTCGTGCTTCTGCCGCGCGATGTCGCGGCTTGCGCGGTTCTGGTCGCGACGGATCTTCGCGCGCTCGGCCGGCGTGACGACGCCATCGGCCTTCGCCATCCGCTTCTCGGCACGGATCGCGCGCTGTTCCGCGCGCAGCTTCGCCGCTTCGCGCCGCGTGAGCTCACCCGACTTGACGCCTTCGTTGATGCGGGCCTGCTGGTTGCCCTGGCGCTCGGTAACGACCGGCGTGTTCGTCTGCGCGAATGCAGTGCCGGCGACGAACAATGAAACGGCGATGGTGACGACGTGCAATGCCTTCATGCTTTTCTCCTGGAGTGGATTTGTTTCCTCGGCGGAATGCCCGCCTGCAACCGTTAACGTCGCCCGGTCGAGCGCAGTTTACCGCCCGGACGACGACCTTGCGTGAAACGTTGTAACGGGCTGTTGCAACTGCCCGATACAACGCGCGGGTGGCTGGCGATTCAGGGAATGCGTATGGTCCCGGCGCCGAGCTCGATCACGCGGCCGGATACCGAGATGGCGCCCGCTTCATCGACGGCGAGCCCGATCCGGCACGGTCGCGCAACGGCGGCGCCCTGGTGGACGGCGACGTCGACCGGCAGCCGCTGTCCCGTGGCGATCATCCAGCCGCCCAGGTTCGCGCACGCCGATCCGGTGCCGGGATCCTCGAGCACGCTGCCGTACTTGGTGAAGAAGAAACGCACCTCGATGTTCGCCGGATCGCGGCGAGCCCACAGGTAGAACATCGAGCGCCCGATGCTGTTCTTCGGCCACTCGGGCATCGTGCTCGAATCCGGCTCGGCGCGACGAACGGCGTCGACGCTCGCCAGCGGGACGACGAGCTGCTCGGCCCCGGTGTCGACCCACAGCGGATCGGTTGCGATGTCGTCCGCCGACAGCCGCAGGAAGCGCGCGATGTCGGCACGGCCGACGCCCGGCGACCGCGTCTTCGGCGGCTGCGCCGACAGCGTCCAGCGATCGCCGCTCGCGCGCACCGGCACGATGCCGACCTTCATCTCGAGCGTGAGCGAGTCGCCCGCCGTACCCGTGGCGCGCGTCGCGCGAACGACGTGCGACGTCCCCAGCGTCGGATGACCGGCGAACGGCATCTCGAACTGCGGCGTGAAGATCCGGACGTGCGCGTCGGCGCGATGCGACGGCAGCACGAACGTCGTCTCGGACAGGTTGAACTGCAGCGCCAGCGCCTGCATCGTCGCGTCGTCGATGCCGCGCGCATCCTCGAACACGCACAACGGGTTGCCCTCGAGCACGCTTTCGGCGAAGACATTGACGAGCCGGTACCGATACTCCCGCATGGTTCTCCCCGTTGTGCAGTCCGAACGACGAGGCGACGGTAAACGCGTCGCCGCGACGTTCGTCAGCGGCCGCGACTCGACGCGACCTTCCCCAGTTCCTTGGTCTGGTCCGCCAGCTCCTGGCGCAGCGTGCGCAACCGCGATTCGGCGGTTGAGATCTGGTAGAAGTTGCCATCGCCGGACTTGACACCGAGCTCGAACTGCGCGATCGCCTCGCGCAGATTGCCCAAGCGCACGTAGTATTCGCCCTGGTGCGTGTGTTGCAGCATCTTGCGGCCGAGCGCGGCGTAGCTCTTCGCCGCGAGCTGGTGCAGCCGCATGTCGTTTGGAAACCGCTGCAGCTGCGTCTCGATGAACTGCACCGCTGCGGCGTGCTGGTTGGTGTCGATCAGCGCCTCGGGATAGTCGTAGACCAGCTGCATGTGATTCGGATAGCGCTGCAGCGACGCCTGGTAGCGCTTGATCGCCGCATCGCGCTGGCCTGCATTCGACAGCACCTGGCCGGCGATCGCCTCGATCATGGGGTGGGGCTTCGCGACCTTCTCGAGCGCCTGCAGCTCCTTGAGCGCGCGCGGCATCTGCTTGTCGCGCAGCAAGGCGGCGACGAGGCCGTAGCGCGTCGCCGACTCGTCGTTGTACTTGCGCTCGGCGAGGCTGGTGTCGAAGTCGAGGATCGCGTCGCGCGCGGTGCCGGCGTAGCTCTTCAGCAGTGCCCGGACATAATGGAAGTCGCGCGAGTCGGGGACCTGCTTGTACGGTTGCGAGTCGGCGCGCGCCATCGCGTCGGCGATCCGCTCGTACGTGATCGGGTGCGTGCGCAGGTACGACGGAGTCCTGCCGTCGTCGTACGCGCGCGTCGAGCGCTGCAGCCGCTCGAACATCTGCGGCATCGCGTGGGTGTCGAAGCCGGCCTTGTCGAGCACCTGGAAGCCGATCCGGTCGGCCTCGCGCTCGTTTTCACGCGTGAAGTCGAGCTGGTACTGGATCGCCGCGCCCTGCGCGGCCATCAGCGCGCCGGTCGCGAGGTCGGGACGCGAGCGTGCCGCGAGCACGGCGAGCGCGACCGCGGCGAGCGTCGCCAGCTGGTTCTTCTGCTCGCCGGCGATCAGCCGCGCGATGTGGTGCTGCGTGACGTGCGAGATTTCGTGCGCGAGCACGCTCGCGAGCTCCGACTCGTTCTGGCACAGCAGGATCAGGCCGCTGTTGACGCCGACGAATCCGCCCGGCAGCGCGAACGCGTTGATCCCCGGGTCATTGACCGCGAAGAACTCGAACTCCTGTCGCGCGGCCGACGTGGCGCCGACGAGCCGCTGGCCGAGGCTGTTCAGGTACGCGTTGACCTCGGGATCGTCGAGATAGGCGCCGCTCGAGTGCACCTGGCGCATCGCGGCATCGCCGAGCTTGCGCTCCTGCGCCGGTGAGATCACTGCCTGCGATGCATCGCCCAGGTCGGGCAGCGTTTGTGCGAACGTCGTGCACGCGAGGAGTGCCGCGACCGCGACGGATGTCACGCGCGCCGCACGCACCCGACTGCGCTGGCGGCGGCGCGCTTCGGCACGAGCGCGGCGTGCCGGCCGAGCGGCGCGCAGGCGGCAGAGGATGGAATCGATGGTGTTCAGGATCGGCTCGAGGCTTGCGGATGCACGATTGCAGTTTTGCAGCATGGGCGGCGACAGCTTTTCACCACTCCTCTCGGCATGGTGTCCCGGCCGCCCTCGTCGGAACGCGCCAGTTTACAGCCAAGGCGAAGTCCGATGCTAAGATGGTCCGACCCCACCAAAAGTTGCGAGGAAGTCGATCTTGGCGAGCGCGGACGCGGAAGAGAGCAGTGGCGGCGGCGTGCTGACCCACTTCGACTCCGGGGGCAAGGCGCACATGGTCGACGTCGGCGCCAAGGCCGACACGCGCCGGATCGCCACCGCTTCGGGACGGATCACGATGCAGCCGGCGACGCTCGACCTGATCGCCGGAGGCCGCGCCGGCAAGGGAGACGTGCTCGGCGTCGCGCGGATCGCGGCGATCCAGGCTGCCAAGCGGACCAGCGAGCTGATCCCGCTCTGCCATCCGCTTCCGCTGACGCGCGTCGCCGTCGAATTCTCGGTCGACAGCGCCGCCAGCGCAGTCGACGTCGCCGTCACCGCGGAGACCGTCGGCAAGACGGGCGTGGAGATGGAGGCGCTGACCGCCGTTTCGGTGGCATTGCTCACCGTGTACGACATGTGCAAGGCGGTCGATCGGGGCATGCGGATCGGTCCGGTCGGCCTCGACGAGAAATCCGGCGGCAAATCGGGAACCTGGCGGCGCGACCCGTAGCGGTCCGTTTGCGGTCGGTCCAGGCAGGCGCCGGATTTTCCCGGCCCATTCGCGCCGCGATGCCCGATTTTCGGGCCGAGTTGTCGCTCTAATCACTTCTCTTTACAGTTCAACGGGTTAACTGGCATAATCTTCAGTTTGCCGCCGAGGGTACGCGAGAAAGTCACCAAGGGCTCCAAGCCGGGCCGTCGGTGTTTGGCGTCCGACGCGGGTTCGGGGTTCGCAAGAGCCGGGGCTCAAGGAGAAAAACATGCGCATCAACATCGGTTTGAACGACAAGCAACGCGGCGGTGCGATCACCGTCCTCAACACGCTTCTCGCCGATGAGTTCGTCCTCTATACCAAGACCCGACGCTTTCACTGGAACGTCACCGGTCCCAACTTCAGCGAGCTGCACCGCTTCTTCGAGGAGCAGTACCAGCTGCTCGACGAGATCGTCGACGAGGTTGCCGAGCGCGTGCGCATGCTCGACGGCATGGCCGCCGGCTCGCTCGAGGAATACCTGAAGCTCACGCATCTCCCCGAAGACGCCAACAAGAAAATGGACGTGAAGGGAATGATCGGCGCGCTGCTCAACGACCACGAGTCGATCGCGCAGCACCTGCGCCAGGACTTGAACGCGGTCGAGGAGAAGTCGGGCGACGTCGGCACCGCGGACTTCATGACCGACCTGATGCAGCGCCACGAAAAGATGGCGTGGATGCTGCGGAGCTTCCTCAAGTAATCGTCCGTTATCGGTAACGCAGCGCCGCCGAAGACTGGCCGCCGAACGGCTACTCGCGCACGCGGGAGTCGATCATCAGGGTGACCGGTCCGTCGTTGACGAGGCTCACCTTCATGTCGGCGCCGAACACGCCGGTTGCGACCGGCTTGCCGAACGCCGCCGCGAGCTCGGCGACGAAGCGATCGAACATCGGCGCCGCGATCGCGGGCGGCGCCGCATTCGCCCATGACGGACGGTTTCCCTTTCGCGTCGATGCGAACAGCGTGAACTGGCTGACGGCGAGCAATCCGCCGCCGCAATCGACGATCGACCGGTTCATCACGCCGGCGTCGTCGCCGAACACGCGCAGCTGGATGATCTTGCGCACCAGCCATCCGATGTCCTCGCCGTTGTCCTCCGGCGTCACTCCGACCAGCAGCAGCAATCCGGCGTCGATTGCGCCGACGACGTTGCCGTCGACGGCAACCGATGCGCGTTCGACGCGCTGAACGAGGACTCGCATGATCGGAAGAGTCTAACGCGGTGCAGCAGCGGCTTGCTGTTGTGTCCGAGCAACAGCGATGCGTATCGAAGTGTTTCCGCGTTGCATCGAATCGACGATTCGATCGTCATAAGTGCTTGTATTTTCGAAATCGTCGTTTCGCTGCGGCGCACGCAACCGGATTGCGACATGCGGTCCCGCCTTGACGCTGCGGCTCGCCGTCGCACAAACTTGAATTCGCCTTCTCCTCGCATCGCCGGGGAGACCTGCATATTCCATCAACCAGGGAGGTTTCATGTTCGTGCACAGGAAGACGGCAATTGCCGTCTGGCAAGCGATCGGCATCGGGGCGGTCGTCGGAATGGCCAGTGTCGCCGGCACGGCGTTCGCGCAAACCGCGACGACCGAAAAGACCGTCGTCACCGGTTCGAACATCAAGCGCGTCGATGCCGAGACCGCGGCACCGGTGACGATCATCACCCGCGAGGACATCGCGCGCACCGGCGCGGGCAACGTCGAGCAGCTGCTGCAGACGGTCAGCTCGATCGCGAGCTCCGGAACGCTGGTCGCCGCGTCGGCATCCGGCGCAACGACGGGCGGCATCTCGTCGACGTCGCTGCGCGGCCTGTCCGCGCTGCGCACGCTGGTGCTGATCAATGGCCGTCGCGTATCGCCGTACGGCATCGGCTTCACCAATGACAGCGTCTCCGTCGACATCAACTCGATCCCGCTTGCGGCCATCGACCGCGTCGAGATCCTCAAGGACGGCGCGTCGGCGATCTACGGGTCGGACGCGATCGCGGGCGTGGTCAACTTCATCCTGCGCCGCGACTTCACCGGCGGCGAAGCGACGATCGAATACGGCGACACCAAGCGCGGCGGCGCGAAGTCGCAGCGCATCAGCGGCGCCTATGGCTTCGGCGACCTGTCGAAGGATCGCTTCAACGTCGTCGTCGTCGGTTCGTACCAGAAGGAAGATGCGCTCTTCGGCGGCCAGCGTGCGTTCTCGTCGAGCTCGATCAACGTCGGCACGCTGAACGACACGACGTCGGGCAATACGCTGCCGGCAAGCTTCGTCGGCATCCTCGCCAATCCGCCGATCGGCGCCGGGCCCATCCTCGGCACGCGCAATCCGGGCTTCCCCAACAACTGCGCGCCGTCGGTGCTCGATCCGCTGTTCAACCGCTGCCGATACGACCCGGCGACGCTGGTCACGCTGCTGCCGGAAACGAAGCGCGGAAGCATCTACGCGTCGGGCACGTTCCGCATCACGCAGAACATCGAGGCGTATCTCGAGGCTTCTTTCAACCGGAACGAATCGCAGACGGTGATCCAGGCGACGCCGATCTCCGACCAGTTCACGATCCCGCCGAACAATCCGCTCGCCAACGTCTATCCGTACAACGGGTTCTCCGGCGGCGAGCGCACCACCGGCACCGGCGTCGCGTATTCGACGATCATCCTGAAGCCGACGAGCCCGTTCTATCCGCGTGCGTACGTGCTTTCGCAGACCGGCAATGGGACGACGCCCGACCTGCTGATCCGCTGGCGCGCGATTCCGCTGGGCAACCGCGACTTCACCGACACCGCCGAAGCGCCGCGCCTGGCGCTCGGCCTCAAGGGCAACTCGGCCGGATGGGATTGGGATGCGGGCTTCCTGTACAGCGGCAGCAAGGTCAAGGAAAAGACCAACGGCGGCTTTGTCGTCCAGTCGCAGGTGCTGCCCATCCTGAACAGCGGCATCGTCGACTTCTTCAACATCACGCAGCCGGCGGCTACGCAGGCCGCGCTCGACGCGACGCAATATCGCGGCCAGGCGTTCCAGGTCAAGACGGACATCACGTCGTTGACCGCGAAGGGATCGCGCGAGCTGTTCCAGCTGTCCGGCGGCCCGTTCGCGATCGCGGCAGGCGGCGAGTATCGCAAGGAAACGTTCAACTTCGATCCGAGCACCGTTCTCGAGCAGGGCGACCTGACCGGCTACGGCGGCAGCTTCGCGCGCGTCGATCGCTCGCGCAACGTGACCGCATTGTTCGGCGAGGCAAGCGTTCCGTTCCTGAAGGGCGTCGAGGCGACTGCCGCCGTGCGGTACGACCACTACGAAGGCGTCGGCTCGTCGACCAACCCGAAGCTGGGCATTCGCTGGACGCCGATGCGCGAGCTGTTGCTGCGCGCGTCCGCCGGCAAGGGCTTCCGTGCACCGAGCCTGGCTGACCTCTATACGCCGCGCACCACCGGCGTTTCGGTCCCGGGCCTCAACGATCCGATCCGCTGCCCGGTCACCGAATCGTCGGCCGACTGCGCGACGCAGTTCCCGGTCACCAACGGCGGCAACGCGCAGCTGAAGCCGGAGAAGTCGCGCAATTACACGGCGGGCTTCGTGCTCGAGCCGGTCACCGGCTACTCGCTGGGAATCGATTACTTCAAGATCGAGCTGAAGGACACCATCAACAACGGCATTCCCGCAGCGTTCATCCTGGGCGACGTCAACAAGTACGCGTCGTACATCCGTCGCGCCGCTTCGTCGACGCCGGGACTGCCGGGCCAGATCATCGACATCGACCAGACGAACATCAACACCGGCAGCACGAACCTCGCCGGCTTCGATCTGGATGCGCGGATGAGCTTCCCGCTCGCCGGCGGCAAGATGACCGCATCGCTGCTCGGCACGTACTTCACGCAGTACGACACCGAGAATCCGGACGGCACGTTCGGCAATGCGATCGACCAGGTGAACGCGAACACCGGCGGCGTGATCCCGCGCTGGAAGCACCGCCTGTCGTTCGACTGGACGTCGGGTCCGTGGGGCGTCACCGTCGCGCAGAACTACCAGAAGCATTACCAGGACCTGCCCGGCACGTTCGAGGACCCGAGCGATCCGACGTTCAAGCCGCGTCGCGTCGGTTCGTACGAAACCTACGACCTGCAGGGCAGCTGGTCCGGCATCAAGGGCCTGAAGCTGACGCTCGGCGTTCGCAACCTGATGGACAAGGATCCGCCGTATACCAACGCCGGCGGCCAGGTCGCGTTCCAGGGTGGCTACGACCCGCAATATGGCGATCCGCGCGGGCGTTTCTGGTACGGCCGCGTCACGTACGCGTTCAAGTAAGCGACGCTGCTGGTCGTCACGACAGGGGGCCGGTTCTACCGGCCCCTTTTGTTGCCAAGCCGTCTCGGGGCTGCGGCGGTTCTGTGAACCGGTTCGCAGCTCCGTTTCGCTTTCGCGTTGATGGCTCCGCTCTACGACGAACCTCCACGTGAGCGCTCAAGAGGCTCTGCGCTGCGAACCGGTTCACAGAACCAATCGACGCTGCGGCTGGCCGACGAAACGGCGGTGATCGCGTCCGCGTTATGTGCTGCTCGTCGTCCGCGCAGTCGACGCATGGCACGGCTTCGGTCGTCGCGACTGCACCAGCTCGTTCGTCGATTGCTTGGAGCGCACGATCGAAGAGCAGCGGACCGTTGACGCGTAGAAGCGGATTCCGGGAGCCGATCGGCAGCGGAGAGCCTCTTGAGCGCTCACGTGCAGGTTGTTCGCAGAGCGACATCCTCAGCGCGAAAGCGAAACGGAGCTGCCGATCGGCTCCCGGAATTCGAAGAACGATCTCACGCAATTCGTAGAGCGATGAATTCGAGGCCGCACGCAACCGTTATCGCAACAGCAAGGCCGCCGCGACTTTCCGGCCTTCCGCCGACAGCACGTTGAACGTCCTGCACGCGGCGCGGACGTCCATCACGTCGACGCCGATCCGCGCCGCATGCAGCGCCGCGGTGAGCCTTGGATGCGGGAAGCGGATGCTCTCGCCGGTGCCGAGCAGCACGATCTCCGGCGCGAGCTCGAGCAGCTGCGCGAAATCGTCGGCGGACAGCGCGGCGAAGCCGCCGTCGGCCCATGGCTCGACGATGCGGTCGGGCAGCGCGACGAGGTTCTGCTCGTGACGGACGCGATTGATCTCGACCCAACCCGCACCGTACGCGGTGAAGACGTTGCTGTCGCTCTGGCTCAGGTGGAATTTCATCGGCGGGATTGCGTTCGGCGGCGCGGTGCGCGGGCGGATTGTGCATTGCGGCAAACGGACGTTGCCTGTACGATTATAGATGCCGGACACGCCCGCGCCACGCGGACCCGCTGTCCCGGCGCGTCGCTTGGACGGTTCCAGGCGCTAACGATCCGGAGTCCACGTGTCCTCCCCACTGCCGACCGAATTCGGCCGCGTCAAGCGGCTGCCCCCGTACGTCTTCAACATCACCACCGAGCTCAAGATGGCGGCCCGCCGTCGCGGCGAGGACATCATCGACTTCGGGATGGGCAACCCCGACGGGCCGACGCCGAAGCACATCGTCGACAAGCTGTGCGAGACCATCCGCCGCGGCGATACGCACGGCTACTCGATGTCGAAAGGCATCCCGCGACTGCGCCGCGCAATCTGCGCCTGGTACAAGACGCGCTTCAACGTCGACCTCGATCCGGAATCGGAAGCGATCGTCACCATCGGCTCGAAGGAAGGCATCGCGCACCTCGCGCTGGCGACGCTGGAGCGCGGCGACGTCGTGCTGGTCCCCAATCCGAGCTATCCGATCCATATCTACGGCCCGGTGATCGCCGGCGCCGACATCCGCCACGTGCCGATCACGCCGGACGGCGATTTCTTCGCCGAGCTCGAGCACGCGATCCGGACCAGCTTCCCGAAGCCGAAGATGCTGATCCTGAATTTTCCTGCGAACCCGACCGCGCAATGTGTCGAGCTCGACTTCTTCGTCAAGATCATCGACCTCGCGAAGGAGCACGGCATCTACGTCGTCCACGACCTCGCGTATGCCGACATCTGCTTCGACGGATGGAAGTGCCCGTCGATCATGGAAGTGCCGGGCGCGAAGGACGTCGCCGTCGAGTTCTTCACGATGAGCAAGAGCTACAACATGGCCGGATGGCGCGTCGGCTTCATGGTCGGCAACCCCGACCTGGTGTACGCGCTGTCGCGGATCAAGGGCTACCACGACTACGGCACGTTCACGCCGATCCAGGTCGCGTCGATCGCGGCGCTCGAGGGTCCGCAGGAGTGCGTCGGCGAGATCGCGATGCAATACCAGAAGCGCCGCGACGTGCTCGTCAAGGGACTGCACGAAGCCGGATGGATGGTCGACAAGCCGCGCGCGACGATGTACGTGTGGGCGAAGATTCCCGAGGCCTATGCAAAGGCCGGTTCGCTCGAGTTCGCGAAGAAGCTGATGGCCGATGCCAAGGTGTCGGTGTCGCCGGGGATCGGGTTCGGCGAATACGGCGACGAGTTCGTCCGTTTCGCGATGATCGAGAACGAGAGCCGCACGCGCCAGGCGATCCGCGGCATCAAGGACATGTTCCGCAAGGACGGGTTGCGATGAGCATCGATGTCGTCCGCGTCACCGATCGCGACGGCGCAGTCATCGCGGCCGACCTCCTCGCGAAGGCGGAGAGCGTTTATCGCGAGCTGCGCCCGCAGATCCCCGCGGATTACGCGGCGAAGATGCATCGCGTGTTCGCGGGCGGGGGCCGGATGATCGTCGCCGTCGGCGACGGCAACGTGCTGGGCCTTGCGGTGTATCGTGTGTACGAGGACACGTTCAACGGCCGCAAGCTGTATTGCGACGACCTCGTCACCACCGAGGGAAAGCGCTCGACCGGCGTCGGCCATGCACTGATGCAGTTCATGGAGCAGGAGGGAGTCGCGCTTCATTGCGATGCGTTCGCGCTCGACTCGGGCGTGCAGCGCAACCGGGCGCACCGGTTCTATTTTCGCGAGGGCATGTTCGTCGTGTCGTTCAACTTCAAAAAGGACCTCCGCAAGTGAGACCGATCCGCATCGGCCTTCTGGGCATCGGCACCGTCGGGGGCGGCACGTACAGCGTCCTCGCGCGCAACCACGCGGAGATCTCGCGGCGCGCGGGGCGCGACCTCGCGATCACCGTCGTCGCCGACAAGGACACCGCGCGCGCCAACAGCGTCACCGGTGGCAACGCGAGGATCGTCGACGACGCGTTTGCGGTCGTGAGGGATCCGGACATCGACATCGTCGTCGAATTGATCGGAGGCACGACGATCGCGCGCGAGCTGGTGCTGGCGGCGATCGAGAACGGGAAGCCGGTCGTGACCGCGAACAAGGCGCTGCTCGCGAAGCATGGCAACGAGATCTTCGAGGCGGCGCTGAAGAAGGACGTCGTCGTTGCATTCGAGGCGGCCGTCGCGGGCGGAGTTCCGATCATCAAGGCGTTGCGAGAAGGGCTGTCGGCCAACCGGATCGAGTGGATCGCGGGGATCATCAACGGCACCAGCAACTTCATCCTGTCGGAGATGCGCGACAAGGGGCTCGACTTCGACACCGTGCTCAAGGAGGCGCAGAAGCGCGGCTACGCGGAAGCCGATCCGACGTTCGACATCGAGGGACAGGACGCCGCGCACAAGCTGACGATCATGAGCGCGATCGGCTTCGGCATCCCGATGCAGTTCGACAAGGCGCACATCGAGGGCATCAGCAAGCTCGAGGCGGTCGACATCCGCTACGCCGAGGAGATGGGCTACCGGATCAAGCTGCTCGGCATCTCGCGGCGAGCGAGCGAAGGGATCGAGCTGCGCGTACATCCGACGCTGATCCCGTCGAAGCGGCTGATCGCCAACGTCGAGGGCGTGATGAACGCGATCCTGGTCAAGGGCGACGCGGTAGGACCGACGCTGTACTACGGCGCGGGCGCCGGCGCCGAGCCGACGGCATCGGCGGTGATCGCCGACCTGGTCGACGTCGCGCGGATGCTGACCGCCGACCCCGATCATCGCGTTCCGCACCTCGCGTTCCAGCCTGACCAGCTGTCCGATTTCCCGATCCTGCCGATGGGCGAAGTCGAGACCGCGTACTACCTGCGGATGCGCGTGCTCGACCAGCCGGGCGTGCTCGCCGACATCACGCGGATCATGGCCGACCAGGGCATCTCGATCGACGCGATGCTGCAGAAGGAGCCCGGCGAAGGCGAGGACCAGACCGACATCATCCTGCTCACGCATGTGACGCAGGAAAAGAACGTCGACGTCGCGATCGGAAAGATCGAAGCGCTGCAGACCGTGCGCGGCAAGGTCGTGCGACTGCGGCTCGAGCAGCTCAACTGAAGGGGTCTGACCCCCTCCGACCCCCTCCGACCCCCTCCGACCCCCTCCGACCCCCTCCGACCCCCTCCGACCCCCTCCGACCCCCTCCGACCCCCTCCGACCCCCTCCGACCC
>JADMIO012610674.1_pt1 | contig 44266 bp, 29 predicted proteins | sample 8958161 | NCBI WGS metagenome assembly JADMIO01 (sample SAMN16585339, study PRJNA669376) | soil metagenome | isolation source: Crop rotation soil | place: USA: Cullars Rotation, Alabama | collected 2011
CGACAACTTGTCCACGTGGAATTCTAAGCTTAGGATCCCAATGTGCTGGAAAGTATGTCTCGTCGCGCTGAGTCTACTTAGCGCTGGAACCATGATCGGATGCGAAGCCTCCGCCAAGGTCGATACCGACGGGAGCCCGGATCACGGCTCGTACAGTAAGACAACCGTGCGCCGTGAATCCCCCGTCGGCGACACGACCTATGAGCGGAAGACCGAAACCAAGACGGAAGTCCACTAATCCGTCAGACGAACCAGTTCTTCTATCTCGAACACAGGCGCGATCAGTATTTGACCGATCGCGCCTGTTTTCATTTCTTTTAGCCCGGTCGCTTGCGACCGGTTGTTTTTACTTGAGAAAATCAGAAAGGTTCCGCGCAGGATCTTTCAACGACTCTTCATTCCCATCCACCTGCGCGCGTTGTTTCACCAGCGCCTCCAGGATCTCATCCTCCCCCCGATGTCCCAGCGCCAGGACCTGCGCGATCCGTCCATCCGAACCGACACCAATCTCCACAAAATCCGGTGTTTCCACACTCACATCCCCGCGAATGTGCCGCCGATCCACGAGGCGCGCTTCGCCCCAACCCGACAGTTGCAGGCCAAACACCGTCGTCTGGAAGTGGTTGACGATATCGTAGGTTGATTCATGTCCCGCCATATTCGCGCCGGCAATCCGACCGGTGAGCTGCGCGTTTTCCCAGTGATCGATGAACCGGTGTTTTCCAAACAGCGAATCGAATACCGCCGCGCAATCGCCCGCGGCATAAACGCCCTGCACGTTCGTTTCGCAATGCGCATCGACCAGGATTGCCTTCTCGGAATTGATCGGCGTGCCGCGGAGGATCTCCTTGTTGGGCAGGGCGCCGATGGCGGTGACGACGAAATCGCACGGAATCACCGTGCCATCGGATAGGACAACGCGCTGGACGCGTCCATCGCCATCGAGGCGCTGGGCGCGATGTCCGAGGTGAACACGAACACCGTGTGCGCTCAAATAATTCGCAACGATCTTGCCGGTGTATTCGCCGACATACTTTCGCCAGGGATACTGCGCCCCGACGATGTGTTCGACGGCAAGCCCGATCTGCGTGAGGGTCGCGGCCAGTTCCACACCGAGCAATCCGCCGCCGATCACCGCGACGATGCCGCGCTTGGTGCTGGTTGCATCCTGTCGCGAGCCTTCGTTCTTGGCCTTTTCGATTGCGTTGTGCAGACGATCCGCATCGTCGATGCTGCGAAGGGTGAAGACGTTGGGAAGGCTGGCACCGGGGATTGCCAGCTGTGCAGCACTGGCGCCGGTGGCGATGAGTAGCTTGTCGAAGGCGATCTCTTCGCCGCTGTCCAGAGCGACACTTCGACGAGCCGTATCCAGATGCGCCGCCCGCCGGCCGGTGCTGAGCGCGATCTGTCGATTGGCGAACCACTCCGGCGGCTGGACGACGATGTCAGCGCGCTTTCCCGCGCGCTGTAAAAAGTCCGGATTAAGCCGAGGACGGTGATAAGGCCGGTTCACTTCCTGCCCGACGAGCAGGATCGATCCAACCGGATCATGTCGCCGGATTTCCTCAGCGGCCGACCCACTGGTCAGGCCGCCGCCAAGCAATACATATTGGTAATGTTGTTCCAACATCTTTTTTTCGCCGCTCCACTATTCATTATACGAAACGGCGATCGCCGCCGCCCAGCGGGTATAAATTGCCTGCTGATTCAGCAGATCTTGCCCGGCAAACGACTTACACGCGTTCCAAGAGGCTGCACTACGCATTTATGCAACTGTTGTACCAGTCACATTTTCCTTAATCGCCTTGACACGGGTTGCCGAACGATCAACAATCCATCCGGATGAACGGATGAACAAAGCCGCCGCCCCCGATGCTCTCCTGGCGTGGATGGGGTCGCTTGCCGACCCGACCCGCCTGCGCCTGATGCGCCTGCTCGAGAAAAACGAGCTGGGAGTGGACGAGCTGCGCGATGTGCTCCAGATGCCGCAATCGACGGTGAGCCGGCATCTTAAGATGCTCACCGATGAGGGGTTCACGCGCCCGCGGCGCGTGGGGACGACGAATCTGTATCGAACGATCCTGGATGAACTCGAACCCGCAGCGCGAAAACTCTGGCTGCTGGCGCGCGAGCAAACTGAATCCTGGCCAACGGTTCAGCAGGATCAACTTCGTCTGGCGGCGCGCCTTCGCGACCGACAGACGGATTCGCAAACTTTTTTCTCCGCCGCCGCCGGTCAGTGGGACAAGCTTCGGACCGAGTTGTATGGTGATGCATCGAGTATTGCCGGATTGATGGCGCTGTTGCCATCGCAGTGGATCGTCGCGGATCTGGGCTGCGGCACCGGTTGGGCGAGCGAGATGCTCGCTCCGAATGTGAAACAGGTGATCGGCATCGATTCCAGCGCCGCGATGCTCAAAGCAGCACGCAAGCGCGTCGCGCATCTGCCCAACGTCGATCTTCGCCGCGGTGAGCTCGAATCGCTGCCGCTCGACGATGCAAGTTGTGACGCAGCGCTTCTATTGCTTGTGCTGACGTACGCGACCGATCCGCAGAAGGTGGTCTGTGAGATGTCGCGGATATTGAAACCCGGCGGGCGCGCCGTCGTGATGGACCTTCTTCCTCACGATCGCGATGACTTCCGCCGCCAGATGGGACAGCGACACATGGGATTCGGCCCGGAAACAATCTCGCAATCCCTCGCCGCCTGCGGCTTTGCGGATCAATCCGTCCGCACCCTTCCTCCCCAACCAAATACCAAGGGGCCCGCACTGTTTCTAGCAACTGCTACACGCTGAGGAGACACACATGCAAAAGCATATTCCGATGTATGTGTTGTTAACGACGTTCGCGCTGATGACTAGCGCATCGGCGCAGGAAAAGCGCCTCGACTATCGCCAGGAACAATCTCTCAAGGATGCCACCTATTACCTCGACCAATCCGAAGGAATCCTCGAACAACTGAACGAGAAATCCAAAGGTTGGAAGGTCGGCGATTCGTCGGTGCAGATCCAGGATGTGCAGAACCAGCTCCACAACATGGATCGCGTCAAGCAGTACATCACCAACACCGACAATCGCCTCAAGCAGCTCCCTGCGGAGAATTCCAAGGTCAAGCCCGAGGCCGAGCGCTTCGCGAAGGTGCAGAAGACATACGACACCTCGCGCACGCGCATGGAAGAGATCGAGAAGGGACTGAAGGGCGTCGTCAACAAAGGCAGCGGCGGCGACTACAAGGCGGACTTTGATCGCCTCAAAGAGATCAACCAGATGTTCGGTAATCCGCAGATCTTCAACACGCGTCCGGATTCTGCGGTCGAGATCGTCAAGCAGATCGCGCCGGTGAAAGCCGAGCGGCAGCGCATCGCCACGAAATACGCCGACTTCCTCAAGCAATCGACTCCCGAGGCCAACCAGATGAACAGCGTGCTGCGATATTTCGATCAGCAGTTCGGCGCATTTGACGCTGCCGCCACCAAATACGCGGATGAAGCGCCCGGCGCGATCAACGCGCAGGTCGACGAAACCATCAAGATGGCCCAGGGCGCCGCGGCGGAGAAGAAGCTTGGTTTCTTCGGCCAGTATGGCGGGATCAAGTCAAACCTCGACCAAACTGAAGTGCGCTACAAGGTTTTGGCTGCCATCAAACCCGACGCACCCGAAACCGCAGCCGCTCGAAAGAAAATCGACGACGGCTACGCGCAGGTGAAACAAGTTCGCGCCTCGCTCGATGCCGACATCCTCAATACCAACCAAGTTCCCGACGACCAATACAACGGCCCGGACAAGCAACAGATGATCGATGCCGTCAAGGCCAAGTGGTCGCAATCCGGGGTGGCCGGCGATGTTCTGAAGACCGGCATCAACTCCAGCCAGTGGAAGCGCGACACCTATTGGCGCTTCAACGGCACGGACACGTTTTACAAGGAAGACGCAAGTCACGCTCAGGGCTTCGTCGTCGTCAAAACCGACGACAAGGTCGCGACGATTCATTACATCAATCTGACGAAGGATCACCAGGCAAGCGAAAAGATCGAAGCGTCGTTTTTCGATGATCCGAAGAAGGAAGCGGATGTGTCGAACAAGGTGTTATTGAAGAACGTGAAGTAATTGTTAAGCCGCCGCGCCCACGCGGCGTCTTTGAACTCTTAAAAATGGAAAACCAACGCCGCGTGGGCGCGGCGGCTAAACGAGAGAACACAAGGAGCCACAAATGTCCCGTACCATGACCGCACCGAATCGCACCAAACCGTCGGTTAAACCGTCGAAGGCGAACGGTTCTGCCAAAACCAACGGCAATGCCAAACTCGAATACAAGGTCGCCGACATCAACCTCGCCGAATGGGGCCGCAAGGAAATCATGCTCGCCGAGCAGGAGATGCCGGGGTTGATGGCGGTTCGCGAAGAGTATGCGAAACAACAGCCGCTCAAGGGGCTGAAGATCGTCGGCTCGCTTCACATGACGATCCAGACGGCGGTGCTGATCGAGACGCTCACGTCGCTGGGCGCGCACGTCCGCTGGTGCTCGTGCAACATCTTCTCCACGCAAGATCACGCCGCCGCCGCGGTTGCTGTCGGGCCCAAGGGCACGCCGGAAAATCCGAAGGGCATCAGTGTCTTCGCGTGGAAGGGTGAGACACTTCCCGAGTACTGGTGGTGCACCGAGCGTGCGCTGGATTTCGGTAACGGAACCGGCCCCGATCAGATCGTCGATGACGGCGGCGATGTCACGTTGCTCATCCACAAGGGCACGGAGTTCGAAGCCGCGGGAAAAGTTCCCGCGTTTGATGAGAAGAACGATCCGGAAGAGTGGGGTGTGATCCTCGACCTGATCCGAAGGACGATCAAGGAGAATCCACAGCGCTGGACGAACGTCGGAAAGGGCGTACAGGGCGTTTCAGAAGAAACAACCACCGGCGTACATCGCCTGTACGAGATGCAGAAGGCCGGCAAGCTGCTCTTCCCCGCGATCAACGTCAATGACAGCGTCACCAAGAGCAAGTTCGACAATCTCTATGGTTGTCGTCACTCGCTCATCGACGGCATCTTCCGCGCCACGGACGTGATGATCAGTGGCAAGGTTGCGGTGGTGTGTGGTTACGGCGATGTCGGCAAGGGTTGCTGTCAGTCGCTCAAGGGCCAGGGCGCTCGGGTGATCGTGACCGAGATCGATCCGATCTGTGCCCTGCAAGCCGCGATGGAAGGCTATCAGGTCCTCACCGTCGAAGACACGCTCAGCTACGCCGACATCTACATCACGACGACCGGCAATCACAACATCATCACCGCCGCTCACATGGCCAAGATGAAGGACAAGGCGATCGTCGGCAACATCGGCCACTTCGACAACGAGATCGACATGGCCGGCCTGAAGAAGATCAAGGGCATCAAGAAGACCAACATCAAGCCGCAGTATGACATGTGGACCTTCGCCGATGGACACAGCGTGCTGATCCTGGCCGAAGGACGACTCTTGAACCTTGGCTGCGCGACTGGACATCCGTCTTTCGTGATGAGCAACAGCTTCACGAACCAGACGATCGCGCAGATCGAGTTGGCGACGAATAACGCCAAGTACGAGAAGCGCGTGTACGTCCTGCCCAAACATCTCGACGAAAAGGTCGCACGACTTCATCTGGCCAAGATCGGCGCCAAGCTCACCAAGCTGACGCCGGACCAAGCCAAGTACATCGGCGTTCCGGTGGACGGGCCGTACAAGCCGGAGCACTATCGCTACTGATCCGCCGCGAAGTTATCATGCGGGCCGGGCGCCACGGTGTGGTTCCCGGCCCGTTTTCTTTTCCTCAAGGTGCATCATGCCCTTCATGCGCGGCGATCCGGAGATGTATGACGAGATTCTGAACGAGGTCGATCCTGCCGATCTTCCCGAAGGCGCGCTGGGCGACCGGCCGTCAGGCGAATACGAATATGAGACGGCTGAGGCGACGTTCGATCCGAAGAAACTGCGGGGCATCTCAAAAGCAGCACTCGATGCGTTGCTTGCGATGAACGCGACGGGCTTCAAGGTTTTGTACGACGGTGGTTATGACGAAGGATTTTCTCACGCCGATTCCGTCTTTTTTGCCGGCGGGGCCGGTCAGCCGGTCGATGTTGTGATCGACAAGTTCGCCACACCCGATTTCGCAACCGCTGTTCGCACAGCCGCCAAAAGCCAGAGTGTTTATGGAAATGCCGGCGAGTTCTACGCCAAGCTCGCCGATCGCGACGTCGCCAAGCATGCGCTGGATGAGCTCGCTCATGAGCTGGCGTCGAAACTGCTCGGCGACGGATACGGCACCGGCGAATACTCCCTTTACGGCGCTTTCACCGCCGACCTGAAAACGGGCGAGATCATCGACGATCCCGATGCAACCAAACCGACCAACATGGATCTGTGATGGCCCATCCGTATCACCACGCGCTTCGGTCAGCGAAACTCTTCGGCGGCAAAGCTGAGGATTACCAGGCGATCCACAACTGGTTCGACGAATCCAAGGCGCATCTTCCCGATCTGCGACATCGCGCGCTTCGCCATCATTCCGAAGGAATCTTCCTCTGCGAAAAACTCTTCGGCGTCACCCTCACCAACGCCGACGGCAAAGAAGTCCCCACGCGCCTCATCGGCGAACAGCACGTGAAGGACGACCTCGGCTGGATTCCCACTGTGAAAGATTGGCTGATGCACCTCAAGCTCGAACCATGGATGACGCGCGGCGTCTTCCGTCCGTCGCGCGATGGCGTTGAAGCCGAGCCGATGCCGGTGATGAACGAGCGGCAGGAGTGATCTTCAGCGCCGCAATCATTTCTCACGCATAGAATGTCCCGATGCCTCCTCAACTGAAGCTGATTCACGAGCCTACTCTCACCAACGCCACGCTCCTCCTTGCTCTCACCGGCTGGATGGATGGCGGCTCGGTCTCCACCGGAACCGTGCGGCAGTTGATGGGCAAGCGCGAGGTGAAGCAGGTCGCGCGGATCGAGCCGGATGAGTTTTATATCTACAACTTCCCCGGCGACATGGAGGTGTCGGCTCTCTTTCGTCCGGCGGTCAAATATGAGAAGGGCGTTGTCAGCTCGTTTGAATTGCCGGGGAATGTGTTCTGGGCAGATGAGAGCGCGAACCTCGTCTTCTTTGTCGGCAAAGAGCCGAACCTGCGATGGCAGGGGTTTGCTGATTGCATCTTCGAGATGTCGCGCAAGCTGAATGTCTCGCGGATCATTTTCATGGGTAGCTTTGGTGGATCCGTGCCGCACACGCGCGAGCCACGGCTGTTTGGATCGGTCTCGCATCCGCGCTTGCGTCCGCTGCTCAAGCAATATGCGGTGACGCCGAGCGAGTACGAAGGCCCGGCCAGTTTCGCGACGATGCTGCTCGCCGAGGCGCAGCGTCACGATATTGAGATGCTTAGCTTCGCCGCGGAGATTCCCGGGTATCTGCAGGGCACCAATCCGCGCAGCATCGAAGCGGTCACACGACGACTGGCGAAGATGCTCAATCAGCCGATCGACCTCGATTCCCTTCGCCAGGCCAGCGACGAGTGGGAGGCACAGGTCACCGCCGCCGTCGACAAGGACGACGAGCTGGCCGAGACGATCCGCAAGCTGGAAGAGCAGTACGACACCGCGTTGATCGAATCCGAGCCGGCTTGAGACAGCAATAATCGCAATCCCAACGGTTTTCGCAGGCAGGGACGGTTTTTATCCCGCTTTTTGATTGTTATTCTATTGTTGCCTCAGTAGATTCATTCAATCATCTCACCTTCAGGAGGGAAGTATGAGAACGTGCGCATCCGTGATTGCGTTTTGCGGAGTCGTTGCCTCTGCACGCGCTGGCGTGCTCACAGTTGTCGCCAAGACTGGCGACACCATCAGCGGTCACACCATAACCAACCTGTTCAATCGGCCATTCATCAACAATGCCGGTCAGGTCGCGTATACCGGCGACTATGTCGGCGGCGAAGCGATCTTCCGCGACCATGCCGCCGTCGTCTCCGCCGGCGATGACCTGGGTGGCGACACCTTCAGCATTATTTACGCCGGACAACCCGTGATGAACAACGCCGGCACGATTGGTTTCACATATCGCAATCCCAGCAGCGTCACCCACATCGCCGGGACCGACGGATTCCAATCGACCTTCGGCCCCCTCGACGGCTTTAATCTGCTCAGCGTCGGCAACGTCGGCATGAATGACTTCGGCACATTTTCATTCTTCAGCCAGGTCGCTGATGGCGGCATTCAGTCGATCATGGCGAACCAGTCGCACATCCAGGTGAAGACGCCCGCGACCATCGACGGCTACTCGTTCAACCAGATCGATGGACAGTCGTACGTGAACATCAACAACTCCGGCACCTTCACATTCCGTGCCGACAACACCAGCGGCCCAACCAACGCCGTGATGACTCAGTCCAAGGTGATCGCCGGAACCGGCAGCGTGGTGTTCGGACAGACCCTCAACAGCGTCGGGTTTTACCCCGCTATCAACAATGCCGGAACCGTCGCTTATCAGGCAGCCTTCAGCGGTAACTCCGCCACGGGAATCTTCACAACGAACAGCGGCTTGATCCTCAAGACCGGGACCGCCGCCGGCGGGCACACCGTCAATGGCTTCGGCTTGAACTTCTCCGGGTTCGTCGACATCAACAGCACCGGCACCGTTAGCTTTCTGGCCAACTACATCGGAGGAGGCGGGGGCGTTTTTGTGAATTCATCTCTGGCCCTGTCGACCGGCGATATCGTTAACGGCAAAACCATCACGGCACTGAGCGACCCGGTGATCAACGACAGCGGGATCTTCACAGTGTGGGCCCAATTCAGCGACAACAGCCAGGCGATCCTTACAGGAACCGTGCCCGAACCGGCGGGAATAATCGCGGCAGCAACCATCGCCATTTGCGCGCGGCGACGCCGATCAAAATAAGAAATCCAGATGCTTCCTTGCCGTCCATTGTAACATCTCAGCACTGAGGCCTCTCGCATGCGCAAAATCTGCGAACGACTCGAACCACGCCAACTCCTCGCCGGTTACATCTTCGATTCATCCTTCGCCAACGAAGGCGTGCTGAATCTGAACGACCCACATATCAACAGCCACACCAACGCGCAGCTTTTTCTCGATGGCGAATCGCGGGTCATTGTCGCAACTGCATTTGCCGAAGGCGGAAAGGTGATGGAGGAAATCCTGCGATTCCACGCCGATGGAACCCGGGACAAAACCTTCGCCGCCGATGGACAGCTTCTCATCGATCTGGGTGAAGGCGGCGCTGCTGATCCGCTGATTACGATTCTGAAGGACAACAGCATCGTGCTCGTGACGCACCAGGCCGACAAGCCGCTGCTTCTGCGCTACACCGTGAAGGGAAAGATCGACCGCGTATTCCGCAGGAATGTCGGCCAACGCTACCAGACGCTCACGACGGACTTCTCGCAGGCGGAGGATCTCTACACGGATTCCGCAGGCAGGGTCGTCTTCGATCAATACGTGGACGAGTCTGGCTTCGGAGCCGGCAACGAACGGATAACCGCCAGAGTCCGGCGTTTCCTGCCGACGGGATTACCCGATGACAGCTTCGGCGTGCATGGTGAATTCAACATCGACCTGCCACTGAACCTGCCGCAGACGTATCGGATTCAGAGCAGGACTCTTACCCGCCGGTTCCTGGTCCTGTTTGGCGCACCGCAGATCGACAGCCGAGACAATGTCGCCATGGCCGGGATGCGGGACTATGCGCGCAATAGTTATGTTGGGCCTGGCTACAGCCATGTGAATCTGCCATTCATTTACTCGTTCGCCGGGGATGGCGCGGTGCGGGCGAATTTCATCGCGGCAATCGAAGCAGATAAAGCGAGCTTTGTGAACGGATCGCTTCAGTACAGCGGCCTGAGCGTGCAAGGAAACGCCGCGGGGCTGGCACACAATGTTCTTAAAACCGCCGTCACACCGGATGACACGTTTTGTTTTTTCTGCACCTTCGGGGGGCTGGCGACGTTCAAGTTGGGCAATGGCTCGATCGGCGTGAGCGGGTTTGACAACACCTTCGGCGACAGGGTGCTTGGGAATTCGGTCGTGACGATTGGCAACAAAGCGTGGCTCACGACGTTTCGATCACCCGTGGGCGGCGCCGACACAAACGGCCTGATCGAGCTGCGCGAAGACGCCACCGCCGGGGAGTACCTTGCCATCACGCGTAGAAACAGCCCGTTCGTTTACGCAGGCGTGCTTCATGATCGGCCCCGGCGGGTTATTGGCTTTCGGCAAACTGGCGAGGGCACCCTGGATGATGCGCAACACAATATTGTCGCGGCTAACCTGACCGAGCAGGAGGCGTCGGCGAAGCTCGTGAATGGCGTGGTTCACATCACCGGGACGGCGGGCGGTGATTTTATTTCGATCAATAAGCGGTCTGCCGGCAAGCGGATCATCGTCACCGGCGCCGGGCCAACGCGATCTTTCCTGGTCAGCTCGTTGAAAGGCGTGCAGGTTGACGCATTGGGTGGCGACGATGTTGTCGAAGCCGACTTGCTAACGGTCGACGCGACCATCAACGGCCAAGCCGGCGATGACACGATCTTCAGCGGCCAGGGGAACGACCTGATCGACGGCGGGTCGGGCAACGATTACATCCAGGCGAATCTCGGTGCCGACACGCTCCACGGCCAGCGCGGCAACGACACGCTCATCGGCGGTGAAACCGGCGGCGACGACATCTTCGGCGGCAGCGGTCACGATACCGCGCCTCGTACCGACGACAGCACGTTCGACAGCATTGAGGTGTTGAACGGGTGATCTACCGGAAGAATAGTTGTATGAACTTCGATTGCGAAACACTCGAATCGCGGCGTCTCTTTGCTGCGTATGCGATCGACACGTCGTTTGGCAGCCACGGGGGGCTCGATGTGAAGGATCCGCAATTCCCGTTCGCACTACCGTCGCAGACTTTTCTCGATTCCGAAAGCCGGGCGATCATCGCCACGTCGTTCGTCGATGAATCCAGCGGCGATCGCACGCTGGCGATTCGCCGATTCCACGCCGATGGTGCCGTCGATAAATCCTTCGACAGAGATGGAAAGCTGCTCATTCCCATCGGCAAGCTCGATCCGCTTGTGACCGTTCTTCACGACAACAGCATCGTCGTCGCGATGCGGCAATCCAGACAGCCGCTGCTTCAGCGCTATACGGTCAAGGGCAAACTCGATCCGGCATTCGCGCAAAACGCCGACAGCGATTACAAAACATTCCCCGGCGACAGCACCGACGCGCTGCTGACCGATTCGGCGGGACGCGTGGTCTTTGAGCAATACCTCAATTTCAGTTATGGCCCGGATCAGACGTACATGTCGGCGGAACGGATGATGGCTCGGCTCTATCGATTCGAGCCGGATGGAAATCGCGATACTTCGTTCGGAACCGGCGGGGCAGTGGATATTGCGCGCAGGGTGAGCGAACCGATGTCGTACACAATCGGCGGCAAAAGTCTCAATCGGCGTGACGCGATGAAATTCGCCCAGCCGCAGATCGACAGCGAGGATCATGTGATCATCGCCGGATCGCGCGATTATGCGCGCGGGCGGGAATACCGCGATGGCGACGGCTTCAGCCGGGTGGTGCTGCCGTTCGTTTATTCGTTCGATGGAACCGGCGCGGTGGCACGCAAGTTCGTTGCCGGCATCGATCCGGCCAAGGCGAAATTCGTCGGACAGAAACTGCAATACACAGGTCTTCAGGCCGGCACGATTGCGTTTGGTTTCAACAATCACACCGTCGTCACACCCGGCGGCACCGTTTACTTCACGGGCGCGACCGAAAGTTTCGTTATAAGCGGGCTTGTCGTATTCAAACCATCCGGCAGCAAGTTCGCCGTCAGCGGATTTGATCCAACGTTCGCCAGCGGCGGCTTGCAGTTGTTCGGCGACACCGTCTGGTCGCGACAGTCTGAAATCCACGAGGCGGGTGTGGCCCGCATGGGTGCGCTGAATCCGGACGCCACGGTCGGCCAGACCGTCGGCCTGGGCAATATCTTCTTCGATGGGCCATTGACGTACCTGGGCCTGAGTGGGGATCTCCCGCAGCGTCTGCTGGGATTTGCCGACAACCACAAACAGCAACTTGAGATTCTGAACCTCATCCAGGCCGAAGCCGCGATCACGCGCAGCGCTGACGGCGTCGTTCACGTCACCGGCACATCGGCGGGGGATTTCATCAGCGTCGATCAGCGCGGCGATGGCCGGGTGGTTATCACCGGCGCGGGCCGGACGCGGTCGTTTGCCGATGCCGCGGTCAAGCGCGTTCAGATCGACGCATTGGGCGGCAACGACTTGATCGAAGTCGTTTATCACGTCACCAAGGAGATCTGGGCCAATGGCCAGGCCGGAAACGATTCTTTATACGGCGGTGGTGGCGATGATCTGCTTGATGGTGGCTCAGGGAACGACACGCTGGTTGGCGATGCTGGCGACGACACCGTCTTCGGCCAGCGCGGCGATGATTCACTCGAAGGCAATGGAGGCGTCGATCAACTGTTCGGCGGAGGAGGCAAAGACCGATCGTTCCGACTCGCCGAAGATTTCTACGACGGCATCGAGCACATCGACGATTGAGAAATCATCCGCGGATCGTTTTGCCTGGCGTGGACAACACCATCTTCGGTGACTGAGGCAAACGATTTTATCGACGACAGGCCCGGGGCACGAGAGCGCATGACGGCATAAAAAACTGAGTGGATAATTCATCTCGCCGCTCCGAAAGTATTTGACAAGCCATTCCCCGATCTATAAAAAGAGCTAAGGATCTTTTGATTCAGGCGAGGGTACCATGCTCACATCATCTCCTTCACAGGTTCGCTCAAATCGCTCTCGGCGCGCGCTAGCGGCTGCAATCGCGGCGAATTCGTGTCTCCTGGCAGTTGATCCACCGACACACGCCGATGTCGTAACCGCCACCTGGAATGGCGGCGGGGGAAGCTGGAGCCAGGCGGAGTTGTGGTCTTCGGCCGTTGTGCCCGGAAATAACGGCACTTCCACCTTCCGCGTTTTCATTGACGGAGGCCGGACCAGCATTGCGTCGGTTGTGACCTTCGATGTAAGCGCGACGATCGACACCCTCTGGGTCGATGCCGGCGATTCTTTGGTTGATCCCTCGGCTGGGCAGACGCTTTTCGCCGTCGGCGGGGCGGTCGTCAACAACGGAACCATTTCCCTCCACCATGTCGGCTATTTAAATGGGATCGATTTGTCCGGTGCTGGGCGCCTGACGCTGAATGATCCCGCGGCGATCCTGGCAGGCTCGGGCGCGCTGCACAATGCGACGGCCCACACCATCGACGGCGCCGGCGCCATTGGTAACCCCAGCGATCCCGCGGCAATCACCAACGACGGCAAGATCCTCTCCAACCTGATGCCTTCATCTACGATGAACATTTATGCCGGCACGGGCAGTTTTGCGGTCGTGAACAAGGGGTTGATCCAGGCATTAAACGCATCAGACCTGAAAATCTACGGTGATGTCAGTAATACCGGCACGATTGACGCCGCCGCCAATGGAAGCTGGATTTTCCTCAACGGCACGTTTAGTGGCGGGACGTATAAGAGCAGCGCAATCGGCTCGACGCTCATGCTCGAAGCGGGAAACATTCAATCCGGAACCATCAGCAATACCAATGACGGCAGCGTGTTGATCGTCGCCGGTTCTTCCCTGATCACCGACTCGATCTCAAACGCCTTCGGCTCGGTTGTCACGATCGAGCAAAGCGTGAACATCGACGGCGGTACCTTGACCAACGCCGACGGGGGAACGATTCAAATTGCGCCGAAGTTTGGCGTGAGCGCGCCCTCAGTGGTGAAAAACGTCACCGTCTCCGGCCAGTTCACCCTTGCGGGCGTTGCGGCGCGTCTCACTGGAACCGTGCAGAACAACGGCACGATTCAGTTCAATGCCAACACCAGCGTTGATGTCAACGCGGATCTGACCTTAAGCGGCAAAGGCACGGCGCGCTTCAATGGATTTAACAACCCCATTGGCGATTCCAGCGGGTTGGCGCACGTGCTGACTAATTCAATCTCCCACACATTTGCGGGCGGAGGATCCATCGGGCTGGGACAACTCAAGATCGTCAATCAAGGCACGCTGGCGGCGGATACGAATGCGACGGTGATGTCGATTTCTCCCGCCGCGCCAGGACTGACCAACACCGGCACGATGCTGGCCAAATCCGGCGGAATTCTTCAACTCGATGATGGCGCCCCGGGCGATGCGTCGTCTCCGGTTGTCTATCAGCACAACGGATTGATTCAACTCACCGGTGCGACATCGCGCGTCGAGGTGCTCAATGGCGTCACACTCACCGGAAGCGGCAGCATCATCGCCGACGCAGGAACGCTCGCGCTCAAGGGCGGCAGCGCCCTTCAAACGACTGGTCCGATTACCGTCAGAAATGGCGCGAAGATGAACGTGGACGATGGTGCCCTGGTCGCCGGTCCGTCGATCACCGTGGATGCCACGAGCAAAATAACGCTCGCAGGAAGTGGTCTATATGGCCCGTCAATCAACAATGCCGGCACCATCGCGGGGTCGGGGACGATCCTGGCGAGCGTGATTAACAACGGCACTGTTTCTGCCGACGCTGTCCAGACACTCGCGTTTGAGTCGACCCTCTCAGGCGCCGGCAAATATTCCGGCAGTATCATCGCCGACGGCACCTTCCAGGGCGGCGCCAGCATCGGCGACATCACGGTCAATGGCACGCTCACCCTCGGCCCGTCGTCAAATACTTTGCTGCGCGTGGGAAACGGAACCGCCGGCGTGATCTCCGACCGCATTCTCACCACCGCGGTGAATCTGGCCGGAACGCTGACGGTGCAGACCTCCGGCGGCGATGTAATTCCCGGGCAAAGCTTTGATGTGGTTCATTACGCGTCGCAGACGGGCGACATCGCCGTGTCGTGTATTCTTCCGCATCCGGGGCTCTGGGTCGAGAAGAGTTACAGCGCCACGCAGTTGTCGCTCCTGGTCAAGGCGCTCGGCGGGGACGCAAACATGGATGGCGTGGTGTCCACCGCCGATTTTCAGGCGATGGCCAGCGCCTTCAACCAGCAGGGACAGAACTGGACCAACGGCGATTTCACCGGCGACGGCAAGATCAATGCGATGGACTTCAACGTCCTGGCAACGAATTTCGGCAGCAGTGTGACGGGTTCACAACCTGCGCGCGGCGCAGCCATTCCAGAACCGGGGACGTTGGCGATTTTGACCTCATCCATGATTCTGCGGCGCCGGAGAAAGTAAATGCTATCCGCCAACCGTCTCGCCGCCCATCGCGGGTAACACGACGCCGGTGATGTAACTTGAATCGGCATCGCTGGCGAAGAAGACATACGCCGGCGCGATTTCTTCGGGCTGAGCGGGGCGCTTCATTGGAGTACCTGAGCCGAACTCGGCGACTTTTTCTGGCGTCATCCCTTGATCGGATGGATTCAGCGGCGTCCACACCGGGCCGGGCGCAACGGCGTTCACGCGAATTCCCTTCTCGACCAGTTGTTGCGCCAGCGCCTTGGTGAATGCGTTGATCGCGCCTTTGGTGGACGAGTAATCCGGGAGTTGCTTGTTTCCGATGATGCCCGTCTCCGAGCTGGTCGCGATGATCGCGCTGCCGGGCTTCATGTGCTTAAGCGCGGCGCGACTGAGCCAGAAATAGGCGTACACATTCGTCTTGAATGTGCGGTCGAATTCTTCATCCGTGACTTCATCCAGGCTCTCCTTGCGATTCTGCCACGCGGCGTTGGAGACAAGGATGTCGAGCTTGCCGAGTTCTTTGACCGTCTTCTCGATGATTTCCTCGCAGTAGGATTGATCGGTGAGATCGCCGGGCATGAGAACGCACTTGCGGCCTTCTTTCTCAACCGCGTCTCTCGTCTCTTGAGCGTCTTCCTGTTCCTCGGGCATGTAGGAGATGGCGACATCCGCGCCTTCGCGCGCGTACAACACCGCCACCGCGCGGCCGATGCCGGAATCTCCGCCCGTGATCAGCGCCACCTTACCTTCCAACTTCCCCGCCGCTTTGTATTTCGGAGCCTGGTACTTCGGTCGGGGCTTGAGATCCTTCTCAAACCCCGGTTTGCGCTGCTTCTGTTTTGGTAGCGGCGGTTTTGGTTCGGACTGCATCTGCGGACGTTCTTTCGCATCTGCACCGGGATGACGGGCTGACGTTTTGCCGGCTTTGGCCTGTTTTTGTGCCATATTCGCTCCTTGAGTCATTGGGAGCGCATTCGAGCAACGGATATGCCGGTTAATGATTTACAACTGGTTTGCCGGTTTTTATGATCTTTGCCCGGACGGGCCATCTCGCGGTTTCAGGTCGTTCTCTGAAGGGAGAAAAGATGTCAAGGCAGTTCCCTCGTCGCGCACGTTCGCGCACTTTCATTCAAAAACTCGAGCCAAGATGGCTTCTGACGGCCATCGCATGGGACGGCGGGGGCGACGGAACCAACTGGTCTGACCCGATCAACTGGAGCGGCAACACACTGCCCGGCTCCAACGACGACGTCACCATCAATGTCGCCGCCAATCCCACGATCCAATTCACCGCCGCGGCCGGGGCGGTGGCAATTCGCAGCCTCACCTGCGCGGAAGTTTTCAATCTCTCCGGCGGTTTACTGACTCTCACCAACGGCGTTTCGCAAATCAGCGGCGCGTTCAGCCAGTCGGGCGGCGGATTGACGGCGCAGGGTTCAACCGTCGTCTTCACCGCGACGTCCACGACCACTTCGGTCAACGGCAGCCTCGCCGCTAACGCGGGCGCTACGCTCTCCCTGCCGAATCTGACGAGCTACACCGAGCCCATCGGGCAGAATGTTCTCTTTCAGGCCGACGGCGCGGGCAGCAAACTTCTTCTGCCGGGCCTGACCACCATCATCGGCGATCCCGGCGGCTCGCAGGGAAGTCTGAACGTGCAGGCAACCGCAGGCGGAACCATTGACCTCAGCGCCATCACGCAGCTGACGGCGAACACGCGTCTCTTCCTCTACGCCGACGGAGCCTCGAGCCTGGTCAATCTCTCCGCGCTCAACAGCTTCGCGGGCCACCAAATCTACGGATCGCAGATCGACGTTCGCAACGGCGGGGAAGTGCGCGTGAACAATGCGCTGACCAGTCTGGATCGTGTCGGCCTGCAAGTGATCGGCGCCTTCACGCTAAAAACGACACAACTCACAGCCATCAGCCGCGCCAGCATCGTCGCCAACGGCGGAGCCGTGCTGCCGTTGCCGGGAATCACCACCTATCAACAGCCGCTGGGACAGAACATTCTCATCGCGGCCGACGGCGCTGGAAGCAAGGTGCAGTTTCCAAACCTTACTACGTTCACCGGCGACCCCGGCTTCAACCAGGGACTTCTGACAATTCAGGCAACCAACGGCGGAACCGTCGAAGCCACCTCTCTCACACAGTTGACGACGAACAGCAGAGTCCTCCTATATGCTGATGGAGCTTCCGCCCTGATCAATCTCTCGGCGCTCAGCAGCTTCGTGGGTCATCAATCCTACGGTTCAGGCATCGACATTCGCAACGGCGGCGAAGTGCGCGTGAACAATGCGCTGACCAGCCTTGATCTTGTCAACCTCCAGTTGGTCGGCGCCTTCACCCTCAAGACCACGCAACTCACCAGCTTCGCGCGCGCCAGCATCACCCTCAACGGCGGAGCCGTGTTGCCGCTGCCAGGGATCACCAGCTATCACCAACCGCTGGGACAGAACATTTTCTTCGGGGCCGACGGCGCCGGAACCAAGCTGCAACTTCCCAACCTCACCACCATCACCGGCGATCCCAGCGGCAATCAGGGACTTCTAACGCTCCAGGCAACCAACGGCGGAGCTGTAGAAGCGACCGCCCTGACTCAACTCACCACCAGCAACCGCGTCAACCTTTACGCCGACGGAAAGGACGGCGCGAGCAACCCCGGCCTTGTGAATGTGTCTTCGCTCGCCAGCTTCGTCGGCCATCAAACCTACGGTTCAGGCATCGACGTTCGCAACGGCGGTGAAGTGCGTGTCAGCAACAGCCTCACCAGCCTGGACCTGGTCAACATCTCGGTGACCGGCGCTGCGACCCTGAAGACCGCGCAGCTCACCAGCGTCGCGCGCGGGAGTATTTTCGTCGGCGGCGGGGGATCTCTCTCCTTCTCGGGAATGACCACTTACCAGGTGGCACAGGCATTTAACCTGACTTTCCGCGCTGACAACGCCGGCAGCAAGCTGCGCTTTCCAAATCTCACCAGCATCACCGGAGATCCCGGCGGATCGTCGGGCCTGCTGACCCTTCAAGCTTTCAACGGCGGCGCCGTCGAACTCACCGCGCTCCCGCAGATCACCAGCAATGCGCGCGTGTCTGTGCTCTCTAGCGGAAAGGACGGCGCCAACGTTCCCAGCCTGGTCAACCTTTCATCCGTCACCAGCTACGCTGCCCACACCACGTATGGCTCGAGCATCGTCGTACAGACGGGCGGCGAAGTGCGACTCAGCTCGGCGCCGACGGTCCTCTCTGGCGTGCCAATGGCCGGCGAGGGAATCATCACCGGATCGGTAAACACGCCCAGCGATATCCGTCCCGGCGAGGGCAACCCCGGCACTCTCACGATCAGCGGAAATCTTGCCGAACTCGCCGGCGCATCGCTCACCATGGATATCGGCGGCCCGACGGCCGGCACGAATTACGACCGCCTCACCGTCACGGGCAGCGCCTCGCTCGGTGGCGCGTTGTCCCTGACCCTGATCAACGCCTATAACCCGACCTATCTCATCGGCCACACGATTCTGACCGCCGGCTCGCGCAGCGGACGATTCCAGAGCATCAGTGGAATCTTCCTGACGCCAGTGAAAGCCCTGGCGGTGACCTACACGCCCACCAGCGCCATCGTCACTGCGACCATTCCCGGCGACACCAACGTCGACGGCACCGTCAACACCGCCGACTTCACATTGCTTGCGTCGCACTTCAACCAGACCAACGTCGGCTGGAGCGAAGGCGAGTTCACAGGCAACAATAAGGTCAACGCGATCGACTTCAATGTTCTGGCAGCGAACTTCGGGAAGAACGTCGGATCGCTGGATGGGGCGGTGAATTGGGCTCTTCGTGCGACCGAACCTGGCTCAGTTTTTTCGAACGACGCGATCGATCGACTTGATCTTGCTTCCGACATTCTGTAGCGAAGTGGCATGCAATACACCACCCTCGGCCGAACCGGTCTGAAAGTCTCTCGCCTCTGCCTCGGCACGATGAACTACGGCCCGCACGCGACCGAAGCTGAGTCGCACGCGCAGATGGACAAGGCGATCGAGCTTGGCATCAACTTCTTCGATACCGCCGACGTCTACGGCTGGAAGAAAGGCGAAGGCGTTACCGAGCAGATCGTCGGCAGTTGGTTTGCATCCGGTGGACGTAGAAGAGAGCGCACCATCATCGCCACCAAAGTTCACGGCGACATGGATCTGGATCCCAGCGACATCACGATGAAGCGCGGCATCAGTGCCGTGAAGATCCGCCGTGCCTGCGACGAATCCCTCCGCCGCCTCAGGACCGACTACATCGACCTCTACCAGATGCATCACATCTGGCGCCCCGCCCACTGGGACGAAATCTGGCAGGCGTTCGAAACCCTCGTGCAGCAGGGCAAGGTGATCTACGTCGGCTCCAGCAACTTCGCCGGCTGGCACATCGCCACGGCACAGGCGTTTGCGAAACAGCGCAACTTCCTTGGATTAGTGAGCGAGCAAAGCAAGTACAGCCTGCTCACGAGAAACATCGAGCAGGAAGTTCTCCCCGCGTGTCAGCATTATGGTCTAGGCGTGATCCCCTGGAGTCCCTTGGAGGGCGGAACACTTGGCGGTGCGCTGGAGAAATTCGACAAAGGCCGCCGCGCCGGCGAGCAAGCGCAGCAGAGACTCAACAAATATCGCCCGCAATTGGAAAAGTGGGAGCAACTCTGCCGAGACCTCGGCGAAAAACCCGCCGACGTCGCCCTCGCCTGGGTGCTGCACCATCCCGCGATCACCGCCCCGATCATCGGCCCGCGCACGATGGACCAACTCACCGGCTCCCTCCGCGCCCTGGAAATCAAACTCGACGAAGCGACGTTAAAGAAGCTAGACCAGATCTTCCCCGGCACCAACGGCCCCAAGGAAGAAGGCGCCGGCACGGCAGACCTGAAAAAGTACGAAGCGCCTGAAGCGTACGCGTGGTGATCACGGAGGCGCCTTCACCGTGACATGGGCCTCCGGCCCATGCCCGAAGCGCTCCGCGCACGGGCCAGAGGCCCGTGTCACGACAAGGCAACAATGAACGCCAATCACTTTGACGCTTCCTTCTGCTTCAAGATCTCTTCGGCGAATGTCGAGACCATCGAGTTCTCGTCCTTGGCCAACCGGCTCACCATCTCGCGATCGAACGTCCACTCCTGAGCGCGCATGACCGCCAGAGCATAAAGACGTGCGCACCAATGCGGATGTTCCGACAGCGCCACGAGCGTCGCGCGGGCGCGCTTTTGCGTTTCTGGCTGATCATTGGCGGGCAACAATTCGTAGGCGAGTATCCTGAACGCCATCTGCTTGTGAAGCCGTTCAAGGCCGCCTTGTTCCGCAACACCCAGACGGGAAGCGATGGTGTAGAGCGCTGCGTCGGCGTCAATCTCGTACATTCTCAGGATGACCTTCGGAGCCGGACGCGGCGTTCCTATATAGGTCGTTGCGTAGTAGAACTCTCGCTCGATCGATCCCGCCGACGCCGATCCCGAGGGGGAAAGTGCTTGCGAGTATTCAATCATGTCTAGCGCAAGTTTACTGACCTGTTGATCGGAAGATTCGGTATAGGGACCGAGAATCGTCAGCACGTCGTGCGGCGCGGCGCCAAATATGGATAGCTGCATGACCGCGTAAATGTACATCCCCTGCGTTTCGCTCTGAGCCGTCGGTATCGCCCGAACGACAAACGCTAGAAACTGCGGCAGGCAGACTTCGTCTCGGATCCTCCCATCGATTCTTGCCTGGAGAATCTCGACGAGAGCCGTGCAGCGATCACTCTCGGTGGCCTTCAAGTCCGTCGCCATTCTGAGTCGTGCCTCGATAAAACTGTCCGGCGATGGCAGGGCTGGCGCGACCGGCGCCGACGTCGGCTGAGCGTGTGAGAAACATCCGCCTGCGAAAAACGCAATCAGAACGAAGCATGTTGAGAGTCGCATCTCGCTCCCGGTTCAGTTGGAAGTTTGACTGTATGTGTCGATTGCAACCATTCCGGCGGCGCCACGCAACGGTAAACTCCCCCCATGCCCCGAACCGCTCTCCTCTACCTCGTCCTCGCCCTCACCGGCATCATCGGCGCCGTCAGCGATGCGATCCTGAACCAATGGGCCAAGACCCATCGCTGGCACTGGCTCATCGCCGCCTACCTCGCGTGGCTCGTCGTCGCGACGCTGCTTGGGCTGATCCTTCGCTGGCAGTACGTCGCGTTCAGCAACGCGGTGGTGCTGTTTCTGCTGGCCAATTCGCTTGCTGCGGTGGTGCTGGACTACCGGCTGTTCGCCAGGCGACTGAGCGCGTGGGAATGGGTGGGATTCATGCTGGCAGTGCTGGCGATTTGCGCGATCGAGATCGGCAGACACTCAAGACCGCATGAAGATCTCTCGATGGCGACAGGCGTGAAATAAACCCCACGACAGATTTGCGCGCTGCGCGCAGGCGGTCCCAAAACGATGCGCGCTTTGAACCAAAACTCCGTCCGCGAAAGAAAAAAAATCGCCGATATTCGACAGCTATCGCAGTTGGCGGGCAAAAGCGCATCGCGAAAGTGTCCAACCTGCGCAGCGCGCCCGAGTGGGGTGAGGACCTGCTATGCTCCTGTCCCGAGATCGAGCCAACTCCGATTGCGCCACCTGCGGCCCGTGCGTCCGCACGCATCCCCACGCATCCGGGTGCATCCGATTCACGTCACGCACAAAAGTTGAACGAACGAACCCGAATTCGCTATTAACCCCAAAACTCGACACGACTTATGCTCTGCGCAAAAGCCGCGGGCCAGCGTGCGCTCCAACCGGCTTGAATCTCGATGAAACATCCCGAACTGCTGCGCGCACAAAAAATCACCGAATGAACCCAGATTTGCGGATAATCGCAGAGCGGGCCAAGACTTGTGGCTTGCGCAAAAGACATCCCGCTCATGTCTTCATGTTTCACGTTTTACGCTTCACGCAGCTATCGCGCCCGCACCAGCAGCTCATCGGTGATCTTCAGCTCGCGGCGCTTGGCCTGGATGTCGCGCAGGAAACGCAAGCCGTCGTTGTAATAGCCGGCGGTGGGGCGGACGTCGGGAAGGTGGGTTTTCCAGTACGCGTTGAAGCGACGCATCAGCATCTCGCGGAGGTATTTGCTGAGCATCGACGCGGCGGCGACGGGCAGGCATTGTGCTTCGGCCTTCTCGCACCAGATGATTCGCACGGTGTGATCGGAATTGTTGATTTTACGATGAAGACAATACTCGCTACGGCCATCACCTTCTGTGATGATTTCGAGAGACCACTCCTCGAACATCGTCATGAGCAACTGGCCGTAGTGGGCGCGGCCGCCTTGCTGGTCGCAGAAGATCACCAGCCCGCGATCGCCGTACGTGCGGAGCAGGTGATCGAGATGAATCGCCGAGGTGGAGAACAGAACCGAGCTCTTGTTGCGCGTCGCGTCGAACTGCCGATTGAGCTCGCGCTCCAGCACGACGCGGGCACCGATATGCAGGCACTTGGCCCGGCACAGATCGAGCTGAATGCGGAGCGCATTGGCGAACATCTTGACCGCGATCGATTCGACCGCCGCGGGAAATGTTTCGCCATCGGACGGCTTGTACCAGTTGTACGCCGGCAGATCGTCCAGCACATGCGGCGCAACGTGCGAAAGGACTGTGTGAAGATCATGACAATCGCCAAGCTGGTTCAGATCACAGAAGCTGGTGATGAGGGTGAGGATTCCCTTCTCCAGCTCTTTGAGTCCATCCGGCCCGGGCTGATAGACCAACTTGGAGTCGTTGATATGAATGCGTTTGCCGGTTTTGGATCGCGTCTTGCCGACGACTTTCTTCAGGAGTTTCCACAAACAGGGGAGATCGGCGGCAGGATCGGCGTCAAGCTCAAACGCACAACATCCCACGACCAGCGGGCCCAGGAGTGGCCCATACCCCGCCTCATCGATCCCGGCAAGAATCATGGCGCGGAGTATATCGAGCCTGTTGAAATCGCAAGGGCAGGAGCGAAGAATAAAACAATCGGTCCAGATGTTTCGTATTGCTTGACAAGTCGGGTGCTGGAAATACATTACCCGGCTCGAAAAAGCGGCCGGTTTGTCTGGACGGCCGCAGGGAAAGTAAAATCCGGGCGCGTAGCTCAATTGGTTAGAGTACCGGACTGTCGATCCGGTGGTTGCGGGTTCGAGCCCCGTCGCGCTCGCTGATGAATACCGGTGACAACTGGTGACAAAACCCCTGATTCTTCAGGGGTTTTTGCATTTCCTGGATGCCCTTTTCTAGTGACCACCGATGACTGCCGATTCTTGCCATGGGCCACCGTTTGGTCGGAATCGTGGTCGGGTTTATGGTCGGGTGAGGGTAGATGTTCGGGTGTCTGGACGCCTCGCCGAGCCGAGGTCTCCGGCAGGGGAACCAACTTCGCCACGGAGCCGGCTAAGTCCTCTTCTGTGGTGTGGGTATACCGAAGCGTGGTTTCAATCTTGCCATGGCGGGCGAATTTCTGGAGATGATGCACCGGCATGCAATCGGCGCCGTTGGTGATTGCCGTGTGTCGCTGGGCGTGGAAGTCCAGATATCCCCGATCCGTGTGATACGGAATCTTCGCACGATCAAGATCGGCGCGCAGCATTTCGGCAGGGTTTTCAACCCAGGAACCCGGCCATAAAGGCTTTCCCGTTGGTTTATTCTTGAGCCACGGCTTCAACAGCCGGGCGAGATAATCCGGTAATGGCAGTACGTCCTCTCGCCGGTGCTTGGAATAACTTGCCTGCACCGTAACGGTCGCTTCGTCATCTGAAATACGGAAACTCTCAGGCGTCAGGCTGTAGCATTCGGACGCGCGGAGCGCTTCGACTAAAGCCACACGATAAAGCATCGCGCGATCCTTGCCGGAGATGCCCTTGAAGGCCGGTCCGGTTCGGGTCGCCTTCAGCAGCTTGCGCGTTTCTGCCTCCGTCGCTGGCCGTCGTCTTCGGCGAATGTCCTCTTTTTCGTTCAGAAGCTTCATGCCCTCGAACGGGTTTGGCTCGTGAAACCACTTGAGCGTGTCACGTGCCCATTTTGCAAACGAACGCATCGCCTTGAGATGATAGTTGGAGGTACTGTGTCCGAAGCGCTTTGAGTTCGTCTTACGCTGCTGCGCGAGCCAACTGGCCAGGCGGTCGGCGTGAAGGTCGCGATAATGCTTGAAACTGCATCCTTCAATCGCCACACGCGCACGAGCCGTCTGGAGCAGCACGTGATTTACCGTGTTGCCTTTCGCCAGCAGGTTCTGAAACCAGCCGTTGAATTCAATGTCGTAAAGGTCGGTATGCAGCGCCATCGCTTTTCGCCGTGCGTTTTCGGGCGAATTGCCGTTGCGGTGATAGGCGGTAACCCGCTCCTCGAAACCTTTCTTTGGTTTGATCACGCCGTAAAGCAATTCCATGAGCGGTCGCCGTGCGTCTGTCGTTGCGCGGCTCAACAGTCCAAAGTCGCAGAGCTTTTCATAGAGTGCCGGCAGTCGCTGTGGCAGATCAATTAGCCATTGCGCCAAATCCGTCGGTATTGGATCGTGGGCTGCGCGGACGGCGATCAGCTTCTTCAAATACCGCTCGATGCTGCGCGTAGGGGTCTCTTGGTTGAGCCCAGGAAATCGCTCCTGTTGTTTGCCGACCCGGAGCTTAATCAAATAAATCTCGTACCCAGCGGGCTTGTAAACGCTCATGGTGAGCCTCAATTCTCAAATGGGTCGAATGATGTATCAGCCAGCGCGGTGCTGCCGGCGAATTTGATGCGAATTCAGCCAAGCGCGAAACGTGGCGATACTCCATCGTCGAATCTGACCGATGTTCAGATCGGGTTCTGGAATGTAGCCAGAATCCTGCCAGCGAAAGACCTGACGCTTGGTAACGCCACACGTTGCCGCCCACTGGTCGGCGCTGATCATGCGGTCGTCGATCAGTTCGTCCGGGACCTCTCGGTGGTTTCGACGCCGTCGTGGGACATCTTCAGGATGGGGGCTGAAAGGACGCGGCTCACCCGGATACAGGGTTTCATCCTGGATGGGGACATCATCGAATGTGGTTAACATCTGGTACAAACTCCCGGCGAACATCAGCGCAGCGCCGGTAAGGCAATATAAGCATATAAATTCACCCGCCAACAGCTCGGATCGTCTCCGGCTCGCTTTTCAACAAAAAATTCGCCATTGCTCCTGCAGTGCAATTGCTCATCATTCATGGCTTTTCCGCCTTGCGCTTCTTCCCGGTGATCACTGAAGATGCTTTGCGCGACGCAGCCCACTCGGAATACCGTTTCGCCGCGGCATGCCGCTCTTGGTCACCGGCTTCGAGAAATCTAAGCAGCCACGCTTCGACCACCGCGCGTTCGTCCAGAAGGTGATCACGGCAAAATCGCTCAAAACTCTCGCGCAGCTCTTGGTCCAGGCGAAAACCCTTCGTCGTCGGCATTTCAAAAGTATTAGCAGCCCGCTTCAGTGTGTCAAAGAATCTCGGTCGAAATCGTCTTTCCATGTTGACATACTAGTTATCATTGATAACATTTTCAACAGGCATTTAGAAAGGAGCCTATATGAGCAAAGTACCGCCCCTTTTTTGTCATCTGTCGATTAAGGATTCCGATCCTGATTCACCCGGCCCCGTGCGCCGGGACGTACGCGCCGAACTTTGGTCAGAGGGACGTGAAGAAAAGATGGTTTTAGCTGGCACGTTGGTCGGAATGCCCGGCGATCTGGCCGTGCAGTCAATCGAACGCGATGACGTCAGCCTGCGCCCGGTCGACCAGCGCGAGGCACTTTCGTCGCTGCATGATCAAATTTACGGCAGTGACACCAAAAAGGTGACTTTATCATTCGTGGATTTCGAGGTGGAGACAGCAGATTCGTTGGTGCTACACCGCGTCGCCAAAAGCCTGGCGACGGCCGTTTGGCGGTAACACCATACATTCGATGAGGCTCACATGTCTGACGAATCATTCATTCCGGTTGACGATCAAGAGCTTGCGTTGGACGACGAGTGGAACCAGCCCTCCTTGCCGAAGGAGTTTCGTATTCGGAACGAGGTCACCGCAAACTGGGTCGTGCGGAAAATCGTTGAATGCCGACAGTATGCGGAACGATGCCAAGAGTGGTGTCGGCGCGAGCAGGCTCGTGCGCGTCAGCGCGAGGCATTCTTCCTTTTCCATTTCGGCGCCCAGCTACGGGAATTCGCGCGAAAGACACTGGCCGAAGATGGCGGGCGTCGCAAATCCGTGTTCCTGCCGGGCGGTACGATCGGCTTCCGGGCGCAGCCAGCGAAGCTCGTCGTTGATGATGAGACCTCCGTTCTTAATTGGGCGAAGCGAAAAATGCCAGCCCTGGTTCACGTGTCAGAACACCTGAGCAAAAGCGATCTCAACGACGTGTTCAGGACGACAGGCCAGATTCCAGATGTAGGCGCACACGTTGAACCCGCGACGGAACAGTTTTTTGTGAAGTAGATGTAGCAGGGATGATGCTATGAAGGAACCCGAGAATGATCCGCTGATACCCGCAGATATGCGATTGGTCTCGATCTTGGACTGTTCGCCGGGGCGTCTCGACGCGGGGGATGGAGAATGGGCGGCGACCTTGCTTTTCGCGACCCACAATGGCGTCATGGAGTCTCTGGCATTCTCCTGGAAAGACATGCTCTTCCTGGCCAATGAAATCAGAGACGCGATCGCGCACATCGAGGAGGAAAGAGCAACCTTCGCATCGTCTGGTTCACACGATCGTCCAGAGTCGCGGACATCGCAGGAACCAGCACCGGAACCGGCGTCTCCACAGAAGCAGTTTGTCAGCGATCTGCAGCCGACGGGGCTGACTCTTCGGAAATGGGTCGGCGGAAAGCTTCAAATCTATGACATCCTCGGTGGCTACGCGTTGCCCGACGCTGGCCACTACATCCTCCTCTGCCGACACGGCGCGCGGCCCAAGCACGATTTCTGCATGTTGGCAGTCAAAGATCGCGACAAGCTGATCACGTCCGTCGCTGATGATCATCCCACCGCGCTGGAACGGCAGCCATATATGTGGAGATGGTTTGCGAACTGGGGTACCCGGAAAAATGTCCAGTATGGCCGCCCGTTGGTGAATGTACGCAAACTTGGTCTGGCCAAACTCAAGGCGCTTGTGGCCCCGAAGAAAAACAAAGGAATCTAATGAGGCATCATCGAACCATTCACATAACCGTTGCCACAAGGCGACAGACGCTGGAAGAGGAGCGTCAATGGGAGGCCGTGCTTGAACTCTTCCTTGCCGAACTGGTTCGGCAGCAACTGAATCCGCACGGGAAACAAAATGAGAATTTATCCACATCTGGAAGGCCGTCGGTGCATGATCGATCTGCGTTGCAGCACGCCCGGCCAGGCGGTCACGTCTATCTACGATCAGAGGAACGCAGCGCAAGCCTTCGTTGAGGCGAATAAGCTGACACCCGTTGGCGAGATCGCTCAGGAAGGCGTGACCGGCTCCATTCCCGCAGTCCGCACCGATTTTGAACAAATCATCGACCGTAAACGAACACTCAACGACTTCGATGTTCTGGTCGTCACCGATATCTCACGGTTCAGCCGTGTTGGAACCAAGCACGGGATGGCCTGCGAATACGAGCTTGAAGTTGAAGGAATCGAAGTTGTCTTCGTCGCCAACGATCTGCCTGCTGGCGAAGATGGCGATCTGATCAAGCCAGCCTACTACTTTGCAGCCAGGATGTGGGCAAAGAGCTTGGCATACTGCTGTACACGGGGCTCAATGTCAGCATTGATCGATGGTCGGATGGCGCACACGCCGGTGGCGCCGTATGGTTTGGATCTGTGCTACAGCGTCAATGGAAAACCAGTCCACGTGACACGGCTGCTACCGGATGGGCGACAACTCAAGCTTCATCCCGACGCCATCGGCAAAAAGCCAACGGAGGCCCAGATACTCGCCGAGTTTCCGGCCAATCCAAAAAAGCAGCCGGGTCAGCGCCGTGTAGTGAATCATCATTACCGCAAACAGAAGAATGAAACGGTGAGCCTCGTGCCGGGCGATCCCGACGCCGTGGCGGCGGCGATCATGGCTTTCACCTTGAAGCTCAGCATGGGCTGGGGTGCACAGCGCATCGCCAGTGAACTGAATGGACTTGGAATCCCAGCCCCGCGAGGCGGGCTATGGAACATCTCGACGGTTGACAATCTTCTGCGGAACAAAACGTACGTCGGCGTAGGCATTGCCAACAAGACCACCCGTGCGATCATCAACCAACGATCGCCGAACAATCCAATGCCACGGCAGGTGAGTCTCCGTGAGCTGGCGACACGCAAGACGCAACGTCTGGAACAGCGCCCAAAGGACGATTGGATCGAACGTCCGTACGAAACGCTCCACATGTTTCTCGGGCCCGAATTGACGCCGTTGGCACAGGCGTTTATCGAGAAGGAATTGAAAAAGAAAGAGCACGGCCACATCGCCAAAAACGCATCTACTGATCGGCACGCTGACAGTAAGTATCTCCTCAAACACATCCTCACATCCAAACAGGGTCACCATCGAATGACGGGCTTTGTGTCCCACAGCAACGGTCGAAAATACCGTCGATACCGGATCAGTCCGGCAGACAAAGCACCGGTACGTGGTTCAATCCTGCGCCGTAAAGTGCCCGCCGACCGGATTGAATCGGCGGTACTGAGCGCCGTCGAGCTGGTTCTTCAGAAGTTGCCGGATATGCGAGGACGATTGATCAAATCAATTGGCAAGGAGATTGGCATCAAGATGAAAGACAACGTTCATCGAAAAAGACTTACGGCCGAACAAAAGGACGTGAAGGAGGAGTACCGGCTGCTCATCGGCTCGATCGGAAAGCATGGCAAGGAACTGGCCAAACAGCGAATCGCACAACTGGAAGCGAAACTCGATTCATTGGACGCCCGCATGCAAGCCGCCGACGCGGTGGCGGGATCGAAGATCAAGCCCGAGTCTCAGGCCGACCGAATCATTCACACCCTGACATCAGGAGAGCCTGCACTGCGATCTATGCCCCCGTCGCTGGTACGGCAAATGCTTTCGCTGCTGATCTCCAAACTCGAAGTGGATTTGAACACGTTGGATTTTGAGCTTGAGCTATCCCTTCCATCGTGGGCGATGATTCATGCGGATGCACTGGATCGACAGTTGCGTCTGGTTCCCAATCTGCGTACGCAAACTGGGAACGAGACGCAACATCGAAACCACCTGATTTTGCAGCGATTTTCGTGCACATCACAAGGTCGGCCGATTTGCTTTGTGTGCCGCAGAATGAACCGAGCGGCGAAAGGCCATCACAGGCGTAGGTACACCGAAAAAAATTTTTCGGAAATAAAGGAGTGTGGAACGCAGTCATCGAAATCTCCAAGTACGGCGTCAATGTCGACGCCCGTAACGAGGAGGCCAATATGGCTAACCTAGAGAGAAACGAACCCAACCCTGACACCTCGAAGGCGAAGGAACTGCCAAAGTTTCCGAGGACAGACACGTGGTTTGATGGGCATTGGGAGGGTGGCTACACCGGAGGCGAATACCCAACACAGCTTCAGCTATGCTCTGATGAGGAGGGACGGATTAGCGGCGTCGGCGATGACGCTGCCGGACGGTTCATTGTCGAGGGCTATTACGATGTCAATCGGCAGTGGATCAAGTTTTTCAAGCACTACAGTCCGACCCGAGTTGCTCAATACAACGGGTTTTTTGATGGCCAGAGGATAGTTGGATTCTGGTTCCTCGATCGACAGGTGGGAAATTTTGTCCTGAGCATTCGACTTGAGGACGGAAAAGGAGGCGAAGCTACCCACTGATAAACGTCGCCGGGATGTCGAACGCACCACGTTGTTGTGGCTTCCCCGGCGCCGGCGCGGTTACCGAAGGTCAACATTTTCACCGTCCACGTTCTTGAAGATTGGAATCCACGAGCGCTGCTGCAATTCCACCACCGATGTATCCCTTGTCGTTCACATGGGTAGTTCACGATCAGCCGCGCCTGGTTTCGGGGCGCGTTTACCGCCGATTTGCATCCTTTGTCCCAAGAAAACCCGATGAATCGATAGCTGCGAATGACGCCATCGCGAACCATCGCATCGCAGGGGTCATCCGCGGGCTTTCGAACCTAAGAATCCCAGGCATTTTGCCGCGCTGCTTGGCTCGCAGCCATCGCGTCATCAACTTCTGGTCATTGGCAGCAGAAGCGGCTGACAACTTGCTCTGTGGCAGAAAGCTGCCCAGACTCTTACGACATCGTACGCCTTTTCAATCGTAGTTTTTTGGGCGAACCCGGCCGACGTTGCCGAGCACGGGCAGCGGGTAGCACCCGAAAACGTACTGCCCGTTGAGCCAGTCACGCGATATCAACGCAGGATTCTATGTCCCTACGATAATAAGACCTAGCGGGTGAATTTTTTTGTGCAATAATAATGACCGTCATGAAGGACGACGACGATCTCAACCGTGAATTCACAGAACTTGCTCGGTGCGCAGCGGCATATGCGCATAGGTGTTGCTTTTCCACCCGCCGCGGGTTTCTAGATAGCGATCCGCACCTCATTGTCGCGTATGACAACAGTCCATCTTCAGGTGAATCCCGTCGCCGTGAATGGGATATCTCATCGCTGGTGACGGCAGCCGATGAACTCGGGCTAACGCTACTGGGCGAGGCAAGTTATCCAATCGGCGGCGAGGATGACGGATACACCATGGCGCTGGCGTGGACGTGGTTGGGCGATATTGATCAACGAGACGAGATTATCACAACGCTGCATAAACGTTGGACATCCATCCTTATCGGAAGCGATGGGGATCGTGAGTACGGAAAGAAGTGATGCTGTCGGCTCTGTAACGAAGAATTTGCGCATGGGTCGGCAGCCAGTTCGAATACAGTGTGTAACTCTGTGCCTGCACGCATGAAATTTTTCGATGTGCTCGTCCACAAAGAAGCCGCTCCCAACGCGACGACATTCAATCAGGCCAAAACCGATCAGCTTGTCGGCCAGAGGCTGGGGCATGTTGTCGATCCAATTTCTGAAGCTCGCCCGGAGCGGGATCGCCATTTTGTTTTGATTTGATCCAACTCGCGAGCCAGGCCGAGCCCCCGCTGCGCTGGCCCGCGGGCGTCGACGCCATCGATACGTTTGAGAGGAAGGCTAAGCAGTTGCTCACCCAAGCCAGACCCATCGCGGGCTGTCCTCATCGCCCGCACATGAGTGATCGGTTTGAGAACAGAACGGCGAAAGCTAACGGCTGTGAGTCGGCGGCCCTCGGGATCATCCTTGTGTCTGTGGTCAAGTAGGATGCCGCGGATGCCGCATAACTCGCGCAGGGAGTGACCTCGGAAAGTTGCAGATGCTGCCGCAAGGACACGTCACCGATTCGGTCCGAAGCAGCGGACGTCGTGGCATTCGGATTCAAAAACACGGCGACAGCGATGGGCTAGTCTAATGAGATGGCACTGGCCGACCGCACTGACTTTCTGAGCCGCCGAATTCGGGTGTGTGCGCCACAGGCAAGAAGAACCGGCGAGATGGGTTCGGGTATGGCAATCGCCAAGGTCGTTACCGAAGCGGGCTGCTGGCCGAAATTGCTCGCCAGCGCATTGAAGTCGAGTGCATTGACGACGCCGTCGCCGTTGAAATCACCGGTCATCCAGCTTTGTCCGCTCTGATTGAAATGATCGGCGAGCACGCTGAAGTCAGTGGTGTTGACTATGTCGTCGAGATTGACGTCGCCCGGCATCGTCGGGCCGATGAGGATCGAATTTGCGGTGACGGCAAGCCCGCCAAACATCGTGAGCCCCGCCAGTGAGTTGTCGACGACGAGGACGGTTTGCCCGGGCCCAAGAGTGCTGCTGAAGATGCCCGCCTGGTGTGTCGCGCCGTACAGGACCTGATTGCGTAGGTTCGCCAGCGAATTGGCGTGGGTTACGGCGTCTTCAACTACCAAAATATTGTTTGTCAGGTCCAGCGCGCCGGACCATGCGTCGGTGGTTCCGGAAATCATCAGTGCATTCAATTTACTTGTGGAGGATCCCGAGACACTCGCGCGAAGCTTGACGCTTCCATTGATTGTGAGCGACGGAAGCTGGATACCGCCGCACGCGACAGTCGCCCCAGAGTTGACAATCATCGGCGCGGCCCCGCTGATGCTGGCAATGCTGCTGATGGATTGCCCGGTCGAGGGATTCGGGGCGAAGATCAGCGTGCCGGAGTTGACGGTCGTCGGGCCGGTGTAGGTGTTGTTGCCATTCAACACGAGTGTGCGCAACCCGTTCATTGCCAGGCCAGAGTTCGGCACGGACTCGGTGATGCTTCCGAGGTAAAGATCCGAACCGGTCGAGTTCGTCGCGCCAAAGCCGTTGAGCTTGGGAGCAAACGTGGCGATTCCACCGGTGAGCGTGACGGATTGAAACACAACGGGGTGCGTGCTGAAGCTAGAGGCGAGATAAACGGCGAGCGTCTGGCCAGCGCCGATCTGAAGATTGCCCAAGGCGACCGAACTTCCCGCCGGCGCCGTGCCGAGCGGGTTGATCACCGCCAGGCCCGTGCCGGTGAGCTGGACATTGTTGCCGTAGACCTGGCTGCCGGTTGCGTTGTTTCGAAGATTCAGCTCGGAATATCCGCCGGCGGACGTGAGCGTGTTGAGCGTATTGCCCAGCGCTGCATCGCCGGCGGTAAGAATGATGTTGCCGGTTCCGGCCGGGGTTGTGTTGCCGGAAGTCTGGCCGAACAGCTCGCCTTTCACGTTGTTCGCTAGAACGATCGTGCCGGAGAAGCTGCTGGAATTGGCTGAGTTGATTCGAAACGCCTGTCCCGCGTCGGGTGATGTCACGCCCGTTGCGTTGAGCAATACAATCGTGCCGCTTCCCTGCAACGCGCCAATGAACGACGCGTTCACGCTCGTGCCCGGCGTCTGTGGATCCGAAGATTGAATGAACGACGTCGTCAAAGGCGCGGCCGTGATCGCGCCGCTGAGCGTTGGCGTTCCGGTAAAGTTCAAACTGCCGCCGGCAAGGATGATCGGATTTGAAATCGACGCGCCGACAACCAGATCTGCGCCGGGATTGACGGTTGCAGCACCGGCGCCCGGGCCGGTAGCACTGAGATTGCGCACCGTCCCGCCGTTGACCGTCACTCCGCCGCTGAACGTGTTCGAGCCGGAAAGAACCAGCACTCCCGGCCCGTTTTGCGTGATGCCCGCATTCCCGCTTACCGCTCCCGCCAGCGCCAGCGTCGTGAGCTTATCCTCCTGAAATGTCGTGTTGCCCGGAAGTGTGACTTGCGCAGAGACGGTGTATGTGGAACTTGTGAGACCATCGTTGCTGAAGATTTTTACCGTCGGCGTTGGACTTGCATCGTTGCTCAGCGTTATGCCGACGGTTGATCCGGCGAGATTGCCTCCCGGCAGGTTGAAGCCGGCCGTCGCCGTGCCCATCGCATCAAACCAGATGCTGCCGCCCGAGAGATTCACGCCCGCGAGCGTGACGCTCAGCGCCCCCGACGAAGCCTGTGGGCTCGACGCAGACAGCTTCAGCATGTTCGGTTGGTTCTGGAGGATAATCGCCGATGGCGCACTGGTGGCCAGCATTTGGCCGGTCGCAAGCGCGAGCGAGCCGGATGAATAAAACGCCGCCTGTGTCATTCCCAGCGTCGCCTGGTGAACGGCCTGCACGGTCGACGTATTGCTGAGAACCTGAATCGGATTGCTTGCCAGATACGCATCCATCTGGTCGGCCGTGATCCCGGGAACGGCGATGTAGGAATAGCTGCCGCTGGCGACGGCGGTTCCGTGGTTGATGTAGAGCGTGAAGATGTTCTGCGTGACGGTTGAGCTGCTCGCTGCGGTGTTGAGCGATGCCCAGGTGCCGCTTTGCGGGATCGCTTGGATAGTCGCGTTGCTGACTGGATCGATGAAGACGTAACCGACGCCGCCTTGCCAGACCCACTTGAGATTTGCCGGCGTGACCGTGCCGGTGCTGAGCGTTTGGCTGGCCGCGCCGGTTGTTTCATAGGAGACCGAGCTTGTCAGCAGACATTGATTCAGCGTCGTATCCACCTCAAACGACGCGTTGGTCGAGTGGACGGCAGCACCTAGTGCGAATTGCTCGTTGTCGAAAAGGAACCAGCTCTTCTTCGCCGAAACATCAAATCGGCTGTAGTTGAATCCCTCCGCGCCGTACTTTCCATCCGAGACACCGCCCGCGTACGCAGTGCTGCCATGGACGACGCCCCAGTCGGTTGCAGGCTTGAGCGATCGGCCATCCTGTTCGACGGTCGTGCCGGGAAGTCGGTACCAGTTCCATGACGGCTGGATTCCCAGGTACTCATTTCCCGTGACCATGATCTGGTTCACGCCGTCGCCGAGGTAAAGGTTCTTCAGTCCCTGGCTGTTGCCGCTCTCCGGAACGCTGGTGCGCGAAGAGGTTGCCTTGATAGACGCGTAGAAACCGGACCGCTGATGCACCATCGCATCGGAGTTGAAAAAGTATCGATTGCCGGTAAGCGTGTTTTGTGTCGCGCTGGCGGCGCCGGAGCTGATTGTCGCCTGCTGGCGCGCCAGAAACGCCTGAAGCTCGGCGGTGCGATAATTGCCAAGCGCCAGCGCATTCTGGATCGTGCCGACATAACCCGTGCCGGCGCCGACATAACTCGGAAATGTCACCTGTCTGCCGTTGGCGGCAAGATCAAGCGTCTTTCCGCGAATGAACCACTGCGTGCCGTCGAGCAGATAGTTGACGATTGTGTGCAGTTGGTCCGTGGTCAGCGCATAGGACGTTCCGGTCGAGACCGTCGCCCAGCTCATCATGTCATTGATGTACGACGTTCCGTATCCGCCCATGTAGAGCTGAATGTCGTGGATGTGATAGGTGTTGTCGGCCTGGATGCCGTCGGTTCCGAAGTTGCTGACAAAGACCGTTCCGTTCATCGACTTGAACGCGCTGGACATGTCGGAAGCACCGCCGGAAACGATCGAGCTATAGACGCCGACGATGGAGAGATCGACGACGTTCTGGCCGGTGTAGTTGGGGATATTGCGCTTGGCGTTCGCCAAATAATTCTGCGCCAGCGACAGCTCGCTTGGCGTGAAGACCGGATTGCTCGGATCGGATTGTGCCATCACCATCGCCGAGCCCAGCGACTGCGGGCCGGAGATGTCGTTGGCGAACCAGTTGGTGCTGTATGGCGAAGGATTTCCCTGGTTGGCCGGGGCATTGGCCGGAAAGGTGAACCAATAATCCATCGCGGCGCGCAGATCTGCGGCGAGCGTGGCATTGTGATAGAGGGAACTGCTCGGCTGGGCCCAGGCTTCGGCCATCGAAGCCATGCGGGCGACGTGAGTCCCCGGACTCCAGTTGGTCTGCGCGGTGCTTGCGTAATTGATATCCGCCCAGCTCCCAAACGTGGATGGATTGGACGGATCAGTGCGCTGGCTGCTCATGTAAGCCTGAACAGTCGCGTCGGTTGGCGCCAGCGGAAGCAATTGCGACTGAACGCGAGACGAGATCGTGGCGATGTCGTCCGCGACGGCCAGCCGCGTGCCCGATGCGCCGAGCACCAGTGCGGTGCCGGCGACCGCAGCACGAATTATCGGTTTGGCGCGTCGCTTCATCTCTTGGCCAAATTCAGGAGAGCCCGCCAGCGAGTGTGATATACCGGGCCCGAAGCAATCTGTCCCAGAGAATTTAGAGAATGACGCAATTTCAAGTCGCCTTGTCGCAAAAGAGAGCAGGCGCGAAAACGGATCTTCACCGCCGCCTGCGAAGCAGGCCAGCGGCCGCAATGCTTACCATGCCGAATGACGCGGGCTCCGGCACCGGCGCCACCAGCACGATATCGCCCGGATGCGCCGCGGTTCCGTCGTAATCGACGCTCCAACCGGTCGGCAGATTTACGCCGGCAAATGCGCTACCCGTCACATTCGACGAGCCGACGGCGGCGTTAGCCAGGACGTACTCCGCCTGCGTTTGTGTGCCGGCGACGTTGAGGTTGAGATGGAGATTGGTCAGGTCGATCACGCCGGCGCCACTGAGCGCGATCAACTCGGCGGAGTCGTTGGAGATATTGTCGGTGATTGAGCCACCAGCGCCGGTGGTTCCACCGGCGAGTGTTCCGCCGGTGATGGTGATATTTGAGTGGCCCAGCCCGCCGCCGTTGTCGACGGTGGTGGTTCCACCGGTGATGGCGAGCGCGCCGGAGAACGTACTGGCGACGTTGGTGAAATTCGTGTTCTTGCCGGTAGAGATGGCGAGTTTTCCACCGACCGCGCCGTCGCCCACCACGACGGCGAAGTTGTAAGCCCCGTCAGCGGACCCGGCGAGGGTGACCGTAGTGATGATCCCCGCCGCCGCGTTTCCGTTCACGGTCATCACGCCGTGCGTGCCAGGCGTGGTATTGAGCGGATTGAAACTCACCGCTGTGGTGGGTGACGCATTGTTTGTCCATGTCTGGCTGGCGGAGAGCACGATGCTCTCATTGCCCGCGCCGGTGGGTGAATTGAAATTCAGCGCGCCGACGGCATTGGTGGCACCGGCTCCCGTTTGAAGAAGGATTCCGCCCGCACCGATGGTGCGCGTCACGGAGCCGGCGCCGAGGACTTGGAACGTGATCGCACTTTGATTGACAGTCAGACTTGAGGCGGTCTTGCTTCCGCCGAGATTGATGCTGTACGTCGCCGGGGCGTTGGTGCCGGCGGAGAAGACCGCGTCACTGGGGTCGGGATAGGTTGTGGTTGCGCTCGAGCCGGTGGCATCGGTTGTCCAGTTTGAATTGCCGCTGTTCCAGTCCGTTGCGTTGCCGGTACCAGCGGTCGCGCCATTTGTGTCGTAATAAACGATCGCGCCCGATGCGCCCCTCGGCGCCGCAAGCGACACACCGGCGGCCAGGAGCATCCCCGCTGCCCAGCTACCGCCGATTCGACGAAGCTTCACTTTGTCAACACGAGCAATACTGTCACACATACGCAGACCCTCCGAATCAAATGAACAATCAGAGCAACCAGGTGCTCAAAGCACCGGCCAAGGTTCGGCTCTGAACGGGGGAAACTGCGACAACTGCTCGACCCGGTATGCTGAATCAATCGATTCGCGAAACAGCGCACCCGCCTTCTTCCACGCACGCCGTCGCAATTCTCCCCACCAGACGACGGACGTTGGCCCGAAGGGTACACTTGGCCTGCTTCGCTGCGATACATCACCTTCCGCCAAACTTTCTCTGTCCTGCGACAGCATGAATCCGCTCACCGTCGACGCAAAACGGAGCGACTTTGGCACAAAGCAAAGTGGTTGCAATCGCGGATTTTGGATAATCAATTCAGAGTAATCGTTGCATATCGTCGGAGTGGTTTATGACGCGCATGGAGCCTCGACAACACGTTGGCGGTTTCACATTGGTCGAGTTGCTGGTGGTGATCGGAATCATCGCCTTGCTGATTTCGATTCTCTTGCCGGCGATGAGTAGAGCGCGGCAGCAGGGAAACGTCGTGGCATGCCAGGCGCGGCTGCGCGAGCTCGGCCAGTTGGCAGTCATCTATGCCAACGCCAACAAGGGATCGCTCCCGTGGGGTGGGGACTTGAGCGCAGGCTCGGAAGTCGTCAACGGCGTGAGCGCGAGCCTGGCTTATGACTGGAGCACGAAGCTGTTCGCCGGGCTCAATCCACGCTACGGCGACACGTATTATCGCCAATCCTTGAATACTTCGGCGCTGCCGTACGCGCGTTCGATCTTCATTGACGTCGAGACACCCACCGGCTGGGGCGGATTGCAATACTCCTGTCATCCAAGATTGATGCCACAGAAGAACAACAACTATATAGACCCGCCAACCAATGCTCCCCTGAAGCCATACAAGCTTTCGCATATTGAAAGAGCCGCGGAAATCATCCTGTTTTTTGATGGGGTCATCTGCGCATCGAACCCGTCGGATTTTATCGGTGGCACTCACGAGTCGAACACCTACTGGTGCTGCCAGCCGATTGCGACGTACCTCGACGGCGGCAATCTTGGAATGATCAGCAACAGGAACTCGCTCAACTTGCCTGTGAATTATCTGCTTTCCGCCCGGAACACGATCGCGGCGATGAACAACGGGACGTCGATCGACGCGGGGACCAACCAGGATTACATGGGTCCCGATCTATCCGCGACTCCCGGTCCAACCGCGAATCTGTGCAACATCCGATTCCGGCACATGCGAGACAAGGTCGCCAACTGTTTGTTCTGCGACGGGCATGTCGAATCCAGGCATTACTACGGATCGAAGAATGGGGTCGCAAATGTCTGCGATATCCTGCGCAAAAATGTCAACGTTAACCAATAAGCAGTGGTCGTCGTGAAACGAAGAAGGTTTGTCGCCAAACGACGTGGTTCATTTCGAATCCTGGACACAGAATTAGCTTTCAACATCCGAGGCGGATTCATTCATTGTTGCGGAGAAGTCGAATGTCACCGGTTTATTCAAGTCGCGCGCTGAAAAAGGGATTTACGCTGGTCGAGCTGTTGGTCGTCATTGGGATCATCGCGGTCCTGATCGGGATCCTGTTGCCGGCGCTGAATAAGGCGCGCCGCGCAGCGGCGACCGTCCAATGCCAGAGCAACATGCGGCAAATTGCCAGCGCCGTGTTGTTGTACATCAACAACAACCGCGGTCATTTTCCGCCGTCGGGAGCGCCTTCGCCCAGCACGGATGGCCAGATCGCGCCGGCCTATCCGTTTGGATGGTGGTGGGCAAACGAGCTGGTTCGCGGCAAGTACATCGACGCCAGAACCACAAACGTCTACAGCCACGCGGGCAGCGCCAACACCGAGAAACGCTTCTCCTCCAACAACGTTTTCAAATGCCCCGAAGGCGTGAACGAGGACGAAGGGCAGGGCGCCTCGGCTGTCAGCGCCCCGACCGACGCGGGGAACAACGGCTGGACGATCAACAACGACACCGCCTCGCAGGGCGCTGCCGCCGAGGGGCTCGGCGTGCCCTCGTGGTACATGCTCAACTCGCGCACCGTTCTGGATTCAGGCGGTGGCGTGCTGAGTTCGATGCAGTTTCCAGGCGGCGCTGCAGCGGCGCCTTTCTGCTGGTTCAACAGCCAGACCACGCCCGCATCGCTCGCGCTGCCCGGCGCGCAGCGCAATTTAAGCATGGTCCGCAAGCCCGCCGAGCTGATCATGATCGTCGAGGCGTCCAATCCCAACTGGTACGACCCAAGCAACGGCGCATCGACGGGCAATTACCTGCCGCGGCTTGGTGCACGACATGGCACGCGCACCGCTGACAAGAAAAACGCTTTGACGAACTTTGCGTTCTTTGACGGCCATGTGTCGCCTTATGGAACTGCGCAGTTCGAGAAGGCGCCCCAGGCGGGGCAGGGCGTGTATGTCGAGGGCTTCACGAGAGAAACCATTTTCTTCCTGCGGCAGCAGAAAGGCCGCTGAACGTCCAGAGTGACGCTCAAGTCGGAACGAGGAGACAAGATGCTTGGGTCAAATCGATCGAAGAATCGGGCATTTTTGGCAAAGAAGACGTTTTTGGTTGCGGCTGCCGCGGCATCGGTTGTCGGGCTGCACCGCGCCGCCTACGCCGCCAATGACACCTGGAGCGCGGCGGCGGCCGGAGCGAGCTTCTGGAACGCGAACAACTGGGTGAGCGGCGGGGCACCGATCACGCCCGCTCCCGGCGACGCCCTGTTCTTCGGCGCATCGACCGTCACCTCGCTGAACGACGACTTCGCCGCCGGCACGACCTTCGCCGGAATGACGTTCAACAGTGGAGCAGCCGCGTTCACCATCGGCGGCAACAGTGTCAACTTCACCGGCGCGGTCACCGTCAACTCTGGCGGCGGGATCTTGCAGACGATCAGCAATTCCTTCGTCGCCGGCTCGCTGGTGATGGGAAGCAACCCAAGTACGGGTAATGCACTGTCGCTCAAAGCAAATGACACCGTCGGCGCATTCAGCGTGGTCAGCACCACTGCCGCCACCGCCAATAGCTTGTCCATCGGCACAAATTCCACCCTGACTGACACGGGGAACTTCACGTGCGGCACGCTGCTGATTTCCGCCGGGGCAAGCACGCAGACGGCGCTGAATATTACCGGCGCCGGCACGCTCAACGTTACCGCTGCCGCCAACTCCAATTTCGTCGTCTCCGTCCCTGGTAATAACACGCCCACGCTGATCAACACCGCCACGCTCAGCATGGACGGCCTGTCGAATTTCGTTTACTCCGGCGGCACCGGCAGCATGGAAGTCGGCGTCGGCACGCGATCCATCGGCATCCTGACATTGGCCAACACCAGCAACTCGATTACCTGCGCGACGGTTGACGTCGCCGACACGCTCAACCAGAACAACGGCGGCCCCAGCACACTGAACCTGGGGCGCGGCGGGAACCTCATCCAGACCAATACGCTGCTGATCGGCATCGGCAAATCCAGTGGCAACGTCGTGTTCTTCTCCCCGTCCTCCGGATCAGTCACTCTGATCGGCGAAGGCGGAGGCACCGCCACGACCGACATCACCATCGGCAACGCCACCGCCGCCACTAACGGCGCCGGACTCAGCACGCTGTTTCTCGCCGGACACAATGCGATCGTGCAGGGAGGCACGGTGCAAGTTGGCCGGCTCTCCGGCTCGACCGCAGGCTCTGCCGCCGCCGGCGCCGTCACGTTTGACACCGGCACCTTTTCCGTGGGCTCGCTACAACTCGCGTCGAACACCGGCGGAAGCAACGGAGCCGGCGCTGTGGGATCGTTCACGCTTGGCACGGACAACACTTCCACAGGCATACTCAACGTCAATACGCAGTTCGCTCTCGTCAATCGCAACGGCGGCACCGCGCCTTCGGCCGGCACGTTCACCATGAACGGCGGCACCGCCAACATCGCCACCGACATCGTCGTCGTCGACACCGCCAACAACGCCGCCAACCGCAACGCCGCCATCAATCTCAACGGCGGCACGCTCAACATGATGGGTCACGGCATCGGCAGCTCGGCACTGCCGATCACCAACATGAACTTCCCCAACGCCAGTCAAACGGCGCGACTGCTCAACCTCGGCGGCGGCGGCATCTTCACCGCCAACGGCAACGGCACACTCATCAACAGCACCGGCGGCCTGACCATGACTGGCACTGGCACGCTCATCCTGAATGGCCCGAGCAACACCTACACCGGCGACACGACCGTTGTTTCCGGAGACCTCGTCGTCGCCAGCTCGCTGCCTTCCACCAGCAACGCCAACGTCAACGGCGGCGCGCTGATTGTCACCGGCTCGACCTCCTCGACCGCCAGCATCAACGTAAACACCGGCGGCATCCTCAGCGGCAACGGCAACGGCACGACCACCGGCGTCACCGGCATCGTCAGCTTGAACACCGGCGGCGAGATCAAGCCCGGCTCCAGCTCTGCCGACGGGTCGGTCGGGACGCTCACCATGAATAGCCTGACCGTCAACGGCGGCGACATGCGCTTTGACCTGAGCACAGCGCCCGGCGCATCCGATCACATCACCGTGCTGGGCGCGGCCAGCTTCACCGGCACTTCCACCATCACGCCGGTCTTTCCACTCGCTTCACAAAGCGGAAGCTTCACGGTGCTTACGGCGGCTTCTCTCACCGGCACTCCGCCAACCATCAACACCCCATCGAACAACACGCGCACGCAATACGCGGTGCATTTTGGCGACGTGATTGCCAACGCGCTGACGATCGACGTGCTCGGGCAGGCGGCCAACCTCACGTGGGTCGGCGGTGTTGATGCGGGCGGCGGGACGTTTGTCTGGGATGTGAAAAACACGATGAACTGGACCAGCAACGCGCCCAGTGATCCCAACCGCTTTTATGATCTGGACGTCGCGACTTTCGACGACAGCGCCGCCCATCGCACCGTCACGATCAACAGCACCGTTTCGCCATCTGCCGTCTTCGTGAACAACAGCACCGGGCATGACTATACCTTCACCGGTACTGGCGCCATCGGCGGACCCGCAAACCTCACCAAGAGCGGCACCGGCGCTGCCACCATTCTCACCAACAACAATTATGTCGGCACGACCACAGTTAACGGTGGCACGCTGTTCATCGCCGCCAATCAGTCCACCACCGGCGCGACCGTCGTCAATGGCGGGACGATGATCGTCGATGCCACGCTCTCCTCGCCCCAGCCGACGACCATCAACGGCGGACAGCTCATCGTCGGCAACGCCGATGCCGCCGGCGCGCTGGGTAACGCAACAATCACGGTCAACAATCCCGGAACCGTGGTCTTCAACCGCACCGATACGCTGACCATCAGCAATGTCATCAATGGCACTGGGTCGGTGAGCAAGAACCAATCCAACACGATTACGCTCACGAATACCAACACCTATACCGGCGCGACCAACGTCAACGCCGGAACGGTCATCGTCACAAACGCCTCCAGCTCCGGCTCATCGCTGGGTTCGATCACCGGCGGGCCCGTCAATCTTCCGGTTGGCAGCGCGATGGCGTTCGGCGGATTGCAAACCGGAACCGGCGCGTTCAACTTCGGATTCAAGCAGTTCAACGTCGCCGGCACCGGCAGCGGGGCGGGCGTGATCGTCAACGACGGCACGACCCAATTCAACGCCTTCCGCAACATCAATCTCACCGGCGACGCCACCTTCGGCGGCTCTCAGCGCTTCGACATGCGCGCCGTCCCCACGACTTCGCTTGCCGGCACGCTGACGTTGAACAACAACACGTTGCACATCAACGGCAACGGCCTGACCTTCGGTCTTGTCGGCATCGCGATCAGCACCGGCACCATCCAGGTTGATCAGGGAACGCTTTCATTCGAGACCAGTACGCAAGCACTGGCCGATCCCAACAGCGCGATCGTGTTCCAGCCGAATTCGACCTGGCAGCTTTTCCAGAACATCGGCACGCTTTCGCAGACCCGGCAGGTCATCATCAACGGCGACAACATCAACGTCGGCCAGACCAGCAGCGCTTCCGCCGCGGCGACCAGCGTGCCGATCCTGCTCAAGGGCAATCTCAATCTTCGCGCCTTTGGCTCGCCCAATACCGGTGCGCTGGCTCTCCTGGGGAACATCACGCAGGACGCAACGCCTCGCCAGGTGATCAAGAACGATCCATTCCCACTCACCCTCGGCGGCAGCAACAGCTTCACCGGCGGTCTGAACATTCAGGCCGGATCAGTGCAGCTCGCCAACGCCAATGCGCTGACTTCGGGCGGTTCGCTGCAGGTGAGCGGCGGCTCGACGCTTCAATTGAACGGAAACTCGATCTCGGTTTCCGATCTGAGCGGCGGCGGATCCATCGAAAACGACAATCCCGCTGCCGGCACCGTCACGATGAACAACACGAACGACGACCAGTTCGACGGCCCGATCCAGGACGGCGCTGGCGGAGGACCGGTTTCGTTTGTGAAGAACGGCGTGGGCCGCTTCACGATGAATGGCGCGAACAACTTTACCGGCCCGGCGACCATCAACGCGGGCACGCTGACGCTCAGTGGCAGCGGCACGATCTCTCCCGCCGTCGCCATCTCCGGCACCAGCAGCGCCACCTTCGAATTCAATCGCGGCGACAATCTCACCTTCATCAACAGCCTCAGTGGAGGCATCAACTTCTCCAAAGCGGGCAGCAACTTCATCGTCATGCCGTCGACGTACAGCTATACCGGCACGACCACGATCCAATCCGGCACGCTCGTCGTCAACGGCGCGCTGTCATCGGCGGGAACAGTCACCGTCAACGACGGCGCAACTCTCGCCGGCTCGGGCTCGGTCGGCCGCGTGACCATGACCGGCAATGCGCACATTCTCCCCGGCTCGACCGGCGCCGACGGAAGCATCGGCACGCTCAGCATGTCGTCGCTCACTGTCAACAGCGGCGAGCTGCGGTTCGATCTGGGTCTGAGCAGCAACGACCGCATCACCGTCACCAACGCCGCGGTCTTCAACGGCGGCAGCATCAGCGTCGCGGGAAATCCCCAA
>JADMIO011153598.1_pt1 | contig 44261 bp, 38 predicted proteins | sample 8958161 | NCBI WGS metagenome assembly JADMIO01 (sample SAMN16585339, study PRJNA669376) | soil metagenome | isolation source: Crop rotation soil | place: USA: Cullars Rotation, Alabama | collected 2011
CGCGCCGATCCTGCCCGCCGTCGCCACGAGAGCGAATCGCGTCTGTCAGGCGGGCCCGGAGGGCGACGCGGCGCTGGAGCTGTGGGAGCAAGCGCGGATCGCGCTGCTCGCGACCGTCGTCGCGCGCGAAGTCTCACCGCTGACCGTTCATCTGCACCGCTTCATCCGAAGCTACGACGCCTTCGAGCGGCGTCTGACGTCCGACTCGAGCGAGTACGAGGATCTCACGGTCGACCGGTCCTTCGTCGCGGCACGCACGCCCAGCGCCTTCGCCGAACACGGCTATCTGCGTGAATTCCTCGACGGCACGCGCGAGTACTTCGCGCCGGATGAAGCCGTGCTCGTGGATCCGACCTTCGTGGAGCAGCATTGTATTTGGCGCGTCGACAGCACGAGTACGCATCCGGCCGACGTCGGCATCGCGTTCGCTCCGATCGCCGACGCCGCGCACGACACGCTCGTCGATATCACCGGAACGCTGTGGATCGACCGCGACGAGCCCCAGCTGCGTCAACTCGAGTTTCACTACACCAATCTCGAGCCCGACGCGTCGGCGACGCGTGCGCTGTTGACGTTCACGCCGATGCCCAACGGCGTGTCGATGGTCAGTCGGTGGCAGATCATGTCCACGCGCCTCGCGATCTCCGGGCTCGTGACGGCCAGCGGGTACAAGCGCGACGTTCCTCGGCCGCGCCGCACGGATGCGCAGATCATCGGCTACGACGAGTCGGGCGGTGAAGTCCTGCAGGTCGACTGGCGCGACACCCGCCGTGACGTGATGACGTTTCCACAAGCGCGCGGCCGGGTCGTCGATGCGACGGGCGCCGGCGTCCCCGCCGTGCTCGTCTGGATGCGAGACTCCAGGGACACCACCCGCACCGATGCGAACGGCGACTTCGTGCTCCCGCGCACGCGGCCCGGTGTCTATTACTTGCTCGCCGCGGACAGCCTGATGGCGAGCGAAGCGCTCGCGCAAACGGTGCCGACGCGCGTCGGACTGATCGGCAGCGCGCCGGTTCGCGTGTCACTGCAGTTCCATCCGCGCCGGGACGTTCTGGCGTCGATCTGTCCGTCGAAGTCGTACCGCGTCGGGACCGCGGTGCTCCGCGCGCGTGTCGTCGACTCGCACGGACGTCCAGCGCCCAATGCGCGCATCGAGGTCCAGTTTGGTACGATCGCCGATTCCGCCGGCACCGTCGAGCTGGCCGCCGCGCGCCGCGGCGAAGCGGACTTCAACGGGGTGTTCACGATTTGCGGCATTTCGCCGGCCAGGACGCTCATTCTTCGCGCATTCAAGGACGGCGAGGGAGCCGGGGTCGCGATCGACCAGTGGACGGACGACATCGCCACGGTGACGATCCCGCTTTCCCCGCTGCCGAAGCCACCGGCGTGAGTACTTCCTCGACGCACGGGGGCGGTCGCCGTCGGCTCAGGTCGACGGCTTCTTTCGCGAGACGAAGGTCTTCTCGAGTGCCGGCAGGAAGACGTCGTAGATCGAGCCCGGATTCCACATGACCCATCCGTCGTATCCGGAGTCGTAAACCGCCTTCTTCTGGGCTTCGATCTCCGCCGCGCCGTAGTTCGGCTTGCCGAGGCTGAACGCCTGCAGCCACGGTCGGACGTGTTCGGGATCTTTAATGCCGAGTTTCACATCGCGCTCGTGGGCGCGCGTGATGGCGATCTTGATCACCTTGTACGGGTCGGCGTTCGGCACCGGAATGCCGAAGCTCCCGCGGGGATAGTGCGACGGATACACCATCGGCAGCACGACGTCGAGCTGCGGGGACACCTTCTCCCACTCCTGCCCGACCTCGAGCGCGCCGCCGACGGTCGTCACCAGCCCGAAGATGTCCGCCGTCGATCGCACGCCAAGCTTGTTGATCCGCGCCCTCGCTTCCTTGAGGTAGGCAGCCAGCGCGTCCGGCTTCGATACACCCTTCGCGTCGGGGAACACCTGCTGCGGCAGACTCTGATACGGCTCCGGAAAGCGGATGTAGTCGAACTGGATCTCGCCGAAGCCGGCCTTCACCAGCTCTTCGGCGACGCCGATGTTGTAGTCCCAGAGCTCATGGTGATACGGGTTCACCCAGGCGAGTCCCTTCTTGTCGCGCCACACCGAGCCGTCGGTCTTGCGAATCGTCCACTCGGGATGCACGCGCGCCGTGACCGAATCCTTGAACACCACGATGCGCGCGATGGGCAGAATGCGGTGCGCCTTCAATGTGTCCAGCAGCGCCTCGAGATTGGCGACCTTGTTCGCCGAGCCGGCATTCTTCGCGAATTGCGCGTTGCCCGTCTTGTAGTTGAGGCCGAACTCGTCCTTCATGTCGATCACCAGGCCGTTGATCTCCGTCGAGTCGGCGGTCGCGATCAACTTCGCCATCCGCTTCCTGCTCTGCGCCGCCCAGCGATTCACGTAGAGCGCGCGAATCGGCGGGTTCGCGATCGGATCGGATGGCGTTACGACCGCAACCGGCGTGGGCGCGGCGCTCGTCGGAACAACGGTCAACGAATCGGCCGCCTTCGTCGCCGCGGATGCCGCGGATGCCGCGGATGCCGCGGTCGAGTCGGTGGAGAGACTGCCGGCAGCTTGTCCGGGCACTGCCGCGCGCTGATCGGCGTGTTCCGCGGCGCTGGTGCAGGCTGCCGCGAGCAAAGCCGCGAGAATGATGTATCGCATCGTGAATAATACCGGGAAGGCGGAGCTCCGACCGCGGATCTGCCGAGCCGGAAGGAGGAGCGATCAACTACACGCAGTATATTTGCCACCGATGCGTCGACTGATGACCACCGCGCTGTGTGCGACCGCCGTCGCGTGCTCGTCACGACCGGCCGCGTCGCCGGGCCCGCCGCCTCCGCGTGCCGAATTCCTCGTCAGCAGCCCCGACTCGACGTTCTGGATCATCAGTGACACGACGGTGCGCGTTCGTGGCGCCCCGATCATGCTCGCCCGCTACGGCGGCCATTTCTACGAGCTGTACACCGCCGACGACGATCACTCGTACGATCAGGCTCTGCTGGTCGGCGAGCGCCTCTATCGCCGTGATCTCGCCAGCGGCGACAGCACGATCGTCTTCGCGGACACGACGGTGAATCGCATCGCCATGGCGTATGCGCGCGCGCATCCCGACGAACGGCCGCTCGCGCCGGACGAGGAGGGCGATGCGGATCCCGAAACGTCGGCGACGTCGCAGATCGACATCCTCGAGGTGTTCGGTCCGTACGTGTCCTTCGAGTACCACGTCGACGTCGACGTGGCCGGCACGAGCCCGTGGCACGCCACCCGGCGCGGTGTGCTCGACCTCCGGACGGGCTCGCCGGCGACCGTTGCCGACCTCTTCGGCGACGCCGTCGGCCGCGCGCTCGCCGACAGCGGACGACGCCGCTACGAGACGGCGCGCGATTCGCTCCTCGCCGCGCGCGATCTCGCCGCCGCCGAAGCCCGCGGCGCCGAGACGCTCCGACGCTTCCACTTCGACGATCGCAGCTTCATGCTCTCGTCCATCGACGGAAAGCCCGCCGTGACCTTCGACATTCCGGGCCGCGGCGAAGGCGCCGCCGGCGACGGAATCGAGCTGGATCCGATCAGCGTCGAACCGACCTCGTGGTGGCACGCGCTCGCTCTCCCCGTCTCGACCACCGACGCGGACGGAAACGACACGTGGCGGCATCGTTCGTACAGCGTCATTGCCCGCTACGACACCCTCGACGACGTCGCTCGGATTCTGCTCTCCGACTCGACGCGCCGCGAATGGCCGGTCACCACGCTGCTCGGCCCGATTCGGGAGGTGGCGTGGTTGGACGATCCGCCGCTTTCCACCAGCGATCGCGCCAGCCTCGTTCGCGCCTTCAACACCGCGGCGGCTTACGATCAATCCTCGCGCGTCGCTTCGGTCGCGACGTCCTACGCCATTCGCCCCGTTGCTTATGCGACCAGTCAAGTCCGTCCGCGAAAGCCAGCACGAAACGTCCGAGCTCATGATGCCGGAGCACGCCAACAACATGGGACACGTGTTCGGCGGCGTAGTTCTCTCGATCATGGACAAGACGGCGGCCATCGCGGCGTTTCGGCACAGTCGGGCGAGCGTGGTCACGGCGTCCATCGATCGCGTCGACTTTCGCCAGCCCATCCACCCGGGCGATCTCGTGGTGTTGAAGGCGAGCGTCAACTACGCCGGCCGGACTTCGATGGAAGTCGGCGTGCGCGTTGAAGCCGAGGAATTGATCACCGGACGGCGCCGGCACACCAACTCGTGCTATCTGACGTTCGTGGCGGTGGACCGGAATGGCCGGCCGCTCGAGGTCCCTGAGATCAAGCCCGAAACGGACGACGAGAAACGCCGCTTCGCGGCCGCAATGGAGCGCCGCCGGCGGCGCCTCGAGGAGCGCCAGGCCGAGGATCTGGAAAGACCTCATCCCTGACTCAACAAACACCCGTCGGCGGTCGTAACTTCTCCCCATGCAGCACTTCACCGTCGAACAGGCGAATCGGACCTTGCCGCTGGTCCGCAGGATCGTCGAAGACATCGTCGACCAGCATCGGCGATGGCGCGAGACGATTCTCGAGCTCGATCTGGTTTCGCAGGCCGGCCATCCGGACGACCAGACGCCGCGCGCCGAGGGTCTCGTTCGACAGGCTCGGGATCTGTCGCGCGAGCTCGAGAGCTGCCAGCGCGAGCTGCGCGAGCTCGGAGTCCAGCTGAAAGACTCTCGCCTCGGCCTGGTAGATTTCCCGAGCGAGATCGCCGGGCGCACGGTCTTGCTCTGTTGGCGGCTCGGCGAGCCCGAGGTCCAGTTCTGGCACGAGGTCAACGCCGGCTACGCGGGTCGGCAGCCGCTGTCGCCCGCGCTGGTCGGCTGACGAATCTTTCCGCATCGACTTCATCGTTCCTCGCTTCGGCGCTTCGCGCCTCCGCTCGGAATTTTTCATCTACGGGTTCTATGGCAACGCGCGTCTGGCAGTCTCCCGAGGGCATCAATTGGGTGATCGACGTCGATCTCCCGGGCTCGAGCAATGCGATGGTGATCTTTCGCCATCCTGGCCAGCGGAACGGCCGCCTCGACAAGTACAACTGGTTCATCAGCAACGGACCGGAGGCGCGCAGCGTGACGTCGCGGCTTCCGAAGCACAAGATCATCGAATCGCTCAGCGACGCGGATCTCGCCCGTCTCTACCGCCGCGCCATGAACATCTCGCGTCCCGATCCGCTTCTTCCGAGGGCGGCGTCGAACGGTTAGGCCGACGCGGAGAACGGCACCTCGATCTCCATTCCGTCTTTTCCAATGAGCGTTTCAGCGAAAACGCTTTTCGCCTCCTGCTCGAGCGGCGTCGCGTCGCGCGAGTAGCGGGCCGAAAAGTGCGTGAGCACCAGCCGCCGAACACCCGCGCTGTGCGCGACCGTCGCCGCCTCCCGGGCCGTGGAGTGCCCCGTCTCGACCGCCCGCTGCGCTTCTTCGTCGCCGAACGTCGACTCGTGCAGCAGCAGATCGGCGTCGCGCGCCGCGTCGATCGTCGCCGAGCACGGCCGCGTGTCGCCCGTGATGACGACCGTTCGCCCCGGACGCTTTTCGCCGACGAGCGTTCGCGATTCGATCACGCGCCCGTCGTCCAGCGTCACGTCTTCGCCGCGATGGATCTTCCCCCAGAGCGGCCCCTCGGGAATCCCCAGCTCGCGCGCGAGGTCGGGATTGAATCGTCCCTTGCGTTCCGCTTCCACGATCGCGTAGCCGAGCGACGCCGATCCACGATGATCGACCGGAAAGCCGACGATCTCGTAGTCCTTGCGCGCCAGCCGCTGTCCGGGCTCGATCTCGAGAATCTCCACCGGAAACGTCGCCCGCTCGAACCCGAGGCCCTCGGCGCGCCGCAGCACGCGCGCTGATCCCCGCGGTCCCCAGAGGCGCAGGCGTTCCGTGCGCCCTTGCAGCGCCATTGTCCGGATCAACCCGATGACGCCGAGCAAGTGGTCGGCGTGCATGTGGGTGAAGAAGATGTCCTCGAGCGCGAACGAAATGCCGTAGCGCATCATCTGACGCTGCGTTCCCTCCCCGCAGTCGAACATCAACGTCTCGCCCTCTCGGTGCACGGCGACGGACGACACGTTGCGCTCGACCGTGGGCCGGGACGCCGACGTTCCGAGCAGATGAATGCTGAGCGACATGGCCGTGAATATAGTCCTCGCATGGAACCGTTCTTGCGCGCCGCGACGTTTCCATCGCCAGCGATATCGCGCATGCCGAAGCGTTCGAAGAGCGCAGTGAAGAAAGGCGTGAAGAAAGCCGCCAAGAAGGCGGCGAAATCATCTTCTCGAAGCGCCCCCGCGAAGCCGAAGCCGCCGTTTCCCGAGCAGCATCAACGGCGCCCCGGTCTCGAGTCGAAGATGACGCCGCCGCCGGAGTTCGAGGCGCCGGGCTACCGGGGTTCGGGCAAGCTCGATGGACGCGTCGCGCTCATTACCGGCGGCGATTCCGGCATTGGACGCGCGGTCGCCGTGTTGTTCGCGCGCGAGGGCGCGGACGTCGCCATCGTCTATCTCCCGCAGGAACAGAGCGACGCCGAAGTCACCGAGGCCGCCGTCGCCGCCGAAGGCCGGCGGTGTCTCCTCCTGCCCGGCGACGTGCGCGATTCGTCTTTCTGCGAATCCGCCGTGCAAGCCACGGTCGATTTTTACGGAATGCTCGACATTCTGGTGAACAACGCCGCGTATCAGCAGCACCGAGAGGACATCGCGGATCTGAGCGACGAACAGATCGACCGCACGTTCCGCACGAACATCTTTGCCTACATGTACATGGCCCGCTCCGCGGTAAAGCGAATGCGGCGCGGCGCGGCGATCGTCAACACCGGATCCATCACGGGCTTGCAGGGCAGTCGCGCGCTGCTCGACTACTCGGCGACGAAAGGCGCGATTCACGCATTCACGAAGTCTCTTGCTCAGAATCTCGTGGACAGGGGGATTCGCGTGAACGCCGTCGCGCCGGGGCCGATCTGGACCCCGCTCAACGTCGTCGACAAGCCGGCCGGCAAAGCCGCGAAGCACGGTGCCGAAACGCCGATGGAACGCCCGGGCCAACCCGAAGAAGTTGCGCCGGCATACGTCTTTTTCGCGTCGAACATGGATTCGTCGTACATCACCGGCGAGGTCCTGACTTTGCTGGGAGGAGAGACCACGGCTGCTTGACGCGTCATCCAACGCATCGGCACGGCAAGCAGTTTGCAATCCAATACGCCGGAACCGGCCCCCCGGGGCCTTAGAGGCGGCGACGGAGTCCTGACTGTGGGGGTCGGGCGCTGAGCGTCGATGGTGAAGCGTTAAAACATCAGGAGGAAAGCAGCATGCCGAATAGACCGGGCAACGACGATCGCATCACGCCGGGGTCCCAGCGCGACGCCTCGACCAACAGTGACAATGGCAGTGCGTCGCAGGGCTCCGTCCGCACCCGCAGCAACCGCGGGTTCGCCTCGATGGATCGCGAAAAACAGCGCGAGATCGCCAGCAAGGGCGGTCGCGCGGCCCATGCCAAGGGCACGGCGCACGAATTCGACTCCGGCGAAGCCCGCGAAGCGGGACGCAAGGGCGGCATGGCCGTGAGCCGCAACCGCGATCACATGGCGGCGATCGGTCGCCGCGGCGGTGAAGCCCGTGGACAGTCGCGTGGTCGTGGCGCCGGCCAGTCCAACAGCGGCGGCAACGGCAGCAACGCGGAAGGCAGCTATCAGAACAGCCGCACCGGCGCGCCGAGCGTCGACCGCCAGGTCGCCATCGACAACAACAACAGCGACAACGGCGTTCGCGCCAGCAGCCAAGGCGTCAACGGCGGCAACAGCTCACTCGGCGGCGAGCGCCGTCCGAGCCTCGGTACGAACGAGGCGAGCACCCGCAGCGACACGTTCGGGAATCACTAGAGAAGGCTCGCCCGGCGGTGCCGCCGGAGGCAGGCGCGCCGCCGCGAACGAGTTGTCACCGCATCTCGGCGCGGCGCCGAGCGGGCGCTGCCCAATTCGCCGCCACGAACCTCGGGAGCCGAAGCCGGCGTCCCGAGGTTTTTCGTCTCCCGGCGTTAGCAGGCTGCTGAAGAACTGTCTTGAACCGCGGAGGACGCGGAGATCGCCACCTCCGGCCCGTTCACGATTCGCTCGAACTTCGCCGCGTCGATGTTCCCGCCGCTGACGACGATCGCGGCCGGCGTCGGAAGCGACGCGAACTTGCGAAGACGCACCGCCGCCGTGGCGCAGGCACCGGCGCCCTCGACTCGCTGCCCGTGCGCCTGCCAGAGCCACGCGATCGTGGCCGCGATGTCGTCCTCGGTCAGCGTCGCGATGTCATCCAGACCATGTGTGCCGATGTCGAACGCTTCCGCGTCGATTTGCCCCGCGAGGCCGTCGGCGAGCGTCGCGACATTGTCGATCTCCACGAGCCGCCCCGCGGCGAGCGATTTCGCCATCGCCGCCGTGTTGACGCTCTGCGCCCCGAGGATTTTCACTTCCGGCGCCACGGCGCGGACGAGGCTCGCGCAGCCGCCGAGCAGCCCCGCCCCACCGACGTTCACGACGAGGGACGCGAGACCCGGCAATTCGCCGAGAATCTCGAGAGCGACAGTGCCCTGTCCGGCGAGCAGCATCTCGCCGAGGCAGGGATTGATGAACGTCGCCCCGTGTTCCTTTCCGAACGCCTTCGCCGCGTCCATCGCGGCGTCGTAATGCGGCTGCGACGTATCGAGCGTGGCGCCGAGTGCGGCGATGCCGTCACGCTTCACCTGCGGCGCGTTCGACGGAACGAAGATCGTCGCCGGAACTCCGAAATGCTTCGCGGCGTACGCGACGCCCAGCCCGTGATTGCCCGCGGACGATGCAACGACGCCCGTCCGCCGCTGTTCGGGCGTGAGCGTGGCGATCACGTTCAGCGCGCCGCGGAGCTTGAACGAGCCGGTGGTCTGCGTGTTCTCGAGCTTGAGGTAGACGTCGCCGCCCGCGAGATCGCTCAGGGGCGCGCTCCGAATCAGCTCCGTGCGTCGGATGAGCGGCCGAATGCGGTCGGCGGCGGCGAGAACGTCGGTTGGGCGGAGGTCGGCGAACATGCGGTCAATACTAGCGCCGCGGGCGGGTGCGAACGCGTCCTCTCTTCGCGCGTGACGTTCCACCCACCCGTGAGTCAACTTGACGTATTGCGCGCCGCTTTCTAAGTTGAAGGTTCGTGGGAGCGGCCCCGCCTTTGCGGGGCCGTTTCCGTCAAATGGGGGCTGTAGCTCAGCTGGGAGAGCGCTGCAATCGCACTGCAGAGGTCACCGGTTCGATCCCGGTCAGCTCCATAAGCACAACGGACAAATAGGGTTGCGAAGCCAGGCATGCTTCTCGCCCAATGGATTCCTGAAGGGTTTTGCCCGCCGCTGTTCGGTAGGACGCAGAGTTCCAATGACGGCGAGCGCGGCAGCTTCAGGAAGCACGATTCGAGAGCGCGGTGACCATCCGGGTCGCGGCGCTTTTTTCGTGCTTGCCGCTTCGGCTTAACGGTAACCGAGGGCCCGCAGGTCGGCCTGCAGCGCGACGAACGCTTCTCGCAGGAACCGGTGCTCGTCCTGCTCGACGCGCTCGTCCAGATCTCCGATCGCGTGCGATGCCAGCGAGCCGAGGAAGCGCATGATCGTGCTTTCCTGAACCTGGAGACGCGTCCGGCGGGTGAACACCGTCTGGCCGCCCGCGCTGTCGCGCACCGCGAGGCGGAACGACGACCCTTCGCCCTCGAACGGACGGCGGAGGGGCGATCGGATGAGTCGCTCGGTGATCAGCGGCAGATCCCACTTCGGCTCGCGCCGGGCCACGATCGTCCAGCCCCGCTCGTGCGTGTTGCCGGATGTGGCATTAGAGATCACGAAATCCGTCGTCAGCTCGTGCACCCCGACGGTGAAGAGCTTCACCTTGAGCGCGACGTCCGCGACCAGCGTCAGCGAATCGGGCCACGGCTTCGGCGGGCCGGCGAGCGACACCAGCTTGCCCTGCGCGATGCGATACCGGATGGTCATCGCCCGATCGCGCCCGAGCAGATCGAACAACGTCGCGCCGGAGCGGTCGGTGAGCACGAAGTGGTATTTTGCCGGTCCGAGATACTTGTCGAGATATGCCGCGAGCCCCGGGAACGCCGGCTTCATCAGCTCGGGACGAAAGGCGAACCGCAGCGCGACGGTCGTGATGCCCGGCGCGCCGGGCGCGAGCGTCGCCGAGTCGAGCACGAAGCCGCGGCCGAAGGCCGCCATGGCGCGGGGAAAGGCCGCGCGGTAATCCTCGCGCAGCGATCGCTCGCTGCGTCCCTCGGGCGCGCGCAGCAGGGCGTCGAATGCGGCCGCGACCTCGTCCGCGGTGATGCCGCCGAGCGCGAGCTCGACCCGCGTGTCCCAGCGATACTGATTCGACGCGACCTGCTCGAGATTGATCGCGTGATACGAGTCGCCGACGCGCGATGGCGGCACGAGTGCCTTGCGCGTGTCGAAGTGATATCGGCCGTCCGGCCCCAGCGTGCCGCTGACGAAGAGCGAGCGGAGGGAGGTCGTCGGGTAGGCGGACCAGACGGAGCTGTCGTCGAAGATGCGGGAGGGCACGAGCGCGGACTGCGCGAGCTTCACCCGGGCGGTGTTGTAGCGAGCGTCGTAGACGTTGGGCGAGAAGCGCATGGCGACGCCCTCGAACATCTGCTCAGCGTGGACGGCTGTCGCAGGCGGGAAGGTGTCGGCGCAGGCACCGGCGAGGGTGATCAGGCCGGCGAGAGCGAGGCTGATCGAGGAGCGGAGCACGCGCGCGGAGGGGTGGCAGCGCGAGTGGCGCGAGGTGTCCAAACGTCCGTCGTTTCTGAGGTTACCGACGCGTGAGTTCCGTTGTCGGCGGTCGCGGCGGGGTTGATCGAGGGTATCGCTCGAACTATAATCAAAGGGTTCCGGTCGCCGGGACAAACCCCCTAAGAAACTGCCCCTTGGTGTAACTGGCAACACGCCTGACTCTGGATCAGGAGAGTCCTGGTTCGATCCCAGGAGGGGCAACTCAAAGCCCGACAGCACTTACGTGTTGTCGGGCTTTGTCGTTCTTGGTGGCATTAAGCCACAACTTTGCCAGTTCGCGCAGTTCGCGCTCGATCAGCTCGCGGCTTGCATCGCCTCGCCCGCTACGTGCGACACGGGGCGCGCTTCCCATCGACGGCGCGGCTCGCTGGTTACGGCGAGGATCGCCTCATCATCCGGGATGTCATAGCAGTTCAGCATCGTGTCGATGTCCTGCCATCCGCCCGCGGCGCCAACAGCCGTGACCGGCAGGTGCGACCGCTCTGATTTCCACTGCCGGCGATACGCATGGCACAGGCTTCCGTCCAGCTTTGTGAGCCCGGCATCCTGCTCGGCCTTCGCCAGCCACTGCGAGAGCAACTCGGGCCGGGTCGGCTTGCTGTCGTCGTCGAGGCGCGGGAACAAGCAGCCGCCGATTACGCCGAGACGTGACTGGAACTGCCGCAACTCCTCAAACAACGCCGGCCCGTACACGATGTCCCACGTCTTCCGCTTCTTATCGTGCTCGCCGCGCCAGAGGATGCGGCATCGCTCGAAGTCGATGTCGTCCCACCGCAGTGCGGCAACCGAACCGCGCCGACGGCCCGTGGCCTCGAGGAGGACGAGGGCCAGCGCGGCACAGACCCAGCTCTGCGCGCGCTGCTCTGCGCGCCGTCGGGCCTTCGGACGTTTCTCGTGCGTTGCTTCGCGCTCGTAGACGGCCTGCCTCGCGCGGATTGCCTTCCGAGTTGCGAGAAAGCGATCCTGTGATGCGACGGGTCGTCGAACATCGGCCTCCGCAGCGGCCTCGAATCCGTTGAGCGGGTTCTTGACGAGCAGCGGCTCACCGTCGGGACGCAAGACGGTGCAGGCCCAGGCCAGCGCCTGCTTCAGGAGCTTCATCGCGTTCGCGTCCCAGCCGCGGTTGCGGCGTGAGAGTGCGTTGCGGTACGAATACAGCAGGTCCTCCTTCGGCACGAGCGCGGCCTCATCGTCAGTGCGGCCGGAAGCATGCCCTCTGTGAGGAGCTCTAGGAGCCACGCATCGAATGGTGCCAACGATTCGATCTGCTGTTCGAGCAGCGCCTCTGTACGCGGCGGTCGCCAAATGAAGTCCCAGTCGACCACGACGTTCTTGAGCAGATGCTGGTAGAACGCGGCACAGCCGTCTTGCTCGAACAGCTCGCGCCGAAGTGCCGTGAAGTACTCGTGGTCATCCTTTCGGGTCGATGCTACGTCCAGCACTGCGAATCGGCGCTCACCCAGGCCGGCGGGCACTACCCAGTCGTGGTTCGAGGTGAACAGAAATCGGCTGTAATTCGGGATGTCGATCGGGTCGAGGAACTTCCGCTCGATCCGCACCGTTTCCGAGGTGATCATGTGCTTGAGCGCGCCCTCGGCCTTCTTGTCTCCGGCCCAGAACCCCTCTTCGACCTGAATGAGGACCCGGCCTTGCTGGTGTGCGTTGAAACGCCCCGTCAACTCGTCTGGGCGCGAAATCTTGGTATAGAGCAGCGCGCCCAGAATCACCGCCATCACCTCTCCGACGAGCGACTTGCTGGGGCCGCAGTACGGATGAAGCTACGAGATCCGTCCAGCCGTATTGGTCCGCTCTCGTACTCTCCGGGTCGGGCCCATAATCGATCCTCGCCTTCGCACGCGCGATGGTCGGATGCCGTAGAAATCTCATATATTCCAGTGCTCATGATGGGCCGCTCGCCGACTTGTCTCGCTTCCTTACAACAATGGTCGCTCCCGAACCTGTGGCACTTGGCACCCTGGACATCGCTGCTTGGCGCGACATCAGCGATGAGTTCCAAGGGGCTGATTTGCTTCTCGGCAATGGTTTCTCGACGAGTCTCAGCCGCGTGTTCGCCTACAGGTCCTTGTTCGAGAGCTTTCTTACTCAGCTCGACAACGAAACACGAGACGTTGTATCATCGTTTAGAACGACGAACTTCGAACTCATACTGGAAAGCCTTGGTACAGCCGCGTTCGTGAACGACTTGCTGGACATCCCGGCGACCCGAATCAGAGACCTCGCCGCGACTGTCCGTGAAGGGCTGATACGAACGATTGAACTGAACCACCCGCGCGCGGCCGACATTAGCTGGACGCGTCTCGAGCGAATCTCCGCGACGCTAAACACGTTCGGAGACATCTACACTCTCAATTACGATGCGCTCTTGTACCACATCGTGATGATATGCAAGGACAACTACGTGGCAGGCCGGACGAGTCGCTTTAACGACTACTTCTGGAATGCCATCACGCCGGAACTATTGCTGTTTATGGATTACCAGAACTACCCCGACTACAAGCATGTGTACTACTTGCACGGCGCGCTTTTTCTGTTCAAAACGGCTGGTGTCGAGGAACTCGTCGCTGGCGGCTATGATGGGAGGGATGTCAAACTGCGCACGGCCGGCAATCGTGAACTCTTGAGCGCGATAGCTCGTGAGCTGCGCACGGGGAATCTTCCGCTGTTCGTCAGCGAAGGCACCACGGAAGAAAAACAAAGGGCGATCGGTCGTAGCGAATACCTTCAGTTCGCAAACGCGCATTTGAAGGCAAACCGTTCAAAGATGCTGGTTTATGGCGCGTCGTTCGGCGAAAACGACAGGCACATAGCAGATGCCATCCGTCGCGGCACGGGACGCGTTGCCGTTTCGATCTACGTTCGAGGGAAGACCACCCCCGAGCTACAACGCGAAATGCTGACAACGCGCGCCGCGCTTGTCGGACGTGATGTGAGCTTTTTCGATTCTTCGACGCTGTTTCAATAGCTGAGTTGAAGCCCGTCACGACGCCTCAGTCTAGTTGTCTCGTAGGCCGTTCAGCGATTCAGTGTTGACGTGTGCCGCCGCAGGTTGTGAGGGCATCGTCTCGAAGCGGGCGGACTCGCCATACCGTGACCGTGTTCGGTCGCGCGACTGGCTGAAGGTGAAGTGCTGGCGGACGAACTCATATGTCGTCGGCGGCATCGAACGTGACGCTGGCGATCGAGTCGTTGCGCTGCTGGTAGGCTCGCCGGACGGCACGACATTGCGCTACGAAGGTCGCGTCGAGTTCGGACTCAGTCGCGTTGCGAGCGCCTGGGAGAACGCGGTGCCGACCGCGAGTTGCCCTTTCGGCGGGATGGGATCGCAGCGCCGTCAGTGGATTGAGCCTCGCACGTTCGTCAAGCGTCGTGCACTGCCGCGTCGGCTTGGCACCCGGCTTCGTCACGCGACCGCCCTGCGGGCCCGGGCGGCGGGTTTGACCGCTGATCGCGCGGACGCTGATCGGGCGCGGCTGTGGCTGGAACTCGCATTGCATACGCACGTATTACATTTCGACCGGCCACGGCGCCGTTGTTGCACCCATGTCGGCGACTCGTCCACTGCGGAGGGGCCGTATTGACGGTCCTATCGGGATCGCGTTATCCTACGCCCCGCGCCGCGCGATTTGTGGTCCTGTTGGTTTATCTCGACCGTTTGGTTTGACCTCGGAGACCTCTTAGTGCTTACGCGTAAGCATCTTTCAAAGGCTGCGCAACTCATGCACGACTACGGCGAGCTGTACGCCGGCTCCCTTGATCATAACGCTGCTGGACTGACGGGTCCGTCGGCGGAACCGTACGTGCCCATGGACGCACGCGGCAAAGCGTCGGGCGAAGCCCCGGCGGAGGGAACGATCTTCTTTCGATATGAAGAGGAGACCGGTCGTGTACACTTCAATCTGAGCTGATCGGTTTTCTGGCCGAGCACACAAAGGCACCCTTTGCCGGGTGCCTTTTTTCATGCGAATGATCTTCTCCAAGTCCTCATAAGAGATCCATCGCCGTTTGACAGCCTAGTCCGTCATCAAATTTCCGCGTAGACTTGTTGGGTCCGCATCTGTTTTCCAGCCGAGTGCCGGCTGGACCGGATGCCTATTCGACACCGGATGAAACAGGCTTTTCTGGTTCTCTCGCGTCCCGATCGCGGTGGCACCTATGCGGTGCGCGTCGCCGATTCGTTCACTGACGCTATGAAGGGCTGGCTCGCATCGACGCGGATTTCGCCCATTTACTTCCCCGCGCTCCGGGCGGATGACCCGTCACCTCTGGCCGAGCTCCGCGGCAAGCATACGCTGCTGCTCGTCGGCCCCGCGCATCCGTCCGTGGCTTTCGAGCGCCGGCCGAAGACGGCCGATGTGTTGTTGACTCTCGGATCGTTCAACGTTGGTATTTTCGCTGATGGGAATCGCACGAGTGAATTCGTGCAGTGGGCGAAGGCCGAAAACCTCCGTTTCGAGTGCTGGTATGTCCGCGACGGTTCGCGTGATCGTGTGGTGTATTCGGAGCAGCCGCCGGCGGCCTCTGATGCCGAAGCCCTCGTGGGACGCCTCGTCTCCGTGGCTCGAGCTCCCATCCTAGAAGAGTCGATGAAGGAGTTCATACCGCTCGCGGCTTCCGGCCTCGCGCGCGCCCACGAAGTGTACCCTCCAGTGCGAGCGGATCTCGCGGCGCTCTGTGACTTCACGCGGGGTGACCTAGATGACTTGCAGAAATCGGAGCGCTCTGAGGAGGATCAGTACGCGCTCCTCGGCCAGCTCACCATGGTGAACGCAGCGCTATCCCGATTTACGTCGCAGGCCTTCTCGGGCAGCACACCGATTTCAGATACGGAGTCCCACTACTGGACGCACTCCTTGTTGGGCACCGGAGTCGCCAACATCGCGCTCTGGAGATTCTGCTCGTTCATTTTTCGTCGCCTCGGCGAAGCCAGGCTGCCACAGCGACTCGAGGCGATGGAAAAACGCAATCTCGACGTGGAGGGGCGACTGGAGGAGTTGCACGAACGGCACGACTGGTGGGAGGACGACGACCTCGGTCGGATTCGTCTACCGGAAAAGGAGATGAACGCCGCGCTCGCGCCGGTCATCACCTGCTTCAGCGGGCGAGATGGGTACAAGAGCACGCTGCAGACGCTTAGCGCACCGCTCGCGGTAATCGGCGCCTGCAACTCGCTGCGCTGGACACTCCTCACGATCACGCACGAGGTCAGTCACATTGTTGTTCGCGGTGCCATGGGCGTCCTCTATCCGCGCCTGACGCCGGAGGACATCGACAGAGCGTGTGCTTTGTTCCCCGTCGAACCAACGAACATGCTCGACGCGGCACGGCGCTACTTGTTAGTTAGCGTCACGGCGATGCACCAGGTCGACCAGCAGAACACACCGGTTGATCGTTCTCCCCGTGCGATGCCGGCGATCTTGAACCGCTGGCAGCGAGAAGTCGAGGAACTCATGGTTCATGTCTTCGACTTCTTGTACTTCTACGGTGCCGACCCGGAGAAATACGTCCGCGGGATCTGGTTGTCGTGGAGCGTCATTCCGAACATCAGTCACCGGATCCCAGAATATGTGCTTCGGACCTTGTGCGCTGTGGTGGTCAACCACCTTCGGCGTGGCGCAGAAATCGAGACGACCGCACGAGACCAGGTTCGGACGGCACTCGAAGGCATGCAGAGGGATGGCCATGGAACACAATATGTGACCGAGGCCCTGCGATACTTGGATGAGCATTGGGGCGATCTGCGGCTGCGTCTGATAGCTCGGCGTGGCATCGTCCGCATCGTACGCAAGTTTCTCTACTCACCGACCTTTGCCGCCAGGCTCCGCGAGGAGGGCGAACTCGGTGGCGGCGCGGGCGGCCGAGATGGATACACACTCCGAGTCGGGGATTTCTCTGACACGCCAGTCGGTAATCCGCTTCGTTTCGTCGAGACGTATACGCAGGCGACGAGTCCGTCGGTCCTGAATTCGATGTGGATGCTGACGACGCTCGCGTTTAACCTGCCGACGCCGCACGCGACGTCTGCCGATAGTCCGATCGAATCGCCGACTACCGTCACCGCGGGTTCGCCGCCGGCCGCGAAGCGAGCCGGCCGAAAGTCGGGCGACGGGGCAAAACGATCGAGTGGTCGAAAGGGCAAACCAAGCAAACGGCGGCGTTAGCCGATGCGTGACCTGACCGGTTACCTGCTTTCAACGCCCCTCGAAACGATCGAACCGTCGAAGCTGCGAGATGTTCCGGCTCTGACGTTCGTTCGTCAGCTCCAGCGGAGTCGCTGGGAGGAGTTCAAATTCCACAGCCCGAAACCGCTTCGGGGCGAGGAGATTCAACTCGGGTTCTCCGGTGGCTTCGACTACACGGTGCTTTGCCGCCGCAGCGGTCCTCGCATTCTCGTGGTGGGCGAGTCCCGTGGTGTCATTGACGCGCTGCTCGATCGCTCGCTTCGCACGGCACTGGGTCGACGGGTCAAGCAGGTACGAATTCCGGTCGATTCGTTGGTGAAGTCCCTGGCTGAACAACCTGGCGCGTTCGTTTTGAGCTTTGCGCACGCCCGCGTCTCGGCGTTCGGCCATACGCTTCGCGCGGTATCGTTCTATGGTGACGACATCGCAGAGAGTCCGCTATTCCGCGACCACCTGAAACTCATGCAATGCTATGCCTGCGGCCTGCGTGACGTCGTCGCGGGGCCGGAAATCATTCGATTTCGTGGTGACGGCGTGATCTCAATAGCTTCCGCAGGCCTCAAGCGCATGTCGGACGTCGAACGCGCCCTTGGGTTTGTTCGGGATCGAGGTTTCTTGCTGGATCCGTAAGGAGGGCCATGGACAGCGAACGAACTGACGTCCTGATGACGCTGCCCGAGTCGTTTCAGGATCTCGAGCTATTGCAGGGCTATCTTGCGCAGCAACTTCGGCGCGGGAGGCTGGCACTCGTCCTCGGTGCGGGTGTTTCAGTGCCATTCGGCTTGCCGGGTTGGGAAAAACTCGTCCAGCGCATGTACGACGCCGAGCGCGTGTCAGTAGATCCGGCCGCTAAACCGGAGCAGCAAGCATCCGCGCTTCGCACGAATCGATTCGCGCGGAATCCGACCGGCTTTGTTGATCTCGTCAGGCGGTCGCTGTACCAAGACGCGCGCACCGACCGATGGACTCTGCACACGAACCCTTCGCTGTCGGCCATATGCACGATCATCATGGCCTGCTCTCGGCACGGCGTGGCCAATGTGATCACTTTCAACTTCGATGACCTCATCGAGCTGTATCTCGAGCAGCATGGGCACGTCGCCGGTTCGATCGTTCGTGCGGGCCAATGGGCGGAGCAGCAGGTTCGCGTCTACCACCCCCACGGCCTGCTTCCAATCCGCGAGGGGATGGTGTCCACCGAGGAGCTTGTTCTCGACGCTCAGTCCTTCATGGACATTTTGCAGGACGATATGAACGCGTGGCGACAAGAACTTCGCACAATTCTTCGTAGCCACACGTGCCTCTTCGTCGGCCTTTCGGGCAATGACTTCCATTTCGGGGTCCTCCTGACAGCCGCGGCCGCTGAACATGCCGTGCGCGACGAGCAAGTGCCATTTTGGGGAGTGCGGTTCGCAACCGAGGGGGCAGATCGCGCTACCTGGGCGACTTGGAAGATCAGCACCTGGATTGTCGAGGATTACCACCAGGCATTGCCGAGTTTTCTGCTCGACGTTTGTGAGCGAGCCGCCAGGATTGAGCGCGGGACGCGCTAGCAAGCACGCCGGAGCCGGTAAGCCACGAGTTAGCCACTTGGGCGCGGAAAAGTGCGGAACTGGCATCTTGGAAATGCGGCGCCGACGCTCGTATCTCGTTGAAAACTCAGCGTTTCTGTAGGTTTGCCTGGGGAGGCGCTTCGGCCTCTGGATCAGGAGAGTCCTGGTTCGATCCCAGGAGGGGCAATCCGACAGGACAACGACTGACGGCTCATCGAGATCTCTCGGTGAGCCGTTTTCGTCTGCGCGACGTGTCGGCAAACCCTCGAATCGCGCCACCACGTCGTCGCGGTCCCGACGTCGAGCGGCTGCTGCCTCTACTTGTTCGACCCCGGCAGATACAGCGGCAGCGACTGCACCGCGCCAATGCCGGCGACTTGACGAGCACGCTGGGCGGGTCGGGTGGCGACAGGGACACACGATGGGCGTGCTCACCATCTCAATCGGTCGGACTCCGTCGTACGCCCGACCTCGATTCTCGGCGACGAGACGGAGTGCAATGACGGTCGCTGGCGAACCCGCCCCGATGATCGTTCCGCCAGTTTTCATCGCACTCACTCCAGTTGATTCGGATAATAATGAGCATTTGCTGACGTTGTCATTTGCTGTAGGTCACGACTTCGATTGCGGGGAGACATCCGAAGCCCGGTATGTGCTTCGGCGCGCTTTCGCGAAGGGTCTTCAGCAGAAGCGCGGTCTGTGCCGGCGCGCCGCGTCGTGCTCAGGTGCGCGAACCGCGCCTTGTCCGCCGTGACGGCAAACGACGGCGTCGTCCCGTGCCCAGCATGACGATCGTTCATTATAGAAATCTCTACAGTAGACGCCATCGCGAGACACACGGCACTTAGCAGGCGCAGCCCCAACCGCGGCACAACGTCGGGGTGTGGAAGGGGAATCTGGTAGGAATCATTTACCCTCCTGCAACATGGTTGAAGTGGAGGGAGATGTATGCTGTCCGAAGAAATTCCCTCCTGCGATGAGAATTTCTCGCCCGTCGCTGCGTTGACTCGATGACGCTCCTCGCGCGGCCGACAATGCCGGCTGGTCGCGACGAGCCCGTACATCGGAGCCATCGTGGAAACCTCGTCCAGATTCCTCGTCGCCGCGGCGTCCCTGTCACTCGCGTCCGTGTTCCTCGTCAGCGAAACGCCCCGCGTCGGCGGATCGGGCGGCAAACGAACCGTCACGATGGACTGCGGATCCGGCGCCTTCATCGTTGGCGCCACGGCGACCGGTGGCCGCGACGGGTTTGGCTTCAATCTCGTTCGCAAAATCCGCTTCACGTGCCGCCACTTCACTGGAACGACGGCGACAGGAGCCACGACGGAAACGACGGAAGCGGTCGCCGATCACCAGGGTGGTCTCAACGCCACCGCGGGCTGGGGCAACTGCACGGCCGGCCGCGTGATCCACAGCTTCGAGGTTTCTGCCGCGACATACATCGACCGGTTGACCGCCGGCGACTGCATCGACGACGGGGCCGGAGTGACGTCGATCGCCTACAACGTCGGCGGCGAGGGCGGCGATCGCCGATTCCTCGCCTGTCCCGCGGCCACGGAAGGCTTGTTCAAGATCGAAGCGCGCGTCGGCGACGCCATCGACAGCATGAAAGGCTATTGCCGGCCGTTTGCCGTCGCACCGCCGCCGTCGGTGCTGGATCAGATCCTGTCCTCGCCGAGCCCGAAGCCGACGTCGGCCAATCCGCTCGTGGTCTCGCTGCGCACGAGTAAGACGATCGCGTTCACGATCACGGATGCCAACGCGCCCTACTCGACCGCGGACGTCGGCGTGTCCGGCGAAACCGATCTGCTCGGCGGCGCGGGACTCAACTTGCCGGAATTTAAGCTCGAGCTGCTGAACCCGTCGGGAACCGTGGTGGCCAGCAAGAGCTTCAGCAACGTGCGGGCGATCGCCAGCCTGCACTATCACTTCAACGTCCACGGCACGTGGAAGCTGCGCATCACGAATCTCAAGCGCGATATCGGATCTCTGAACATCACCGAGTTCGTCGCCTTCGCCTCGTGAGCTCCATCCGTCAGATCAGCGTGCACTGGACCGCCGACAGGAGCGCGGCGTCGAGCAGCAAGGCGCCGGCGACGAACAGCAGCCCGAGCAGCCGCTTGTTCGAGGCGATCGAGTCGGCGGTCCAGACGACTCTGGCGCTGCACTCGGAGCCGCCGCCGCCGGGGCAGGGCGCGTCGCCGAGGGCGTCGGCCGGTGTGGCGCTGGGATTCGCGCGCATGTACGCGGCGCCGATCGGCGTGAGCTCCGAGCCGATCACGACGCGCGAGCCGTCGGCACCGACGGCACTCAGGTGGTCGCGACGATCGTTGTACATGAAGTAGGTCGTCGTCACGAGCACGAACGCGACGACGGTGGCGCCGATCCAGTAGCGGAGATGCGCGCGGCGGTTCCACTTCACCATCGCCACCATCATGAGCGCCGTGAGAATCGCCACGGCGTAACGTGCGAAGGGCACGAGCGTGCCGGTACCGCTCTCGCTCATGTACGCCGGCGGCGGAATGAAGATCGATCCAACGAGCGCGGCGATCACGGCGACGATCCGCGCGATGTCCTTCCACCGCGGCGTGACCTTCTGCCAGATGTCAACGGGCGGGCTGGTCATCTCGGGACGGCGATGTCCTGTTGCAGCGTCGCGACGCCTCCGCCGACGCGAATCGTCGTCCGGGCGCTCTCGATGCCGTCGGGGCCCGGCCGTCGCGCCCACACCACATAGCGACCGGGCGCGAGATCGTCGACGGCCGGGCTCGAGAAAACTCTAAACTGCATCGCCGCGGCGGTCGCGTCGCTCGCGAACTCCATGATCTTCGGCATGTACAGCACTTCCCAGTTCGGCGATTCTTTGCCGTCGAACAGCGTCCGGATCGCGACGCGAATGGGGCTGGCCATGCCGGAAGGACTCAGCGCGCAGTGATCCGCCTTCTCGACGACGTCGTCGTTGATGGTCCGGAGCACGTCGACGATGCGGCGCGTGTTGCCGTCGGCCGCCGCGGCGCGCGCGACCGCCACGTCGTAGGCGAGACTCTGACGAAACCCGAGCGGATCGGATTTCGCGTTCTTCCACCGCCCGCGCAGCCAGGTCGTCTTTCGACGAATGTTTTCGGCGAGTGCCACGGCGGAGTCGTTCATCGCGACGAGCGGAGCGAGCTGCGCGATGGCGGCGTCCATCGAGTCGAAGAGAAGCAGCGACGCGGGCGCCTTGGCCGCGTCGATCCTGGCGATGGAGTACGAGGACGAGGCGGCCTCCGTCGGTCTCGCCGACTGGGCGTTCACCGCCGAGGCAACGGTCGCGCAGAGAACCACGGTCAGCTTTCGCATTGGGTGCCTCCGACCTGATCGCCGTCCACATTACACTGTCGGGTGGGCACCGGCCAGCCGACCGTTCGCAAAACCGCCTTGGATGACGCTGAGGCAAGTCGGCCCGACTGCCGCACGAAGTCTTTTCGCGGCCGTGTCGATTTCGAGCTTCGCCGTTCGACGTCTTCACGGAGGCGCTGATGGCCGCCTCACTACTCGAACCCGGAGGAGTCCGAACAATGCGCTACATGGTGATCGTCAAAGCCTCGAAGGAATCCGAAGCGGGCGTCATGCCGACCGCCCAGATGCTCAACGACATGGGTAAGTTCAACGCCGAGCTCGTGAAGGCCGGAGTGATGCTGGCCGGCGAAGGCCTGGCGCCGAGCTCCCAGGGCGCCCGCATCAAGTTCAAGGGCAAGGAACGGACGGTCACCGACGGCCCGTTCGCCGAAACCAAGGAGCTCGTTTCGGGGTTCTGGATCCTCCAGGTGCGCTCGAAGGACGAAGCCATCGAGTGGATCAAGCGAGCGCCGTTCGGCCAGGACACGGAAGTCGAAATCCGGCGGTTGGCCGAGCCGGAGGATTTCGGCGACGCGCTCACTCCCGAAGCGCGGAAGGCGGAGGAGAAGTTGCGGTCGGACATCTCCGCGCAACACAACAAGTAGCCCCGCGTCGCGCGGGGCTTGCGAGACGGAATCGCGCTGATGTGATTGGGAGCCGTGACGGCTCCCGACACTCACCGCGAATCGACGGCCCCGCCGGTGGATGGGTCGCGCGACGCGGACATCCGCCGCGCGATCGATGCCGTCTGGCGCATCGAATCGGCGAAACTGATCGCCGGCCTGACGCGAATGGTCCGCGACGTCGGGCTCGCCGAGGACCTCGCGCAGGACGCGCTCGTCGCGGCGCTCGAGCAATGGCCGCGGTCCGGCGTGCCGAACAATCCGGGCGCCTGGTTGATGACGACGGCGAAACGGCGCGCGATCGAGCATCACCGCCGCAACGCGATGCTCGACAGGAAGCACGAGTTGATCGGTCATGAACTGGAGTCGGAGCAAGAGCGCGCCGTGCCCGATCTCGATGCCTCGCTGGACGACAACGTCGGGGACGACCTTCTCCGCCTGGTCTTCATCTCCTGCCATCCGGTACTCACCAAGGACGCTCGCGTCGCGCTCACGCTCCGGCTGCTCGGCGGCCTGACGACGGACGAGATCGCCCGCGCCTTTCTGACCTCGGAACCCACGGTCGCGCAGCGCATCGTCCGCGCGAAGCGCACGCTCGCGGACGCGCACGTCCCGTTCGAGGTGCCACGCGGCGCGGAGCTAGACGCGCGACTCTCCTCGGTGCTCGAGGTCGTCTACCTGGTCTTCAATGAAGGCTACTCGGCGACGACGGGCGAGGATCTCATCCGCCCCGCGCTCTGCGACGAAGCGATGCGCCTGGGCCGCGTGCTGGCCGGACTCGCGCCGAACGAAGCGGAGGTTCACGGGCTCGTCGCGCTCATGGAGATTCAGGCATCTCGCGCGGCCGCGCGCGTCGACAGCGCCGGCGCGCCCGTTCTGTTGCTCGATCAGGATCGCGGGAAATGGAATCAACTCCTCATTCACCGTGGGCTCGCCGCTCTGAAGCGCGCGGACTCATTCGGCGGGCCGAAGGGTCCGTATCGATTGCAAGCGGAGATCGCGGCGTGTCACGCGCGGGCCGGCACCGCCGAAGACACCGACTGGAAGCGCATCGCGTCCGTGTACGACGCGCTCGCGGATGCGGTGCCGTCGCCGGTCGTCGAGCTCAATCGGGCGATGGCCGTTGCGATGGCGTATGGCGCCGCCGAGGGCCTCGAGATCGTCGATGCACTCGTCGAGGGCGGGGCGCTCGAGTCGTACTACCTGCTTCACGCGGCGCGGGGTGATCTTCTCGAGAAGCTCGGTCGGCGCGATGAGGCGGCCGCTTCGTTCGAGCGCGCGGCGGACATCACGCGCAACGCACGCGAGAAAACTCTGCTGCGCTCACGGGCGGCCCGTCTACGCTCGCCCTCAGGATGAGGCGGTCTCCACGAGCTTCTTCATCCCGGCGAGCATCTGCTTCCAGTTCTCTTCGGAGTGCTCGCGCCCGTCGTCGGTTGGGTTGTTCGTCTGCGCGAGGTCGACGCGAGTGCCACTGCCCTCCGGCGTCAGCGTGACTGTCACGACGTGATAGTTCTCCGGAACGTCCGGCTCTCCTGACATCGGACTGAAATGCGTGTACTCGAGGAGCTTGCGCGGCTCCACGCGTTGAACGCGACCTTTGTCCTCGAATGACTTGCCTTTGATCTCGCCTTTCCACGTGATCGGACTGCCCGCCTTCCAGTCGGACGTCACGGTCGCGCCCATCATGTATTGTTTGATCTTGGCGGGATTCGTCAACGCCTCCCAGACGCGGTCCGGCGGTGCCGAGACGGTGACCGTCGCGCGGGCGATGTGATCGGTGTTCGTTTGTGCGGCCATGCGGTCCTCGCGCCGAGAGTGTGGCGCGAGGAGGCGCAAGTTCGTTGCCGGGATCAGTCGGCGAACAGGGGCAGATTGAGGGCGCGTCCCTCGAGCTCGAGCAGCTTCCGCTTGCGCCAGAGACCGCCGCCGTATCCGACGAGCTGGCCGTCCGAGCCAATCACACGGTGACACGGGATCAGGATGGCGATGCGATTGTCGCCGTTCGCGCGGGCAACGGCTCGGACCGCGTCGGGCTGGCCGATCGATTCGGCGAGCTGTTTGTACGACGTGGTCGTGCCTGCCGGGATCTGCTGCAGCGCCGTCCAGACCTTCATCTGGAACGGCGTCCCCGGGGCCAGCAACGGGACGGTGAACTCGCGACGCGCGCCCGCGAAGTACTGCTCGAGCTGTTCGCGCAGCTGGCCGAAGACGCGCGACTCTCCCGGGACGAGCTCGGCATTCAGCGCCGTGCGCAGTCGTTCGAGCTGGCCGTTGTACATCTTGCGATGCTCGAACTCGAACATCACGAGATGGGTGTCGGTGGCGCCGGCGATCATCTCTCCGATCGGCGTCGGGATCGGCGACATGTGGATCGTGGCCATGTCCGAATACTACGCCATTCGCCCTCGGATGCGCCTCGCCCCGGAACGGCGCGGAAGGCGACGGTGACAACCCCCTCCCCGGCAGCTATCTTCGACGCGCCCTTTACCGGAGCTACGCACGATGCCTGTCTCTCGCCGCTCTTTCGTCGCGACCCTTGGCGCCGGCGCGACCGGTCTGATCGGTGCGCCGCTTCTTTCCTGGCGCGGGCACGAGGCGCTGTTCGCACAACAGCAGCAGCCACAGCTCGCGGCGGCGGAGTCGCACGAAGAGCGTCTGCTCGCGTCGCAGCCGGGCATGGTGCGGCTCGACAGCAACGAGAATCCCAACGGGCCGGGACAGCGGGCCCTCGCCGCGATCACCCAGCATTTTCACGATGCGAATCGGTATCCGGTGAAACAGCCGGACGATCTCATCGCCGAGATCGCGAAGATCCAGGGCGTGAAGCCGCAGAACGTCATTCTCGGCTGCGGGTCCGGCGAGCTGCTTCGCAGCGCCGTGCTGGCGTTCACGGCGCGCGACCGTGCGCTCGTCGCGCCCGATCCCACATTCGAGTCGCCGGGAAACTTCGCGAAATTCCTCGGCAATCCGATTCGCGCGCCGAAGGTGGATTCGCAGTTGAAGCTCGATCTCGGCGCGACGGCCGACGCGGCGAAAGGCGCGGGGCTCGTCTACTACTGCAATCCGAACAATCCCACCGCGACGGTGCACGGCGCCGGCGACACCAAGGCGTTCGTCGAGCAGGTGCTGCGCGCGTCGCCGGACACGACGATCCTGATCGATGAGGCATATCACGAGTACGTCGCCGATCCGTCGTACGCGACGATGATTCCGCTCGCGGTAGCCAACCCGCGCGTGATCGTGACGCGCACCTTCTCCAAGGTTTTCGGAATGGCCGGACTGCGCGCCGGCTACGCGATCGGCATGCCGGACACGCTCAAGCGCATGCAGCCCTGGATGCTCGGCTCGAACGTCAATCAACTGGCGCTGGCGGCGGCGATCACGACGATCGGCGACAAGGCGCACATCGCCGAAGACGTCGCGAAGAACGCGGCCGCGCGCGATTTCACGCGCAAGTTCTTCGAGAGCGCCGGCTACAAGATCCATTCGACGGATGCGAATTTCCTGATGGTCGACATCCATCGCGACGCGCGGCACTTCAAGCTCGAGGTCGCGAAGCACAAGGTCGCGATCGGACGGCAGTTCCCCTCGCTGCCGACTTACACGCGCATCTCGATCGGCACGATGCCGGAGATGAAGAAGGCGGTCGTCGCCCTCGAGAAAGTGTTGTCGACGCCGGCCGCCACGTCGCAACACTGATGCCCGTGCTCCCTTTCGCCCTTCGCACCGGCGTCCGAAGCGCCGCCCTCGCGGTCGCGGCCCTCGTCGTCTCCGCGTCGAGTGTCGCCGCGCAGCAAAACATTCCCGAGATCCAGTTCGACGCGAACGTCGACTACCTGAAAATCCCGACGACGCTGCCGTGGGGCGAGGTTGCCGGCGTCGCGCTCGACGCCCGCCGGCATCTCTTCGTCTACGTGCGGACCGGCGCGGTGAACACACTGCATCAGCAGGTCGCCGCTTCGCTGTACGAGTTCGGGCCCGATGGCGCGTATCTCCGCGAGATCGGCAAGGGGCTCTACGGTTTCGCGTTCGCCCACACCGTGCGGGTCGACCGCGACGGCAATCTGTGGATTGCCGACGAAGGCACGAACATGATCACCAAGCTCGCGCCGAGCGGCAAAGTGCTCATGGCGCTCGGGCGGCGTCCGGAAGCCGTCGAGCCCCCGGCCGAATTGCCACCGGGTCAGTTGCCGCGGCCGCAGTGGGGCACCTTCAATCGTCCAACCGACGTCGCCTGGGATCTGAACGGCAACGTCTTCGTCGCCGACGGATACAACAACTCACGCGTCGTGAAGATCGACAAGAACGGACGCTGGGTGAAAACGTGGGGCGAACGCGGGAAGGGCGAGAGCCAGTTCAACATCCTGCATTCGATCGCCAACGACGCGAAGGGCAACATCTACGTCGCCGACCGAACGAACCGCCGCATTCAGGTCTTCGATCCGGACGGAACGTTCCTGCGGCAATTCACGATCGATGTGCCGTTCACGAAGCCCGTGAACGTCATGGTCGGGGCGATGCCGTCGCCCAACGCGGATCCGCTGACCGTCTCCGGCGCGCCGTGGGCGATCTGCATCACTCCCGGGCCGAATCAGGTGCTGTTCAGCGCCGACGCCGTCCCGGGCCGCATCTACAAACTCTCATTGGACGGCAAAGTCCTCGGCGTGCTCGGCGAGGCGGGAAAGGAGCCGAAGCAGTTCGGCTGGATCCACGAGATCGCCTGTCCCTCCGAGCGCGAGTTGTATGTCGCCGAGCTGCTCAACTGGCGCGTGAACAAGCTGACGTTGCGTTGATCCGCGGCTAGGGCTTGCCGCCGGGATTCCAATGCGGCGCCGGCCCGTTGGCCAGGAGTGCGACCGCCTTCACGCCGATATTGATCACGCCGGCCATGTGCGCGAAGTCGACCAGCGCGACGTCGTCGGTCACCTGATGGTAGTCGGAGTGCAGGTTGAACGACGACAGCGTATGCGCCGGGATTCCCATCCGCGCGAACGCGATGTTGTCGCTGCGCTGGAAGAACTGCTGCTCCGGACGCTTGTCCGGGACGACGGCCAGTCCCGCTTTGGCGAACATCTCGCCCATCGTCGAGCGCTCGAAGCCCGTCAGCCAGGCGCGACCCGGACCGCCCGCCAGCGAGTCGGGGCGCCCGATCATCTCGATCTCGAGATTCGCCTGCATCGACTCGAGCGGCATCGCCGGATGCTTGATGTACCAGTTCGTGCCGAGCAGCCCGACCTCTTCGCCAGTCGTGGCGGCGAACACGATCGTGCGCTTCGGGCGCGGCCCGCGCGCCAACTGCTTCGCGATCTCGATCACGGCAGTCGTGCCCGCGGCATCGTCGTCGGCGCCGTTGTAGATCGAGTCGCGATGGGGGGTTGGGTGCGCGCGACGAATGCTGTCCATGTCGACGCGAACGTTCGCCAGCCGCGCGGCGAAGTCGTCGAGCTTTGCTCGCACGCTGTCCGGCAGCGACCCACCCCGCCGCGCCGTGCGCATGTTGACGGCGGTGCTCTTTACCCAGGCGTCGCGCTGCGCCTGAATCGGCGCAGCGGCGGCGATCCACGCCTGCATCGAATCGACGTCGATGCCTCCTTCGTGGCGAATGCCGAGGTGGTCGTAATGGGCGTCGACGAGTATGACCGAATCCCGAAGGACGGGATCCGAGCCGCGAAGAATGGCGACCACGTTGAAGGCGAGCAGGCGACGCTGCATGGGAAACGTGTCGCGCTCCGCGAAGCTGCCGACGGCCATCGGCCCGCTGCGCGTGCCGCGGCTCCCCATCACGATCGGCACTGCTTGCAGGAACGTCCCGCTGTCGCCGGCGGGCTCCAGCCCCGCGGCCTTGAACTCGGCGGCAATGAAGTTCGCCGCTTTGAGGCCGCCGCGGGTTCCGGTGCCGCGGCCCTCCAGCGAATCGGCCGCGATGACCGACAGCACGCGACAGACCTCGGACGGTGTGACCGCGCCCGCGGTGGTGCCCGCGGCCTTCATGTTCCGGGTCCGCGCGCAAACGTCGGATTGGGCGTGACCGTCAGTCGGCGGAAGAACCAAGGCGGTCGCGAGCACCGCGGCGAGACATCGGCTATTCGGCATGTTGGGTGATGAGATGGTGAACACGGAATCTGCACCATTGTCATCCCGAGTGCAGCGAATGCCCTCTGTCGCTGCGCGAAGGCCGAGGTTCTTCGGCGAGCCGTTCGGAACGACGAGCCTGTTCGAACGGGGTAGGCACACCGTAATTGTTGTGTCTGCGCTCTCACGGCGTCGTATGAAGCGACGCAGCTTTTGCTCGCATGACACCCACCCACCTCGACCTTCTCCGTCGCGCCGCCGCCGCGACACTCGTCGCCTCGACGCTCACCGCGCAGCAAGCACCGGTATCCTCGGGCGTGGTTCTCGTGGCGAATCAGCAGTCCGCCAGCGCCACCATCGTGGACGTCGCGACTCGCGCCGCGACGACTGTCGACGTCGGCGCCGGCCCTCACGAGACAGTCGTCTCGCCCGACGGCAAATGGGGCATCGTGACGATCTACGGCGTCGGCGGCGCGAACGGCGCCGGCAACAAGCTCGCGGTGATCGACCTCCCCGCCAAGCGAGTCGTTCGCACGATCGATCTCGGCACGTACACGCGGCCGCACGGCGCGTCATTCGTGCCCGGCCATGCGTCGCAGGTCGTCGTCACCTCCGAGACGACAGCCAACATCGTCCTCGTCGACATTGCCGAAGGCAAGGTGATCACGGCGATACCGACACAGCACCCGGGCTCGCACATGCTCGGCGTGACGGCGGACGGCAAGCGTCTCTTCACGGCGAGCATTCCCTTCGGCGGCATCAGCGAGATCGACCTCGAGAAGCGGGCATTCGTGCGCGATCTGCAGGCTTCGTCGAACACCGAAGGCGTCGCCGTTGCGCCCGACGGCGGCAGCGTCTGGATCGGCAGCAACAATCAGGGATCCGTCACCGTGGTCGACACGAAGACGTGGAGCGTCGCGGCGACGATCACCGGCCCGACGATGCCCTACCGCCTCGGCTTCGCGCCCGACGGAAACACCGTGGTGTTCTGCGATCCGCAGGCGAACAAGATCTGGATCGCTGACGCGCGCACGCGAAAGATCACCGGTTCGGTGGATGGACTCGGTTCGCCACGCGGCGTGAAGATCGCCTCCGACAACCGCACGGCGTTCGTCACGCTGGGCGCCGACAACGCCGTCGCATCGATCGATCTGATCGAGCGCAAGGTGAACTGGAGCGTGCCCGTTGGATCGTCGCCTGACGGCGTGTGGTACGGACCGAAACCGTAGGTACGGCTGTGGGATCGTCTTGCATACAGAACGGACGAAACTCGCGACAGACTGGCGCGGCCTGACGAGGCGCGATAGCATCGAGGCGTGACGAGGTACCTCCTCATTCCGGCGACGATGCTGTTGTGCGGATGTGTGTTCCGCCGTGGGCCTGTGGCGCCAGAGCCCCCGCGCGGGCCGGCGCGCGACAGCCTGTTTCGTATCGACAAGGCGCGAAGCGACAGTGCCGCCCGAGCCCCCGAGGGCGCGCTCGCATCGTTCGCCCCGAACGCGGCGTACCTTCGCGCCGGCGCGCCGGTCATCTATGGCCGCGACGCGGCCGCGCGCGTCATCCAGGCCGCGGACATGGATGCCGGAGCGATCATCTGGGAACCGCTCGGCGGCGGAGTGTCGAGCGATCTGCAGTCCGGATACACGTACGGCATCGCGGCGCGCAGTAGAGCCGAGCGGGCCACGGCGGTGCACTTCGGGCGCTACATCGCGTTCTGGGAGCGCAGTCGCGGCGTACCGTGGCACATCGTCGCGTACGTCGAAGTGGGCGGTCCGCCCGTGCCCGCATCCGTCGACATTCCGGATGCGGTGCGCACTCCTCCCGTCGAGCCGCCGGTTGCGAAGCCACTCGCCGAAGCACGCGCGAGCCTGCGCTCCGCGGACAGTTCCTTCTCGGACCTCTCGTACCGAATGGGCACCGGCTACGCATTCTCGAATACCGTCGCCGACGACGGTGTCATTTTCGGAACGCCGGATTTGCGAGTCGGACCACGGGCCATTCGCGAGGGATTCGAGCTGCAGACCGAATCGTCGTCGCTGACATGGAAGCCGGAGTTCGTCGGCATCGCGGCCTCGCGCGATCTCGGCTACACGATCGGCGAATACGTGTCGACCGGCCGCGGTCCTTCGGGCGCCGCCGTCCAGCGGTTCGGCAAATATCTCACGGTCTGGCGGCGGCAGAAGGATGGCCCGTGGCGCTTCGTCGCGGACGGTGGCAATCCGACGCCGACGCCGAAGTAGATCACCAATCGCCGCGTCGTTCGCCTTTGCGATACGCGCGCAGGAGCGTGAAGGACACGCCGCCGTACGTGATCAGATACGCGCCCCACTGACAGATCTCGGCGATGTCCTGGTCGGTCGTGTGAAATGCAAACCCGTAGCACACGAGACCGAGAAACGCCCACACCAGACACATCAGCGACGAGCCTATCAACGACGACCGGCGATCGCGCTCCGCGGCGAGGTGCTCCGCTTCGTGTCGCGCTTGCAGCTCTTTGTACAATCGCTCGTCCATCGGCATGAGATGCCTCGCACGCGAGAGTACAGCAGTCGACCGGCCGGTCGTGGCTTACACGATGAAAACTGCTTCGTTCCTCAAGGAAACCATAGCTCAGTGTGATGGGCGAAACGGAACGAAGCGAAGCGGCGACGGATTCTTGAGCTCTCGGGGATTCAATGGACCTTCTTCAGGAGCTCGCCAAAATGCACAGCCGCGTAACAGGTTTGATTCTCGCCACCGCCGTCGTGGCGGCTGCCGCATGCGGAGACGATACGTCGCCACGCTCGAATGTCGTGAACCTGACCGCGCAGCTGACGCCGGCCGGCGAAGTCGGCGCCAACCTGCAGGGCAACGTCGCGGCGTCCACCGGTAGCTTCAGCGGGACGCTCGATACGGTGACGAACGTGTTCACCTACACCGTGACGTATTCCGGTCTCTCCTCGAATGTCTCCCTCGGCCACATTCACGGGCCGTTCACGGTGGGTCAGACGACCGGCAACTCGGCGAACGTCATTCTCAACTTCGATCCGACCGCGAACAACAGCCCGCTGCCGACTACCGCCACATTCGTGAGGGGAGCGACGTCCGGCACCGCCGCCGGAACCGTGACGCTGACTTCGGCGGTGAACATTTCGACGACTGTGAACGGAGACTCGCTCAAGAAGCTGCTCCTCGCGGGCAAGACCTACGCGAACATTCACACCGCGTCCAACCCCGGCGGCGAGGTGCGTGGGCAGATCACGGTCACCCCGTAAAGTCGATCGGCTTCGCCGATCGGAAGAAGAAGGAAACTCAAAAGCCCCGCGCCGATTTCTCGACGCGGGGCTTTTTCATAGCAGGCTGCTGCGTGGTCAGTAGATGTAGACCTTCGTTCCCACCGGAATGTGGTCGTACAGCCACTCGATGTCTTCGTCTCGCATGCGGACGCAGCCGTGGGTCGCGGCCATGCCGATCGACTCCTTGTACGGCGTCCCGTGGAGTAGGAAGCCCTCGCCCATGTCAAGCCGGAATTTGCCGAGCTCGCCTTCGACCTTCCGGTTCTTGGAGCCGAGGGGCGGAACGAAGAGGGTGTCCCCAAAAACGATGTGTAGATCGGTCGGAAGCGTGTCAAAAACGCCCGCCTCGAGCACACCCGCCTGTCCGTCGCGCATCATGAGGATGCGTCCGCCACCCAGTTTCACCCGGGACTTATTTCCCAGATGGCCGAGTTTCAGGTCGTATTCCTTGGCCGTTTCGACGTACAGCCACTCGGGCGGCTGCCAGATCGGATCGGCTTCCTTGCGCAGGACCGTGCGGACGCCGCGTGGCGTCTTGAAGACGTACGTCTGCTTCGGGCCCTTGAGCGTAGTGCCCTTGGCGACGGCAACCGGGGCGCTCAGAACCGTATCCTGGCCGATGATCGCCCAGAGATGCTTGTCCTGGAGCGACACGACGATATGGAAGCCGGTCGCCTTTTCGGCGACGGCCTTGCTTCGCTCCCAGGACAGGCTGTCCGCCCTGGACTCGAAGCTGTAATTGCTCGTTTTGGCCTCGTCGATCGTGTCGAGGACCGAACGAGAGCGGGTGAGATCGAACACCGGGCTCTGCGGTCCGCCCTGGCCGTTGGCCGAGGCAAACGCGGGACTAGCGAAAAGGGTCGCTGCGGCGCCGATCGTTCCGAGAATTCTGCCGAACTGCTTGCTGCTCATGGGGGGCCTGCTGTTTTGGAAAGGGCGCTGGGGATTTAGGGTAGCGCTCTGGTTCGTCCTACACAATACGCCAATTTCATTCCAAAGATGCCCTGGCGGAGAAACACAAAACCCGTGGCAGCCTAAGGCGGGTGCCTAGGCTGCCACGGTGGTGCTACGACATTGAACGTCTAGAGTTCCACCTCGACTGCGTACTGCCCTACGGCTGAGGACGGTCTTCGTTGGTTTAGAAGAAGTTCACGCCGAAGATGATCGGAACCTGATAGGCCGCGTGGAACGTGTTCGGGCTGCTGTTGTTCGAGCCGTGGTTCCAACGGATGCCGCGGGACTCGATGAACACTTCCTTCTTGCCCGAGTGGAAGCCGATACCGCCGCCGAAATTGAAGCCCCAATCGCTGTGCCAGCTGTCGTCGACGCCATTGAAGCCACCGTCATCGACCGCGATCTGGGCGCACTGGCACGGACCGAGGCCCGTCGGCGCAACGCCGCCATCAACGTCCTGCTTGATGCGGAGATTGTTGTAGCGGATGTAGCTGCCACCAGCGAGCAGATACGGCTTCATGCGGACGCTCGAACCAAGCGTCGCGTTGAAGAACGGCAGATCGAGACGGCCGTCGAGGTTCAGACCAAGGAGCGTCGAACGATCGCCGAACGGAATCGTGCCGTACTCAGGGTTGCGCGCAAACCGATTCCACGTTCCGTCGAGACGGAAGCCGATCGGATTGTTGATGCCCTGCCAACCCACCTGCAACTGCGCCATCTCGCCCGGCTGATTCACCGTGCGGATCGATCCGTACGGCAGACCGACGCCGCCGCCGAGACCGAAGTACAGACCGCCGATGTGACGGGTGACGATGGGAACACTCTGCACCACCGTGTCAACGCGGGTCACGGTGTTGGTCAGGCGCAGCGTGTCGACGCGGCCCTGCATGCGGAGCGTGTCCGTGCGGTACACCGTGACGGTGTCGACGCGCGGCGGTGCGACTTCACCCGGCGCTTCCTTGGAGACAGGAATGCGACGGCTTGGACGGGCCTGCGCCGAGGCAGACGAGGCGTCAAGTGCGATGAACGCCGCGCCGGCAACGAGCAGTAGTGCATTACGGTTCAACATTGGGTTTCCTCCCTCTGTGTCGTCCCTGATCGACTTGCCCCCGCGGACGACTACCGGGCGGGATGTCTCGATGTACCGCATCACACCGAGGTCCCCGATCGACGTACTTCGTCGCGGCACCGCCCGGGGTGAAAGCAGAGTTTGTGCCGTGGCGTCCGGTTCATGCCCGCAAACTTCGCTTTGCTGAGTCCGATTTGACGTTTTTTTCGACGGTGGGTGCGGCGGGACGAGAATGAGAGGCAAAATTGTGCAAAACGGATGAATTTCCGCCGTCGAAACAGGCACGATGACTGCGTAAACAAACGTGTCTCGAGTTCACTAAACGATCATTCGAGAACGCTCCGCGGTGGCCAAATGTTTTCGCCGGCGCCGCAGTCTCGCGCGATCGAGTTGGACTGCTTTCATGTCGCGGATCTCGGGGATTCGGCGGATCACTCGGATCGATTCACGAAAACGGATCCGAAAAACGCATTTTGGTGAGGACACGGCGACTCGGTGGTCGTCGGAGCTCAGCGCGGCGCACAGAGACACTGTCTCAGAAAAGATCTTGGGGATTTCGAGGATCGTGTGGATGGGCGTTGAACGCTGGCGTTGAACGCCGATCCGACTGATCCGGAAAATCCCCAAGATCGTTTTTCCAAAGGTACGGCACTCAGCGACCATCGGAGCTCAGCGCGGCGCACACACGCTGTGCCCAACCGCTCCGCTGATCCTCTGTCGCGGAAACTCCGCGAAGACTGCGCGCTGAAGCGGAGGCATCCAAAAGCATCAACTCTCGACCGGCAACCGCACGATCGCGACGCATCCCCGCCGATCGATCCGATTCTCCAATGACAACGAGCCGCCGTGTGCTTCCGCGATCTGCCGCGACAGCACGAGACCGATCCCCGATCCCTGCGGCTTCGTCGTGAAGAATGGCACGAAGAGATTCGTCGGATTCGCCAGCCCCGGGCCCTCATCCTCCACGATCACCGACAGCATGTCCGGTTGGCGCGTCCACCGAATCCGCGCCGACCCGTGCGTCTCGAGCGACGCGTCGACGGCGTTGCGCACGAGATTGATCAGGAGTTGATCGAGCTGGTCGCCATCGGCGCGAAACGTCGTCGTCGGGCCGTCGATCACGACGACCTTCATGCGCGTCTCGAGCGCCGCGACGCGACGGACCCACGTGCCGACATCGAGCGGCGCCTTGTTCGGCGCCGGCAATTTCGCGAGACGCGCGTAGGCGGACATGAAGCGCACGAGCGCCTCCGAACGCCCGCCGATCACGGTCAATCCGCGGCGAAGGTCGTCGGCGTCGTCGCTCCTATCGCTCGATGGACGCTCCATCAACGCGAGCAGGCTGCCGGTGATCGACTTGATCGGCGCGAGCGAGTTGTTGATCTCGTGACTCAACACCCGCACGATGCGCTGCCACGCCTGGAGCTCTTCCTCGCGCAGCGTCTTGCTCACGTCCGCGAGCACGAGCAGCGTGTGTGGTCGTCCATCCTGCCGGAACGACCCGCGCCGAACCTCCCACCGGCCCGCGCCGCCTGGAAACGTGATGTCCATCGTGCGCGGCGTCGCGCCCTGCAACTGGTCGGCGAGGCCGACCTGCTCGGCGGTCTTTCCCAGTAGTCGCTCCGACGCCTGTGCGAGCAAGCGCTCGGCCGCGCGATTCGCCAGTCGCACACGATCCTCTTCGTCGAACGCGAACACGGCGACGTCGATCTCCGACATCACCGTGCGCAACAGCGCCGTCGCTTCCATGGCGCCGAGTCGCTGCGTGCGCAGCGTCTCGCCGAGCAGGTTGGATTCGAGAAATGCGAGGCCGAGCGCGTCCTCGCGATCGGCGCCGCGCGCGCGAATCGAGTAGTCGCCCTCGCGGAGCGCGGCCAGCATGTTGGACAGCGTCTGCAGCGGACGGATCACGCGCTCGCGCAGGACGAGGGCGGTGATCAGCCAGCAGCCGATGATCAGCAGGCCGAACGTCCACTGGACCTTCGCGCTGTAGCCGCCGCGCCACAGGAGAAACATCGAGATCGCGACGCCCGGCAGCCCGGCGAGGAGCGTCAGCCGGAAGACGAGCCGCTCGTGCGTCGACGGACGATTGGCGAACGCGGGAAGGCGAGACGCGAATGCCGACGGCCGGTCCGCGAGCGGCGACGCGCGAATCTCGATCCGCTCGGCGCCCGCTTCGGTTTTGCGGTCGGCTGGCGCGGCGGCGGCATCGGCCGCGCTGCGAGCGTCGTCCACGACCCCTACTGCTCAGACGCGAGCGATGGCTGCTCGACCATCGACCCTCGCGCTCCGATCACAGCCCGTACGACGCGATCCGCCGGTACAGCGCGCTGCGCGACAAACCGAGCGCCTGCGCCGCGCGGCTCACGTTGCCCTCGTACCGCGATAATGCTTTCTGAATGAGCATCTTCTCAACGTCCTCGAGCGGAAGATCCTCCAGCCGGGCGGCGGCGCCGCCCGTCGCCGCGCGCAGCCCCAGGTCGACGGCACGCACCTGTTCGCCGACGGCAAGGAGCACCGCGCGCTCGATCGCGTGATCGAGCTCGCGGATGTTGCCCGGCCACGGGTGGGCGAGCAGCAATTGCATCGCGCCGGCATCGAACCCGGTCAGCTGCTTCCGATAGCGCGTCGCGTGCCGACGCAGAAAGTGCATCGCTAGCGCAGGGATGTCCTCGCGCCGGTCGCGCAGCGGCGGCAGATGGATCTCGATCGTGTTCAGGCGGAACAGGAGATCTTCGCGGAATCGGGTCTCGGCGACCTCCTGCTCCAGGTCCGCGTTCGTCGCCGAGATCACGCGGACGTCCACATGTCGCGCCTTCGAGGACCCGACACGCTCGACGTCACCCGTCTGCAGCACGCGCAGCAGCTTGGATTGGAGCGCGAGCGGAACGGTGCCGATCTCATCCAGGAACAGCGTGCCCTGGTCGGCGAGCTCGAATCGGCCGACGCGATCGGTCTTCGCGTCGGTGAACGAGCCCTTCACGTGTCCGAACAGCTCGCTCTCGAACAACCCCTCCGAGAGGCCGCCCATGTTCACCGCGATGAACGAACGCGCGGCGCGCGCGGACGACGCATGCAGCCACTGCGCGACGAGCTCCTTGCCCGTGCCGTGCTCGCCGGTGATGAGCACGTTCGCGTCCGACGGACCGACGCGCTCCATCAACTGCAGAATCGGCTTCATCTTCGGCGACTCGGCGATCATCTGCGGTAGATGATCGCGCCGCAGCAGCTTGTTCTCCGACTCCAGTCGCTGAGCCCGACGCAGCGCCCGGCCGAGCTCGACCTGCGTGGCCAGGATCGACACGAGGCGCGTGTTGTCCCACGGCTTCTCCACGTAATCGCGCGCGCCGCGCCGCATGGCCTCGACGGCATTGTCGATGCTGCCCCACGCGGTCATCACGACCACCGGCATGTTCGGCTCGAGCGCCTCCAGCGACGTCAACAGCTCGAGACCTTCTTTGCCGGAGGTCGTGTCGCGCGCGTAGTTCATGTCGAGCAGCATGGCGTCGAAGTCGCGCCGCTCGAGCGCGGCGAGCGCGGCGGCGGGCGAGCTCACGGTCTGGACGTCGAAGCCGTTGCTCTTGAGCAGCAGGCGCAACGCCTCGAGGATGTCGGGCTGGTCGTCGGCGACGAGGATCTGCGGTTTCCCGTTCTCGGTCATCGCCGGGAAAAGTACGCTCGCGGTGGGAGCTTCGACGAGTGGCATCTCGGCGATGGTTCCTCCTGCCCGCGCTGACGTACCTCCGATCGGAGTGTCGTGCATGGAGTTCATTCGCTCCGCAATGCAGTCATGGGATCGACGCGCGCGGCGCGCCGGGCGGGGATCCAGGACGCCAGAATCGCCGCGCTGCCGAGGACCACGGCGCCCGCGGCAAACGGCACGGCATCCATCACCGTGATGCCGAGGAAGGCGGAAGCGAGCACCTTGGCGACGAGCGCGGACAGAACGATCCCGATGACCACGCCGATGGAGGCGAGTCGCGCGCCTTCGCCGACGAACAGCTCGAGGATCTGTCGGCGTGCCGCACCGAGCGCGACACGCACGCCGATCTCCCGCGTGCGCTGGCTGACCGCGAAGGCCATCACCGCGTACACGCCGATCGTCGCGAGCAGCAGCGCGAGCGAACCAAAGATCGTCAGCAGCGTCGAGCCCATTCGAGACTCCGCGCCGCGATCGTAGCGATACTGCGCCAGCGATTGGACGTCGTAGACAGGAAGATCGCGATCGAGGTCACGAAACACGGAGCGAACGGACGCGCCGAGATCGGCCGCGACGCCATCGCGGCGGACGAGCAGGGTCAGGTCGGTCACCGAAGGGTGCTGACGCTGCGCCAGATAGACGATCGGCCGCCGCCGCTCGCCGAGACCCATCGTCAGGGCTTCGCGCGCCACGCCGACCACCGTCATGAATGGACCCTTGTCGCCGTTCGTGCTGATCCGCTTGCCGATGGCATCGCCGTTGGGCCATGCGGCGCGCGCGAAGTCTTCGCTCACGATCGCGACCGGCTCGCTACCCACGCGATCGCCCGCGGTGAAATCCCGGCCGCGCGCGAGCGGGATTCCGATCGCGCGGAAGTAGCTCGGTCGAATCGTGCTTTCGTAGACCTCGAGACCCTGCCGTTCGCCGAATCGGTTCGACGCCTCGGCGTCGCCTTGAATCGTGATGTCCGTTCCGATGTGCCGTTCGCCCAGCGGGACCTGATTCGTGAACGAGACCTCTCGCACGCCGGGCAGCGAACGCGCGCGAGCTTCGACCTGATCGAGGAACGCGGTCGCGCGCTCGGCGGTGTATCCCTGCATTCCGATGTCGAACGACGCGGCGAGCACGTTGTCGGTCGCGTCGAAGCGCATGTCGACGCGGCTGGCCTTGTACAGCTGGCCAAGGAACAAGCCGGCCGTGATCAGCAGGACGAGACTGAGGGAGATCTGCGCGACGACGAAGCCGCGCTGCAGCCGCGCGCGCGAGCGGTCGCCGCCAACGCCCGCGTCCTTCAAGGCCGACGTGACGTCGCGACGCGTGGCGCTCAGTGCCGGAACCAATCCGAATACGACACCCGTGATCGTCGCGATACCGACCGTGAACCAGAGCACGCGCGCGTCGGGCGAAACATCGATCGGCGCGGGAATCATCGACGCGAGCAGGTCCGTCGCCCAGCTCGCGATGAGCAACCCGATCGCGGCCCCGATCGCGGCGAGGAGGATGCTCTCGGTCATCAACTGTCGCACCAGCCGCGAGCGCGCGGCCCCGAGTGAGAGCCGGACCGCGATCTCGCGCCGTCGGGCAACGCCGCGGCCGAGCAAGAGATTGCTCACATTCGCGCAGGCGATCAGCAGCACGAGAAGGGTGACCAGGCCGGCGAGGGCCGCGATCGGAGCGATGTCGTTGCCGTCGTTCGGTGCGAGTCCGCTCGTCGCCGGCAGAACGTGCGCGGTCATGTGCGCGTACGTCGTCGAATCGATCGCGACGTGCCGCGCCGCCACCGTTGCCATCGCGGCGCTGGCCTGGGGCACGGTTACCCCTGGCGCGAGACGGCCCATTCCCGTGAGCCACCACGTGCCGCGATTGGTTAGAAAATTCTTGAACCCGGGGATGATCGTCCCGGCGTACGAGATCGGAATCCAGAGATCGCGACGCTCGGAGTGTTCGGCGCCGTTGAACCGCGCCGGCGTGACGCCGACGACGGTGAACGGACGGCCGTCGATCGTCAACCGAGCGCCGATGACGGCGGGCGACGCATCGAACCGCTCGCGCCACAGGTGGTCGCTGATGACGGCGACCGGCTGCGTGACGTCCGGGCGGTCGTCGTCGCGAGTGAGCGCGCGACCGAGCTGCATCCGGACTTCGAGCATCGTGAAATAGTCGCCGCTGACCAGGGTGCCGCGTGCCCGCGCCGGCTCACCACCGGCCGAGATCGCGAACTCGGCGTTGCCGATCGCCGACGCGGAGCTGAACGCATGCGTCGAATCCCGAAAGTCGAGAAAATCGGGATACGAGAGCATGAGGGCGCGGGGTCCGCCGCGGTCGTCGGTCACGGCGAACCAAACGAGGCCGTCCGCGTGGTGGATCTCGGGCAGCGGTCTACCCAGCACGGCGTGCGCGAGGGAGAAGAGCGCGGTGTTGGCACCGATGCCGATGGCGAGCGTCAGCGCGGCGACGACCATGAAGACGGGCGACCGCGTGAGCTGGCGAGCGGCGTAGCGGAGATCTTGGAGGATGGAATCCATACGACGAGTCGGAAGGATGTCGAAGACGGCCGGTCCGGCCCGGTATTGGAAGCGCCGTGCCTCTTGAGGCGATCCGCTAAGGCGATGGCAGGTAACGTCTTGTGCCGTTCACGCGCCAGCGCGCGGCGCTGCTCAATGCGCGAACTTGGGACTGATCATCCCAAATCTGGGATCTCGGGGATCAGCGGGATCCGCGTTTTCGGCAACGTCGCTAGCAACTCGATCCCCGGAATCCCAAGATCCCAAAATGAAAAGGCCGCGAATTCATTCGCGGCCTTCGATCGTCGAATGGATCGATCAGGCGGTTTTGACCGGCCCTTCGCTTCCCGTGATCCACCCGTCCTTCAACTCGATGATCCGATTGCCGAACTTCGCGTTGTCTTCCGAGTGCGTGACCTGAATGATGGTCGTGCCTTCGTTGTTCAGCTTCTTGAACAGCTCCATGATCTCGCGACCCTGGCTCGAGTGCAGGTTGCCGGTGGGCTCGTCCGCGAGAATGAGCTTGGGCTTCGCGATCACCGCGCGCGCCACGCCCACGAGCTGCTGCTGACCGCCCGAGAGCTGCCGCGGATAGAGATCCTTCTTGCCGACCATCCCGAACCGATCGAGCGTGTCCGCGACGATCGCTTCGCGCTCCGATTTCTTCACGTTCCGGTACGAGAGCGGAATGTCGAGATTCTCCGCGACGGTCAGGTCGTCGATCAGGTGGTACTGCTGAAAGACGAAGCCGATGTGCTCCTTGTTCAACGCGACGCGCTGCTTGTGGCTCATCGCATGAACGGGATGCCCGATGAAGTAGAACTCACCGCTCCACGCGCTGTCGAGCATGCCGAGGATCGCCAGCAGCGTCGACTTGCCGGCGCCGGACGGCCCCATGATCGACACGAACTCGCCGGGCTGGATGTCCCCGCTGATGCGGCGCAGCACGTAGCTGCGCCCCGCCGGCGTCTCGAACACCTTCTCGACGTTGCGCAGTGAGATGAGCGGACCGATGATCGGCGCCGGCGGAGCGTCGCGCGAGACGGTCTTCGGCTGTGCGGAAAAGAATCCCATAATCTCCCAAAGTTAGCGCGCGCTCACTCGGCGCGCAGTGCGTCCAGCGGATCGATGCTCGCGGCGCGCCGCGCCGGTATCCAGATGGCGGCGAGGGCGATCACGCTCAGCAGCAGGCCCACGGCCGCGAAGACCGGCAGGTCCACCGGGCTCGCGCCAAACAATGCCGACCGGAGCACTCTCAGCACAAGCGACGCCCCGACCGCGCCGAACACGATCCCGAACGCGACCAGCCTGCCGCCCTGGAGCGTGATCAGCTTGACGACGTCGCTCGACAGCGCGCCGAGGGCCATGCGGACGCCGATCTCACGGGTGCGTTGCGCGGTATTGTAGGCGATCACTCCGTAGAGGCCGAGCGCCGCGAGCAGAATCGCGAAGCCGGCCAGACCGGACATCGACGCGGCGTAGATCTGATACGCCATGTATTGCGCGCGGTGCGCATCGCGCGCCGTGCGCAGATCGAGCACCGGCAGGTCCGGGTCGATCGTCCGCACAGCGCCGCGAACGAGCGGCACGAGCGGCATCGGATCCGCTTTGGTCCGAACGAGCAGCGTCGCTTGATACCCGGGTGCCTGGTCGGCCGGAACGTAGGCGTAGCTTGCCACGCGATCGCCGCTCGAAGCATCGGCCACGACCCCGACGATCGTCAGCCACTGAAGTGAATCGGCGGGTCCGAGCTTGATGCGATGGCCGAGGGCGCTCTGGCCGGGCCACAGCGTCTCGGCCATGCGCTGTGTGATGATCGTCACGAGCGGTGCCCCGGGGCGATCTTCGGCGGAGAACGACCGTCCGCTCACCATCTTCAGTCGCATGACGTCGAAGTAGCCGGGCGACACGACGTGGTAGAAACGCGGCGAACTTCCGGCGGGCAGCGACGTGATGCCGTCGACGCGAATCGTCTGGTCGACCGCGCCAAAGCCCGCGATGAACTCGGTGCGATCCGTCGCGACGCCGCTCACGCCCGGCGCTTCACGCAGTCGTGTCGTGATCGCTCCGAGTGCGGTGCGCGTCGCGACGGCGTCGCGGTACTTCGCGTCGAGAAATTCGATGCGTCCGGTGAGAAGATAGGGATCCGCCTGCGCGCCCGACGCCGTGCTGATGCGCAGGAAGCTCTTCACGAGCTCACCGGCGCCGGCAAGCAGAATCATAGCCAGTGCCATCTCGCCGATGACGAGAATGCCGCGCAGGTAGCTGCGCTGCGCGATCGTGTGAGCGTCCTTCAGCACGGTGTGAACGTCAGTGCGCGACGAACGCAGCGCCGGCGCGAGCCCGCACAGCACGCCGGTCGCGAGCGAAACGAAGACGCAGTACGCCAGCGTCGTGCGGTCGATGCCAAGCTGCACGTAGAAAGGCGTCTGCGCTCCGAGCCGCGACGCGACGAGATCGACGCACCAGCTCGCGAGCAGCAGACCCACGGCGCCTCCGGCACACCCGAGCACCAGACTTTCGACGAGGAGATGACGGACGATCTGTCCGCGCGACGCGCCGAGGGCGAGGCGAACCGCGATCTCACGGCGGCGATTGGCTCCCCGGGCGAGCAGGAGGCCGGCGATGTTCGCGCAGACGATGAGCAGTACGAACGCAACCGCGCCCAACGCGGCGAACGAAGCCGACGGCGGCATCGCTTCGAACTCGGCGCGGAATGGGCCGACCTTCGCCGTCCATTCTTTCTGGGTCTCGGGGTGCTCGCGCTCGATCGCAGCGGCGATCGTTTTCATTTCGGTGTTGGCCTGCTCGATCGAGACGTCGGGCGCCAGCCGGGCGACGACGCCGTACCCGCGATCGGCGCGATCGCCATGGCCTGACGCGTACGGAATCGCCGTGATCCAGAGCTGCGCGAATTCCGGAAAGCCGAACTTCGGCGGCATCACACCGATCACCGTCGTGGGATTGCCGTTGATGCGGATCGTCTGGCCGACGATGCGGCGATCGCCGCCATACCGGCGATTCCACAATCCGTCGCTGATCAGAGCGACGAGCGGCGCGCCGGCGCGATCGTCGTCGGGCGTAAAGCCGCGGCCCAGCGCCGGCGCCACGCCGAGCAGCGGGAACGTTTCGGCGGAAACTACTGCGCCGCCGATGCGCTCCGCCGTCTCGGTGCCCGAGACGTTGAACGGACGCTCGAAGTACACACCCATCCCGCTGAACGAACGGGCGCGCGCCTTCCAGTCGAGGAAGCCGTCGAGCGAGGTGCCGACGCCGCAGTCCGCGCACAGCCGCGTGGCGCTCCACTCGGAGACGTCGACCAGTCGATCGGGTTGGACGTAGGGAAGCGGCTTGAACGCGAAGGCGTTCACGATGCTGAAGACCGCCACGTTCGCGCCGATGCCGAGCGCCAGCGACGCCACGGCCACCGCGGTGAAGAGACGAGCCTTCGACAGACTGCGGACCGCGTAGCGGATGTCGTTGATCAGCGTGTCCATGGCCGGCTCCTCGCTTTCGTGCGCACAAGCCAACGGCTTGGGGTCGCGAGATCGCGATCCCGGAGGTGCTCATTGAAGCGAAGGATCCCGACCGTGGGCCGAGATCCTTCGCTTCGCTCAGGATGACAGTTCGGTCAGACCGTCGTGACCTTATCCTGGCGGCGCTCTTCGACGACACGGCCGTCGAAGAGATGGATCGAACGGTCGGCGTGCGCGGCGTAGCGGGGATCGTGCGTCACCATGCAGATCGTGGCGCCACCGCGGTGCAGCTCGCGAAGCAGCTCCATCACCGCTTCGCCGTTCGTCGAATCGAGGTTACCCGTCGGTTCGTCGGCGAGGAGGATGAGCGGATCGCCGGCGACCGCGCGGGCGACGGCGACGCGCTGCTGCTGACCGCCGGAGAGCTGCGCCGGGTAGTGCTTCATGCGGTGGCTCATCCCGACGCGCTCGAGCGCGTCGGTGACGCGTTGCTTGCGCTCGGCCGCCGACATGCCGCGATACGTGAGCGGCAGCTCGACGTTCTCGTAGACCGTGAGGTCGCCGATCAGGTTGAACGCCTGGAAGATGAAGCCGATCTGGCGGTTGCGGATGCGCGCGCGCTGCGAT